>Ga0306925_10000005_pt1 | contig 90369 bp, 68 predicted proteins | sample flu12Cox44000176_FD_203755 | JGI IMG/M metagenome (GOLD analysis project Ga0306925, IMG submission 203755) | Lab enrichment of tropical soil microbial communities from Luquillo Experimental Forest, Puerto Rico - flux8day.12C.oxic.44.000.176 (v2)... | ecosystem: Environmental > Terrestrial >... | reverse complement strand
AATGCCCCCGCCTGCAAGTCCGAAGACCGACCCATGATGGGCCGAGGGCAGAGTTCCGGGTTGTGTGCTGGCCCCGCCGAAAATCACGGCCGTGCCGTTACCCTGGTGCACGTCGCAATCCACCGTCATGGCGCGCTGGATGAGCTTGCGTTTCTGTACGCAGCGAACAGCGATGGCAACATCGTGAATCATGCAGAAGCCCTCGCCGTGATCGGGGAAGGCGTGATGAAAACCTCCGCCTATATTGACGCACATGCCGTCGGCTACGGCACGCTCGGCGGCGAGAATTGAGCCCCCGGCGTGGAGAAAAAACGTGTCCACCACCTGCGGCGAAAAGGGGATTTCCATTTGCAGCTCTTCCCTAGCAGAGAGGCTGCCTTCCATCAGCTTGTTCACGTAGTGCGGTGAGTGCACCAGCATCACATCGGATTCGGTAGCCGGCTGAGGCTCAAGGAAATCCGACTCGTCCACTGCACCGAGGCCGAAGAGGCGCTCGCGGATCATGCGGTACTTGTCGGCACGAAAGACATGCTCGCCGATGGGAAGGAAGTATTTCTCGCTGTAGACAAGCTTGAACGGGAGCATGGGCCGATGGTCCGTCGCAAACGGCAAACACCCGATTCTATGCTCATCCAGCAGGAAAGCAAGCCGAGGCCGCATGTGGCTGAGCTGGTGTGGGCTGTGATGGAGGGTGATTTAAGATGGCAACCGATGGCGACATCCGTGCAATTCATGGCATTGCGCCGCGCAGCTGAGCACAACCTGCTGGCGACCGCGGGCGCGCTAATGATCACGGTGTTTGTAGTGTGCGCGCTGTTCGCGCCGTGGCTGGCACCGCGGGACCCGGTGCGGATTGATCTGCCGGCACGTTTAATGTCTCCCTCGGCGGCTCACTGGTTCGGTACAGATGAGTTGGGGCGCGATATCTTATCGCGAGTGGTTTACGGGGCCCGCATTTCCATGCTAGTTGGGACGTGCGTGGTAGCAGCATCGTTGACACTGGGATTGATCTTGGGCTCGATCGCCGGATACTACGGCGGATTTCTCGATCGCTTTCTTAATGTGGTTGTGATGAACGCGTTTATGTCCTTCCCCGGAATTCTATTGGCGATTGCGTTTGTGGCGTTTCTCGGGCCGGGATTGTTCAACCTAATACTCGCTTTGTCGATCGGCGGATGGGTGGGTTATGCGCGATTAGTGCGCGCGCAGGTACTGGCCGTTCGGGAGCGCGAATTCGTCGAGGGAGCGCGCGCACTGGGGGCGAGCGACTTGCGGATCATCGTGCGGCACATCTTGCCAAACATTATTCAGCCAGTGATTGTGCAGGCGGCGATTGGCATGGCGGGAGCGATTTTGGCGGAGGCAACAATGAGCTTCTTGGGTTTAGGCGTGCCGCCACCGACTCCGAGTTGGGGATCGATGCTGAATGACGCGCGCTCGCACCTATTCGACGCTCCACATCTGGTGCTCTTCCCTGCCGGGGCGGTGATGTTGGCAGTGCTGTCATTCAACTTCATTGGGGACGGCTTGCGGGATTATCTGGATCCGAGGTCGAGGATTGAGGTGGGGCTGTAGCACGGGTTGCAACGGCTGATTTGCCACGGAGGCACGGAGGGCACGGATTTTTTAAGATCCGTCTCACTGAAAATTGGCCCGGGCCTGCACTAGAATGCCCTCCGAACTATTCTGAGGTTTGTAATGTTCTCTTCTCGATTCAGGTTTTGCACGGTTTTCGGTCTCCCTCTTACTGTGACGCTTGTGGCTTCATGCGGCGGGCAAGCGACGCAGAGTTCGAACAGCACTCCTTCACCGTCACCGACATACCAAATGGTGTGGTCGGATGAGTTTAATGGGCCTGATGGGTCGGCACCGGATGCTACGAAGTGGGCGATTCAAGTCGGCGGTAACGGATGGGGCAACAACGAGCAGGAGTACTACACGGCACGTTCGCAGAACGTGCAGGTAAAGGGCGGAAACCTGGTAATCACGGCGATCAAGGAAGACTACACGAGATCGGACGGCGTAGCGCAGCACTATACGTCGGCTCGCATGCAGACAAGGGGGCTGTTCTCGCAACAATATGGGCGCTTTGAGGCACGCATCAAAATTCCCAAGGGTGAGGGCATTTGGCCGGCGTTCTGGATGCTGGGCAACAACATCGACGCGGCGGGATGGCCGGCGTGCGGCGAGATCGACATCATGGAGAACATTGGAAGAGAGCCGAACATCGTGCATGGCACGCTGTATGCGCCGGGATATCCGCCGGAAGGATATACGGCGGCATACACGCTGCCGAGCGGCGCATTTTCGGATGACTTCCACATTTTTGCAGTGGAATGGGAGCCGCAGCAGATTCGTCTGTACGTAGATGGCAATCTCTATGCGACTGACACGCCGAGCGGGTCTCCAGTGCCGAGCAATTGGCCCTTCAGCACGCAACCGTTCTTCATCCTGGTGAATCTAGCGGTGGGCGGAAATTGGCCGGGGAATCCCGACAACACCACGCAGTTTCCCCAGCAAATGCTGGTGGATTACGTGAGGGTCTATCAGAAGCATTAGCAATTAGCTCGCTTTGGGGTGTCAGCAATCAGCCTCGGAACCACGGGATTTTTGGTTAATTAGTAATTAGTGTCCTGTTTTTGCCAATTGCCCAGGCACTCACTACAGGCACCGTGAACATTTTCATCGATTGTTGCATCTAAGAGCGCATGGCACTCGAAAAAGCAGTTCTCGGTGGTGGATGTTTTTGGTGTGTAGAAGCGTCGTTTCTGCAACTGGAGGGCGTCGAGGCGGTGCGTTCCGGTTACATGGGCGGGCGCAGGCCGAATCCTTCATACGAGCAGGTTTGCACGGGCACGACGGGACACGTCGAGGTGGCGGAGATCACGTTCGACCCGGCGAAGATCAGCTACTGCGAATTGCTCGAGGTCTTCTTCACGGCGCACGATCCGACCACGCTGAACCGCCAGGGTAATGATGTGGGAGAGCAGTACCGGTCGGTCATCTTCTATTTGAATGAAGAACAGAAGCGGATTGCAGAAGAGGTGATCGCGGAGTTCACTCGGGAGAAGGTTTTCGATAAGCCGATTGTGACGACGGTGGAGCCGGCGCAGACGTTCTATGTGGCCGAAGATTATCACCAGAATTACTTCACCAATCATCCCTACCAGCCGTATTGCATGTTTGCGGTTGCTCCCAAGGTGAAGAAAGTGCGGCAGAAGTTTGCGTCGCGGGTGAAGGTGGCTGTATAGTTCGCGGGGGCGGAGAGTTCACCACAGAGACACCTAGGCTCTTAGAATCAATCCTTTCCGTGGTCTCCGTATCTCCGTGGTTGATCTGAGCGGTAGAATTTGGCGCATGGCGGACTCGCTCAATCTGAGCCTGTGGTTTCCCAGCTTCCATGAAAATGAAATGCTGCCGCGCACCGTGTCGGTGATGCGGCAATTTTTGTTTTCAGAGGTACGCGAGGGGATTACATATTTGTCGGTGCATCCGACGGCTTGGTCGGAGCCAACGGTGCTGGAGCGACGATTCAATCCGGGTGTGTCGCCCGAGGAGGCCGCAGAGATTGCGAGCGAATTCGCGCACGACGATTTTGCCTTCGTGTTCGAGGCATTCTGGGATTTATGGGTTCCGAACGAAGATTCGGAAGGCGATGCGTGGGTGCAGCGGCCGATAGCCGTGCGGTTTGTCGCGCATGGAGTTCAGTTCGATGAGGGAATTTATACCGATGACGGTCACGTCGAAGTGGACTTCGGGCTGGATACACCGTTTCTGTTCGAGGGGCTGGAGCTGTCGGCCAAAAACGAAGAGCACGTGCGATACAACATCGCGAAACTCGTAGCGTTCACGATGGCGGTGCAGAAGAACTGCAAGTTATCGGGGCGGGTGTTGTGGTCCGAGTCGGAGAGCAATTTGGCGCGGAAGCTGATTGCCCAGTTGCAGCAGGTGCACTGAGCAACTAGCGACTAGCAACTAGTAGTTAGCTTTTAGCTCTCAGTGGCGGGAAAATGCCCGGAGGGATGAGGCCTTCCTAGTTGTGGCGCCGGCTAAGCCGGCTCATTGCTTTTAAGACACTGCTATCCGCGGGCTGCTGACGCCGCTCTTAGATCATCGGTCAGTCATCATAAAGTTGCTATAGAAAACGAGAGGCCGAGAATGATCTGGACCTTTTGGAGCTTTGGCCGCTCGAATTGAAGTGCTCGCGGGAGTTCGAATTTATGGCCCTAGCTAGGGCACGGCTAAAGCCGTGCCCTTTCAAAGCGAAGACCCACAACTCCCAAAACAAGGGAATTGTGGGCCACCCAGGTTACTTTGTTCGGCCGCTTTCGACTTTCAACTCAGCGCTGGCGCCAGCCTGTGCTGCCGCAAGCCGAGCAGTCAGCACGCGGAACGGCGAACACGAAACATAGTTGAAATCGTTCTGCGCGCAGAATTCGACCGACGCTGGATCGCCGCCGTGTTCTCCACAGATGCCGATCTTGAGCGTTGGGCGAGTCTTGCGGCCCTTCTCGACGGCGACCTTGATCAGTTGTCCGACGCCCTGCTGGTCGAGCGTGGCGAACGGGTCCTGCTTCAAGATGCCTTCAGCGAGGTAGGCGGTGAGGATCTTACCCACGTCGTCGCGGGAGAAGCCGAACGTGGTCTGGGTGAGATCGTTGGTACCGAAGCTGAAGAACTCAGCTTCCTGCGCGATTTCATCGGCTACCAACGCGGCGCGCGGCAGCTCGATCATGGTGCCGACGAGGTAGTCGACCTTCTCTTCTTTCTCGGCAAAGACCTCTTCGGCCACGCGGCGCACGATGGCAGCCTGGTTGGCCATTTCCTTGATGCCCGTGGTGAGCGGGATCATGACTTCGGGCTTCACCTTCACACCTTCCTTCTGCACTTTGACCGCGGCCTCGAAGATGGCGCGCGCCTGCATCTCGGTGATTTCGGGATAGGTAATGCCAAGTCGACATCCACGCAGGCCGAGCATCGGGTTGACTTCATGCAGTTGCTCGACGCGGTTGAGCAGAGCATGCATTTCTTTCAGCTTGGGCGAGCGCGGCTTGGTAGCTTCGAGCTTGGCGATTTCAACCATCAGCTCTTCGCGACGCGGCAGGAACTCGTGCAGCGGTGGATCGAGGGTGCGGATGGTGACCGGGAAGCCGTCCATGGCACGGAAGACGCCGACGAAATCGGCGCGCTGCATGGGCAGCAGTTTCTTCAGCGCGGCGCGGCGGTCCTTCTCGTTGTTGGCCAGAATCATGGCGCGCATGTGCGGCAGACGGTCCTCAGCGAAGAACATGTGCTCGGTGCGGCACAGTCCGATGCCTTCAGCACCGAACGCACGAGCCTGCAGGGCGTCGCGTGGAATGTCAGCATTGGCGCGCACGCCGATGCGGCGGAAGGGCTCGGCCCAGCTCATGAACTTCAGCAGCTCGGCATCGTCAGGTGAGGCCGCGACGGTCTTGAGCTGGCCGTTGATGACGCGGCCTGTGGTGCCGTCGAGTGAAATCCAGTCTCCAGGCTTGAGGACTCTGCCTGCAACCTTGATTTCGCGGTTCTTCTCGCTAACGTCGATGTCTCCGGCGCCAGCTACACAGCACTTACCCATGCCGCGGGTGACGACAGCGGCGTGGCTAGTCATGCCTCCACGTGAGGTAAGAATGCCCGAGGCGACTTCCATCCCATGGATGTCTTCTGGCGTGGTTTCGCTGCGGACCAGGATCAGCTTAGCTTTCGGGTCCTTTTGGAATTTCTCGACTGCTTCGTCGGCGGTGAAGACGATCTGGCCGACGGCGGCGCCGGGTGAGGCCGGCAAGCCGGTGGCCAGCACCTCGACGTTCACATCTTTTTCGTCGAGACGCGGAACGAGGAAGTCATAAAGCTGGTTAGCCTCGACGCGGAAGATGGCTTCGTCTTTGGTGATGAGGCCCTCCTCGACCATCTGGATGGCGACGCGCACGGCGGCGCGTCCTGTGCGCTTGCCGTTGCGGGTCTGCAGCATGTAGAGACGGCCATCCTGGATGGTGAACTCGAAGTCCTGCATGTCGCGATAGTGCTTCTCCAGGCGCGTGGTGATATCGCGTAGCTGGTTGTACACGTCGGGCATGATCTTTTCGAGTTCGGAGATGTGCACGGGCGTGCGGATGCCGGCGACCACATCTTCACCCTGAGCGTTCATCAGGAACTCGCCGTAAAACTCTTTCACGCCGGTGGCGGGGTTGCGCGTGAAACCGACGCCGGTGCCGCTGGTCTCGCCGAGGTTGCCGAAAACCATGGCCTGCACGTTAACGGCGGTGCCGAGCATGTCGTCGATGTTGTTGATGCGACGATAGTGCTTAGCGCGGTCGTTTTGCCAGGAGCGGAAAACGGCATCGCGCGCCATCACGAGCTGCTCGTGCGGGTCTTGCGGAAAATCCTTCTTCGTGTGCTTCTGCACGACCTTCTTGTATTCACCGATGACTTCCTGCAGTGCCTTGGCGTCGAGGTCGGTGTCGAGCTTGGCCTTCTTCTGCTTCTTCTTGCCGTCGAAAACTTCTTCGAAGGCGCTCTTGGGGATATCGAGCACGACGTTGCCGAACATCTGAATAAGGCGGCGGTAGCTGTCGTAGGCGAAGCGCGGGTTATTGCTGCGCTTAGCGAGACCTTCGACCGATTTGTCATTGAGGCCAAGGTTGAGGATGGTGTCCATCATGCCGGGCATGGAGAACTTCGCGCCCGAGCGAACGCTGACCAGCAGCGGATTGTCGGCGCCACCGAGCTTTTGGCCCTGCAAAGCTTCGAGCTTGGCGAGGGCTTGGTCCATCTGCTTGTTGACTTCGGCGGAGACGTCGCCGTTGCGCATGTATTCGCGGCAGGCCTCGGTCTGGATGGTGAAACCGGGGGGCACAGGGAGCTTGGCATTGGTCATCTCGGCGAGGCCGGCGCCCTTGCCACCCAGCTCGTCCTTCATCTTGCCGTGTCCTTCGGCGTGGTTGTCGCCGAAGAAGTAAACATATTTAACTGATTTTGTGCTGGTAGCTTTTGGCTCGACTTCTACTGTGGTTGTGCTCATATCAATCCTTTGCTGGCAGGTAAACGAATTTATGTTAACGCTTTCCATGCATGAACGTATGGGGCGTGGGCGCCGCGCGGACTGAAATCCGCAAGGCGGGTCAAAAATAGACAGCTTGTCGGTACGGCTAAGGCCGTGCCCTTGCAAAACAACTCCAGAAATATGAGCCTTCCTGTGCACCCCTGAATGCGTGCTCCACCCGTGATAGTAGTGGTTGCGCTCACTTTGCCTCCGTGACGATTTCGCTGAAATCGGCGATGGTAGAAAACTCGCTCAGCAGATCGCGCATCAGCGCCAGCCGGTTAGAGCGCACGCGCTCGTCGTCGACCATGACCATGACCTTGTCAAAAAAGGTATCCACCGGCTTGCGCAGTTTACTGATTTCCGTCAGTGCACGGATGTAGTCCCTCTTATCGCGTAGAACTTGTACTGAGACAGCCGTCTCCAACATCTGTGTCCCTACTGCTTTCTCGGCGTCCTCTATCAGACTATTCATGTCGAGCTGTACAGCCACAGTCTTTTTCGTTTCACTCGCCTGCCGCAAGATATTTTTCATGCGCTTGAAAGCAACACAGATCGAAGCAAAATCTTCCGAGCCACGCACAGCGGTGACTGCCTCCGCCCTTGCTATCACATCCACAACCTGGTCGTTGCCGGCGGCGAGAACGGCGTTGACCACGTCGTAGGCGAAGCCGCGGGCATCGCGGAGATAAAACTCAAGACGCTCGCGCAGGAATGCGGCGGTCGCAGCGGTATACTCCACCTTCGAATCGAAGCGCTTTGCGGCTTCACTGCCAGAGTATTCAGTGCGCGCATCGGAGAAGAGTTTGGACAACGAGAGCGGCAGCTTGTGTTCGGCAATGATCTTGACGATCCCGTTGGCCGCGCGGCGTAGCGCGAACGGATCTTTCGATCCCGAGGGAATCAGGCCAAGGGCGAACATGCCGGCGATACTGTCAGCCTTGTCAGCGATGGCGAGCACCGCGCCTTCGACTGTCGGTGGCACGGAGTCGTCCATCGACTCAGGCTGGTAGTGGTGATAAATCGCGTCGCCGATGGCGTCACCGGTGGCTTTGGGTAGCGAGGGATCGAGGTCCTGCACCTTAGCGTAGAGTCCGCCGATGATGCCCTGAAGTTCGGTAAATTCCTTGACCAAGTCGGTGGTGAGATCGGCTTTACAGAGCAGCGCCGCCTTGTGCACGACCCCGGAACGGATTGTCATGCCCTCGCTTTCCAGTGCGGCGCAAATGAGGCTCGCTAGTCTTTGCACTCGACAGGTCTTGTCGTAGTAGCTGCCGAGATCCTTCTGGAAGGTCACCGACTTCAGTATCTCGACGCGTTCGCGCAAGTTGATCTTCTGGTCGGTGTCCCAGAAAAAACGGGCGTCGTTAAAGCGCGCGCGCAGCACGCGCTCGTTCCCATGCCGGATAAGGCCATCGGGATCGCTGTCCGTGTTGAGTACGGCGAGGAAATGCGGAAGAAGCTTCCCATCGGTGTCTTCGACGGCGAAATACCTCTGGTGGTCACGCATCACTGTGACCAGGACTTCCTGGGGAAGAGTGAGAAATTCCGGATCGAAGCTGCCGAGGATGACGCTCGGGTATTCCGTAAGGTTGACGACTGTGTCGAGCAGAGCTTTGTCTTCACGCCAGCGAGCGCCTGGGATAGTGCGAGTTGCAGCGTCGAGCGCCTTACGAATGCGGTGTTCACGCTGGGAGGCGGAGACGGTGACGTAGGCTTCGGCAAGCTTGCCGGCGTAATCTGCGGGCTTATCAACGATGACGGGTCCAGTTGAGAGAATCCGATGCCCCGCACTGAGTCTTTCGGCAGTGATGCCGCCAAATGCAACAGGGACGACTTGATCGTCAAGGAGGGCGACCATCCAACGCACGGGACGCACAAAGCGCTCAGCGGCTTTGCCGCGCCAGTACATTGATTTGGCCCAGTAGATTCCCGCGATTTCCTTGGGCAGCGATTCGGCCAGGATCTCGCTGGCGGTGCGACCTTTCTTCTGTACACTGGCGGCGAGGTATTCGCCTTTGGGGGTGGTGACTCGCTGCAGTGAGCCGACAGCAATGCCAGCCTTTTTGGCGAACGCTTCGGCGGCAGGAGTGGGTGCGCCGTCTTTGAAGGCGAGCTTGAGGGAGGGCCCGGTCAGTTGCTGCTGTACGTCGGGCTGTTGCATGGCGACGTTGCGGGCCAGCACCGCGATACGACGCGGAGTGGAATACGATTCGATTTCAGGCGCGTCGGCCAGACGTTCGCGCGAAAGCAGGTCTTGGGCGCGGCGGGCGAGCTCGTCGCGCGCACTGTCGATCATGCGGGCCGGTATTTCTTCGGTTCCAATCTCTAAGAGGAAATCGGGCATGAATAAGCGTTCTTTCTATTGTGCCGCATTTCGTGTTTCAAGCGTGTGACTTGCATCACTGCGGTTTTGGCGTGCAGCCCACCAGCGGCCGGCTTGGTGTTCTCTTTCCACTTTTCCGCGGGCTTACGCTCTCAGCCGAGAGAAAGTTCGCCCTTCGGGCTGGTCCCTTCGACCCGGTGAACTGAGTTCCTACGTCAGCCAATAATTGGGGCCTCTTCTTTTTTGTTGCTGTAGACGACGGTGGCCGAAAACTGCTCAGCTAACTCTTGCTGGGTTACATAAGCGCTCGCAACGCCGGACGCGAGCGCGCGAATGCGGGCAATAATCCCAACCCTTTCTGTGACTGAAATTGCTCCTCGCGCGTCCAGGATGTTGAATAGATGCGAACATTTCAAACAAAGGTCATATGCCGCAAGCGTTGGAGCCCGCATGGAATTCGCTGCTGCCGACTCCCCTCCCGCCTCCATTGCCTTCAGCACGTCCAACGAGACCGCACCACCGCGATTGCTCAACGATTTTAGATTGGCCTGTATTCGCGCGAGCAGGTCTTTGCATTCCGCTTCGTACAACTCGAAGTGCTTCCACGTTCTCTCAATGTCGGCAACCTCGAAGTTGTAAACCGAGAACTGCAGCTCGTCCTGCAGACGAATTTCGCCATACTTCACAGGTTTGCCATCGGGCCCGACGACCCAGGTAATGTCGTAAATGCTGTCCACGTCCTGCAGAAATTGCGCGATGCGCTCGAGGCCGTAGGTCAGCTCGGCGGAGATGGGATCGAGGTCGATGCCACCGCACTGCTGGAAGTACGTGAACTGGGTGATCTCCAGGCCATTGAGCATGACCTGCCAGCCGATGCCCCATGCGCCCAGTGTAGGCGACTCCCAGTTGTCTTCCTCGAACTTGATGTCGTGCTTGCGCAGGTCGATGCCAATGGCTTCGAGCGACGCAAGATACAGGCCCTGCACATCGGCTTGTGGCGGCTTGAGGATGACCTGATACTGCATGTGCTTGAAGAGTCGGTTGGGGTTTTCGCCATAGCGTCCGTCAGCTGGACGACGCGAGGGCTGCACGTATCCCACGCGGTACGGCTTTGGGCCGAGCACTCGAAGGAAGGTTTCGGGCGCCATTGTTCCGGCGCCGACCTCGACGTCATACGGTTGCTGCAGCACACAACCGTGATTTGCCCAGAAAGCCTGCAGGCGAAGAATGAGTTCCTGGAAAGTCAGCGGATTGGGGGAGGATGGCAAGTAAGAGTTCTCGTATTTTTGTGTGTTCGTGCGCGGGTGCGTGGAAAAAACCGCCGCTCCACAGCTCCCCTTTTCATCTACCAGCGTATGCGGCGCACGGCTAAAACCGAATCAGCGCTCCGCGGCTAACCTCACCGGCTAAAGCCCGCTCGGGGATTTAAAAAGCGTCTGTTCGGCACGACTAAGTCATGCCCTGATACAAAGCAGTTCTTAGAAATGCAGATCTCTCGCTCGCCCGCCGCGGCGGGCGACCTGGTGATGACAAGTATTCCAATCCTCACAGCTTGTTCAACATCACTGCCGTCACCAGCTTCTTCTCGATGTGGCGCTCGACAATCTGCACCAGGTAGCGCCGCAGGTCCGCGCCTCGCGCCGCACTCCACGGCTCATCCGCCAAAGACTCCAATGGCGAGCGAAACATCTGCAGCGCTACAGCGCGCGATTCTGCTGTTAACTCCGACGAAGCCAACCGCTTATGCCGCACGCACATCAGCCCATCGGCCAACGCGTGATAGAACGCCCGATCGCCGTTGAGCGAGCGGCTACAGTTGCTGCACGTCGTCATCTCCGGCAAAAAGCCGACCAGCCGCACCAGCCAAAGCTGGAAATAGCTGAGCGGCATCCAAATCGAGCCGCCCTGCAACTGCCGCAACACCGAAACCGCTAGCCGGAAAACCGCATCGTTCGCCTCGCGGTCGGGGAGCAGCTCATCCAGCAGCTCTGCCACGTGCTCGAGCGCTACCACGCGCGGGTAATCCAACTCGTCCGACAGCGGCGATTCGAGTATGTCGCAGGCATCCAGCCGCGCCAATTCCTGCCGCTCGCGATCGTCCCAGTACGCACGTACCAGCGTCAGCGGCTCTAATGCCCCGCCGAATCGTCGGCGCGACTTCTTGGCCGAGCGCGCCAGGCCTTTTACTTTCCCTTCGGCGCGCGTAAACAGCGTAACCAGCAGGTCGGCTTCGCGCATAGGATACGTTCGTAAAACAATCGCTTCCGATTGCTGCAAAGCCATGAACTGTCGCCTGACGCCGGGAGAACAACAGGTGCGGACGTTGCCGAGACGTCGCGAGCGAAACCGCGATTCGCAGCTACGGGATCGACCGAAGCCACTGCGTCGTAAGCAGCTATTTTAATGGCGGGTGTGGGGTTGTGCAAAGCGAGGAGGGTTATGCAGCCAGGGAGCTCCAGGCCCACTTTCGAGCAGAAGCCTGGTGGCGCACAGGCCAGCCCGCCGGGCAGCCATCTGCTCGATCAGTTGCTTAACTGTAAGTACGAGTGGCGGTCCGATCTGGACGAGTTGCATGCTCGGAACAACACCTGTTCGCCTGAGTGCCCAATGCCCTTATGGCCGCAGTTGGGCTGTGATTACCATTTCCCGGGCGCCTCCAGCGTGATGCTAGAATGCGCCAACAGTACTGTTTACAGTCATTTGCATGCCGGAACACCAGCAAATTCGTAACTCAGGTTCCACTTCGCTTCCCTCACTAGTGCTACTTACCGGATTCATGGGCTGCGGCAAAACCACTGTCGGACTGGCTTTGGCCGAGCTATTACGCTGGGAATTTGTGGACCTTGATGAATACATAGAGCGGCAGGAGCAGCTTTCCATACGCGAACTTTTTGCGCAACGGGGCGAAGAGGAGTTCCGGAACATCGAACATCTAGCATTGCGGACATTGGTGGCAGCGAGCTCGCGGCCAACGGTGATTGCTCTGGGCGGCGGCACCTTTGTACAACCACAGAACGAATCGATATTGCGCGATGCGCGCGTGCGCTCGGTCTTTCTCGAATTGCCGGTGGAGGAGCTGCTTCGGCGCTGCGACAGTTGCACCGATGGTAAGCAATTCAATCCGAGACCGCTTGCCGCCGACTCCGCCGAGTTTCGGAAGCTTCACGATCAGCGCTTACCCTTCTATCGCCGCGCTGATGTAACTATCGATGCAAACGGCAAGACGCGCGCAGCTATCGCTCAGGAAATTGGCGTCCGGCTGCAGTTAGCCAGCGCTCCATAGCCGGATCCGCCAGTGGCCGTGATGTAAACTAATGTTTACAGACAATGGGCACGCACAAAATTCCCGTCGGAATTCTCGGCGCTACTGGAGTTGTCGGTCAGCGCTTTATTCAGCTGCTTGAGGGCCATCCCTGGTTCGAGGTAGCGTGGTTGGCGGCTTCAGATCGTTCCGAAAGCAAGCCCTACGGCGAAGCGGTTCGGTGGCGTCTCAAGACGCCTGTTCCCGAGCATATTCGCAACATGCAGGTCTCGCCTGCGGCACCGGATGGAGCGCCGCGGGTGATCTTTGCCGCGCTGGACGCCGGCATCGCGCGGGAGTTGGAACCCAAGTTCGCCGAAGCTGGATGCGCTGTGGTAAGCAATTCGTCGGCGTTTCGCATGCAGCAAGATGTACCGCTGGTGATTCCCGAGGTCAATCCCGACCATCTCGCGCTTATCGAACAGCAATGCTGGCGCAAGAAATCGGGTGGGTACATCGTCACCAACCCAAACTGCTCAGCGATTGGACTGGTCGTTGCATTAGCCCCGTTACAAGAGAAGTTCGGCGTAGAGTCATTGTTCGTAACTACGATGCAAGCGGTGAGTGGTGCGGGATATCCGGGCGTGGCTTCGTTGGACATTCTTGGCAATGTGATTCCCTACATCGCCAAGGAAGAAGAGAAGATGGAAGAGGAGACGAAGAAGCTCCTCGGTAAGTTGAACAGCCACGCGGTACAGGCGGCCGACTTCCCCATGACTGCGCACTGCAATCGAGTCGCTGTCGAAGACGGGCATACTGAGTCGGTTTCTGTAAAGCTGAAGAAGAGAGTTTCAGCCGAGGGAATCATCGCTGCTTTCGAGGGTTTCCGCTCCAGCCCGCACGAACTGGGGTGTCCGCTGGCGCCGGAGAAGCCTCTGGTGTACGATGCCGCGCCTGACCGGCCGCAGCCGCGTTTCGACATCGACCGCGGCAAGGGCATGACGGTGAGTGTGGGCCGCTTGCGTCCATGTGGCGTGCTCGACTACAAGTTCACAGTGCTGTCGCACAACACCATACGCGGGGCAGCCGGAGCCGCGCTGCTGAATGCCGAGCTCCTGAAAGTTCAGGGCTACCTTTCGTGAACGCTGACGAGAGCTCAGCATCCCATGTCGCGATTAGCTCAGGGGCTAAGGCCCCAATGTTTTGTCCGCGTGTTGCGGCACCCTTGGGCTTCGCTCAGGGCAGGCTTCTGAAGTCGTGCCCTGATACAAAACGGCCGCAGACGAGAATTTTTCCGCAAGCTGTAAAGCCATGGCCTTTCAAGGCGGCGATGCCCACGAATGATGCCGGGGTATCGCCGTGATCGTGATGAAATTCGGCGGCACCTCGGTAGAGGACGCCACTGCTATTGATCGCATCGCCGGAATCGTCAAAGCCCGTCTCAGTAAGCGTCCGCTGGTCGTGGTCAGCGCGATGTCGAAGGTGACCGATGGCCTGCTCGCTATGGCTGTGGCGGCGGGCAAGGGTGATGGCGACAAGGCTGTCGAGCTGTGTCACCAGGTCCGCGAACGGCACTTCACCACCGCAGGCGAATTGCTGCATACCGGGCTGTTCACGGAGGTGCACAGTAAGCTGCAAGCCGAATTCGAATCTCTGGAGCACCTGTTGCGCGGTATCGCTGCTGTCGGCGAGTTGACGCCACGCACTTCCGACTACGTGGTATCGTTCGGCGAACGGCTGTCGAGTATCGTGATTACGGCAGCCTTCACTGCGCGTGATATTCCGGCGGTGTTGCTGGATGCTCGCAAGGTCATCATTACCGATGCGCAGCATGGCAAGGCGATTCCCCAAGTGGAGGAAATCGAGAGCAAACTGGAGATACATGCCAAGCCGCTAATCGCCGAAGGCAGAGTACCAATCATGGGCGGCTTCATCGGCTCAACGTGCGATGGCATCACAACGACTATTGGGCGGGGCGGCTCCGACTTCTCTGCTGCGCTGGCGGGCGCGGGCCTCGATGCCGAGCGGATCGAGATCTGGACCGACGTGGACGGGATGAAGACGACTGATCCGCGCATTTGTCCGGATGCACATCGCATCAAGATCATCAGCTTCGATGAGGCCGCGGAGCTTGCGTACTTCGGAGCGAAAGTATTGCATCCGGCAACGGTGCTGCCTGCGGTGGAGAAGAACATTCCGGTGCTGGTGCTGAACTCGCGCAATCCTACGAATGAAGGCACGCGAATTGTTGCGCGAACACCGAAATCGAAGGCTCTATTTAAGGCGATCGCGGCCAAGCAGCGCATCACGATCATCGAAATCGTGGCCGCACGCATGTTGATGACGCACGGCTTCCTGGCCAAAGTTTTCGAGATTTTTGACCGCCACAAATGCGCCATCGACATTGTGTCCACCTCCGAGGTCAGCATCTCGGTGACAGTGGATTCGAATGAGGCGATTCCTGCGATTACCGCCGACCTGGAGAAGCTGGCTTATGTGAAGTTCTCCGGACGTCAGGCGATCATCTGCCTGGTGGGCGAGAGCATACGCGAGAGACCGGGGGTTGCAGCGCAGGTGTTCGATGCCATGAAAGAGATTAATGTGCGCATGATTTCCCAGGGCGCGTCGGAGATCAACATGTCGTTCGTGATTGAAGAAAGTGACGTACCGGCGGCCATCAAGAGATTGCACGCCCGCTTCTTCAACGATCTCGATCCTGAGGTATTCGACTGATGTTGCAATCGCTTCACCTCGTTCTGCTAGGGGCCGGCAAGACCGGCTCGCTGGTGGCAGAAGTGGCGCGAGAACGGGGGCACAGGACGACGGTGCTGACCGAGGTGGAGAATCCGAACAGCGCGTGGCTCACGCCGGCAAGCTTGGCGGATGTTGATGCGGTGGTAGATTTCACCACCCCTGACGCCGTTCTGGCCAACATTGCCAAATGCGTCGCTGCTCGCACCCCGATGGTCGTTGGCACGACTGGGTGGCACGACGAACTCGCTCGCGTCAAGCAGGAGGTCGAGCAGGCCGGCAGCGCGCTGGTTTTCGGCGCGAACTTCTCCTACGGCGTGAACCTCTTCTTTAATATTGTAAGGGCAGCAGTCCCAGCCCTGCAGCACGGATACAGCGGGCACATTACTGAGCGGCATCACCTTCAGAAAAAAGATGCGCCGTCGGGAACAGCGATGGCGTTACAGCGGGTGGTGCAACACGCCAGCGGCCTTTCTTTGGGGATTTCGTCGGAGCGCGAGGGTGACGTGATGGGGGTACATACTCTGGATTTGTTGTCTGGCGGGGATCGCATCTCCCTCATGCACGAGGTGAAATCGCGCCGGGCCTTCGCCGAAGGCGCGGTATTGGCCGCCGAGTGGATCGTAGGCAAGACCGGCTTCTACGACTTCAAAGATATTTTCAACGAGCTGTGATTTTGCACAGGCGCTACGCCATACAATTTTGGTCGAGAGCTAATTAGGGCCGCGAAGGTGCGAGTAGCCTGAGAAGTATGTATGACCCTGGCGGGCTAAAGCCGCTCGGGGAGGACATAAGTAAGGGCTTAGACGCTGGCCTGGAGGCCAGCTCTACCAAAAACGGCTTTCGAGGTAGGAAGCTACGTAACATGACACTGCGTGGATGCGGCACTGCACTGGTCACCCCCTTTCGGCAAGACGGCAGCATCGATGAACCGGCGTTGCGCAACCTAGTGCGCTGGCAAATCGATTCCGGCATCGATTTCCTGCTGCCCTGCGGCACTACGGGCGAAACACCAACGCTGACTCATGACGAGTGGCTGCGCATCATCGACATCACCACTGAGACCGCCGCGGGCCGCCTGCCGATTATGGCAGGCGCGACGTCGAACAACACGCAGGATGCGGTAGCGAAAACTCGCGAAGCTTCGTCACGCACCGGGGTGGGCTATGTCTTGTCGGCAACGCCTTACTACAACAAGCCGACCCAGGAAGGGATTTACCGGCATTTCCGCGAAGTCGCCGAGGCCTCGCACAAACCGGTTATGTTATACAACATTGCCGGTCGCACGGGCACGAACATCGAGACGCCAACGTTGCGGCGGCTGGCGGAGGTCCCCAACATCGTCGCCGTTAAAGAAGCCAGTGGAAATATCGGGCAGATCGCAGAAGTATGCGGAACACTGCCGGAAGATTTCCTAGTGTTCTCGGGCGACGATGCGATCACGCTTGCAGTCATTGGACTCGGTGGAGTGGGCATTGTTTCAGTCGCCTCAAATGCGATTCCGGCGGAGATGACGCGCATGACCCAAGCCGCCCTCACCGGCAAGTGGGACTTGGCACGCATGATCTTCCGCAAATATCTGCCGCTGATGCAAGCCAACTTCATCGAGTCGAACCCGATTCCCGTGAAGGCAGTGCTCTCGATGATGGGCCGAATGGAAGAAGTGTATCGACTGCCGATGTGCCCCATGCGTCCTGAAAACCGCGCCAAATTGGAAAAGGTCGTGACCGAGGTTGGGTTGCTGCAGCCGCATTCGGTCACGGTGCAGTAGGGTCTCCTTGGCCATTGCTTGCGGCATTAATAACATCCGCAACAGCTTCACCACGAAGGCACTGAGGGCACGGAGAAAAAGACTTAAAGAAACTCCGTGATCTCCGTGTCTCCCTAGTGAATGTTTTGACGGGGCATCAATTCTGCCTACACCATTTATACTGCCCGCAAGATGCACCATCTTCAGAACGATATCGAGCGGCACTACGCTGCTGGGCCGGCTGCTTCCTCTGATCCCTCAGCACGTGCTGTCTTCGAACAGTTTCGCGATGCGCTGACCGCAGGCGAGATCCGCGCCGCCGAAGCGATCGACGGCGTTTGGCAGACCAATGCCTGGGTGAAGAGGGGGATCCTGCTCGGCTTCCGCATTGGCGCGCTGGTTGAGAGTGGCTCGCCGGACACGCTCAGTTTCGTAGACAAAGATACCTACCCTGTCAGACACTTTTCCTCTGCCGAGAGAATTCGTATCGTTCCCGGAGGCTCCTCCGTCCGCGTCGGAGCCTATGTCGCACCCTCTGTCGTCTGCATGCCTCCGATGTACATCAATGTCGGGGCGTACGTAGATGAGGGCGTGATGGTGGATTCGCACGCTCTCGTTGGCTCTTGCGCGCAAATTGGCAAGCGCGTCCACATCAGCGCCGCCGCGCAGATCGGTGGAGTACTTGAGCCTATTAACGCCTCGCCCGTGATCGTCGAAGACGACGTGCTGGTAGGCGGAAATTGCGGTGTTTACGAAGGCACGCAGGTGGGCGCGCGCGCCGTGCTCGGAGCAGGCGTGATTCTCACGCGCTCTACACCTCTTTTCGATCTGCCTAAGGGCATGATTCACCGTTCCAGCGAAACCGAGCCGCTGCGCGTGCCTGCGGGAGCAGTTGTTGTGCCCGGCTCACGCGCTATTACGAAAGGCAAAGCGGGCGAGTGGGGGCTCTCGCTCTACACACCGGTGATTGTGAAGTATCGGGATGAGCGGACGGATCGCGGCGTGCAATTCGAGGACATTCTTCGTTAAGCCATGGCAGCGGGCGAACATCGCGAGCACGTTTTTTTGGTCATCGCTGCGATAGCTACCGCAGCCACCGGCTTGATCTGGTTGCAACACGGTCCGGCGACGCTGCTTCTGCTGATGCGATGGTTGATCCTGTTTACGCTGGTTGCGTACGCGAGTTTTCGGCGCTCTCTCACCGCCTGGATCTTCGTCGCCATGCTCGTGGGTGCGGAGGTCGGTCACGACTTGCCGTCTGTCGCCACGCATCTGCACATGCTGGCGATGATTTTCCTGCGCCTGATCAAGGCCATCATTGCGCCGCTGCTCTTTGCCACGCTGGTGGTCGGCATCGCCAGTCATTCCAACCTGCGGCAAGTCGGACGGCTCGGCCTCCGCTCCATCATCTACTTCGAGATCGTCACAACGGCTGCCATCTTCCTCGGCCTAGGCGCCATCAATCTCACCAAAGCGGGTGTCGGAGTGCACTTGTCCGCCGCGCCGCAAGCCGAGAGCGTACCCGTTGCCAAGCTGAGCGCGGAAGAATTGATCTTGCATATCTTCCCGGAAAACATAGCCAAATCGGTAGCAGACAACGCAGTGCTCCAGGTCGTTGTCTTCAGCCTGATCTTCGCCATCGCGCTGGCGATGATTACTGAGACCAAGCGGCGTCCGATGCTGGCATTCTGCGAGAGCCTGGCCGAGACGATGTTCAAGTTCACCAACATCGTCATGCTGTTTGCTCCCATTGGCGTGGGCGCCGCTGTGGCTTATACAGTGGCAAGCACTGGGTTCGCGGTCTTCGGCAGCCTGCTCAAGCTGCTCCTCACCTACTACGCCACCATTGTCGTTTTTGTTGTTGGAGTTCTTCTCCCCATTGCGCGCCTGTTCGGTGTCCCGATGCGGGGCTTCAGCCGCGCCGTTGCCGAGCCGGTGACCATCGCGTTCGCCACGACCAGTTCCGAAGCTGCGCTGCCCCGCGCCATGGAAGAGATGGAAGCGTTCGGCGTCCCGCGCCAGATTGTCGCGTTCGTTATTCCCACGGGATACAGCTTCAACATGGACGGAGGCTGCCTGTACCTTTCCGTAGCAGCGATTTTTGTTGCTCAGGTAGCGGGCATTCACCTGTCATTCGGCCAGCAGTTGATGATTATGCTGACACTGATGCTCACCAGCAAAGGAATTGCCGGCGTCTCGCGTGGCTCGTTTGTGGTGTTGATGGCGACCGCCGCATCGCTCGGCCTGCCCAGCGCGCCGCTATTTCTTCTTCTTGGCGTTGACCCGCTGCTCGATATGGGACGCACCGCGGTGAATGTGCTGGGCAACTGCCTTGCGAGCGTGATTATGGCGAAGTGGGAAGGCGAGTATGCGGCAGAACAGCCGTCGCCCTCGGTGGAAGAAGCAGTAAATCAGTAAACTTCTTACCCCAGGGATCTAAGACCACGATATATTTTCAACTTGTGCCGGCACGACTTAGATCGTGCCCTGACTCTTTGTCATCGCTGAAAGCGAGGCTACTAAGCCGTGGCTGCAAAGTCGCCACCTCAGAGTGCCGTTAAGAACTCCACAGACTCCCTGCCTCCGAGGTGAATTTGTTAGGCACTGGGTTGCGGCAAGGCTATGACACGCGCGTCTTCGCGCCGCTGGCGCACTTCAAGGTGCCGCTTTCGGAAGTGCTGCACCGCGCGCTCTCCCCACACGCGCATGAAGTAGTAATTCAACCCAGCGCCGATTACCGAACTAACAATCGGAATCAGGCGTACCGTCCACTTCTCGACAATCTCTTTGCTGGCGCCGGCAGCGATGGTTTGAATCACACGCGGAACAAACTTCGCAATGAGACGCCTTTCCACCAGATCGCGGCTGATGTCCACGCCCGCCGCGCTGGCCGCGGCCACCCACAGCTCCGCCTCTTCCTGCTCGGTGTTGTAGGGGAATCCATAAATCAGGCTGAGCTTCTGAATCATGCGAATCGTTAGAGCGGCGAGAATTCCCAGGTCGGGAATGATGGTCAGCAGCCCGCCCATGCCCAAGCCCGCGCCTTCCGCTGCGGCAATCTTCATGCTCGCGCGAATTGTGTCTTCTGCGATGTAGTCGAGATGAGCGAGGTCAACCGAATACACACCTTCATAGGTTAGCGTCGGCAGCTCGTAGGCAATGCGAAGATGCTGGAGATACGCCGCGGGATCGACTTTGATTGTCTCGTACGCCTTGAGAAAAGCGTTGCGGATCGCTCTCTCGAGCACGAGGCGCGGTAACGACTTGCCTGAATTCTCCGGAGACATGCTGCTACCAGTATAGGCAATTCTCTTCTGCATCATCGCAACCTCACAGAGCCCCCGCGCTGTGCTGTGCTAGCATCGGTAACTACAAATGCCGTCGGGGAAGTTACAAGTCGTACCGTTGGGCGGACTGGGCGAATTCGGCATGAACTGCACGGCCATCCGCTGGGGCGATGACATCATCGTCATCGACGCCGGCGTCATGTTCCCCGAAGCCGAGCTGCTCGGTGTCGACATCGTTGTTCCCGATATCACCTACCTAACAGAGAATCGTGAGCACGTTCGCGCCATCGTCCTAACGCATGGCCACGAAGACCACATCGGCGCGCTACCGTGGATTCTCTCGGAGTTAAACATTCCGGTTTATGGCACCGAGTTCACCTTGGCCTACGTGGAAGATAAGCTCGAAGAGCATGGATTACTCGATGACGTCGAACTCAATGAGATCGAAGCTGGCGGGTCATTCAAAGTCGGCCCATTCACCATCAGTCCTATCCAGGTCACGCATAGCCTTGTGGATTGCGTGGCGCTCGCGATTCACACGCCGCTCGGCGTGATCGTTCACACCGGCGATTTCAAGGTCGATCCCACGCCTACCGACAATAAACTCTTTGACCTGCATGCTTTTGCCGAGTACGGCAAGCAGGGCGTTCTGGCGCTGTTCCAGGACTCCACCAATGTCGAGCGCCGCGGCTACACGCCGAGCGAGCGTGCGGTGCGTGCGCGATTCGAAGAAATTTTCAGTTCAGCCAAACGGCGGTTATTCATCTCCTGCTTTTCTTCTTCGATTCACCGTATCAAGCTGGCCATCGACGCGGCCTTCGAACATGGGCGCAAAGTCTCGCTGGTCGGCCGCTCCATGCTGGAATCCACAGAGATCGCACAGGATCTCGGCTATATCGACGCTCCCGATGGGCTGATCATTCACCCGTCACAGGCCCGCGATCTGCCGCCGGAAAAAGTCTGCATGCTGATTAGCGGCACCCAAGGCGAGCCCATGTCGGCGCTCTCGCGCGCTGCGGTGGACAATCACAAGCACGCGCGCATCCAGCCCGGCGACACCGTCGTGCTCTCGTCGCGCATCATTCCCGGCAACGAAAAAGCAATCTACCGCGTTATCGATCACCTGTTCCGCCGCAATGCGCACGTTATCTACGATGACGGCTCTTCCCCACCGGTTCACGTCAGCGGACACGCCAGCCAGGAAGAGCTCAAGCTCATCATCAACCTTGTCAAGCCACGGTACTTTATTCCCATTCACGGCGAATACCGGCAGCTCAAACTGCATGCCGAACTCGCCAGCTCCATGCACGGCTCGGTTGGCCAGGTGCTGATGATCGAAAGCGGTGACATCCTCGAGTTCGACGAGCTCGGCGCACGCAAGTCCGGACGCGTCGCGGTTGGCCGGGTATGTATCGACTCCAACTCCATGGGCGATGTGGTCGAAGACCTGGTGATTCGCGACCGGCGCCACCTCAGCGAAGACGGTATCGTGCTGCCTATCATTGCCATCAACAAGCTCACAGGCAAAGTCGAGACCTCGCCGGAAATCGTTATGCGCGGCTTCTCCCCAAGCGGAGCCGAAGACGGCTTCTCTGATCAGGCCCGTCTTGTCGTTATGGGCACCCTCGAAGGTTCCAGCGACGAGGAGCGCGGCGACTACGGCGTCATCAAAGAAAAGATTCGCCAGGACCTGAAGCGCTACATCGTCAAGCACACATCCCGTCGGCCACTCATCATGCCGGTCATCCTTGAAGTCTAGACATGATCACACTCGATCAGATCAAACAGGCGCAGGCGCGGCTGCATGGGATCGCGTCCCATACTCCGCTGATGCGCTACTATCCGCCCGCAAGCAAGAATGTCGCCGCTGCTCTCGGCGGGTTCTACCTCAAGCCTGAGAGCCTTCAGCCCATCGGCTCGTTCAAGCTTCGAGGCGCCTATAACAAAATCGCGTCCCTCACCGACCAAGAGCGCAAGCGCGGGGTCATTTCCTACTCGAGCGGCAATCACGCCCAAGGAGTGGCTTACGCCGCCCACGCACTAGGTGCCAAGGCCGTCATCGTCATGCCACGCACTGCGCCGAAAGTAAAAATTGACAGCACGGCTGCTCTCGGCGCGGAAATCGTCTTCGTCGGACCGGCGAGCGCCGAACGCATGCACAAGGCCGAAGAGCTGTCACGACAGCACGGCTATTCCATCGTGCCTCCTTACGACGATGAGTTCATCATCGCCGGTCAGGGCACGGCCGGTTTAGAGATCCTTGAGGACTGCGCTGATGTCGACCTTGTTCTAGCGCCTGTTGGCGGTGGCGGACTTATCAGTGGCATCGCCGGTGCGATCAAGCTCAGCGGATCGCACGCCAAGGTCATCGGCGTGGAGCCGGAGCTGGCTAACGATGCGCAACAGAGTTTCCGTTCCGGCAAGATCGTTCAGCTCCCTGCCGAACGCGTCTCCAGTACCCTGGCCGACGGCCTTCGCACGCAATCCATCGGTCAAAGTAACTTCGAGCACATCCACGCGTTTGTGGATGACATCATTACGGTCACCGAAGACGAAATCCGCGAGGCCGTGCGCCGCATGGTGAAGGATGCTCGGATCGTGGCCGAACCGAGCGGCGCGGTGACGTTCTCGGCGGTGCTCTTTCACTTGGACGAGTTACCAGCCGCGCAGAAAACCGTCGCTGTAGTCAGCGGCGGGAATATCGAGCCGCAGTTGCTGGCGCAAATCATCACGGAGGACACGGTTCCGGCGCGCTAACGAGCCTTCGCCCGGGAGAGACAGAGCACACGGAGAAGGTCAGATCCGCATTTTTCTGTGTTCTCAGGTGCTGAACTACTCCCTGGCCCATTTCACCGTTGGAGCGCTAATGCGATAGCTTTATCCTATGCGGTATTTGAATCGATCTTTTGCCGTCCCCGTTCTCATTGCAACTCTGCCCATCGCGGTCCTCGCCACCATTGAGCACGGAGTCATCATCCGCGAAGCGCAAATCTACGTCGCCCCCGATGGTTCCGCCGCCAAGCTCTCGAAGGTAGGCCGCGGCCGCGATGTCGCGGTGATCGAAAAATCTAACGGTTGGACCAACGTCGTGGCCACCGTCGCAACCGATCCCGATGCAGAATCCGACAAAAAGGTGACCGGATGGGTCGTCGATCAAGGAATCATCCTGCCTTCGACTCCCGACGGCGACAAGATCATCTTTGGCGAGGCAGTCGACTCGGAAGCCGAAGCCAGCCGCCGCAGTGGCCGCAAGGGCGCAGCTCAAGATGCGATGCGCTTGTATGCCGCCGTCGCCGAGAACTTCCCGTCCTCGCCGCTGGCCGGCGAATCTGCCTATCGTTCCGCCGATATTCGCTGGCAAATCGAAGTCATCGACGCCTCAACCCGCCCGTCCGCCAAGCAGAGCGACCCGTCGCTGAAATACCAGATCGACGAACAGTACATGAAGCGTGTTATCAAAAAGTATCCTGGCACCAAATGGGCAGACCTGGCGGCCTATCGCCTGCTCGACAATAAGACTTGCGGCGATTGGGCGGCGGAAGTGAAGTGTCCCGAACTCGAAGCTGCGCTCTACATGAAATATGTCGACGACCATCCTCAGTCACCCAAGGCGCCAGAGGCACTGTATAAGGCTGCCTGGCGGTACTCGGCGCTAATCGTTTTGTACAAGTCGAACAACGACGCCAAGCGCGCCGCGGATTCCACCGCTCGAGCGACTGCCACAGCCAAGCGCATCGTGACCCAGTTCCCCGACAATACGGACTGGTCCACACGCGCCGAGCGCCTGCTTTACATGGTTCAGAACAATATTTCGACATACGGTAATGCCACCGACTAGAGCACTTTCAGAGTTGTTGCATCGCGGTTGGGTGGAGCACGCTTTCAAGCCGGCAAAGGAAGCCCGCGTCAGAAAAGCGGCTTCAGCCGCTGAGGTAAGCTATTTACGAATTTACCGCAGCGGCTAAAGCCGGGGGCTCTCGCAAAGGGTTAGCTGCACGCTGGAAGGCGCGCTCTACCCTCACTCAAGCAACTCTGAAATGACCTAAATTCAGCGCTATTCGGAGGACAATTGCACGATTATCTGCTGGCCGTTCTGCTGGGAGTCATCGAAGGACTGACCGAATTTCTTCCTGTAAGCTCAACCGCACACTTGCGCATTTCCCAGTCGTTGCTAGGCATCGACCTGGCCAATGGCTACTGGAAGATGTTCAGCATTGTGATCCAGTTAGGAGCAATTCTCTGCCTTCCGCTCTACTTTTGGAGCCGCATCACGGAGTTCGTAAGCGACTTCCCTCGCGGGAAGCGCGGGGACCGCACCGTACTGACGCATCCATTAAGCCTGACACTGATCGCGTTTGTAGTGACGGCGGGCCCCTCCTATCTCTTGACGAAAGTCATTGGCAAGAACTTGGAGAACTTGTACGTCATTGCCACCGCCCTGATTGTCGGCGGGGTGATCATGTGGCTGGTAGACGCCATCTACGAACGCTCCAATCATCAGGCCTTCGCACACCCAAAGCTCACAACTGACATGGAAGAAATGTCTCTTGGCCAGGCGGTATGGGTTGGATTGTGCCAAATACTCTCGGGCCTTTTTCCGGGTACTTCACGTTCCATGGCGACGATCACTGGAGGCGAACTGGCGGGGATGGATCGCCCCACCGCCTTGGAATTCTCGTTCTTCGTATCGCTGCCCGTTATGCTGACCGCATCCCTCTATACCCTCTTCAAGTCGCTGCACCACCACGACGCGACTAGCGAGATCGGCAATCTGCCGACCGACGCACACCACGTCGTCACACTGGTAATTGGCTTCGTTGTATCATTCATCGTCGCCTATGCCGTCGTCGCCTGGTTCATGAACTGGGTCCGCACCCGCGGCTTCACGGTCTTTGCGGTCTACCGGCTTTTGCTGGGCGCGTTCGTCCTCTGGTATGCGGGGCACGCGATCGCCGGATGATGTCACCAGTCTCGGGCTTAGCATCTACTAATGTATATGCCGAGAAGGGGTGGGAAGGGAGGCCTGTCTCTCAATGCGGCCCACAGCGAAAGTTTCGTGTGTTCCCAAACTGAAGACCGAGAACTGGACTGTGGCATAGGCGAATGTTTACGGGGGATGCTAAGTCGACAATATCAGCTATCCAATTCCCTGCCGATACTCCTCTCGCATTTGCCATAATCGTTTAGGCTCTGGCGTACTTCGGGCAAGCCGCGGTTTCGCGCGTTTCTGTCCTCCACGCGTAGGTGGAGGTGTCTGCCTGCGCTGGATGGAGCAGGTGCATGTGTCCTCAGAAACGGCGTAAGACCGCACGGCACTCCAACGCCAAAATGATAGCGATTGCGCGCCTTTTCACTCCCACGGCCAACCGCCGGCTCAATGAGCTGATCGGCTTCTTGGTGTTGATTTCAGCGGCCTTCCTTTCCCTCGCACTCATCTCCTACTCGCCCACCGATCCTTCGCTGAACAGCGCAGCCTCGCCGCTGGCAACCCGCGCCACGCACAACTGGATAGGCATCTTCGGCGCCATTACCAGCGATCTCACGCTGCAACTGCTTGGGGTGTCGGCCTTCCTTGTTCCGATGTTTCTGGTTTTGTACGCAGCGCGCTGGTTTCGCTCGCGCCCCATCCAATCGCCCTACGCGAAGACCTTCGGAGTGCTGGCGTTGCTGCTTTCGGCCGCCGGCTTCGTGGGTTTGCTGCCGTGGGAATTCCGCTGGAAAGGCGCCATCCCGGCTGAAGGATTGCTTGGTCGAATCGTCGCTGATGCAATGATTCACTACCTCAATGTAATCGGAGCGTATCTCTTCTGCATCGCAATGATTGCAGTGGGTCTTTACCTGTCGACGGCATTCTCCTTCGGAGCGCTGCGAGTCTGGTCGCAAACGCGCTTTGCCTTTGCTTATGCCGCCACGGATCGCTTTGCCGACTGGCGCGCCGAGCGTGAGCGCAAGAAAGCCGCTAAGGAACTGGAGAAGAAGCGCGCTGCCACAAATGCAAATCCCGTGGTGACAGCACAACTTGTGCCGCGCCGGCCGCAGAATCAGGTGGAAGCTGCGGCCAATACCTCGGCTGCACGTGTTCCCGCTCCTGTGCCCGATTCGACGACGAGGCCGCGTAGCGGCATCGAGCGCACGTTCGAGGCCGAGTTCGAGAACAGGACCGGCGCAGCGCCCGTCTCCACGCCCCAGGCAAAGCCGATTACCGAGAGTGAGCCTGCGGCGGCGGGTGTCGAAGCGGGGCCCATCGCTGTCACCTCGCGTGCCGACGACCATCGTTTCGGCAAAACCACCATGCCTAAGCTAGCAGGCAGCTATAAGCTACCGTCAACTGCACTTTTGCGCCGTCCCGACGAGCACGGTGCCGTCAACGAAGATGATCTCAAAGTTACCGCGCAGGTTCTCCAAGAGAAGTACGGAGAATTTGATGTGCGCGGGCAGGTCACGCAGATTAACCCGGGACCGGTAGTGACCACTTTCGAATTCAAACCCGAAGCTGGCATCAAGTACAGCCGGATCACAGGGTTATCCGACGACTTGTGCCTGGCACTGCGCGCCGAAAGCATTCTGATCGAGCGCATGCCCGGCAAATCCACCGTGGGAATCCAAGTGCCGAACCATGAGCGCGAAACCATCTGGTTACGCGAAGTGGTTGAATCGCAAGAGTTTTTGGGAGGCAAGTCAAAGCTGACATTGGCCCTCGGTAAGGACATTAATGGCCGGATCGTCACCGCCGACCTGAACAGCATGCCGCACTTGCTGATCGCCGGATCAACCGGATCGGGCAAAAGCGTCGCAATTAACGCATTCATTATGTCGCTGCTTTACAAGGCGACTCCAGAGGAAGTGCGGCTCATTCTTGTCGATCCCAAGCGACTGGAACTCGGGAATTATGAAGGAGTTCCGCACCTACACACCCCGATCATCACGGAGCCGAAGCTGGCTTCGAATGCCCTGCGCAATGCCGTGCGGGAGATGGAGCGGCGGCTCAAGATCTTGGCGGAGAAGGGTGTACGGAACATCGATCAGTACAACAAGCTGTTCGATGGATCGGCGGCAAGTCTCTTTGATGAGGACAGTGACCCTAGGGCATTGCCCTACATTGTGATCATCATCGACGAGTTAGCCGACCTGATGATGCTGGACGGGCAGAATGTTGAGGCATCGATCACCCGCTTGGCGCAGATGGCGCGGGCCGTCGGAATCCATTTGATCCTAGCGACGCAGCGGCCATCGGTGGATGTCATTACCGGACTGATCAAGGCTAACTTCCCTGCTCGGATGAGTTTCCGGGTAGCCACCAAGATCGATTCGCGCACCATTCTGGACGCCAATGGCGCCGAAGCGCTGCTGGGCCGCGGTGACATGCTCTACTTGCCGAACGGGTCGGCGCGGGTGCATCGAGTTCATGCGCCGTTTGTTACGGAAAAGGAGATCGCCTCGGTCGTGGAGTTCTGGAAGGCGCAAGGAGCGGCGCAGTATCAGGAGAATTTCCTGCAAGCTCCCAAGGAAGATGGAGACAGCTCCGGTGGGTCGACTGATGGCGCGGTCGGTGAGGATGACAACGATGAGCTCTTCCAGGATGCGGTGCGAATCGTGCTGGAGTACGGCAAGGCTTCTACCTCCCTGTTGCAGCGTAGGCTGCGCATTGGATATGGCCGCGCCGCTCACCTGATCGACTTAATGGAGCGGGATGGGATTGTTGGAGCGGCGGATGGTCCGAAACCCCGTGAAGTGCTCAAGCGACCCGATTGGCTGAGCGAAGTGGAAGACGCGATACCGTAGCAATCGTAGGTTCAGTGGGTAGTGTGGATTGAAGGGGCGAATCCCGCATCTGTAACATTGGGCAAATGTGGCCGCCCATGACTACTTAGTAGGCGGTGATCTCTCCGGTGACTTCGACCTCTACACGAATACCTTCCAGCTGTGAGGGGACGGCGCGAAGGGCTTCCCGGGTTGTACTTGCGAAGGAAGACCTTAATCACGATTTCCCTTCAACCGCTGTTGGACAAGCCGACTCCGTGCCCCACTACTTCCGGAGCTGCATCAGGATATTGTCGTAAGCCACGCTTCACCTGGATGGCAAGCCTGGATGCGAGGATCCTGAAATTCTTCGTCCGGTGTTATTTGTTGTTGGGATGGGCACCCGAATATTGGGGGCTGATTCTCGGCCTAGAAGGTGAAGGCGACGCCGCCGCGCACACTGCGGGCGGACTGCACCAGGTAAACGGTGTTGCCGTCGGGGCTGATCACCGGGACGTAGCCTTGCGCCAGGAGATTGCGCAGATCGACGATGGCTTCCATACGGCCGGGCATGAAGTGCAGCCGCGGGAAAGGCTGGCGCACGAAGAAGTTGAAGTAGGGATCGGTCTGGCCGGCGGAAGCATTAAACATATCCACGGGAGTTAGCCCAGGTGCGTTGATCCAGCGATAGGAGATGATCCATTCCGTGTTCCAGCGTGGAATAGTACCGACCAGCTTGACGGCCGCGGAGTGCCGCCACGTCTGATGCATGTCGCTGCGCAGGGCGTCCCAGCCGATTCCCGGGTGTTCCAGACTCAACACACCGCCGTAGGCATAGTCGATAGTACCCGTAATTTCGTTCGTCAACTTTCGCTGGGCCACGAAGCGCACACCCTGTGTGTCCAGAGCATTGCCGTTATAGCTGAAGGTGCCCGAGTAAACGTCGGGCAGGAAATCGCCGGTGTCGACGTTGATTTCGCCGACGCCCAGCAAAGCAGGATTTTTGATGCGGTCGCGGAAATAGGCAATCTGTACGCGATTGTCACCGAAGCGCTGCGACAGCGAGATCTCGTGGTGACGGGCGTTCTCGAGCAGCGGTGTAGCGTTGAGCAAGGTCATCCGGGGACCGGGATCGTTCAGCTCTGCCGCTGAAACATTCGCCGAACCATCGAAGGATTTGGTGGCGGTGCGCGTAGTGGGCTCGGTGGTCGAATACCGGTACTCGATGATGGTCGAGTCGCCAATATGCCAATCGGCGATACCGTAAGGGCGGAAAGCATTCGCTCGACCCATGAACTGGATGGTTTCCAGCTCACCTCCGTACTGCAACTCGAGAAAGTCGCCGACGCTCATCGTATTCGCGGTAGTGAGCGCGAACGATTGCAGCGAGCCGTGATGGATCAGCAGGTCAGGCCCGGAAAATCGGCGGACCGTGAAGCCTAACTCATGAGGTGCGCCGGTGGCTCCGCCGCCGAGGAAGGTTGCGCGCAAGTAGCCATCCGGAGTACCGGTACCGTAACCCAAACTGCCGTCAAATCCCACAACTCCGAAGGTACCCACTGATTGCTCGATAGCGAATGTGGTACCGACGTCCGATGAACTGCCGTAGCCCTCATTGGTTCCACCCGCCATGAATGCCAGCGAGCCCTTCAGTCCGTGGTCGGACTGCGAAGCCTCGACGACCACGGGAACGCCATCGTCAAAACGTAGGATGGGGCGATTGGCGGTGGAACGAAGGGTCCATTTCCAACTATCGTCGTCATCGTTCCCGCGCTTGCGGGCGGGCATAACGCGGGCCGCTTCGAACAGCGTATTCAGGGTGATGTTGACGACCTTGGCCGCGCCGGACGCCAAGGAAACGTCCTCACGCACGGTGGGGAGGAATGAGGGAGCGGTTACACGAATATCGTAGTTGCCGGGAATCAGTCCGTAGACTGTGAAGTGTCCAACCGCGTCAGTGTAGGCCACGATGCGTTGCCCGGTTCCGACGGCAAGCATTTCCACGGTCGCGCCCATCTGGGCGATGCCGGAGGAGTCCGTGACTGAGCCAGAGATCGAGCCGGGGTCAACTCCTGCCACCGCGCTCAGGCACAGGGCAATTACCACGCACCACCATCCCAGTATTCGGGTCATCACCACTCCCCTAAACCGAGGATTCCCGGGATCACGCGCAAACGGCCGTTGGAGAAAGGGCCGTTCGCAAATTGACGTCTCCTACTCAACCTACTCCACCGCAAACCGCACCGAAGGGGCGATCTGCTGCTTGGAAACGTTGTCGTCAACCTTCACGGTCAACTTGTAAACGCCGGGCTGGAAACTGGTGAGCGCCAGACCTTTTTCGAGGGTCATCTGGTCGCCCAAGTTGCCCATGGTGTCGGTCGTCTCCGACGCGTGCAGCACCGGCTGATTGGTGGCGACATTTACGATCTCGTACTCGACCTTCGCCGACGGCTTCTTGGTCTTGTCGTCTGCCTGAAGATTATAAACCTGCATCCAGAGATTCAACCGTTGATCTCGTTTGAAAGTTGCGGGCTGACCGCCGGACGGCTCTAGGTGCGGATAGGCAAACTTAGTCTGGCCGATCACGAAGTTGCCTGAGCCAACGTTCTTGGCGGGCACCTTCTCCATGTGGTCGGCGAGGATCAGGGTGGAAGATGCCAGCTTGTCCTCGTTGAAATCGGGCACCATTACCCCGTGGCTCCAGGTACCAACTCGATCACCGTTGACGTCCTTGACTACGACATCGAACCGGTAGCGGCCGGGACGCAACGGCAATGCCTTCCAGTAGAGCTTCGACTGGGCCTGCGTCTTTTCCAGCAACTCGGTGGGCACATCGACCTGAACCGTATCTTCGAAGGTCTGCGCGATCTTACCGGTCAGGCCTGTGACGCGACCAAAGATATTCACGGTGCCACGCTGCACGCCGTCTTTGTTGACGAAGGTAATGTCCTTGTTCTTGACCTGAATGGTGACCGGAACGAGAACCGTGTCGCTGGTGACCTTTACGAAATCGGTACGGATATCGAAAGGCATCAGGTTGACGTTGATCTTGTGGCTAACGACTTCTTCCAAGTCCTTGAACTTGACCTTGGGAGCCTGATTCAACAAAGCCCACTGTTCGAGCTTGTCGAATTGTTTGGTGGTGTCCATGCCAGAGTTCGGACCCATGTTGCTGTTAGTGATGCCGGCGATTCGATCAGCCTTGCTCATCATGCCCATCTGTTCGTACATGGTGAGACCAGCGCCCGGAACGTGCAGCAGAGCGTCTTTCTCATTGGGATCGATGGTCATGTGGTAGTCGCCGCACATGCAGGTGTCAACGAACTCGATCTGCACTTCCTGACCGTGCGAACCCAAGCCTTCGATGTAGCGGTAACGCCAGGTTTCAAACGGATAGGTTGAGGTTTCGCCGCCGCCTTCTTCGATCGGACGTTGGTATTCTCCACCGGAAGGATGCGAGTCGATTTCGTCAGGCGGACCGAAGACGATGTAGATGCGGCCGCGGTCGGTCATCCAGCCTGGCTTGCCGGCAGGGAAGTGCTCGTTAGAATACGCGATGCGGCGATAGTGCTCTTCCTTGTACTCGTTTTCCGGGGTGTCCGGCGTGGGATCGCGGCGCAACCAAAACTGTTCGATGAACTGATCGCGCTCTTCGTCGTTTGACAACTGCTTGAAGGCACTCAACTCTTCCGGCGTGATGATCCAGCGCACGTCTTCGTTGAGCCAGTGCTTGTAGGTGTGACCTAATTCTTGTTTCAGCGCCTTGGCATTGGCTTTCTTCTGCTTCTCGGACAGAGGGCGCTTCAATGGGTCGCTTTGATCGCCGTTCGATGCGGCCGGAGCATCGGTTGGTTTGGAAGCGCCCGGGGCATCGGCAGGTTTTGAACCGGCGGAGGCGTCGGTAGCTTTCGATGAACTTTCAGCAGCCGGTTTGGCTGCGTTCTGACTGCTTACATTCTGATCGACAACGGCAGGAGCGGCCTGAGTGGCAGCACCAGGAGCAGACGACTGCGCCAGGGCCGACGCAGCGAGGAAAAGCGTGAGAATCGACCAAAATAGCAGGCGGGAAACACTCAACTTCATGTAAGAGAACGGACTCCTGACGAAGCACTTTGGACTCTCAAATTGTATGTTGCGGAAGCGGTTAAAGCAACATTTCACAGCAACCCCCGAACAGACTGGGTTCCCCGGCCCAAACCTAGGGAATTCAACCCGCTTGCGGCAGGAAAGTCGCCTGAAGGGAGCAGTTTTCGAGTTTCCAGTTAAGAGTTAAGAGTAAGGACCCATCCTGGGCATGGACAACCCGGATTTGGCCATTCATGCCCGGCTCCACTATCCCAAAACTGCTACATATCCCAAAGGATGGAACATGTGGGCCACACCAACCACAATATCGATTTTCATGGGGCGAACTGCGGCTATAATGAAGGCATTCGGCAGTTTCCCCGAATCCCTTCCGCGAACGAGTCCAGAGCAGGTCGTCCGAACCGGTGCGCGTGAAGTCATGTCCAGGCTAAGTTTGCGTTCTGAGGAAACCTTCTGCCGACGCGTTTCGTAAATAACTTATAGATTCAAGTACAGATAATTGTGAGTTACGTCCAATTGAGGAACGGATGAAAAACTGGAAGAAAGTTGCGTTGATTGCCGGTGTGGTGGTCGCGCTGCTCGCCATCGTAGGATTCACGGTTACCCAGAGTCGCAAGAGCGTGGTGACGGTACAGACCGGTAAGGTCGTGCGGGAAGACCTGACATCGGTGGTAACCGCGTCGGGAGAGATCAAGCCCAAGCTTTACGTGAATATCGGCGCCAACGCATTCGGCAAGATCACCAAGCTGTACGTCAAAGAGGGCGACCGGGTGAAGCACGGCGAGATGCTGGCCACGATCGAAAATGTCCAGCCGGCGGCTGACGTTTCGGCCAGCCAAGCGGGGCTGAATGTTGCGCAAACCGACTATGTCGCAGCCCAGGCTGCAGTAAATACAGCGACCGCCGATCAACACCAGGCTGAGTCCGAATATGAGCGAGCGAAACTGGATTATGACCGCGCTGAAGCGCTGTATCAAGCGCAACTGATTGCCAAATCTGATTACGACGTCAAGAAGGCGGCCTACGGGACGACTTTCGCGCAATTGAACCAAGCCAAGGCGAAACTGGCACAGGCCAAGGCACAAATGGATTCCTCAAAGCGCCGCATTGACCAGAACCAGGCCAACCTGCTCCATGCCACTGACGTCTTGAGCAAGACGGAATACCGTGCGCCGTTCGATGGTGTCATTACCAATTTGCCGGTGCGCGAGGGTGAGACGGTGGTGATCGGGATTCAGAATGCTCCGGGAAGCACACTGATGACCATCGCCGATACATCGGTGATAACTGCTGAAGTGAAGGTAGACGAGACCGACATCGTAAACGTAAAGATGGGGCAGGCCGCGGACGTCACGATCGATGCCATTCCAAAGCAGCATTTCAAAGGTATGGTGACGGAGATCGGGAACAATGCCATTCTGCGATCCACCGGCGTTTCGACCGCGCAAACAACTTCGAGCAGCCAGGAGGCCAAGGACTTTAAGGTGGTGGTGACGATACAGGATCCTCCGCCAAACCTGCTACCGGGGCTGTCGACGACAGCAAGGATCACCACTGCGCAGAGGAGCAATTCGCTGGCGATACCGATCCAGGCGCTGACGATCCGGCAGCGCGGTGAGCTGGCGCCGGAGAAAAAGTCGAGAATCGCCGAAGTACAGGCGGCCACGCTGACCAAAGGGAACCCGAAGGAAGAATTGCAGGGAGTGTTCGTCCTGCAACAGAACAAAAAAGAGGCGGTTTTCGTACCAGTAACGACGGGAATAAGCGGCACGACCGACATCGAAGTGACTAATGGTCTGAAAGAAGGCGAGGAGATTGTGACGGGTAGCTATAAAGTTTTGCGTACCCTACGGAACGGCGCGAGCGTGAAGATCGATAATTCGACGGGCACGAAGAAGGAAGAATCCTAGGACCGAGACGGCCGGCCTACCGGCAGGAAGGTGCAGGAAGCAGCCGCAATGAGCGATGCCAATCAGCCACCGATCGAGGAGACCAAAAGGATGGCAACCGAACTGGTAAATCTTGGCGAGCCAATTCTGGACTCGCCTCCGGATTCTTGCATCATCTGCACGGAGGACCTGTGGAAGACCTACGACATGGGTTCGGAACAGCAGGTGCATGCACTGCGTGGCGTGAACGTACGCATTCAGCGCAATGAGTACGTTGCCATCATGGGGCCGTCGGGTTCGGGCAAATCGACGCTAATGAACCTCATTGGCTGCCTGGATACTCCCAGCCAAGGCAAGTACTGGCTGAACGGGCAGCTCGTCAGCGAGCTGGACGATGACGAGCTGGCGCGGATCCGGAACAAGGAGATAGGCTTCGTCTTTCAGACCTTCAACCTGCTGGCGCGGGCAACGTCGCTGCACAACGTGGAGCTGCCGCTGATCTATGCAGGTATGCCGTCGGCAGAGCGCATCGAGCGCGCGAAAGAGGCACTGACATCGGTAGGCATGGAATCGCGCATGAACCACAAGCCGAACGAGCTGTCAGGCGGCCAGCGGCAGCGTGTTGCGATCGCGCGGGCGCTGGTGAATAACCCGTCAATCATTCTTGCCGACGAGCCGACCGGAAACCTGGATTCGCAAACCGGGGTGGAAATCATGGCCCTGTTCGATAATCTGCATCGCGAGGGAAATACCATCGTGCTGGTCACGCACGAGCACGACATTGCCGAGTATGCCCACCGCATTATTCACATCAAGGACGGCAAGGTCTTTAGCGATCAGCGGACGGCGCGAGCCTAGAAGCAAAGAAATATTCTGGAACTGCCCGGCAGCCTGCCGGGCAATTTTTTTATGATGCTGGAATTGGTTATTCTGCAAGGGTTGAGGTCGGCATGGCGTTCTTCCGGTTGCGGTTCGTCTTTATGGTGGGCTGTTTGTTGGCGGGAGTGTGCGGGGGTGAGCTTTGGGCACAGATGGGTGTGCCGCTCAACCGATCCGATCCGGCGCTGGAGCCGGCGACTGTGCGCGAGTTGGTGGCGCGCTATTGCCGGATGGATTACTCCGGCGCGCGGCTGAATCCTAACGACTGGCCGAAGCTGCAGCCACTTGTGACGTGGCACGAGAATCCGGATTTCACGCTATTCATGGTGACGTCGCGATTTGATGTGAGCGCGGAACTGGATTCGGAGCACGGCAAGTATGGCGTGACCGTCCACTATCGCTTGCTTGGCAAGTACGACCTCGCCGAGGGGTATTCGCAGGAGTCGGCCAACCAGGTTCAGAATGTGCGGTTCACCGTAGCCGAGGTCAACGGGGAGTGGAGGATCACCGACGCTGATCCCAACTTTCCGCACGTGTCGAAGACGGTCGCGGTGCAGTGGGTGAAACAGAAACTGGCTGCGACCAGCGATCCGGTGGCGAAGACCCTATATGAAAACGCGCTACAGCGGCTGCAGGGGCCGACCGCGCCGGCACCGGCTCAATGATCGACTAGAGCCATTTAAGATTCTGTTAAACGAAATTAATAAGGGCAGTGTGGCGCCTCAGCGCCGCTTTATGCCGCCCCTCCCTTAACTACCCGATACAGCATTCAAATCGCTCTAGCCGAACCTTGGCCTCCAGATCGACGTGCGGGCCGCCAGCCTAGGAAGAATGAGCTAGTGCGTTATTCCCACCTGGGTTGCGCTGGCCGTGCCCACCGGCGTAGCGGAAGTTTTCACGGTGAAGTAGTCGTGATCGTAGAGGTTGCGGTAGAAGTGACCTGCCAGCTCCGCTGCCTTGGGGCCAAAGGTTGGGCGGCCACCCTGCAAAAAGATCACGGTGACGATGCGTCCGTGCTCGGTGTTGGCGTAGGAAGCGAACCATCCGTAGCGCGTGCCGTTTTTGGAGCAAGTTCCGGTCTTGCCGAGGATGGGTTCCTCAATAAAGCTTGTGCGCAAGTAACGGGCGGTGCCGTACTCGACGGCGCCGGACAGGCCATCTGTCATTTCGGGGATGGCTGAAGCGATATCGAGCTGGCGCTTCACCTTCGGGGTAAAGTTGGCGATGTCGTCGGGTGAAGTCGGGTGCTGGAGATAATACAGCGTGCCGCCGTTGGCGATGGCAGCCATCAGCGCGCCGAGTTGCAGGGGCGTGAGCGAGATGCTCTCGCCAAAGGAGCACATTTTGCCAATGCCGCCCAACTTTGGGCTCAATTGGACGGATGGAAATGTGCCGAGGTGCTCACCGGGTATCTGCCAGCCGGCTAGCTCTCCCAGACCATACTCATGGGCGTAATAGCTGACCTTCTCGAAGCCGAGCTTCTGTCCTACCGCTGCAAAGTACGCGTTATTGGAGTGAGCCAGCGCGGTGGTGAGATCCATGCTGTAGTACTTGCCGAGCTTGATCTCAGTGTCCTTCGTAATGATGTTCTCGCTAAGCGCGGCGAGAGCCACGGCAACTTTGATGGTGGAGCAAGGCTGCGCTCCAGCCGAGAGCGCAAGTCGCTGGTTGACCATGGCGAGGAGACGTCCGCTGTCGGGGTCGATGGAAACCACCGTGCCGTTCATGTTGCCGAGGGCATCCAGGGCCGCAGCCCGAACGATTAGATCTTCGCCGGCGGTGATGTCGCCGTCGGCCTGATCGGCGGCGAAGGAGTTACCTGAGAAGCGTTCGTAATAGTGCTTCTTCGCTTTGGCCGGGCTACGAGTGCTGTGCCTGGAGCGCGCCATTTTCTTCTGCGTGGACGGGCTCTCGGTTACATGGTGGGACTTGGAGTGGGGCTTTTTCGGCGGAGCTATAGTGACCGCAGCGAGGAAGTTCGGCAGCAGCGTTGTTGCCAGAGAAAGTAATAGCCCGAAAGTGCCCCAGCGATACTTCATGAAGACCCCAAAGTCCCGAAAATTCTGTCCCAATCCGATGCGATAACCCCCAGATGCGGGCAAGCAGGTGAACCCGCACCGGCATCGGGAGTTGCACAGTTCATTACTTACCACAGAAAGTACCAGTTGTCTGCGTGACAAAGGTGGTACGAGGCGTTTTGTTGCGTTGCGGCTCCGGGCGGCGGTGTTTGTCATTTTGGAATGGAACAATGCCCGTCAGGGTTGCGTTTTCGTCTTCGGGCGCAGCGAAACTTTCACCAGGATGCGGGGTTTTGGACGGGCAACAACCCTGAGATAGTCGTGAAGAACGACTGGCCCTCGGCTTTTTCGCCGGAGGGCTTTTTTCTTGTGCGAAATACTATTGCACGTTGGCGGCGGGGTCCTGGCTGCGCGAATAGATGTAGTCGTCGATGACCTGTTGCAGCTTGCCCTGGGCGCGCAGGATGTACTCGATGGCATCCCGCACCGCGCCCTTCCCACCTTCGTGTTCGGTCACATAGTGAGCTTCGAGCAGCACTTCGGGCCGCGAGTTCTTCACGCCAATGGCCAGTCCGCAGAGGCGCATGACGGGCAGGTCGATGATGTCGTCGCCGACATAGGCGATTTGCTCCGGCCTCAGCTGCTCTCTTTCGAGAATTTCATTGAATGCGGAGACCTTGTCCTGTCGGCCCTGGTAAACGTGGTCGATGCGAAGGTCTCGGGCGCGAAGGGCAACAGTCTCCGAGATGCGCTTGGTGATGATGGCTGCTTTGAGCCCACCGAGGCGAGCCAGCGAGAATCCTGTGCCGTCGTGGGCGTTAAAGCCCTTGGCCTCGAGCATTGTGGAGCTGGAAATACCGAAGCCCACCTTGTCAGCCATTCTGTCCCGATGTTCCTGGGCAGAGGAGCCAGACGACCCACCGGCTGCAGGAAGGAGGAAGATGGTGCCATCGGTCATGACTCCGTCAACATCGAAGATGATGAGCTTGATTTTGCGGGCACGTTCTTCGGACATGGGGAAATCTTAGCAACTGGCGACTAGCAGCAACTAGCAATTAGCTTAGTTCACCACCAGGCACAGAGGAAACTAGCCATTCGGACCCAGCAATTAACTCTTATTAGAGGACTTCCCTCGCTAGCGGCTCTTCGCTCTTGGCCTTTCGCTGCAGACACGGTTGTTTGAGAATTCACGAGAGAGACGCAGAGTGTTGATGGGGTTTTTCTTTGAGTCACTGTTCCCAGCCGCGGGGATGTGGGGAGAAGAATTGGCGAAAGTCAAAAAACGGGCTAGAATGGCGAAACATGCTCCCTGCTAGGGAAATTCCGGTGTCGCTCTCGTGGGCACATCCGCTAGTGGCGGAGTGGTTCTTGGGTCGGTTTGGTTCGCCCACGGAGCCGCAGGAGCAGGGCTGGCCGGAGATTCTCGCTGGGAGAACCACGCTGATTTCGGCACCGACCGGATCGGGCAAGACGCTGGCAGCGTTCTTCATCTGCATTGACCGGCTGGTGCGGAAGGCGTTGGACGGCACGTTGCTCAACCGCACGGAAGTTCTTTATGTCTCGCCGCTGAAGGCGCTGGGCAACGATATCCAAAAGAACCTGGAAGGACCACTGAACGAGATTCTTGCAATGGCGGCCGAGCGCGGTCTGCTGATGCCGGAGATTAGAACCGCCGTGCGTACGGGCGACACGCTGGCTCACGAGCGTCGTGAGATGCTGAAGCGACCGCCGCACATCCTGGTAACGACGCCGGAGTCGCTCTACATTTTGCTGACCGCCGAGAAGAGCCGGGCGATTCTACGCGATGTGCAGACGGTGGTTGTGGACGAGATTCATGCCGTCGCGGACGACAAGCGCGGTGCCCACCTGGCGCTATCACTGGAACGGCTCGACCGATTAGCGGGACATCCGACACGGATTGGGTTGTCGGCGACACAAAAGCCGATTGAGCTGGTAGCGCATTTTCTGACCGGCGCGCGGCCGGCTCCGGCAATCGTGAACATCGGACATCGACGCAAGCTTGATCTTGCGGTGGAGGTTCCCGCCTCCGAGCTTGGCCCGGTGGCCAGCAACGAGATGTGGGGCGAGATCTATGACCGCATTGCCACGCTGGCGCTGGAGCATCGCTCGACGCTGGTGTTCGTCAACACGCGGCGCTTGGCCGAGCGAGTTGCCTTGCACCTGAGCGAGCGCATTGGCGAAGAACTGGTGGCTACGCATCACGGCAGCCTGGCTCGCAAGCTGCGCCTGGCCGCGGAACGCAAACTGAAGAACGGCGAGATACGGGTGCTGGTGGCGACAGCGTCGCTGGAGTTGGGCATCGATATCGGCAATGTCGATCTGGTGTGCCAGATCAATTCGCCCCGCGCAATTGCTGTGGCCCTGCAACGCATTGGGCGCGCGGGACACTGGCGCGGTGCAATTCCGAAGGGGCGGCTGTTTGCCACAACGCGTGACGATCTTGCCGAGTGTGCCGCCACAGTTCGCGCGATTCAGCAGGGAGATCTCGACCGTATCGCGGTGCCGGACAAGCCGCTGGACATCCTGGCACAGCAGATTGTGGCGATGTGTGCTGCCGGCGAGTGGGACGAGACGGAGCTATGGGAGACGGTGCGGCGCGCCTATCCATATCGCGAGCTCACACCCGAAGAGTTCGAGCAGATTCTGCAGATGCTTTCGGAGGGCATTGCCGCGCAGCGTGGACGCTACAGCGCTTACTTGTATCGCGACATGGTCAACCATCGCTTGCGGGCGCGTCGAGGCGCGCGGCTGGCGGCGATCACCAGCGGAGGAGCGATCCCCGACACAGCGCTGTTTACGGTGGTCGCACAGCCGGAGGAAGTTGTGGTTGGCACGCTGGATGAGGACTTCGCGGTCGAATCGAATGCCGGCGACATCATGCTGCTGGGCAATACCTCATGGCAGATCACCCGGGTTGAGGGCAAAACCGGCCGCGTGCTGGTGCAAGATGCCCATGGCGCACCACCGACGGTTCCCTTCTGGCGCGGCGAGGCCCCGGCGCGCACGGCGGAACTCTCGCTTCAGGTGGCGGATTTGCGCGAGAAGCTGAGTGCTCTGCTTCCGAACACAGTGCCACTGCCCACACCGACTCTGCTAACTGCAGATGGCATTGAGGCGGCGCCGAAGCCGCGATTGCGCGGGATCGAGCTGACGACGGAAGTGCGGAATGGGGTCGACTGGTTGAAGGCCGAGTGCGGACTTGATGACTCGGGCGCCGAGCAACTGATCGAGTACATCGTTACCGGGCGCGCGGTGCTGGGTGAGGTGCCTACGCAGAAGACGATCATCGCCGAGCGCTTTTTCGATGAAGCCGGTGGCATGCAGCTCATCATTCACGCCCCGTTCGGCGGACGAGTCAACAAAGCCTGGGGACTGGCGCTGCGCAAGCGTTTCTGCCGCTCGTTCAACTTCGAATTGCAGGCCGCCGCCACAGATGACGGCCTGAATATCGCGCTGGCCGAGCAGCACAGTTTTCCGCTAAGCGACGTCTTTCACTTTCTGCAACTGGAAACAGTGAAGGAAATTCTGGAACAAGCGGCGCTGGACTCACCCATCTTCGGGACGCGCTGGCGTTGGGATGCCAACCGCGCTCTGGCGCTGCTGCGCTTTCAGGGCGGCAAGAAGGTTCCACCGCAGATTCAACGGATTCGCAGCGACGATTTGATGGCATCTATCTTCCCGGAGGTAGCCGCGTGCTTCGAGAACATCGACAGCGATAGAAAGATTCCTGACCATCCGTTGGTTAAGGAGGTCATGAGGGATGTCCTGACGGAGGCGATGGACCTTGATGGTTTGTGCGCGGTGCTCACGGGCATTCGTGATGGTTCGATTCGTTGTCTCGCGGTGGATACGCCGGTGCCCTCACAGTTCTCGCACGAAATCCTGAATGCCAATCCGTATGCGTATCTTGACGACGCTCCGCTGGAGGAGCGGCGCTCCCGCGCCGTCCAGATGCGGCGAGTGCTGCCCGAGGCTGTGCTCAACGAAGTCGGGCGGCTGGACCAGACAGCGATTGCCCGGGTGCGGGAGGAAGCGCGTCCCGATGTGCGCGATGCCGATGAGCTACACGATACGCTACAGACGCTGGTAGCGCTGCCAGAGAAGATGCCGGATACGGAATGGCAGGAGATAGTCGAGCGGTGGCGCCCGCTGATCGGCGAGTTGCTGGAGGGATGGCGAGTGCTGCGTGCGCGAGTGGGCGAGCGGAGTTACCTCGTAGCTGCAGAGTGCGCGAAGCAGTTTGCGCTGATCTATCCCGAGGCAAAGTTTGAGGTAGCACCCCCGCAACTGCCGTCAAATGTAAGCACGAGCGAGCAGGCGCTGCTAGGGATGATGAAGGGATGGATGCAGCATTTAGGACCGACGAGCGCTTGCGCGCTGGCGTTTCTTCTGGGGGTGCCGCAGGGTGACGTCGTCCGCACATTGCTGCAGATGGAGGCCAGCGGGTCAACGCTGCGGGGAAACTTTACGAGCCATGCATCCGGCAATGAACCCGAAACCGCCGAGTGGTGCGATCGGCGGTTGCTGGCGCGGATTCATCACCTCACGATTGCGACGCTGCGCAAACAGGTCGAGCCGGTCACCGCTGCGCAGTACATGCGCTGGCTGCTGCGATGGCAACATGTGGCGCCGAACGCGCAAGTCTCGGGAGAGCGAGGGCTGCTAGAGGTGCTGCGGCAATTGCAAGGTTTCGAGATTCCGGCGAACGCATGGGAGAAGCAGGTTCTGAAGCTGCGCGTGAATTCGTACGATCCGGCAATGCTGGACCAGCTCTGTCTGACGGGCGCGGTGGGGTGGGGACGGCTGTCGCCGCATCCGGCCACGCTGGAGGAGGGCAGCAACGGCAGACGGCGGGTGGTGCCAACGAGCGTCGCACCGATTACGTTTTTCGTCCGCGAAGAGTCGGACTGGCTGCGGCCGCGCAATCCGGAAGACGTGGAGGCTGAGGAGCGCGTGCTGACGGACAATGCACGTGCGGTCGCTGATTTTCTGCGCAAGCGGGGGGCATCGTTTTTCGCCGACATCGTGCGTGCGGTGGGCAAACTTAAAGCTGAAGTGGAGATTGCGCTGTGGGAGCTTGTGGCGGCGGGATTGGTTACGGCGGACGGCTTCCAGAACCTGCGGGCGCTGATTAATCCCGACAGACGTCCCCTGCCGGGAGCACCCAGGGTGACACGGCCACGGCATTCGACGGGAAGGTGGTCGCTGCTCTATGCGGCCGATTCGGCTGACCGTAATAAGGCACTCGAGGCGACATGCTGGATGCTGCTGAAGCGCTATGGCGTGGTGTTCCGCGAGGTGCTGGCGCGAGAGTCGAATTTGCCCAAGTGGCGCGAGTTGCTGATTACATATCGCAGGCTGGAAGACCGTGGCGAAGTGCGCGGGGGCAGGTTTGTCAGCGGGTTTCTGGGCGAGCAATTTGCGTTACCCGAAGCCGTGGAGTCGCTGCGGGGTATGCGGAATTTGCCGCCAACCGGGGAGACGCTGGTGATCTCGGCAGCCGATCCGCTGAACCTGGTGGGCTTCATCGTGCCGGGCGAGCGCACGCCAGCGATTTCGGGGCGCTATGTGAAGTTCCGCGATGGTGTGGCCGTAGATCCGGAGGAACGGGCTACTCTGTTGCGTAAAGCCGGTGCACAGTGATCGACCGCAAACTGGTTGAGGGTGTCGACTACTATTTCGAGAACGGGCTGATGGTGTTCACGGAATACTATCTGCGCGAGCGAGGATCCTGCTGCACGAACGGGTGCCGGCATTGCCCGTACGGGTTTGAGCCTGCGGAGTCGATGCGGGTTGCAGAATCAAACATTCACCAGGGAGGCGCGGAGGCCACGGAGAATTCTTAACCTGCTTCTCTCTCAGTACCTTTGTGTCTCAGTCATGCATAGTTTTCCGACTTCACATTTGTGGAAGTGGTTGGTTAAGCCTGGGCCGCGAGGACTAAGGCCGCGCGGCGGGTTAAGAAATTGAAGGACTCAACGGCACGACTGAAACCGTGCCCTGACAGCAATCCGTTCGCAACAGTCTCTCAGAAACCTGTTTAACCCATCGTGTGGAATTTCTCGGGCGTGATCTTGATCAGCACGCGCTGCTCGCCGGGTCGAGCCCAAGGGTACTTGTCCTGGCCAATGTACTTCTTGGCCATTTTGTCGATGTGCTGCGTGGCGCCCTCGGTGGTGATTTCGTCGACCTTGCCACGAATTTCGAGATAGCGATAGGGGTTCTGCGGATCCTGCAGGGTCACAGCAACTCGTGGATCTCGGCGAACATTCTTATCTTTCTGCCGCCCAACGGCGGTGTTGACCAGGACCTTGCCGTCCACGAGATCAACCCAAACCGGCGTGGTTTGTGGGCTGCCGTCGGGCATGAGAGTAGTAAAGGCACCGAACGCTGGTTTGTCGAATAGATCTTTGTGGCTCGCGGGAAGCGTAACCGCCATCTTCATCCTCCTTGCGAATCGGACGTTCTTTCAGGAAACATCGGAATCGGTTGGCTCGTATTTTAAGCTGTTTTCGCTCCAACGGGGGCAGCGGAAAGAAATGTGGAAAGCAGATCTGTCGGCGACTGAGTGAGCTCGAAATGACAGAAGTAAGCGATTTATGCAGCACAACTTAAACTCGTGCCCTGACTCATTGTTGTGCCCAAATGAGGGTTTCGGGGAGTCTGTGAGGTCACGGGCTGACAACAGGGCATTCGCAAGAAGGAAGTTTTTCCTGCAGTCTATGATGTCAAGTCGTCAAACGTACCACCTGCATAGAACCTATCAACGCACGCCCATCAGCAGTTCCATAGTGAGCTGATCGAGGCGCTCGTACCGCAATCCTTTCTTCGCCAACGCCGTGCGGTTGTATGGAGTCGCGAGCAGCTTTTTTGCGCCTTCGGGCGAATACCTTCCTATCGAACTGCCGTTCGAGTTGGCTGCGGCGATTTCTTTCACGATGGACTGTATTTCAGGATCTTGATTCCACTGGCACCCTTTTTCTTTCAGGATGAGGTAGGTGCGCATGCAGCCGCGGGCGAAGTCCTTTACGCCTTCGATGTCTTCAGTGCGATACGCGTGCGCGTCGAAGTGACGGGGACCTTCGTAGCCGACGTCCTCAAGGAATTTCACCAGCCAGAGCATGGCTTTCGGGGTTGAAGATCCAAAACGGAAATCCTGATCGTAGCGTCCGGGATACTGGTCGTTGAGGTCGATGTGGAAGAGTTTTCCGGCTTCCCAAGCTTGAGCAACGGCATGCAGCATGTTCAGTCCGGGCATCTGCTCGTGGGCGACTTCGGGGTTTACGCCGACCATGTCGGGATGCGCGAGGGTTGGAATAAATCCGAGGTAGGCGCCCGTTGTCGCCATGTAGATGTCGCCGCGCGGCTCGTTAGGCTTGGCTTCAAGTGCGAACTTGAACCCGTACTTTTTGTCGAGGTTGTATTCGCAGAGGTAGTTAATGGCCTCGCGCAGCCGCTTCACCGCTTCATCGGGGCGCCGACAGGCATCGGTCTCGGTTCCCTCTCGCCCTCCCCAAAGCACGAAGATCCTAGCGCCCAGCTCGGCACCGAGATCCATGGCGGTCATGGTCTTCTGCACGGCGTAGGCGCGAACGGCGGGATCGTTGGAGGTAAAGGCTCCGTCACGAAACACGGGATCGTAGAAAAGGTTCACGGTCGCCATCGGCACCACGATGCCGTGCTCTTTGCAGGCCGCTTTGAACTCACGTACGATGCGATCGCGCTCGGCAGGGGTGGCGTCGATCGGAACGAGGTCGTTGTCGTGCAAGTTCACGCCCCACGCGCCGACCTCGGCCAGAAGGGCGACGATTTCGTTCGGCGGGATGGTCGGCCTCACTGCTTCGCCGAATGGATCACGTCCGCGATTGCCCACGGTCCACAAGCCGAAGGAGAATTTGTGCTCCGGCCGGGGGGTGTATTTATGGTCTGCCATGATTCCTCCGAAAATCGGGTTGGGTGAATTCAGGCGCTACAGCGCAGAATTTGCTGAGTCGCCGGTGCGTTTGAAGAGTTTGTCAAAACAGTCAATTTTTCTGTCTTCAGGAACTTATCTCAGGAGCCAACGCCCGTACGTCTTTTCAATGCGTCTACAGCACGACGGAAGTCGTGTTCTGACACGTGACCTTTGGAAAAGCGATTTCGTCGCAAGCTAGTCAATTCCCCCGTACGGCCCGCAGCGCCGGGTAAAGACGGCGGTAAGCTTCGTACTGCCTGTTCATGATGGGGGCGTTCGCCTTGTGCGGCTGGATCTCTCTGGCCACGTGCACAGCTTGTTCGCAAGCATCGTCTACGCTGGACCACATGCCCGCGCCGACGCCGGCCAGCAGCGCGGCACCGTAAGCTGCGCCCTCCTCGGCCTCGAGGATTTGCACCGGCTGGCCGTATACGTCGGCCTGAATTTGCCGCCAGAGCCAGGAGCGTGCGCCGCCGCCGCCGAGGCGAACCCTGGTGACCGGTACGTTCATCTCGGCAAAGATTGAGAAAGAATCGCGAAGGCTGAAAGCGACGCCTTCCATGATGGCGCGCACGACATGTCCGCGACTGTGACTGGCTGCCAGCCCCGCAAGCGCTGCTCGGGCGTGAGGGTCGAGGTGCGGCGTACGCTCGCCCATGAGATACGGAGCCCAGAGCACGCCATCGCATCCAGGCGGTGCCTCGGCGGCTTCCTCGGATAGACGATCGTAGGGATCACGGCCGTCGGTGGCCTGCGTACCGAAGTTGTCGCGGAACCAGCGCAACGAAAGTCCAGCAGCTTGGGTAACGCCCATTACATGCCAGCGTGCTGGAATCGCGTGGCAGAAGGTGTGCAGCCGACCTCGGGGATCGAGCGCGGGACGATCAGTAGCGGCAAACACCACGCCCGAGGTGCCGATCGTGGCGTGCACGGCTCCGGCACGAACAATGCCTAGGCCGACGGCCCCGGCGGCTTGATCGCCTGCTCCAGCGACGAGCAGCGTTCCCTCCTTCAGGCCTGTCGCCTCCGCTCCCATCTTCGAGACCCTGGCGCAAACGTCCGGCGATTCAAACAACGGAGGCAGGCTGGCGGGATCGATTCCACTTGCGTTCGCAATTTCGTTCGACCAACGGCGGTTTGCCACGTCGAGTAAGAGCGTGCCTGAGGCATCGGCCATGTCCATGCCGTATTCGCCGGAGAGCCGGTAGCGAACGTAGTCTTTGGGGAGCAACAGCCTTCGGTAGCGGTCAAACAAATGCGGTTCGTGCTTACGCACCCACAGGAGCTTCGTAAGTGTGAAATTCGGCAGCGCGGGATTGCAAGTCCAGCCTATGATTTTGTCGGCGCCGAGTTGGGCGGTCAGCTCGTCGGCTTCGGCAGCACTGCGCTGGTCGCACCAAATGATCGAATGACGGAGCACGTCACCGGCGGCTCCCAGCAACACGGCGCCATGCATCTGTCCGGAGAAGCCGACGGCCGCGACATCGGTGGCGGGTGTGGCGGATTTCGCTAGCACCTGTTTTACGGCATCGCAGGTGGCGCGCCACCAGTCGTGTGGATCCTGTTCAGCCCAGCCGGTCTGCGGAGAGGCGAACGGGACGTGGTCAGACGTGCAACTGGCGGCAACCTTGCCGTCACCATCGATAAGTACGGCGCGCGTGCCGCCGGTCCCAACGTCAATTCCCAGGAGTTTTGCAGGCATGAGAGCGATTCCCCAAGGCTTGCCTCTGCGATTATCGCCCGGATTAGTATGAAAGAAAAGTCAAATCGTGTACGTTAACGGTGATATATTGAGGGCGTACGAATCCAGCAATTGCACCCTTGCCATGAGGCCCTTCCTGATGAGATTTCTACTCTCTGCGATCGTTGTCGTTCTCTTCGGTCTGACGGCAGTCACCCAGCAGTCGACCCCGTTATACAAGAGCCCGTCGGCGCCCATCGATGAGCGCGTGAAAGACCTGATGGGCCGCATGACCCTCGAAGAGAAGGCTGCCCAGTTGCAATCGACATGGCAGAACCGAACATCTTCCATGCCGCCGTCGCAGTTCTTCATGGATGCGAGCGGCAAGCTCGATGTAGCGAAGGCTAAGGAAATACTGAAGAACGGCCTCGGCCAGCTCAGCCGTCCTAGTGAAGCGCTGGCCGGAGTCAACCACAACCCTGCGCCTCCCGAAGCCATGGCGGAGTTCACGAACCAACTGCAAAAAATGATGCTGGAAGATACACACCTCGGCATTCCACTGATGTTCCACGAGGAGTGCCTGCACGGTCTGGCCACGACAAAGGGCACGTCCTACCCCCAGGCGATCGCCCTGGCCGGCACGTGGGACCCAGCGCTGCTGCGGGAGATATTCACGGCGACTGCGCTGGAAGTCCGCACTCGCGGCGTGCAGGAATGTCTGATGCCAGTAGTAGATTTGGCGCGCGACCCGCGCTGGGGACGCACGGAAGAAACGTACGGAGAGGATCCTTACCTTGTCAGTCGAATGGGGAATGCCGCCGTATTGGGATTGCAGGGTGTCGGCCCATCCGCGGATGCCGATCATGTTTACGCCACCCTGAAACACTTGGCCGTACACAGCCAGCCGGAGGGTGGAACCAATGTCGGTCCAGCTCCCTATGCTGAGCGCACGATTCGCGAGAGTTTCCTGGTGCCGTTCGAGACGGGCATTCAGCAGGCGCACGCGAGCACTATCATGCCCTCCTACAACGAACTCGACGGTATCCCTAACCACAGTAATGTCTGGCTGCTGCGCGACGTGCTGCGGAAAGAGTGGGGCTTCAATGGACTGGTGGTGTCCGACTATTTCGCGATCGACGAAATGATCACGAAGCATCACATCGCCGCCGATTGCACACAGGCGGCAAAATACGCCATCGAGGCTGGGGTTGATATTGAGCTCCCTTTCGGGAAGTGTTATGCCGAGTTGCCGGCGCTGGTGAAGAGTGGACAAATTCCCGAGTCGCTAGTGAACGAAGCGGTGGCGCGCGTGTTGAAGGCAAAGTTCGAGCTTGGCCTGTTCGATCATCCCTACGTAGATCCGAAGCGCGCGCAGGAGGTCAGCAACAATGCAGGGCATCAGCAGCTTGCCCTGCGTGCAGCACACGAGGCGATTACGCTGCTGAAGAACCAGAACAATGTTCTGCCGCTCGATCTCAGCAAAATGAAGCGTATCGCCGTGATTGGCCCGAATGCCGCTGACGTGCACCTTGGCGGCTACAGCGGTCAGCCGGGTCGCGGTGTCAGTATTCTGCAAGGCATCAAGAACAAGGTTGGCGCTAAGGGCGAGGTCCTGTACGCGGAAGGCTGCCGCATTACCGAGAGTATGCCCGACTGGAATGCCGATGCGGTGGTACCCGCCGATCCCGAGAAGGATCAGGCGCGCATCGTTGAGGCGGTTGCAACGTTGCAGAAGGCAGACCTAGGCGTGGTCGTTGTTGGCGAGAACGAGCAAACGGTGCGCGAGGCTTGGGCACCGAACCATCTTGGTGATCGCGACAGCCTTGATCTGTTGGGTCGGCAGGATGAGCTGGTGAAACGGTTGCTCGCCACTGGGAAGCCGGTAGTGGTCGTGTTGATTCACGGCCGCCCGAACTCGGTGAACTTCATCGCGGAGAACGTACCGGCCATTCTCGATGGTTGGTATCTTGGGCAGGAAGGCGGCACTGCCCTCGCGGATGTGTTGTTCGGCGATTACAATCCCGCGGGCCGCTTGCCGATCACAGTTCCCCGCTCCGTTGGCCAGCTGCCCGATTATTACTATTCGAAACCGACGGCCAAACGCGGCTACATTTTCAGCGATACATCGCCACTGTTTCCCTTCGGTTTTGGGCTAAGCTACACCACATTCAACTATGCGAACATGCGGGTAACTCCCAGTTCCATGGGAGCAAGCGCGACAGCTACTGTGAGCGTGGACGTCACCAATACCGGCAAGCGTGCCGGGGACGAAGTGGTGCAGATGTACATTCGCGATGAAGTGAGCTCGGTCACTCGGCCGGTGAAGGAATTGCGTGGTTTCGAGCGCATCACGCTGAAGCCGGGCGAAACGAAGAGCGTCACCTTCAAGCTTGGTCCGCAGGAACTGCAGTTCTATAACCGACAGATGAAGCGGGTAGTCGAGCCGGGCAAAATTAGGGTAATGGTGGGGCCCAACTCAGTCGATTTGCAAAACGCCACGCTGGAGGTCACGCCGTAAGCGGCGCGGCGCAACGATGAAAAGCACACGCAGCGGAATTCCGCGAATTGCCGAACTGGCGGGGGTGTCCATCGGCACGGTGGACCGCGCACTGCACCGAAGGCCGGGCATCAATGAGGAGACTCGGCAGCGTGTGCTGGATATTGCGAAGAAGATCGGCTATCGTCCGAACCTTGCGGCGCGCTCACTGTCGACCGGCAGGCGAATTCGAATTGGCGTGTGCGTGCCGAGGGAAATTCGCTACTTCTACAACGAAATGTGGGACGGCATCCACGACGAAGTACGCCGCTACGAATCACGCGGCGTCGATTTCCTGCTGGAGGAGGTGCCCGAGCTCGGCAAAGGTGAGCGCCGCCTGTTTCGCAAGCTGCTGGATACGGGCGTGCAGGGTATCGTGGTCACGCCGGGGAATCCGGTAACCATGACGCCGCTCATCGATACGGCCGAGTCCAATGGCACGCGCGTTGTGTGTGTCTCGACCGATGCACCTGCCAGCAAGCGCTCGAGCATTGTGTGCGTAGAGCCGCGACTTAACGGGCTGATTGCCGGAGAACTGATGGCGAAGTTTGTGCCGCCGGGGTCGGTGACGGCAATCATTACGGGGATGCTCAAAACGGTTGATCATCGCGAGAAGGCCGAAGGGTTCACCCGCAGCTTCAAGCAATACTGCCAGGGCGGGTCGGTGGTGGCGACTATAGAAGGTCACGAAGATGCCGAAGAGAGCTTTCGCAAAACGCGCAAGCTGCTAAAACGAGTTCCCCAGTTGGCGGGCATTTATATCAACACAGTCAACTGTTTGCCGGTGTGCAAGGCGCTAACCGCAGCGCGCAGGGCGGGCAAGATACGCGTCATCGCGACTGACCTCTTCCAGGCGATGGTGCCACTGTTTCGTAAGGGCATCATTGATGCCTCAATGCACCAGCGGCCATACCGGCAGGGCCAGATAGCTGTGCGCAGTCTCGCCGAGCATCTGCTGCACGACGCAGAGCTGGTTACTCACTACCTGAATCCCGCGGTGATTCTGCGCTCCAATTTGCAGCTGTTTCGCGAGACCAAGCGGAGCGAAGCATAGTAGCTCGTGTTCTCGCCGCAATCGCGCAAACTGCTTGGATGCGGGCAAGGCGATCTGTTACCTTTTTGTGCTACGCAGTCAGGAGGCCGCTTTGCCCGATCCCTCGTCCCACGCGGACCCATCCTCGAAGGCGATTACCATTGTTTGCCTGGCAAGCTACTTCAAGGGAACTGAATTTTTGCTCGAGTGCAAGCGGCAGGGGTGCCGGACGCTGCTGGTAACTTCGCAAAGCCTGGCTAATGCGGCATGGCCGCGTGAGGCGCTGGACGACATTTTCTATGTGCCCGATGTGGACAAGACGTGGAAAATTCAGGATGTGCTGTTGGGCATCAGTCACCTGGCGAAAACTGAGGTTATCGATCGAATCGTGCCGCTGGATGATTTCGATGTGGAAATCGCGGCAACCTTGCGGGAGCACCTGCGCGTGCCGGGCATGGGCGACACAACCGCGCGTTATTTTCGCGACAAGCTGGCGATGCGCGACCGGGCGCGCAGCGCGGGCCTGCAGGTACCGGATTTCATCCACATCCTGAACTACCAGAAGCTACATGAATTTCTGTCGCGTGTCCCCCCGCCGTGGGTCTTGAAGCCGCGCTCGATGGCGGGCTCAATCGGCGTGAAGAAGATCAACAACGCCGACGAGTTTTGGGCCGCGGTGGCCCGGCTGGGCGACCAGCAGTCGTACTTTCTGCTGGAGCAGTATGTTCCGGGAGACATCTTCCACGTGGATACCATCACCTACGAGAAGGAACTGTTGTTTTCAATCGCTAGCAAGTATGGGCGCCCACCGATGGATGTCTCGCATGAGGGTGACATCTTCACCACGCGCACGTTGCCGCAAGGCTCGGACGCAGAAAGAGGGCTGTGCTCGCTTAATCAGGAAGTGCTGAGAGCATTCGGGATGGTACGAGGGGTGTCACACAGTGAGTTTATCCAGGGCCGCGATGGGAAGTTGTACTTTTTGGAAACGGCCGCGCGCGTTGGTGGGGCTCACATCGCTGACCTGGTGGAAGCTGCGACAGGAATTAATCTTTGGGCTGAGTGGGCTAAGTTGGAAATTGCCGGAGGCCAGAAACCGTATAGCGTATCGCCAACCCGGAATGATGCGGCCGGTCTGCTCATTTCGCTGGCAAAGCAGGAGCATCCGGATACCTCGGCCTACACCGACCCTGAGGTCGTCTGGCGAATGAACAAGGAACATCATGCCGGGCTGATTGTGCGCTCGCCCGATGCGAAGCGGATTGAGGAGCTGATTTGGAATTATGCGCAGCGCTTTCGGCAGGACTTCTTCGCCTATGCGCCTCCAAGAGAAAAGCCGAGCAGCTAACTAGAGAATAGAAAGGAAATGCTTTTGTTCAATTCTAGAGACTTACCTCAGCGGCCGAACCAGAATATTTTCAGCGCCTGCGGCACGACCAAAGTCGTGCCCTGACTCATTTCCTCGTACAAAAGAGTTTTTCCGCAATGCAGGCCAACCAAGCCCTTCAGCAGCTCGCTTACGCGTGCTGGTAAAAGCGGAAGAACAGCGCCTGCTTCGAAACCGGTTCCACCTTCTGCACCAGTGCTGCCATCTGCTTTTCGCTGTAAGGTGTGAACTCGCGCGCAAGTTGGACGTTTTGTTCCAACTGCGGAATGGAATCACAGCCAACGATGACGGTCGAGACCGGCAGCGACAGCGCGTAGTACATGGCCTGACGCATATCGAGCGTGCCCGGCATCGTCGTTTGTATCGCCATTCCTTCCCAGGAATGTTTCTGCGCCTCGACAGACGGCGGGGTCCAGGTGTTGAGAATGCGGCCGCGCGCCGGAACCTTCATGCCGATGATGCCCATCTGCTTTTCGACTGCTAACGGCAGAAGCTCCTGCGAGAAGCTGTAGTGATGTGGGTCAGCAGCGTTGACCGCCATGAGAATGCAGTCGAATGGGTAGCGGTGAATGCAGTCGATCAGCGGCTCAGGACGAAAGTGGCCGGTGATGCCCAGGAAGCGGACCATCTTCTGGTCTTTGGCTTGCAGCAAGGCTTCCATCGCTCCGCCCTTGGCAAAAATCTGTTGTACCTCATTGTCAGACCCGATGTCGTGCAACTGCCAGAGATCCAGGTAGTCAGTGTTGAGCAGCTTCAATGAGGTTTCGAGCATCTGCAGCGAGCCGGCTTTGGTGCGCTGGATCGTCTTGCTGGCGAGAAAGGCCTGGCCGCGGCGCTTCCTCATGACTTCGCCGATGTATTGCTCGCTCCAACGCTTGGGACCGCCGTAGATTGAAGAGGTATCGATGTAGTTGACGCCGAGATCGAGCGCTTTCTCGATGATGGGCACGGCAATAGCGGCGTTGTCGGGGCGCTCAAGGGCAGCCTGGCCGCCGAGACTGAAGATGCCGACGCGGTAGCCGGTCTTGCCGAGGTTGCGGGTCGGCATGGCGCCTTCGGTGGCGGGATTCTTGGGTAGCGCCGGAATTGTTGCCGACGCTGGCATGGCCGACAGTGCGATTAGTCCGGCGGTGAGGGTGGTACCGGCTTTCAGAAAATCACGGCGATTGCGGGAATCGTTCGGCTGCATGAAGACCTCCGATAGCCACTAGCAAACCGGTTTTCTAGCGACTCGAGGGAATTATACGCGCGGAAAGAAAGTTATCAGTTTCTCAGTGTCAGGCTTTTGCGAAAGGCAAAAAAGCAGGTCCCACCCTGTGAGCCAAAAGAAGGCGCGCAGGATGGAGTACCAGACTGACGACTAATACCTACACCTTCTCACTGGTTCACGCCGCCGGCGAGGAATCCGCCATCGACGACGAGCACTTCGCCATTCACATAGCTGGCCGATTCGGAGGCGAGAAAGATGGCAGCGCCGCAGAGTTCCTCGAGCTTGCCATAGCGCCTCAGCGGAATGCGCAAAAGAAATTCGCGGCCACGTGCGGTTCCTTCCAGCAAGCTGCGGTTGAGATCGGTAGGAAAGACGCCCGGGGCGATGGCGTTGACGCACACGCCGCGATCGGCCCACTCCAGAGCAAGCGACTTGGTAAGCGACGCTAATGCCGCTTTGCTGGCAGCGTAAGCGGCGACCTCGAAGAGCGCCACGTAACTCGCAATCGAAGCGATGTGGATTATGCGTCCGTGGCCGCGCTCCAGCATGTGCCGGCCAAAGACCTGCGATGCCCGTAGCGCGCCGGTGAGATTGGTTTCGAGGATCGCGTTCCAGTCGGCCTCGGAGAAGTCGAGCGTGGGAGCGCGCTTGGTGCGTCCGGCGCAGTTCACGAGGATATCGACGTTGCCGAAGGTCTTGATGGCTTCCGACAGCAAGCGCTCCAGGCTGGCACGGTCGTGCACGTCAGATGGGCAGCGCAACGAACGCCTGCCGATAGCTTCGATTTCGCTCGCGACTTGATCGACGAGGTCGGCGCGCCGTGAGCTAGCCGCCACATCAGCGCCGGCTTGCGCCAGTCCGAGTGCGATGGCACATCCGATACCGGTGGTACCGCCGATAACAACGGCTGCACGGCCTGTGAGATCGAGTGGTTTGTATGGCATGCGTGTAGCTCCTCGAATGACTGTTCGGCTTAATTTGAGGGGTGATCATCCTGACCCCATCCTTTCGCCAACACAGGGCGAAAGGGTGGGGCACCCGCAGTTCCCTCGACAATCTTATCGTTGCACGGATATAACTGAATTCCAGCACGGATCGAGGTCAATTACGCATGCGCCGTTGTGCCGTTCTGTTGTTATTTGCCTTTCTCTGCCAGTTTGCAGTCGCCCAATCGAAACGCTCCATCACCGATAAAGACATCTTCAAGTTTCAGTGGATCGGCGACCCGCAGGTGTCGCCGGACGGCACACGTGTGGTGTTTGTGCGCGTGACCGTCAACGAAAAGAAAGACAATTACGATACCGCCTTGTGGATGGTGAAGACGGATGGCTCGGAGCCGCCTGTACGTCTCACCGGCGCGAAGCGCGATTCGCAACCGCGCTGGTCACCCGACGGCAACTGGATTACGTTTGTGCGGGGACCGGTCGATGGCGGAGGCGTCAGCGATCCCGGGAAGAAGCCGCCACCATCGCAGTTGGCTGTGCTTTCGCTGGCGGGCGGCGAAGCTTGGATCGTTACCGATCTGCCCCGCTCGGCGACCAATCCAGTGTGGTCGCCCGACGGAAAAGAGATTGCATTCTTGTGTGACGCCAATCCCGAAGATATTGCCAAGAAGCAGAAGAAAGACACCAGCGGAGAGCCGGAGCATGAGAGCGACGTGAAGGTCATCACCCGCGCGATTTACCGATTCAACGGACAGAACTACCTAGAACCGAAGCGGCCGCAACATCTTTGGGTTCTGGATGTGCCGGCGGGCGCCGACACGAAGGCCGCGCCGAAGCAGCTGACCAGCGGCAATTTTGACGAGCACGGCCCGCACTTCACGCCTGATGGCAGTCGGATCATTTTTCATACCAGCCGCAATGCCGAGCCATACTACAACCTGCCCACGACCGAGATTATGTCCATTCCCGTGACGGGCGGCACGCCTGAGTTGTTGGCCACCTTGCATGTGGGAGGCCTGTTAGGTGGTGTCAACGAGATGGCTCTTTCGCCGGATGGAAAACGACTGGCATTCATCGGGAGCGTTCAGCAGCCGGTCCGCTCGTATTCGCAGCCTGACATGTGGGTGCTCGAGATCGGCCAACAGGAGCCGGTGAATTTGACTGCGAAATACGATTACGACGTTGGCACCGGGGTTGGTGGTGACAATCGAGCGCCACGTGGTGCGGGACACGGGGGACCGATCTGGAGCAAAGACGGCTCGAAAATCTACGACGTGGTCGCCAAAGAAGGACGGGCGATTCTGGTCTCCGTCGACGCCAAGACCGGCGCTGTAACCGAGTTAAGCAAAGGCAATCAGGCAGTGGAGGATTTCGACCTCTCGGACGATGACAACACGATCGTGCTAAACGTCTCGACACCGACGATGATCGATGAGCTGTTTGTCGTTAGCAAAAACGGCTCGCAGAAGCAGATCACGAACGTGAACGGGCCACTCTTTTCAGAGCTGAATCTCACCTTGCCGGAAGACATCTGGTACACCAGCTTCGATGGCAGGAAGATTGAAGCGTGGGTTCAGAAGCCGCCCGATTTCGACCCTTCGAAAAAGTACCCGCTGATTCTCAATATTCACGGCGGCCCGCACGCTGCTTACGGTTGGATCTTCGACCACGAGTTCCAGTGGATGGCGGCGAAAGGGTATGTCGTGCTGTATCCCAACCCGCGAGGCAGCACCAGCTACGGACAGGATTTCGGCAACATCATCCAATATCACTATCCCGGTGACGACTATAAGGACTTGATGGCGGGGGTTGACGAGTTGCTGAAACGCGGCCTCGTCGACGAGAAGAAGCTCGGAGTGACCGGCGGCAGCGGTGGCGGTGTGCTGACTGATTGGACCGTCGGACACACTAAGCGTTTTGCGGCGGCGGTGTCACAGCGCGACATCGCGGACTGGACTTCGTGGTGGTATACGGCCGATTTCACGCTGTTTCAGCCGAACTGGTTCAAGGCTCCGCCGTTTGACGACCCGAAGGATTACATCGAGCGCTCGCCAATCACGTACATCAAGAATGTCGATACGCCGATGATGTTCATTCTCGGTGATGTGGATTGGCGTACGCCTCCGCAAAGTGGCGGCGAGCAGATGTTTCGCGCGCTGAAGTACCGGCATATACCGACCGTGATGGTTCACTTCCCCGGAGAGTCGCATGAGCTGTCGCGCTCAGGGCAGCCGTGGCATCGCGTGGAGCGATTGGACCACATTGTTGGATGGTTCGATCAGTGGCTGCAAGGGAAACCGAATCCGGATTACAGGATGCCGTCGGATGAAGCGAATGTGCCGCCGGCGGCCACGGCGAAGCCGCCCGGAGATTGAGCAGCGGCTAGTGGCTGGTGGTCAGCGGCTAGCCCCCCGAACCGGCGCGGAGGAAGGCTGAACGAAGCTTTTCGTGCTGTTGAAGCAGATTCAGATATCGGGTCTCGTCTGGGCCGGCTTTAGCACGGATGATGGCAATTAGTTCTCTTTTGTCGCTATTTGGCCAGTCTGCCACGTTGGGCATGAGCGATAGCGCAACAGCAAAGTTACTGAAGGCTTGCTGCTCACCGGGACTCCACTTCGCAATATCTAAGCCTAGAGTTTTGACGAGTTGAATAGCCGTTCGGCGGCGCATTTGCTGAGCGTTGCCGTTGAATTCAGTAGCTAGCTGATGTTGCACCGCCAGTCCGAGAGTGCGCGAGGAGAATGAATCCCAGGCGCCGTGCGGGCGGTCACCGATTTCGAAGAACATGTGGCCTTCGGCAAGTTTGCGCAGGGTCCGCGCCGAGGTGCGATGCCTTGGATCGCGAGACATCTTTTTTTCTTCAGCTAACGTGAGCGCGAGCAGATCAGCGCGACCGGGGCGAAATCCCAGCTTGCGGTAGAACCAGAACGCACCAGACTTGATCGCCTCTTCGTTGTCCTGCCCGATCTGATAGGGGTATACGGAGAAGCACGTTGTGCCTGCAACCTGATGCAGCAGGTGCAGGTATTGCGCATAAATCCAGGCAGTCTCGCCCTCGCGGTAGGCGTAGAAGGTGTTGAATCCGATCTCCTTCCATTCGAAGAGGCCTATGGCCTCAAAGTAGTTGATCGGGACACCGTTCTTGAGCGCAAAACCGGCGTAGTAACCGCGCAGCGGCAGCCGCCACTCCGGCAACAACCCCCAAAGGTACAACTGCAGGCCACGGCCGACATCGGAGTGCAGCACCGTGTTCGGATCGGCGTAGGTAGTGCCTTGTAATTCGCGATAGCGAACGGTCACAGCATCCTGCACCATGTCGAGAATGGCGCGGCCCTCTTTGCGGCTGAGCCGATTCAAGGGGAGCTGAGGTGCCGCGATTTCGCCGGCGAGAGACACGTCTTTACGCTGCAAAAGAGGTGCGTTGTGACAGAACAGCTTCTTTACGGGGTTGCGCGCCAGGGTTCGGCTGGCGGGAGAGTTGCGCAGGCTCCAGGCGATGTTGACGCCCAAGCCCGAGAAAAGACCGGTGCGCAAGACCGAGGGAAGTTCGAGCCTGGAAAAATTATCGAGCAGCCAAACCAGGCTGGATTGACTGCGCTTCGACGCCGCTTCGATCCATTTGAGGTAAGGTGTGTCGGCCTCGACGAAAGAGTCGTCCTCGAGCAGAGGAAGCACGCCAGGCAGCGTCAGGCCCATTTGCCGGGAGTGCTCATCGACGTTCGAGTCGGCCTGGATTTGCCGCCCGTACCGCAATGCTAACTGGCGTGCCAGATCGAAGGTCAAGGTATTGGTCACGGTTGTACCGGCGATGCCGGAGACGGCCTCGTCATCAAATGCTTCCGAGTCGCCAGTTGTTTCAAGCAGGTGCGTGACTTGAAGTTCCAGCCCACCTAAGAGGCTATCCGCCAGCCTCGCGACCTTCGCGCTTTGAGGAAAGGCGCGGAGGAACAGTAAAGTGTCATGGGCTCGTATGAGAGTAGGAGCATCGCCAAACTGAACACCATTCAGCCGCCTCAAGACCTGCTCGCATTTCACTGCACAAGCGGGGCCATAAGAGCGCTTCGCCATCTCCAACGACTGCACGAGCGCGGTAACCCGTTTGGCCAACGATTCGTCCTCCGGCAGGAAAGAAGCGCTAGTGTAACCTACGGGCGCGGGATTCAAGTGTGGGCGGCGGATTGCCGATGATGATTATTCCAGCCATGGCCCAGAGGGTTGATCCCGTTCTCACTCGCATCGACGTCCCTATCGCGCCGGACCGCCGTCAGCACGACCGCATAAGGACACGGCTTCCAATCCGAATCTTGAGCATCGACGGAAATCCGGTCGCTTATGTCGGTGTGTGCACCAATTTGGGACGTGGTGGGCTGGCGTTCGAGACCTCGGCGCGGATCGAAGTTGGCAAGCTCGTCGAATTCGAGTTTGTGCAGGTGATGGATGAACCAGTGCGCTACTGGTTGAGAATCCTATTTCGCAACGAAGGGCGATACGGCGGATATTACGTCAATGATGACGGATCGGATATGAGGGCGCCGAATTAGCAACTCGCACCTAGCAACTAGCAATTAGAAGAGGTAACTGGTAACCAGCAATTAGCAATTAGCAATTAGCAATTAGTAAATAGTAATTTGCAACTATCAACCCGTTGTTAATGTATCAAGAGGCTCGACAAAGGATCCGCTACTGCTGCCAGCCGCCGCCCAGGGCCTGGTACAGCGAAACATAATTTGCCAGTTCTGAATACCAGGCTTGAGAAAGCTGCAGCAAGGAGTTGAAATACTGTTGCTGGTTGTACTGCACCTCGAGGAAGCTTGTAACGCCGCCCCGGAACCGCACGTCGGCCAGGCGCGCCGCGTCGCCATAAGATCTTGTTTGTTCCTCGATTTTCAACCTGTACTGGCGCGCCTGGGTGTAACCCGTGAGGCTGTTAGAAACATCCCCGAAAGCCTGATTGACCGTCTTCTTGTACAGCAGTTCGGCCTCGTCGCGCTGTGACCAGGCCAACTTGTACTGGCTTCGGATCCGGCCGCCCTGGAAGATGGGCTGGGCGGCCTGAAGGCCGACAGCCCAGAAGGTTCCGGGGCCGGCTGTGAACTGCGAAAGCGCAATGCTCTGCGAGCCAAACAATCCCGTGAGCGAGAACTGTGGGAAAAAGTTCGCTTTGGCAACTCCGACGTTGGCATTGGCGGCGACCAGGTTCTCTTCTGCCACCCGGATGTCCGGACGACGTTCCAGCAAGACGGAAGGCAATCCGGCAGGGACTTCCGGCAGATGCGGCTGCTGTGTGACATCAAGGCCGCGCACAATGGGGCCGGGATTCTGTCCCAGCAGGATGCTGATGTTGTTTTCCGTCTGTTCGATCAGGCCCTGTAGAGCAATAGCTTGCGCTTGCGCCGCTTGCAGCAGGACTTCGGCCTGATAGACCTCCATCGCCGAAGCTTCTCCGCCCTTGAATCGGACGTTATTGAGCTTCAGGATTTCTTCGTCGGCGGTAATCGTTTCTTTCGCATACTTGAACTGCGAATCGTAGGCGCGCAGCAGGAAGTAGTTGGTAGCGACGGAAGACACCAGCGTGGTTCGCACCACATTCTGTCCGTACTCGCTGCCCAGAAGTTGTGCCCGGGCCGCTTCGGTAGCGCGGCGATACTGACCCCAGAAGTCCACGATGTACGACAATTGAATGCTCAGGCTGCCGTAGGTGGGCGCATTGATTCTTGTGAACTCCGTCACTAGGTTCCGTTCATTGATGATGGAGCCGTTGCCGTTGAGCTGCGGGTACTGGTCGGCCCTGGTGATTCCCAGGTTCGCCTGTGCCTGAAGGACGCGGGCGGCCGCGATGCGAATGTCGTAGTTATTCTGCAGTGCGATCTTGATCAGGTTTTGCAGGGCTTCATCCTGAAATACCGCCCACCATTTCATGTCTCCAAACGATTCGCCGGCGGGCTGCGGTCCGGGCGGCAGTCCACGATAGTCGGCGGGAACGGTTGTCGCAGGGCGTTGGTAGTTCGGCCCGACCTTGCAGGCGCAGGCTGACAATACCAAGAGAATTGCCAGGAAAATCTTCAGCTTAGTCATGGGCCTCTCCTGGAGCGGGAGTGGGAGCAACTCCGGCGTGTGGCTCATGCTTCTCGCCGCTGATCATCATCCCGAACTTCTCTACCACGTCGAAGCTGACTGGAATGAAAAAGATTGCGAGAACAGTGGCAGCCAACATGCCGCCGATGACGCAGGTACCGAGGGTCTGTCGGGCGAGAGCTCCTGCTCCGGCGGCTGTCCACAGCGGCACGCAACCAAGAATGAAGGCGAAGGCGGTCATCAGAATCGGGCGCAGCCTCAGCCGAGCACCGGTTAGAGCTGCTTCCATGAGCGGTTTGCCCTTGTCGAATTCCATCTTGGCGAACTCGACGATCAGAATGGCATTCTTCGCAGACAAGCCGATCAGCATGACCAGACCGATTTGCGCATATACGTTGTTGTCGAGTGAGCGAAGATGCAGCGTAAAAAAGGCTCCGAAAACTGCAATGGGGACGCCCAGCAACACGGAGAAAGGCAGCGTCCAGCTCTCGTACTGAGCGGCCATGATCAGGAATACGACAAAGAAGGCTGCGCCGAAGATAACTCCCGGCGAGACGCCCTGTGCGGCCTTCTGTTCCTGGTACGACATGCCCATATAGTCAAACCCCATCTGGGCCGGCATGCTCGTTCGGAAGACTTCTTCCAGGGCTGCCATGGCTTGACCGGAGCTATAACCCGGAGCAGCCGAGGCGTTGATCTGCACGCAGTTGAACAGGTTGTAGCGCATGACGAACTCGGCGCCTGCACGAGGGTAAGTGGTGGACAAGGTGCTCATCGGCACCATATTGCCGGCGTTATTCCTCACGTAGAACTTGCCGAGGTTCCTGGCGTCGGTCCTAAATGGTCCGTCTGCCTGAACGTACACCTGCCATTGCAAACCAAAACGGTTGAAGAAATTGATCAGCGACCCGCCCATGAACGTCTGCACTGTTTGGTATAAGTCCTGCAGCGGAATCTGTTCTGTCATGGCTTTGACGTTATCAATGTCGACACCGACCTGCGGCACGCCGAAAAGCGCGGTAGTCATAATGCCGCTCAATTCCGGCCGTTTGCGCGCCTCGGCCATGAAGATTTGCGTGTTCTTGGCGAGGAATTCGATGCCACTGCCGGAGCGGTCTTCGAGGACATAGCTCACACCGCCGGCAGTTCCTACACCCGGAATTGCAGGCGGAGAGAATTGGAAGGCAATACCGGCGGGAATTTGGGCCAATACGCGCGTCAGGTGCGCTTTGATTCCCAGGTAGCTGGTTTCGGGCGTTGTACGCTCATGCCACGGTTTCAGCGAGACGAAGTAGAAGCTGCTGTAAGTGGCGTTGACGCCGCTTAACAAGCTGTATCCCATGATGGAGCTAACGTACTGAACGCCTGGGGTATTCATTATGACATCTTCTACCTCCCGCGAAGCCTTTGAGGACCGCTGCAGCGAAGATGCATCCGGCAGCTGCAGACCAGCGTAGAGGTAGCCCTGATCTTCGTCAGGCAGAAAGCTCTTGGGTAGGCGGCTGCCGTACCACCAAACGCCGACGCAGAGAGCTCCTAATATCAGGAAAGCCAGCCAAGCATTGTGAATGAAGTGTTCGCACACGTTCACATAACCGTCGGTGGCCTTGCCAAACACTTTATTGAACCAGCGGAAGAATGCGCCCAGTGGACCACGAGCTTCCTTCTTGGGGCGCAACATCATCGCCGAGAGTGCGGGACTGAGGGTGAGTGCGTTGAATGCCGAGAATATGACCGAAATAGCGATGGTGACAGCGAACTGTTTATAGAGCTGCCCCGTGATGCCCGGAATGAAGGCGGTCGGAACAAACACGGCCGCGAGAATCAGGGCGATGGCGATTACCGGTGAGGACACCTCTTCCATTGCCAGGATCGAAGCATCGTGCGGCGATTTTCCGTGTTCGATGTGATGCTCGACGGCTTCCACCACAACAATGGCATCGTCCACCACCAGTCCGATCGCGAGCACTAGTCCCAGCAATGAGAGGGTGTTGATCGAGAAGCCCAGCGTCGGGAAAACCATAAAGGTCGCAACCAACGAGACCGGCACGGCAATCAACGGAATCAAGGTGGCGCGCCAGCCTTGCAGGAAGATATACACCACGATGATGACGAGCACGATAGCTTCGTATAGGGTGTGCTCGATTTCCTTGATGCCTTCGCTGACCGATAACGTGGTGTCGAGCGCGGTGATGTACTCCAACCCTTGCGGGAAACGGCCCTTGGCCTCCTGCATCATCTTGTCGACATTGGCCTTGGTGACTAGCGCGTTGCTGCCAGGCGTGAGATACAGGGCGATCAGAGCTGCGGGCTGAGATGGCTTTGGCTTTCCGTCTTCCGGAACGACTCCCAGGCGGGCTATATATGAGTAGTACTGCGAACCCAGCTCCACACGGGCGACGTCTTTCAGTCGAAGGATCGAACCATCGGGGTTGGCGCGGACAACAATCTGATCAAAGTCCTCCGCGCGCGGAAGGCGGCCCGGCGCGCGGACGTTATAGGTGTACTGTTGTCCATTCGGCACAGGCTCGCCGCCAACCTGACCGGCAGGATTCACCTTGTTCTGGGCTTTAACGGCATTGATGATGTCGGTGACAGTGATACCGAGATTGGCCAGCGTGTCGGGATTCACCCAGATACGCATGGCATAGGGACCAGCGCCGAAAATCTGCACCTGGCCGACACCCTGAATGCGAGTGAGAGCGTACTGCAAATTGATGATGGCGTAATTCGCCAGGAAGATGCTGTCATAGGCTCCAGTCGGCGCGTAGACGTCCAGCAACATGAACGGAGCCGTCGTTCCGGGTTGCACAATGACGCCCTGCTGGTTCACTTCAGCCGGCAACTGCGAGTTGGCCTGACCTGTGCGCATCTGCGCCAGAATCTGGTCGGTGTTGACATCGGTACCGAGTTGGAAGTCCACGTACAGCGACATGCCGCCGCCGGAGCTGGCGCTGAGCGAATACATGTAGTTCATGCCGCTGACGCCGGACATCTGCTGCTCGATCGGGGTCGCCACTGATTCCGCGATGGTAGTCGCGTCGGCACCGGGGTAAGTCGCTTTGACCTGAATCATTGGATCGGCGATGTTCGGGAACTGCGCGATGGGGAGCTCAAGCATCGCGACGAGGCCGGCCATCACCATTAGGATGGCGATAACGATGGCCACGATGGGCCGGTTAATGAAAAATGCTGACATGATCAGTTGCTCCCTGCTGCTGCAGAGGCAGTCGTTCCCTGATACGGCTTGGGACTGACCGGAACCCCTTCTTTGGCAAATTGGGGATTCGCTGCGGCTGCAAGCTGCAGCTTCTGGATTCCCTCGACAACGACTTTTTCACCTGGTTTGAGGCCCTCGGTCACAATCCAGTTCGGGCCTACGCGCTGGCCAACCTTGATTGGCCGAAACACCGCTCGGTTCTCGGGCGTGACGACGACGATTTGATATTGAGACTGGACCTCAATGACCGCTGGCTGCGGAACGAGCAAAGCATCTTTATTGTCAGAGGTCTGAGCACGAACCCGTCCAAACCCACCTGGACGAAGGATCGAATCAGGATTGGGAAACTCTGCGGTGAGCTGGATCGTTCCCGTACTGGTCGAGACCTCACGGTTGACCTGAATGATGCGGCCTTTGTGCGGGTAGCCTTCTCCGTTGGCTTGGATGTATTCAATTGAGACGTTCGACTGTTTACCGCCCTTGATCACCTGGGAAATTTTCGCAGCATTTCCGAGATACGCACTCTCGGAGATATTGAAGTTGGCCCAGATCGGATTGACCTGGGATACCGTTGCCATCTTCGTGGTGGTTCCGACAAGGTCACCGACCTGCGATTTGGCATCGCCGGCAATACCGTCGATGGGGGAGTACACGTTTGTCCAGGCCACGTTCAGTTTGGCGTTGTCGATAGCAGCTTTGTCAGCCAGCGCCTCCGCTTTGGCGGCGTCAAGATTGGCATGATCAGTATCCAACTGCTTCTGGGGAATTGCATTCTGGGAGGCCAGTGGAGTATCGCGAGCAACATCTGCCTCGAAGCGTGCAACTTGCGCCTGAGTCCTTTCCAGAGTCGCTTGTGCCTTGTCCAAGTCTGCCTGATACTGACGGGGGTCGAGTTCAAACAGCAGCTGACCCTTCTTCACGAAGTAGCCGTTCTGGTAATTCTGCCTTAGCAGGTATCCCTGAACTTTGGGAGTGATATCCGCGTTGACGGGGCCGTTGAGCTGCGCCACCCACTCCTCGAAGATGGGCACGTTTTGCCGGGTAACGTCGGCGACCAGAACCTCGGGAGGAGAGGGTTTGGCGGCCTCCTCTTTCTTCTCGCAGGCGGTAAGCACTGCAAGGGCGAGCGCGCCGCCTAGAAGAATTGCAGACCACGGTTTCACCTGGGTTGCGGAACGGACCGCCTCCAGGCACTGCACTGAAACGCGGTAGAACGGACTCCGTTCATGCCGATTTGGCATATGGGTACCTCTCGTCGTGCTGGTCTTAAGATGATGAATTGTGCGAAATACTGTTCTAGCGCATTCGTGGGGGTATTGCCAACTCCACCTCAAGCTATTTAGAGCACCCACGGCGAACCGACGACAGTAAAGCCTACCTGAGGTGTGCCGGCTGAACTTCCGGCGTAGAGGGCGCCTTATGGGTTGGGTCTTGATTCTGCAGCACCAGCAGGGCTCCGCTGGGCAAATTGACATTCGACTCCGCGGAGAAGAGGTACACAATACCATCGCTGTCGTGCACAATGCGCAGGTCTTTAGCCAGGGTAGGTGCAACAACCGTCTGTGAAGGAGCTTCGGACTTTGAGTCCTGAGGCGGAGGAATGACCGAAGTATCCACACCAGTTTCTAGCGAAACGCGGCCGCCCATGCGGCCAGCCCGGCGCGGGGAAATGGTCGACGGCGTGTCGGCAGCTTGGTTGGACTTTGCCCCAGTCTGCTCAATGCGCATTTGGGCTGAGATGAATGCGTGCAACGGTATGGTCTGCTGCTTCCATTCCCCGCGCTCCACTAGCAGCACCAACCAGGACGGTTTGTTGTCATGCAACGGAGCCGCTCCAACGATCCGGCCGGTCAGCTTGGAATTGGCAGGCATCACCACGCCATTGCCCAGCAGCACCGCCTCCAGGGATCGGAACTCCACCGGATCACCGCGACTAACCCTGTCGGCATGAATGGTGGTCTTCAGCTCAGCCGGAATCGAGACACCAGAATAGGCGCAAGACTTGTCAGCAATTTGCTGCCCCTGCGCGAACCCTGAGGCCAGCAGTACGAGCCCGATACAACCCCTAAGCATCGCTTCCCCCACAAGCCTAGGCACAGACTAGTACGGCTGAGGCGGCACGTAAAGTGGGTTCGATTGCATTTGACGATCCGATTGTTAAACTTTCCGCGCGCTGCTTGACAGCGCTTCGCGCGGCGTTTTACTGTAAGCGCCCACTGGGGTGAGATGGGTATGGTGATAGGGTCGGCCACCGAAATTCAGGAAGATGTCGAACAGGCTGGAAGGCCCGCCGGACCATGCGTGATGGTCGTCTTCGGCGCCACTGGGGACCTCACCATGAGGAAGTTGGTTCCCGCCCTGTATAACCTGGAAAAGGCGCATCTGCTGCCCGAGCAGTTTGCCGTGTTGGGCGTAGCCCACGACGACATGAGTCTCGAGGATTTCCGCAAGAGGGTCTCGCGCTTCCTTCAGACAGAGGACCACGGCACCGAGATTTGGGACCATTTCCAGCAGTCGCTGCGCTTTCTCCAGGGCGATTTTGGAGACGAGAAAACCTTCGCCAGGCTGCGGGAAACGCTCGCCCAGATCGATGCAGAGTGCGCTACCGGCCAGAACTACCTGTTCTATTTGGCGACGTCACCAAAGTTCTTCTGCGAAGTCGTGCAGCAGTTAGGACGCTCGGGTCTTTCGAAAGAAGAAAACGGACACTGGCGAAGAGTGGTCATTGAAAAACCCTTCGGCCAGGATCTCGAATCCGCATTGACGCTCAACCAGCAGATCAAAGAAGTTCTGCCCGAGAAGCAGATCTATCGCATCGATCACTACCTGGGCAAAGAAACTGTTCAAAACATCATGGTGTTCCGGTTCGGCAACGGCATCTTCGAGCCCATCTGGAATCGGCGTTACATCGATCATGTTGCCATTACCAACGCGGAGACGGTGGGTGTGGAGCTGCGCGGCGGGTACTTCGACGGAGCCGGCACGCTCCGCGACATGGTTCCGAATCACATGATGCAGCTAATCAGCCTCACTGCAATGGAGCCGCCTTCATCGTTCAGCGCTGACGCCGTCCGCGACGAGCAGGCGAAGGTGTTGCACGCTATTCAGCCGCTCAGCTCCGAGGATGTGTTGCACCAGAGCGTTCGCGGGCAGTATGGCGAAGGTTTTCTCGGCAAAGAACGAGTCCAGCCTTACCGCTCCGAACCCGGCGTAGCGCCTGATTCGAAGACCGAGACCTTCGTTGCCATGAAGTTGAATGTCGACAATTGGCGATGGGCAGGGGTCCCATTCTATCTGCGTACGGGAAAGCGGCTGGCCAAGCGCCACACGGAAATCGCGATCCAGTTCAAGCGCGCGCCATTTCAGTTGTTTCGGAAAACGCCTGTGCACAAGCTGCAAGCCAATCGGCTGGTGATTCAGATCCAGCCGGATGAAGGAATGGCGTTGGGATTTGGCGCGAAAATTCCCGGCCCGCAGCTTCGTTTGGGCTCCGTCGAAATGAGCTTTGAGTACTCGAAGTATTTCGGTGCAGAACCTTACACTGGCTACGAAGTGCTCTTGTACGACTGCATGATGGGCGACCAGACGCTTTTTCAGCGCGCTGACATGGTGGAAGCAGGCTGGCGAATTTTGGATCCGGTTATTGATGTCTGGCGGGCGCTACCGCCGCGGAATTTTCCCAATTACCCCGCAAGCTCGTGGGGACCCAAGGAAGCCGACGATCTCATGGAACGTGATGGCCGCCACTGGAGGACAATCGAATGATCCTTGCTGGCGATATAGGCGGTACAAAGTCCAGGCTGGCCGCCTTCGAAACCGAAGGTAACCGCCTCAACTGCGTGGTAGAGAAAATCTATCCCAGCAAAGAACACACTGGGCTGTCGGAGATCGTTGCCGACTTCGTGAAGACAGAAGGCATTCCGGCGCGCTCCGCTTGCTTCGGCGTGGCAGGACCGGTGCGCGAGGGTCGCAGCAAAATCTCGAACCTACCCTGGATCATCGATTCGCGAGAACTGGCTACACAGCTGCGGCTTTCGAGGGTGGGCTTAATTAACGACCTAGAAGCTTTCGCCTATGGCATCGACGCACTGGAATCGAAAGACTTCGTGACCATCAGCGAAGGCGCGCCGAATGCTGAAGGCAATATGGCTGTCGTTTCGGCCGGCTCGGGTTTAGGTGAAGCGGGTTTGTACTGGGACGGCTTTCGTCACCATCCCTTTGCCTGCGAAGGTGGTCACACCGAATTTGCTCCCAAAAATAACGTTGAAGTCGACCTGCTGAAGTATCTGATGAGCAAGTACGGGCATCAGCACGTCAGCTATGAGCGCATCCTCTCCGGCCCAGGCGTGAAGAATGTCTACGAGTTTCTGCGCGACACCAAACTCGAAGAAGAGCCTGGGTGGCTCAAACAAGCTCTCGAAACCTCGAAGGATGCGCCAGCGTTGATTTCAGAGCTGGCGACGGAAAACAAAGCCGCGATCTGCAACCGGACGCTGTCGCTCTTCATCAGCGTGTTCGGCTCCGAGGCGGGCAACTGCGCGCTGAAATTCATGGCAACCGGCGGCGTGTTTGTCGCCGGAATCGCCGGAAAGATCGTCAGCAAAATGAAGGAAGGCAGCTTTATGGACTCCTTCCTCGACAAAGGCCGCATGAAAGATCTTCTGCAAGCCATCCCTATCAAAATCGTGCTGAACGAAGATTCGGGCCTCTATGGCGCCGCCCGCTTCACCCTAGTGCAGAAAGCGTTTCGCGTGTAGCAAGGAGTAAGCCTTTCAGTTCTTGCCTTCCGCAACTTGCAAGTCGAGTTCCGAGCGTTCTCCGTTGATGAGCACGGTGCCAGAGTTGATGAGTTGCTGGCCTGTACAGTCGTAGCTGGCAAAGCAGCGCATCATCCGAACCGGGAAGAAATATTCCACCGACTGAGTCTTGTCATCGCCATTCTTCAGATGGATGACACTGCTGAAATCGACACCATCGAAATCGATCTCACCGGGAAAAAACTCGAGCAGGGGGCGAATGAGGTGGGAAACATGGTCGTCAAAAGCAAGCGCCGCCTCCTTGTAGCGCGAGGTCCCGGAAGGCGCGTCCAACTGGGTATTGATCGAGAGTTGCAGGTATGCACCCTGTCGAAAGCCGATGAAGCTGGGAGGAGCATATGGAACGAAGTGCGCTTCTTTGTCAAGGCTCTTGATCATGCGACCAATAGTTTCCTGGTTGTGGCGCTGCATGCCGGCCAGCGCTTCGGGAGTGATGATGCGCATCGGCGTCGTCTTCAGTAGATTCGGTGAGACGGTCGCCCCGGATGAAGGCGGCTGGGTCGAAGCCACAGTTGCCGTTTCCGCCGACTGCTTCTTGTTAGCAGGCGGGCCATAGCGATCGTGCCAATCCTCAGGCGGCGCCCCTTCATGTATCCACAGTGCATGAGGTTGGCCGTTGAGGTAAACGCGCGCTTCCAACACAGCCGACTGTTTCTGCTCGTCATTCTTCGCGTCCACAAGCTTTTGTGCGGATGGAACGGGCATGATCACGGTCACATTCTCGGCTTGTTCCTGGCGTACACCCATGATTTTTTCGCGAACGTGATGCGAAACCTCGATAGCAAATGAGGCGAACTCGGAGTCGTCCGGAAAGTGTGGCACTTCTATTTTGAGAATAGGGACAATAACTTGCTCGAAGGTAGTCTTGAGCCTCGTCTCCGCGTCCATCGTATCGGCGTTATAAGACGCGTAGTAGTTGCCGGTGAGTTGCAGCACGGTCTCGCCCTTGTAGGAATCGAAACGGATGGAGCGCTGATCGGCGTCCTTCATTTTGGCTAGATCAACGTCGAGCACGCGGCTCAGATAGAAGGGGTAGGGGAATTTGTAGCGCTGGATCTCGCCTCCGATGTCGACCAGGGTGCGAAAATTCCGCTGTTGCAGGCGCTGCAGCTTCGGGTCGTTCAATTCCATCGGCGTGATGACCTGGGCCATCGCTGGATAGGCCAGTCCCAGCGTCACAAGCGACACAGCCAGGCAACCGAACTTCATTCTAGAAATGCTCCAACAGAATCATCAAGGGACGAGCTACTTCTGAGCGTACACTAAACCGCCCGCCTGATAAGGAGGATCGGCGACAGCACGGATATACGATATCAGCGCGGCAATGTCGCTCTTGGAGAGGGTGTAACCCCAGGCCGGCATGAGGGGCGATTTGTTCAGAGCCGCTCCGCCGTGACTGATAATCGCCGCCACCTCCGCGTCGCTCATCTTATTCAGCGTATCGCCTTCGGTGAAGGGATGAGGCTTGACGGCGAGGTTGTCCATGTTAGAGACGCGCTGCGGCGTGGACTCGGGATCGTGGCAGCGGATGCAGTATTGCGCGTTGAGCTGAGCTCCAAGCGTTTGCTGATAGCCTAGAGCGACTTCCTCGATCGTAATTTGAACATTCTTTCCTGAGGCATCGTGCGTTGAGGCCGTGAGCTTGTAGCGCCCGGATTGCTGGCTGAGTGCGACGTTGGTAGTGACCTGTCCGCTCGAGTCGGTGAGTGCAGCAGCAGGAGTGAACGTTACGCCTCCTGGGCCACTGAAGTATACGGCTGCTCCGGTGACAGCGCTTCCGCTGGCATCGTTCACCTGGACCACAACTGGCTGGTCAAGTGGCATGCCGATGTAGCCAATCTGCTTGCCACCGCTGGACTCGACAATGGCAGCTCCATTCGCGGTGGCTTTCAGAGCCTGTGCTTGTCTGGCTTTGTGCGAGCAGCCGGCGGCAAGCAACGCCAGACAGACGAGAGCAACGAGTCTGCGTTTCATCACTTTGCCGCCTCCTTCGTACCGGAGGACTTCAGAGACATCAGGAAGGCTGTGAGATTGCGTGCTTCCTCGTCGGTCATGTGCTGATTGGGTTCGATGGTGCAGGGGCGCAACGCCTGCGGTTCTTTTAGCCAGTGATAGACCCAGGCGGCGTTGAAGCGCTTGCCGGTTCCGGCCAACGCTGGTCCGATGTAACCCTTGTCGTTCTTGTAATCGGCGATGTGACAGGATTGGCAAGCGAACTTGGAATAGAAGAGCTGCTTACCTTGCTCCGCCATGGCCGGGGTCAACTCGGAGGCAGGAATTGAGTCGCGGTCGAACTCAGGTGTTTGATACACGGTCAGCATATAGTCGGTAAGGGTGTTGATCTCGGCGTCCGTCAGGTTGAACTTTGGCATGCGGCGAATCAGCGCAGGGCGAAGCGTTTCAGGGTTTTTCAGGAACTGCACCAGCCAATCGCGCTGCACCGCCGTGCCTTCGTAGCTGAGATCGGGCGCCATATCGCCGCCGTGGCCGTTGATCATGTGACAACTGAAGCAGCGCACTTCGTGTATGATCCTTCCGGCTTGGCCGGCTGGCTCGTACTTCGTCTGCTGCATCGAGGCGATGCGCATGGTTGATGGCTGGGTGAAGGCGCGGTCTGTCTGTGCCAGCAGGGCAATGGTGACGGCGTCGATCTGCTGCGGCGTCAGCCGAAACTGCGGCATTTTGAGCGACGGGCCAAAGGCGCGCGGGTTGCCGACTTTCGCTCCGATGTAGCCGTGTAGGGTGTGCTCCACGCCGGGTGCAAAAGCAAGTTGGTTGAGCGGCTTGCTACCGATGCGCGTCAGCTCCGGTGCAAAATTCTCGGGCTTCTTGATGCCGTTGATTTCATGGCAACTGGCGCAGCCGTTCTCCATTACCAGCCGCTTGCCATGTTCAATCTGCTGCGGGGTGGCGGCATCTAGATGAACGCTGGCAAGAAAGTCCGGCTCGGTCTTTGACTCCAGGAAACCTACCAACAGGCCTACCTGCTTGTCATCGAAGCGGTAGCGCGGCATCAGCGTTTTTGGATCATAGTGGTCGGGATTGGTCACCCAGTCCTGCAGCCATTCCGGTTTGGCCTTGGTGCCAATGCCAGTCAACTCCGGGCCGATGTTTCCGCCGACCATCATGCCGGCGGCGTTTTGCATGGCGTGACACGAAGCGCAAAACGACTGGCCATACAGCGAGGTTCCTGCCGCAATATCGGGAGAGCCCTCGGCCTTGACCGGCTGCAGCGACGGCGGGAGCGGCGCGCTCTGCGCCATGACGAAGGCCGAGATGTCGCGCGCGTCGTCGTCGCTGAAGTGATAGTTCGGCATGGTTGCGGTGCTGGCGTACGACTGCGGGTCCTTGATCCAGGCGTACACCCATTCGCGCGAGGTCTTGTCGGCGATGTGCGCCAGTGACGGAGGATCGTCATCCGGCTGGAACGAAGTGCCGTCGGGCCGCTTGATTGTGTGGCAGTGAGTGCAGCCGTAGCGCGAGATGATATCGCGTCCCTGATTGAGGAAAGGCGTGCCGATTAGGTTTTCCAGATGACACTGGCCGCAGCCTGATTCGATGTACTTCGCCGGCAGCAGCGGTTGTTCCCATTGTTCAGTGGCGTGATGCGCTTCTTCCACGGTCGTGGCAGCACCTTGCCCACGATGGCAGGTGGTACACCCGAATTCCGTCAAGGAGTGCGGAATGGCCGGATGCTTGCGGAAGGCAACCGCGCTAACGTCGTTGAGACTGGCTTCTTTCAGTCCGAGATGGCAAGTGGTGCAGCGGTCGGTGACCTGCTGCTCGGGAAGCCAAATCTGCTGAATGCCGGGTTCGAAGTGCCGCTCGAGAGTGACAGCATCGGCGCGTCCGCGAATGAGGTGCAAGTATTGCTTTTGATAACGATGCCACTCGTTAAAATGGTTTTTCGCTGGAGCGACAGCGAGCAGGACCAGCAAGAGCACGCTGGCCGAGCCGAAGGCACGAGCGCTGTCCCCGAAGAAGAATCGCCACAATTGCAGGAGCGTGTGCTTCATTACAGGGCACCCTTCCAGGGCAACACCCACGACCATCCCGGCCCGCGGAAGAAGGTTCCAACAGCGGTGAGTACAACCAGTTCAAACAGAAACCAAGTCATGATCCAGAACGAGACTGGCTTACGCACGAGCCAACGGCGGAAACCTGTCGCCGATTCTGGGTCGGTCTGTGCGGCCAACAGCATGAACGCCGCGACCGTGACTGTAGGCCAAAGTGCCACCCAGACTGGAGGAACGTCCACGCCCGGCTGCAACAACTTCCGAACGTAGGGAACCACGATAAGAAGAATGAAGAGGGCTGAGACGACGACGCCGAAGATCCACAAACGGCGCTTCCTGTCGCGCGTCCACATGCCTTCGGCCTCAATGTTGATGTTGAAGTACGGGATGATGATAAGTGCGATGACCGCTAGGGTGGGAATCAGGACTCCTGCCACAACCGGTGGGAAATAGTGCAGTAGCTCTTGCAAGCCGAGAAAGTACCACGGGGCCTTGGCCGGGTTAGGAGTGTGAGTCGGGTCGGCTAGGCTTTCCAGGGGTGCATTCCAGATGAGCGAGACCACGACCAGTGCGACAGCCAACGCTTCAATGGCCACCGCCAAGCGGAAAAAAACCTCGGGATAGGTCATCACCCGCTCTTCATCCTTCACATGCACCTGCGGCGAAGTACGCTTCGTGATGAACGCTATCCTGCGTGGTGTCTTGCGGGCGTCGGAGTCTAGAGTTGCGACAAAATCTTTCGGAGTGCTCATTAACTGCTGACCTCCGAGGAGTGATCACCGGCGTAGATGCCGCCGTCCTTGCGAATCCGCCAGAAATGAACCGCGATGAAGAGAATCGCGAAGAGCGGCAGAATCACACAATGCAATACGTAGAAACGTAGCAGGGCATTGGCATTGACTGCGGTGCCGCCAAGCATAAGGAAACGGATTTTGGCGCCCATGAGCGGAACGGCTGAGGCGATGTTGCTACCCACCGTGACCGCCCAGTAGGCAAGCTGGTCCCAAGGGAGCAGGTATCCGGTATAGCTGAGCAGTAGAGTTACCAGCAGCAGAATCACTCCGACGACCCAGTTGAATTCGCGAGGCGTGCGATAGGCCCCTCGGTAGAACACCTTGAACATGTGGGTGAAGACAAGGAACACCATCGCGTGGGCCGACCAGCGATGCAGGTTGCGCAGGAAAACCCCGGACGAGACGACGTACTGCAGGTCCTTCATATCGGCGTAGGCCTGCGGAACCGACGGGTGGTAGTAGAGCATCAGCAACACGCCGGTAATGACAAGGATCGCGAATGTCCCGAAAGTCAGCGCGCCCAGGTACCAGGTTGCCCTGAACTCCAGGGTGCGCTTTCGCGCCTTTATAGAGAACAAATGCAGGAAGACGTTCTGCTGCACAACCAGTGATTTGTGCAGATTGCTTTGGCCGGTACCACTGCGGAAGATGGAGCGCCAGATGCGGTTTTCGCGCACCTTATCTACAAGTTGGTCGAGAGTGCTGGCCATGCCTAGATCCTCACCAGTTGCTTGATGGCGACCGCTTGCGAGCGATCGACCATCAGGTTGCCTTCATCGCTCATCCACATGCGCAACCACGGAAGCGGCCTGGGCGCAGGACCTTCGATCTTTACGCCATCCCTGTTGAACTTACTGCCGTGGCAGGGACAGGCAATCATGCCGAGATCGGATTTGTATGCGGTGAGGCATCCCAGATGTGTGCAGATTGCCGAGAGCGCGAAGAATCCTTCTGCGGTACGCACTACATAGATTGCGGTTTGCGGATCCAGCGTTACAGAGTCAGGCGGGTAATGATCAGGCTTGCCGGCATCGACGATAGGAGACGGCTCGTAGAGCACGTTGGGAGATAAGTATTCGTAAGAGAAGGCCGCTGTGCCTAAAGCCGCTGCAGCGATTGAGCCGGCGCCGATCTTCACGAAGAATTGCCGCCGGCCCATCTCCTCGGGACGGTCGGGCACTGGCTTTGATTTTGCGCCCTCAGGCATAAATCCTCACTGATGCTTTCATTTTGCGGCAGCCGCTCCTGCGGCAGATGGTTTCGGTCGATCGAAACTCTGAATCGTGATGAGTCCGGTCGGTTCTGATGGGACGAGGTGATAAGCCTCCATCGTGATCGTGTTGGCCGGGCATCGCAGCGCGCACAGTCCGCAACGGATGCAGCGGGTTTCGTCTTTGATCATCGCGGTGCCAGTGATGCTACCGAATTCCTCGGGCTGGACTCCGTCCAGTACAAAGTCGTACGACTCCGGATGATTGGTGATCTCGTCCAACGCCGTCAAGTCGAATTCGATCCGATTGAGTGGCACCAGTTCGAAGCAGTACTCAGGACAGACATCCACGCATGCGCCGCAGATTATGCAGTCCGTTCCATCAGCCTCGCTGCCTTCGAGAATGGTGTTGATGTAGCACTTGAGACAGCGCTGCGCCTCGGCTATGGCTTCCTGCTCGGTGTAGGGAAGCTCGACCTCCGTCATGCCGGTGCGGCGGTCGAGCGAAAGCATGGGGATGGCTTGCCGCTGCAGATTCATGTAGTCAGCGGCCATCTGCCAGCGATTGAGGACCTCTACTTGGACCTGCGGCTCAGGATGCTTGTGCCCGCGCAGATACTCGTCAATTCCGGCTGCTGCGCGTTTGCCATCGCCGACACTGTCGATGATGAGGCGAGGCCCGAAGGCGCAATCACCTCCGGCAAAGATTCCCGACGCTGAAGTCATCAGCGTGTCGCGGTTTACGTGGATGAGTCCTCGGGGCGAAATCTGAACCCCGTCTTCGCGACGCAGGAAGTCGAGGTTCGGCGCCTGGCCTATCGCGAGGATAACGGTGTCGCATTCGAATTGCGTTTCGCTGTTTTCGTAGAACGCGGGATTGAATCGTCGGTTCTCATCGAAGACGGATTTGGTCTTCAGGCACTCCAGCCCCACGACTCTGCCATCGCGGCCCAATACGCGCTTCGGCCCAAAGCCGGGATGCATGATGATGCCTTCGGTTTCAGCCTCCTCGATCTCCTCCAGCGCCGCCGGCATCTCTTCGCGCTGCTCCAAACAGACCAGGCCGACTTCGCGAGCTCCCATGCGCAAAGCGGACAACGAAATGTCCATCATTTCGTGAGTGGCAACCGCCTGCAGGTTCTCATCCGAGGGTGTGATCTCTCCCGGAATGTCATGTTGGCGCAGGACTTCGCGCGCAGCGGAACGGGCAACATCCATGGCGACGTTGCCGCCGCCGATCACGAGAACGTTCTTGCCAATTGTGAACTTGTAGCCGAGGTTCACGTTGAGCAAGAACTCAATGCCGCGATGTACACCGTCGAGGTCGACTCCTGGAATTGAAAGATCGCGACTCTTGTGCGCGCCGACGGCGATCAATACCGCATCGAAGCCCTGGTTACGCAGCTCGCCAACCGTAAAATCTCGGCCTGCGGCAGCGTTTAGCTTCAACGTGATGTCGCCGGTCTCGAGAATTTCGCGCACCTGAGCTTCGACTACGCTTCGAGGAAGGCGATATTCCGGAATTCCGAGGTACAACATGCCTCCGGCCACCGGAGAAGCTTCGAAGATGGTGACCGAGTAACCCATCAGCGCCAGATCGTGCGCGGCGGACAATCCCACCGGGCCACCACCAACGACCGCCACCTTGTAGGGAAGCTTGGCCGACGGTCTTGTCGACGGACCGATGGGATGACGCGACTCAGGTCCGTGGCGCTCGGTGAGAAAGCGCTTCAGAGCGCGAATCGAGATGGGACGATCGATCTCGCCGCGACGGCAAGCCGTCTCGCAGGGGTGCGCGCAGACGCGACCGCAAATACTGGCAAGCGGATTGGGATCGCGAGCAAACCGGTAGGCTTCTTCAAACCGGCCTTCCGCGATGAGTGAGACATAGCGCCCGGCGTTGGTGTGCGCTGGACACGCCATCATGCAAGGAAAGTTGGTGTTGAGCCACTCCCGGTCGACTTTCTTTTTTGCAAAACGAGTTAACATCAGAGCCCTTCGGCAACAACCACCAAACGTCAGAGAGCAGGAGCAAGAGCAGGCGCAGGCCGAGCCCGGATGGTCCGCTACTTCGAAAGAGTGAAGTCCGCTTTGCCGGTGCCGGCCACGTCGACCGGTTTGGTCTGTGTCTTCATGCCTTCGTGCCAGGCGACTAGGTTGTACTTGCCGTCGGGAACGTTTTCGATTTTGTAGTTCCCGCTGGCATCGGTCTCGGCGAAGTAGGGCGTCGGGCTAACAACGATGTAACCCGCCATCTCCGGGTGCACGTTGCAGAGCAGAGGCACAACACCAGGCGTATTGAATGTGAAGGGCCGCTTCTCCCCCTTGGGCCAGGTTCCCAAATTGTGCGTATCTTTCTTGTTACCGCTGATGGACGGCCAGAAGACGTTGTGCTGCACACTATCGCTGTTCTGGAATTCGACCGTCGTGCCCTGCTGCACGACCATGATGTGAGGTGTGAACACCAAGCCCTTTTGGTCCATGACGGGTTTCGCTGAAGGAGGCGGAAAGGTCTTGCCCGCGATGGCGTCAACATAAACGACGGACTTGCCTGGCGAAACCTTCCCTTCAATGGTGCCGGCGAAAGTAGCGGTTGCTAGAACAAGAACCACGAGAAGCGTAATCGAAAAACTGCGTGTCATAGGTATTCCCCCGTCCAAAGTCAGTATTCGTTGTGTCTCTTTAGTAAGCAAACTCAAATCCCAAAACGAGCGTGTTGGTGTGAAACGAATTGATAGCGATCGGCAAACCCGTGATCGGGTTCATTCCGATCTCGACTGATTGCGACGGCCGGATCTGGTACTCGGCAACGGCCTTGATGTTCGGGTGAATCAGGAATTGCACCGCCGGCGTGAATCGATTGCGAGTCACACTCGCGGCCCCGTTGAAGGGAGAGCCGGTAAACCCGCCCGGCACCAGGGCGTTATGGTAATCGGAGTTCGAGTTGACTGCATCCCAGCGGAACATCACGTACATCCAGGGATAGGCCAGCCATAGGGCATCCGCAAACCCACCGCTGAATGTCGACGGTGAACCATGCACAAATGCCACCGGTGAGGTGTTGCTCACCGGTAAAGGAACCAAAGTCCCAGTCGAATCAATGGGCAGCAGGTTATAGTCGTGGCCGTACATGTAGAGGCCATTGAACTGCAGGCAGCAGCGGTAGTTGAAGGTGAAGTTTCCGCCCACCCGATAGTACGGTTCTCTAGCGGTTAGAACAGCCGGGGTTCCGACCGACGTTGTGCCGCTGAGACGCTGCACCGAGCGCCCGTAGAAATAATAGGTTCCAAAATTCAGATAGGTATGATCGCGCGGCCCGGTCGGTCCGGCAGCCTGAATGGACTTGCGGCTCTCGTTGTCTTTCTCCAGGTTGAAGCGGTAATTAAAGCTGGCGTAAATGTCCTTGAAGTTGGAGTCTGAGGCGATGCCTACGCCGCCCTGATTGCCACCCGTAGCCGTCGGCACGTAGGGGCTAGGAGTATCACCTTGGGCCGTGCCGCTGGTGTTCTGGTCAATGAAGGCAATCGAGTAGTTATAGCCTCCTGTATGGCGGCCGCCACTGAATTCAAAACCCTTCCCTGAGCCCGCGAAGGTAAAGCTGTTGGTGATGAACTGCTGATTGAATGCAGGGTTTACCACTCCGACATTGGCTTGGGTATAGATGTCATATGGACTGACCCAGATCGACAGTGCCTGGGTGAATGGGATCTCCAACTCGATTTGGCCGACTCTCAGATTTAGGGCATAGTCAGGCAGTTTAACTAACCGGCCAATGTTCACGAATTTCAGATAGGCCTGGCCGAGTCCGCCGTTGCCATTGGCTCCAGCAACGCTGATGTCGTCATCAACCCAGAACGCGATGTCGCTACCGAAATTGCCAGCGGTGAAGATACTGAAGAAACCAGTCTGAAAGTCGGTGGCCGGGATGTATGGTGTTGGTGGTGTCCCCGGCGGAAGCAATTCGTTGTACTTGTTGCGGCTGCTACCCGTGTACTGGAAGTAGTTGTTGTACCGCAGTCCGATGGGTGGCTGGCCCGGGATCGTGCCTGGCCAAATCGCTTTAGGCCAAAGCTCTGCATTGGCTGGAGCTCCTAGCATGACAGGCGGAATCTTGAGCATCTGCTCGTCGTCTTTGGGGAACTTGAATCCCGCGTCCTTGAACGCCTTGCCGAAATCGTTCAGCTTAGGAAAATCAATATGGCAGGTACTACAACTTGTGCCGTACATCCTGGAAAATGCCGGAATCGCAAAACTGCGTGTGGAGCTGAGCGCTACGGCCGCTACAACTGCTATCAAACAAACATTCCGTCCCAAGCGCAAAGAATATCTCTGCATCTCGTTTCTCCTTTGTTCGTACCGCCGACTGTGGGTTGTCTCACGGGCGGGAACAGTCCGGTCAAAAATGCTGTTTGCTCCGCCTTTTATGGCTGACGAAATGTACCCCTAAATCCCGTGTTGTCACACAGAAGCAAATTGAATGTCACAACCTGTTCACCGGCTTTGAGAGCGCGTTTCGGGGCGGATGGAGCACCGTTCAGATGAGTTCCTCCAAAAGCCATTGACATTCCTTTCCGCCTCTTTTGCGGGGACGATTCTTCGTCCAAGACGGGAGTAACTGATGTCTGCTGGGCGAACCCGTCCGCCTCCTCACGAGCGGCGCATCGACTATCGCTGTCGTTGGTTGGTGGGAAGTATTTAATCTTTGATTACAGGTTGGCAGTGATGTGCATCACAAGCCTTAGTGACCGATGTGTTATGGGGTCGATCTCACAAGCGTTGACGCTGGCACGCGGCCCAGCGACCCGAGTGCAGGTTTGATTCCGCTGGTGATTGCAGTAGTGACGATTTCTTCTCCCCTACCTTGTCATGCTCGCGTTGCCGATGTTTGGACGGCAGTAGAAAGTTCTGGAACCTGCGTTGTAGTTGTGCAGGTTGGGTCAGGGTGAGGTTTCGTAATGACAGCGATGTATCTAGGGTTGTCGTTGTTCCCGATTATCGACGTTCCTCGCCTGCTGTTGTCCACTGCAGTTGGCGGGTTCGTACTAGGATGCCAGTTGACTGCAGCCCCATTTTTTAATGCCTACCAGCAACGCTCGCGGAATTACGCGAGCGTGCGATCTTATGCCCGAAGTTGTCCGGGGTGATTGAAGGATTAGCTGTGCCGTAGAAATGGGCTTGTGGAACTCAGTCAAACTTCCTAGACGCCGACTTGGACTAAGCCGCGTTCACCGTTGGCTCCACACCACGCGAATCCTCTGCAGTACGGAGTTTGAATTCGTAATCATGATCGCGGATGCGATCGAAGAGATGGATAGGTCGGACTGAGTTTCGAAATCTGAAACTGATTAGGAGTGAGCCTTGATTGGATACGGCACTTTTTCAGCTAGAGCGAACTGGTGCTCTTTTCCGAGGGCATGCTGGAGTGTGCTCAACAACTGCTTGACACCTCCGATATTGTCAGAGATGGTGGTGGGACACTTTTTCCCGCATAAGTAGCTAACCCCTGATCGGTTGTCACTTGTCAGTAATAACCCTACTCTTCTCTGCACGAAATACTCACCTATCCGCCAAATCCGAGACGACTTCTGCGCAGTGGGCGGCGCCGGCTGCGCCGGCTGGAGATGCAGAGCGGTTCTCGGTGGCCGGGTAGTCAGTTGTGGTGGTACCCTCCTGCCTCCTCATGGGTGATGGACTTGGGCGAAGGGTGCTTTCCGAAGTGATGGACAGCACGCTCCAGGTCGTCGAGGAGCAGTCCGGCAAGATCGCGGCTCAGCCCTAGCCTTGCCAACACGCGCTGGACAACTAAGTCAGTGCGGTTCTTGGGCATGGGATATGCCGGGACCTGCCATCCGCGGAGCCTCAGCCGATCGGAGAGGTCATAGAGGGTGAAGTTCGGGTGCGAGCCGTCTTTTAGCGTCCAGGTGCAGCCGGGAATGCCGCCTCGCCCGTCGTAAATCATTTCGAATATGCCGAACTTCATCAACTCTTCCGCCAACCAGATGCCGACATCTTCGCAACCGTGCGTGACCTTCCTGTAGCCGTTGCGGCCAAGCCGGACGAAGTTGTAATACTGTGCCGCGATCTGACCACCGGGGCGGGAGAAGTTGAGGGCGAAGGTGGGCATGTCTCCGCCGAGGTATTTCACGTCGAAGATTAGCTCTTCGGGAAGGTCGTGGACTTCGCGCCAGATGGCCCATCCGCAGCCCAGCGGCGCCAGACCGAACTTGTGACCGGAGGCGTTGATGGACTTCACACGAGGAAGTCGAAAGTCCCACACGACCGAAGGATGGATGAAAGGCGAGATGAAGCCTCCGCTGGCGCCGTCCACATGGACGGAAATGTCCAGCCCCTGCTTCTGTTCGAGTTCGTCGAGCGCCTTGACGACCTCCTCGACGGGCTCGTAGATCAAGGTGTAGGTGAGGCCGAGCGTGGGGACGACACCGATGGTGTTCTCATTGCACCGCTTGACGACTTCCTCGGGGCTCATCATCAGGCGCGAGCCTTGGCAGGGGATCTCGCGCATCTCGACGTCGAAGTAACGGCAGAACTTGTGCCAGCAGATTTGCACCGGCCCACAAACCAGGTTCGGCTTCGAGGTGTCTTTGCCCTGCGCGCGGCGCTGGTTGCGCCAACGGGTCTTCATGGCGAGCCCGCCCAGCATCGCGGCTTCGCTGGAACCGGTGGTGGAGCAGCCGATCGTAGCGGCGGCGTGCGGCGCATGCCAGAGGTCGGCGATCATGTGTACGCAGCGGGCTTCGAGCTCCGCCATCTGTGGATACTCGTCCTTGTCGATCATATTCTTGTCGATGCACTCGTCCATCAGCTTGCGGATTTCCGGGTCAAGCCACGTCTGGCAGAAGGTGGCGACGTTTTGCCGCGAATTGCCATCGAGAAGCAGTTCATCGTGTACAAGCTGATACGCCGCGGCGGGGTCGGTCTCCTCCTGCGGCACCTGATATTTCGGCAGGGGATTCGGCAAGAAACCGGTACCGAAGACACGACCCTCACGACTGGTCAGGACATCTTTCTTGTGATGAAGCGCCATTGCACCCTCCTGGGAATGGAACCGCATTGTACTGCTTGCACTTCAACGAGAGTTAACAACCGTCGTTCGGGAGGGAATAGGGCGAATCAGCGGGCAGACGCCAGTAGAGCCAAAAGCAGTTGGCATGATTGTAAGGCGGTCAGGGATAGGCTATGGAGGAAAGCAGGAGTGCAACAGGTCACAGGCTGAGCTAGGGATTGGGGGCCTCGGGACCTCGTAAAGCGGTTTGGTCAGGGCAGTGACCGTAGTGCCAGCATAAGGCATTTTGACATTGCGTGGGAGGTTGGCGCCGACCGCAACAGCCGTGTCCGCTCCGGGAAGAAGGAACGAATTGGGGAAAAGCAAACGCGATGGTATATGGGAGTCGATCTGCATCACGACAGCTTTGTAGTGTACGTGCGCACGGAAAAGGACAACAGTGGCAGCGCTGGAGGATGGAGGAGATGGCTGATTTTGTGAGCGTCTAGGGAAGCACAATGCGGTAGCGGTGACACTGTTCTTCAAGGGTTTTCGGATCTGGAGCACAGCGCGAACACAATCCGCTCGCGTCGATCAAACGGTCACCTTGCATGCGGGATAACAATGGATCACCATTTGCAACAGTGTTGGCGGACCGCTCAATTTGTCCCAACCGTTGCACGAAGCCATCCACTGCAAATTCTCGGTGAACAAACCCACCTAGCGAGCCCCTTGTAGCGGCCGAGCAAAAGACAGCTCGTGGCCATCCGGATCGCGAACGTGGAAATAGCGTTCACCCCACGGTGCGTCCTGTGGGACTTCGGGATCCAATCCTTCCCCCATCAGAACTGTCCAGAATGCATCCACATCCGCTACGTGGAAGATGATCCGGCCCCATCCCGACACGGCGTTGCCCTGCTCCAGATTAAGGATCACAGACTCTGGATCATTGGCTCGCAGCGAACTGAAGCCCGACCGCTCTCCTCCGTAAAGCAACTCCATGCCGAGCACAGTTCGGTAAAACTGCACCGCAACCTGCATGTTGGAAACCCGCAAAGTAATTGCTGAAACTTTCTCAATCGTCGGTGCCATATCCCGCAGTGTAGTCGAGTTTTCTTGTCGAGAGGTCGAAGCTGAATTAGACGACCCGCCAAGACTGCAATGACAGCAATAGTCTGACAGACAGGTTGACCAGCCCACACTTGACACATATATTGCTATTTGGCAATATAGCTTTATGGCGATGGATACACAGGCCGATCATTTGAGTTTGGTCTTTGCGGCGCTTGCAGACCCCACGCGGCGGGAAATCCTTTCTCGCCTTGCTTCCGGGGACGCAGATGTTTCGGAGCTCATGAAGCCGTTTGATCTACGTCAGCCCACAATCTCGAAGCACCTCAGCGTACTCGAACGAGCGGGGCTCGTTGTCCGCAAGCGGGATGCACAGCGGCGTCCGCGCACGCTCGTGGCGGTTCCGCTAAGGGATGTTGACGACTGGATCGCTCCTTTTCGCCGCTTCTGGGAGCAGAAATTTGCCAGCTTGGACAAGTACCTGAACGAGATGCAAAACGAGGAGAAGACACATGGACGGAAGAGGCGATACAGATCCGGCACGACTGAGTAACTTCGGACCGATCACAATTACGACTCCGGGCGACCGCCAGATTGTGGTAGCGCGGCTGTTCGATGCACCGCGTGCGCTTGTCTTCGAAGCCTGGACCAAAACCGAACACGTCGCACGTTGGTGGGACCGGAGTGGTGTTCCGCTCGCGGTTTGCGAAATCGATCTGCGGCCGGGCGGAGCCTTTCGATGGGTGAACCGCTCACCTGATGGCGGGGAAGGACATGCGTTCTGCGGCACCTATCGAGAAATTTCCCCGCCTGCACGGCTTGTCTTCGGGTCCAGTCCTGAGCAGTTTGCGACGCTGGTCTTCACCGAGGAGGGGAACAGAACCAAGCTGACGATGACCATTGAGTGCGTCAGTGGGCAGGAGCGCGACGCCATGCTCCAAATGCGCGTCGATGCCGGCACAGCCCAAACTCTGGAGAACCTTGCCGCCTACCTCCCCACGATCGCGTAGGGCCTGTTCCATGTTGAGGGAGCAAATTACGCTGAAGTAGGGTTAGAGGCAAAGCAGGAGGAGCTATGAAACGGATTACGGTCGTCGTAATTGTCGCCATCGTGATGTTCGGCGTACTTGCAATTCGGTATTCAGGAGGACGAACGGTGAAATCGACAGGTGAGAATCGAACGACCACTTCTCGCGATGGCACGATCATCGCGTTTACGGAAAGGGGATCGGGGCCGCCGTTGATCATAGTGGACGGGGCTTTCTGCTATCGCGAAAACGGACCCGCGACGGAGTTGGCTTCCGTGCTGGCGCAACACTTCACGGTGTTCACTTATGATCGTCGAGGTCGCGGAGAGAGTGGTGACATAGCGCCATATGCGGTCGAACGTGAAATCGAGGATCTCCAGGCCATTGCAAACCAGGCAGGAGCACCTCCATTCGCCTTAGGGATCTCTTCCGGGGGAGCGCTCATCTTGCAGGCAGTCGCAAGCGGAGTCGGGGTGAGGAAGATAGCTCTCTATGAACCGCCCTACGTAACAAACGGCAAGGCGAACTCGGTCGAGGACACCAAGAATCGGCTGCAGACGTTCGTTTCGACCGGCGATCGTGCTGGGGCGGTGAGCTTCTTTATGACCGACGTCTACGGTGCTCCGCGCGCCTTCGTGTTCGCCATGCCCCTTCTAATGCCAAACGCCTGGAAGAGGAACAAGTTGATCGCCAATACACTGCTTTACGACCTAACAATTCTCGGCGACAGGTCGGTATTGAACGAGCGGAGTTCCGCGATCTCCGTCCCAACGCTGGTAGTCGGCGGAGAGAAGAGTCCGAGAGAACTGCGCAACGCAGTAGAGGCTGTAGCGGCCGCTCTTCCGAACGCGCATAGTCGATTCCTCTCCGGCCAAGACCACAACATTTCGAGTCAAGCCCTAGCCCCGGTCCTCTTTGAATATTTCGGTACGACCTAGGGTCGCTCTTGAGTCGCAAACCGATTATCACAAATCGCGGCTATGCCGAAATCAGGTTGGATGACGGGCTAACCGGAACCCGAGAAGCGAAAATCTCAGCTTCGGGATTGCCGACCATTTTCCAAGCGCGGTCTTCGATTCTCGATGTCGCGCTGGCTCGAAGTTCGCAAAATGGCTGACTTTTCTTTAGCTCGCTTTCTCCTCTTTGTCGCTCTTTCGGAACGTGGCCTCTTTTGCGTCGGATACCTGGACCCATTTCTGATTTGGCAACGGCTCGATACCGTAGTTGTCATGCCAGTTCCACCATTTGTACGGCGGAGTTTGCGGGTAACCCTCGGGAGAATCTTCCCAAGTCTCCTGACGACCGAGCGGTGTAATGTCGAGAAAGCTCCAGACAGTCCCCATCGCCTCGTCCCCTCGCTCGTTGACGAAGTATGTGCGGAACACGCGCTCGGCGTCATGAAAGAACACGTTGTGGCCGTGCCACTGATCGACGCCGAAGTCGACATCGAAGCTATCGGTGATGGTGTACCAGGGAATCTGCTCCCAGCCCATCCGCGCTTTCACGCGCTCGATGTCCGCTTGCGGCGCCCGAGAGGCGTAAGCGAGAGTGGTATCCCGAGCATTCAGGTGCGCCAGGTGAGACACCTGATCGGCGCCCAGAGAGCAGCCGCGGCAGGCATGGTCGGGCCAGCCGAACACCCCGGGCTCGTAGAAAGCGCGGTACACGATCAATTGCCTACGGCCCTCGAACAGGTCGAGCAGGCTAACCTTGCCGTTGGGTCCTTCGAACTCATACCTCTTCTCCACTGCCATCCACGGCATCCGTCGACGCTCGGCCGCCAAGGCATCGCGGGAGCGAGTGAAAGCCTTCTCCTTCACCAGGAGTTGCTGACGCGCAGCTTCCCATTCCTGCTGTGAAGTAATTGTGGGTGTTTTCATGGCAACTTTGTTAGTCGGCATGTTGACTGCTCCTTTCATTCGAGTTCAGTTTGACTTGTGTTGAATCGCTCTTTTTGTCTGACACTTTCAAGGCGAGCGTTGCCAGTCCGCCGGTAGAAACTGCGCTGGCAACAATCAGTCCCATAGTCGTAATGCAAAATGGACACATTCTTTGTTCCCCTTCCTAGGTGGCCATCTTCAACCGTTTAGCCATCTCTACAGGGTTGACGGATGGGGCGGGGTGATTTCTACACTCAGACAAAAAAAATCACCCTCGCTTTCGGAGCAGGAACTTTCGAATGGCAGGATCTTCGGCAAGGCCGATGGCGTGGCCGTAAGCGTCTGAGGCCTCATGGGTTCTGCCGAGACTTTGCAGGAGGTGAGCGCGAACTGCCCAATACGCTTGATAATGCGACACGTCTTCAGACGCAATCGAGTCGAGAACGGCAAGTCCTGCCTCTGGGCCCTGCGCTTCGGCAACCGCCGCTGCATATCCAACTCTGATGCCGAGCGTGGGCGATATTTGGATTAGCTGCCGGTAAAACAACCCTATGGCCGCCCAGTCGGTACAACCACTCAGCGCACGCTCAGCATGCACCGACTGAATTGCGGCCTCAAGCTGAAACCGGCCGGGGCGTCGGCGCTCGGCAGCCTCGGCGAGATGGCGTTCGGCCTCTTCAATTAAAGGACGTGACCATTGCTTCGGGTCCTGCTCCGAAAGAGGAATGTAGCGGCCATCGCGCGCTCTGCGAGCCGACCACCGTGCTTCACAATGCAGCATTAGAGCCAGCAGCCCATGAACCTCCGCCTCGCCGGGCATGAGCTGCAGAAGGACCCGCGCAAGCCAGATGGCTTCCTCGGCTAGATCGCGGCCACGCTGGTCAATGCCAAACATGTCGTCCCAGCCGATTCCGAAGGCAGCATAGATCGCCTCAAGCACGGCATCGAGCCGCTCCGGCAAGTCGCGCTCTCCTGGAATTTCAAACGGAATACCGCCGTGGCGGATTTTCGTTTTCGCGCGGAAAAGCCGCTGGCCCATAGTCTTGGGTTGGGCAAGGAAGGCGTGAGCAATACGAGCTGCGTCCAAGCCCAGAACCGTCTGCAGCATAAGAGGCGTGTGCATGGCGGGATCGATGGATGGGTGCGCGCAAACAAACAGCAACTTGAGTCTTTCATCCGGAAATGCAGTCGAGAGAGCCGGTTCCGTGGAGCTTTCCTTCAGGAGCACAAGCGTCGGCTCGGCCCCTACAACCACGCGGTGGTGACGAATACCATCGATGAGCGAACGTCGTGCTGCCGTCAACAGCCACGCCTCTGGGTTTTGCGGCAGGCCATTTTGCGGCCAAGTCTCGAGCGCGGAGACCAGCGCGTCACTGAGGGCATCCTCAGCGCTAGCTAGGTCGTGGGTGTGGAAGGAGAGATATGCCACAAGGCGCCCGTAGGACTCTCGAGCGACACGCTCTATGGTTCGTCCAACGGAGGTGTGGATCTCCTCCTGATTGCCATCCTTCATCCTGTAAACCCACGGCGCAAGGTTTCAGGGTCCAGTGGCCGCACTTCCACCGCTCCGATCGATGCTCCCGGACATCGCGCAGCCCATTCGAGCGCGGCGTTGATGGAAGGGAGATCCAGAATGATGAATCCTCCCAATTGCTCCTTCGTCTCTGCGTATGGCCCGTCCTGCACGCGGCGCTTACCCTCCCTATGCCGTACAGTGGTTGCCGTCTCCGGAACTTCAAGAGCGTTGGCGTTGACGTAAACGCCGGCCTCGACGAGCGCCTTATAGTAAGCTCGCCAGGCGCCGAGATGCGGATCGCTATAGTCTTTCTCCCTCAGCGCGAACTCCTCCGGTGTGTGATAGATCAGCAGAGCGAATTGCATTGACATCTCCCTAAGCCTATTCTTGGCTGTTACGCTGCCTATAGGAATGACGGGCGATAGGCGGCCTATTCTACAGCCCTCACGAACGCCACTGCGATTTCGACTGGCGAGCAGGACATTAGGTGCTGTTATTGGATAACGGGCGATTCGGAACTCATGCCGTCGCACAGGCGTTATCGCAGGTAATCAGGCCCAACTTGGAAGGATACCTGTGTCAGCCCCGATTGCATACTCTCTGCAGTCGGGACATTTGCGATGAACATCGACAGCAGCCATGCAGGCAGCAGCCTCTGACAAGATTCAGTAAAAGCGGAAAGGCCAGATGACCCTCAGCTTCCGACTTGCGCTCGAACCTCTCTAGTGGGTGCATCTCTTCGATCGCTACTCCGATCATGATTATCAGTTCGAACTCCTCGGTGAAGAGGAGCGGGGAGCCCACTCAATATCTCGGTGTTTTACTGCACACCATGGCGATTTCCGGGCTGCCCCACGTGCGAACCGAACTTGACCCACTCCTGATAGTCCCAGCCCTCACGCATCATCCAGTACCGCCGACATTGTCAGAGAGGCGATTTAACAACAATTGACGAGGCCGGATAATCCTTTCTGTCACTGTTTCAAATATCGAAGCGCAACACATCCTGATTTAAAGATCTTTGACTCAACAAGCTTCAATTGCAATCTCTCCCGCAGGCTAACACGGTCCAACAAGCGTCTTCCTTCTCCCGCAACGATTGGCTGAACGACAAAACGATATTCATCCACTAGACCAAGCTCGATAAGTTGTGAAGGAATATCCACGCCGCAGACCAAAATATTTTTGCCTCTTTCTTGTTTCAGTTTAAGTATTTCATCGTGAAGGTTGCCACGAACAATTCGCGTATTTCTGTCTTCAGCGCTGTCTAATGATCGTGAAAAACAATCTTGTTGATGGAGTCAAAGGCTCGAGCAAAGTCCTTGTCTGCCTTCGTCGCGGACTGGTCTTTGGCGATGTCCGGCCAATAAGGCACCATCAATTCATAGGTTTTACGGCCAAAGAGTTGCAGACCGGCCTCGAGCGTGAGGCCCGTGAAGTATTCAAAGACTTCGTCATCGGGAATTACTTTGGTGTGGTCGCAACAGCCATCTAGACTAGGGTGATGTTGATTGCGAAGATTACATTTCTCATTTTCGCCTCGGTGCACACACGCATCAATCATCGCAAAGCGGATTTGAAGTTGACGAAATCAGCCCGTTACACTCAGAACCCCTGCGGCTTCAATGTGTGCTCTCCAAACCCTTGTGAGGCTTCCTGATTAGTCACGCGTGCGGCAAGGCGCCAGGCGAACGGTTCCGATCCGAACCGACGCAATTACGAATGCAGAGCGTCAGCAATCTCCCTGTTCCCTGCCCGCAATTTCCCTTGACATCGCCCCATTGGTTCGTGATAGCTTACCGTTCGTGGGGGCTTACCAATAATGGATGCTTACCTTAAGGCCGGCCTTGATGCTCTCGGCGACGCCTCGCGCATGGCCATCTTTCAGAAGCTCTCTGGTGGACCGCTTGCCGTCAACGAGCTTGCCCGCACCCTCCCCATTAGCCGTCCCGCCGTCTCACAACACCTGAAGGTGCTGAAAGATGCTGGCCTCGTGCTCGACAACCGCGCCGGCACCCGCCGCCTCTATCAACTCAACCCCGAGGGCGTGGCCCGATTGCGCGCCCACTTCGATCAGATGTGGACGAAGGCTCTCGGCAACTTTCAAACCGCCGCGGAAAAACCGCCAATAGGAGCCAAACATGGTAAACCCAGCAGAACTCGATCTAAGAGTGTTTAAGAGTGTGCGCGTGAAGGCTCCCATCGAGCGGGCCTGGAGCGTTTTTGTTGAGCAAATGGAGACTTGGTGGCCCGCAACCCACCACATCGGCAACACGCCATTTGAAGCCATCTTCATCGAACCGCGTGTCGGCGGTCGTTGGTACGTGCGCAACGCTAAGGGCGATCTCTGCGATTGGGGCAAAGTGCTCCATTGGGATCCGCCTCGCCACTTATGCCTCTCGTGGCACATCGGTCCAGGACACGACAGTCCCGAATGGGTCGCCGATATGGATCCTGCCAAGGCCAGTGAAGTCGAGATCCGTTTCACCCCCGAGCAGTCCAGTTCCACACTCGTCGAGCTCATCCATAGCAAGATCGAGCGCCACGGCGAAGGCGCCGAGCAGCTCCGCGACCTGTTTGACGGTCCGGGAGCTTGGCAAGGCATTCTCGACTGCTATGCAAGAAAGCTCGACCAATCCGCGAAAGGAGCAACACGATGAAGCCGACTCTCTTCTTGCGTATCGCATCCGTGCTGACCCTCGTCCACAGCCTGATGCACACCGTAGGCGGCGTCTTTGGCAAGCCGGTCCCCGGCATCGCGGCTACGACCGATGCATTGATGCGGGCCAACCATTTCCAGGTATTTGGCGAGACCCGCAGTTACTGGGAGTTCTACCACGGCCTAGGCCTTGGCATCACTATTTCTCTTACCGCCGAAGGTCTGCTCTTCTGGTTCCTCGGCTCGCTAGCCAAAAAGCATGCAGCCGAACTCCGACCGGTTCTCTGGGTGTTCACTCTGGCCTATCTCGCGTTTGCCGTCAATTCGTACACCTACTTCTTTGACGGTCCAGTAGTCGCCGAGCTCGTGATTGCCGTCTGTCTGCTCGGCGCCATCGCCACCGCCAAGCAAGTCTCGGCAAAGCAACCGCTGCACCTTCGTACGGCGGCTGACACTGGCAACTAAAAGCACGCGAAGGCTCGATTGAGAGAGGAAGATTTGATTCGGCTGCATCAGATCCTGGAGGTAGCGCGACTCTGACTTCGGCATTGAGCAAGATGGGATTGAGGACGGAGAAGAGCCATGCCATTGTTGAACGGCTCATCGTGGATCACGTAGAAAAGGATCCGACGGAGCAGTAAGGATCGTTCCCGGGTAGAGAAAAGACAATTGAGTTTTCTTCGGGATTCGCAACTCGCAGGAGCGCGGATTGACTGCATTTCAGCGAACGATGCACCGATGCTCTCCGACTTACTGGCTATTGAGTGCGGACCTGTTCAAGTGTTGATCGCAACACTCGGCGCGCCAGTCTATCGAGCGCGTCTTTAGTCCACCGATCCTCCAGTAGGGAAATATGCAAGACATCGAGATTGAGATTGCCATTCTGCGAGGCCCCGCAGACGGCTTGGCTGACAAAATAGATCGCTTGGCTCAACTGCCGTGACGGCTCTGCTATCCCGAGCTTCGCTCGCCATTGAGTGTTTCCTTGTGCATCGTCCAGCAATGCTTCAACACACTCAGGATCGTACATGAGCGCCTCCGCTAGCGCCTGCGCCCAACCTGTGAGGATAGTCAGCTCATCGTTTTCGAGTGCCTGCGGGGCAAGTGGTGTCGGCTGGAAATCTGATAACGGCGATCTGGCGGAACCAGCCCGAACCTGATACATGTTCACGGCGAAGTATTCGGTCACATTATCCACGGGATAGCGGCCATCGGCGCTGCGCCGTGTTGCTCGGTCGCCACACACAGTGAGGAGAACGCCTTGAGCACCAGGCTCGAAGGGAA
>Ga0306925_10000004_pt1 | contig 92360 bp, 78 predicted proteins | sample flu12Cox44000176_FD_203755 | JGI IMG/M metagenome (GOLD analysis project Ga0306925, IMG submission 203755) | Lab enrichment of tropical soil microbial communities from Luquillo Experimental Forest, Puerto Rico - flux8day.12C.oxic.44.000.176 (v2)... | ecosystem: Environmental > Terrestrial >... | reverse complement strand
AATGAAGATTGGTTGTGTAATGGGGCTGTTAATGCGAATCCTTTCCGTGTAGCCCGCGAACCTGAAGTAACGCGAGCGCGAGCGTTTGCACGGGCATGTTAGGCTTGGAACGAAACGGAAGGCGGAAGAGCATGGCGGAAAACAAAACCAAGCCCACCAAATTGAGCGTGACAGCGTTTATTGACGCTCTCACCGACCCGACCAGGCGTGCGGATGCCAAGGTGCTCGTCAACCTGATGGAAAGCGCCGCCGGCGAGAAGCCGAAGATGTGGGGACCATCCATCATCGGCTTCGGCAGCTACCACTATACCTATGACAGCGGTCGCGAGGGCGATATGCCGCTCATTGCTTTTTCACCTCGCAAGGCCGCAACTGTTCTGTATAACATCATCGCGTTCAGCAATTCCGAGGCGCTCCTGGCCAAACTCGGCAAGCACACCACCGGCAAGGGCTGCCTCTATATCAAGAAGCTCGCTGATGTTGATCAACGAGTGTTGAAAACCATGATCCGAAAATCCCTCACTGCAAGTCGAGCTCCGCACGCAGATTAGCGAGGCCAGAAGCACCAGCGAATTGTCCCTATCGGCGGCAAACCGGAAGGGTGCGATGAGTGGCGTAACATCCCATTTCACAAGTAACGTCAGCATCGTGTCACAAAGTGGCAAGAATTGGCGCGGTTGTTACGCAATTTGTTGCGAAGTTGCTCTGGCGAACAAAAAGCGAACATGATAAGCTGTCGTCGTGGACGAAGGACGCAAGCGCGTGCTCGGTATCATTGCTGGCATTCTGGTAGCACGCCACCTGAAGACAACGGAAGACCTGTTTGCTACGAAGCCGAGTCCGAGGACGGAATCACTCGTTGCTTCTGCGGTTCAGTGGGCGGAGAAGATCATGCGTAAAGTTGATGCGCAGTGTGGTCGTGAATCAACCTGAGTCAGCGCTCACGATTCATCTACCCCGCACCGCGAGCAGAATGTGGCTGATACGGGCAATTAGATAAACCTGGGCTGATTAGCCGAAATTGACCGACAATACCTTTGGCCCTATCATCAAGCATCCTTTCTGCACCCCACCGTAATGATCGACACGACGATCTCGCACTACCGCATTATCGGGAAACTCGGTGGCGGCGGTATGGGTGTCGTCTACAAGGCCGAGGACATCGATCTCCGGCGCTTCGTTGCCCTGAAATTTCTCCCCGAGCATGTGGCCGGCGATGCCCAGGCGCTGGCGCGGTTTCGGCGGGAGGCACAGGCTGCGTCTGCGCTCAACCATCCCAACATCTGCACTATTTACGAAATCGGCAATAACCAAGGACAGTCCTATATTGTGATGGAGTTCCTCGACGGCGTGACCCTGAAGCATCGCGTCGCGGGCCAGCCGCTGGAGACGGAGCTATTGCTGGAGCTGGCCACAGAAATCGCTGACGCGCTGGATGCGGCGCACGCTGAAGGCATTATCCATCGCGACATCAAGCCGGCCAACATCTTCGTCACTCGCCGGGGTCATGCGAAAATTCTCGACTTCGGACTCGCGAAAGTGGCTGCGAAAGTCGCTGCAACCGGCCAGACGGCAACCGAGCTGGCGCCATCCGATGCGCATCACCTGACCAGTCCTGGTGCGATCCCAGGCACGATTGCCTATATGTCGCCGGAGCAGTTGCGCGGCCGAGAGCTAGATGGCCGCAGCGACCTGTTTTCCTTTGGAGCGGTGCTGTATGAGATGGCCACCGGCAGGATGCCATTCGAGCGTAGCAGCTCGAGCGAGATGATCAGCGCGATTCTGCGCGACGAGCCCCGACCGGTATGGCAGCTGAACCCTTCAGTGTCTCTCGAACTGGAGGCGGTCATTCGCAAGGCCCTGGAAAAGGACCGCGGCCTGCGCTATCAGGATGCCGCCGATATGCGTGCCGATTTGCGGCGGCTCAAGCGCGACACCGATTCACGCCATTACTCGCGGCCAGAGAGCTCGAATGCAGCGAGCGCAGTACCAGCGGCTCAGCCGGAACACACCAGCAGCAGTGCGGTCGCGATCAGGGTCGTGAAGCAGCACAAATTGGCGGCGTCGGCAGGCATCGTTACAGTCTTGGTGCTCCTGGGCGCGGCTGCGTTGGGCATCTATTCGCTCTTGCATCGCCCTGCCTCGATGCCCTTCCAAAACTTCACGGTCACGCAGGTCACGAATTCAGGCAAAGCCGCACTGACTGCCATCTCGCCTGACGGCAAGTTTGTGCTCACCGCCATCGACGAAAACGGATTGCAGAGTCTCTGGCTGCGAAATGTGCCGACCGGTAGTGATACGCAGGTCATTGCGCCGTCGGCAGCGCATTACGAAAGTCTCGCTTTTTCGCCCGACGAAAACTACATTTACTTCCGCAAAGCTGTAACTGCAACGCTTAGTATGTTTGACCTGTACCGCGCTCCGGTGTTGGGTGGCACCCCGCGGTTAGTTGTGCGGGACATCGACAGCGACGTCGCTTTCTCCCTCGACGGCCATCGGATTGCGTTCGCCCGCGCAAATGATCCAGAAATCGGCAAATATCGCCTGCTCACCGCAACGGCTGACGGTAACGATGAGAAGGTGGTGTTGATCAGAGCTGCAAATTTAGTGACACGCTACCTGTCATGGTCTCCTGCGGGCAACCGGCTTGCCCTGCAAGTGGCACAGCCGGGCGACGCTCTTGGCGGAATCGATGAAATTGATCCACATACAGGCGATGCCCACCAACTTGCCGCCTTTAGCGATAAACTGCCTCTCGAAACAAAGTGGTCGCCCGACGGACGGGGAATTTTCCTCACCTACTCAGCCAAAGGACCAAATTTCGCTCGCGGGCAGATCGGATTTCTGCACATCACGGGAGAGAAGTTCCAGCCTATTACTCGCGATACCAATGGATACACCACTCTGACCGTCTCCGCCGACGGGCGGACTATCGCGACCGTGCAGACCAAAACCAGCCACAGCGTTTACGTGCTTCCCGGAGCGGGAGGCCAATCACCCCAAGCGAATGCTCTGCCCTCTGTGGGAGAGGATATTCGCCGGCTGAACTGGGGTGCGGATGGCAACTTGCTCGTCAGTGATGGTGCTCGGCTGTGGCGAATTGGAACCGACGGAAAAAATCCTACGCAATTGATCTCTGACCCAAATGCAAACCTTTCTGATCTGACAAGCTGCGGCCGATACATAGTTTTCGCGTGGTTTTTCCATGAAGGGACGACTACCGCCATCTGGCGCTTCGATGCAGATGGCTCGAACCCGGTGCGGCTTACAAGTAGCAAGCGTGACCGTGACCCTGTGTGCTCGCCCGATCAAAAATGGGTGTATTACCGCGCCGCCCATCCGACTGGTAATGACGAGATTTATCGAGTGAGGCTAGATGGTTCGGGCGCGCCAGAGCCGCTCTCCGGCAGCACCGATTTTCTTGGATTCATCCTTCCCGCGCCGATTGCGGTTCCTGCCAGGGGCTCACGGACGGTGGAGATGAGTGTTTCGCCGGACGGCAAAGTCCTGGCTTACGCCGCTGAGCAGACCGGTGGCACGGAGAATTCGGCGAGCATCGCTCTGCTGAGTCTCGAATCCTTCACCTCGCCCCGAATGCTCACCGCTAACGCGCACCAATCGGGCGGAGTGCAGTTCACGCCCGACGGAAAGGCGGTCGCTTATCCCATCCGAGAGAACGGGGTCGATAATATCTGGGTCCAGCCGCTCGACGGCTCTGCAGGGCATCAGATCACCCATTTCACTTCGGATCGAATCGAGGCGTTCCATTGGTCGCCGGACGGGAGGAATCTTGCATTGTTGCGCAGCCATTCCGAATCGGACGTGGTCCTCCTCCAGGAGTCGACGCCTTAAATCCTAGGTTCCTCTTGGTACGTATTTTCTGCTCCTAAGGTCTGCCGCGGCGTGATGCCGCAAATGTGAAAAGGGTGAGGGGTAATGAATAGCTGATTGCGACCACGCGATAAGGTCTTCGTAAATCGCAAGCAGAGCTTTAGTGTCTTCGGCATCGACAGGTCAACGGAGGGGGTCACCCCAGACGACTATGCCCAGTGGCAGTTTGGATGCGCTTAGTACTTGATGGGCCTTAGCGCAAGCCAATGAGTTCCCCGACGCGAAAGAAGGCCAACGGTTCTCAGCCGAACCCACCGTGGACCAAGAACAAGCCTGAGCCGCCAGGGTCGTCCTCCGGTTGATGTTGGAGGATAAGAGGATAATCGGATATAACCATTGGCTGGAACGGGGTCTGTGAGGAACCCATGTCTTTGTTCCGTTTGTGTCGGCTCGCACTTTCTGTCCCTGCAGTACTGTGTGTGTTAGCGCTGGCAGAAAATCCGACCTTTACTTCGCCTTTACCGACTGGCGTCCGGCTCGATGCCGTAGGTGATGCGGTCGAACTCGGCAGCATGCCTCTCGATATCGTGCCCGCGCACAGTGGCGACAAGGCTGTGGTAGTGCTCAGTGGGTGGCGCGAACAAGGTATCCAAATTGTCGATCTGAAAACGCGGCAGGTCACGCAGACGCTGCTACAGGACGGCGCGTTCTACGGCGCGGCCTTCTCGCCCGACGGCAACACGTTTTATGTCTCCGGCGGCAACACCGACTCGATCTTTGTCTACGCGTGGAGGGATGGCACTGCGACGCTTGCCAACAAATTTGTGCTTGCCAAGGAGAAGACGAGCGACGGAACAGGCACGAGTTATCCCGCGGGCATTGCAGTAGCATCGAACGGGAAATTCATTTATGTGGCAGAGAACGTTGGCGATCGCGTGGCGGCCATCAATAGTGCAACGGGCGAGATAGTGCAGAGCCTGCCTACCGATCACTACCCGTTTGACGTCCTCCTCAGCAGCGATGGTCATCTCTTCGTCTCTGCCTGGGGGAGCACGACGGTATCTGAGTTTCATGTGCTTCCTGACGGCAAGCTCGCGGAACTGGGAGGCATTGAAGTGGGTCGCCATCCTTCAGCATTGGCGGTAGCCGGTCCACGGCTTTATGTCGCGCTCGCTGGAAGCGATCGCGTGGCGATCGTCGACCTCCCCAGCCGTAAAGTAACCGGCTATCTTCAGGACTCCGCACCCGGCGCCCCGCCCGAAGGCAGCACTCCCAATGCAATCGCAATTAGCAACGATCAAAAGCAGCTGTTCATCGCGGAAGCCGATAACAATGCCTTGGCAGTCTTCGATCAGGCCAGCGGCAAGCTGCTCGGGCGCATTCCGACCGATTGGTATCCGACAGCGATTTTAGACACTGGCTTGCAGCTTCTAATCGTCTCGGGAAAAGGCTATGGCACGCATGCCAATCGTGACGGGCCAGTACCGCTGACAAACTGGCCGCAGGGTAATCCACGTGCGTACACTCTTGGCCAGTTGAATGGAAGCTTGCGATTGCTTCCGTCAACCCTGACTCCGGCCCAACTGACTGACTTTACCCAGCGCGTCGCGGTCGCTAACAACTGGCAGCTAAGTTCTTCGCCGCGACGCTATCCCCCGTTTAAACACGTCATCTACATCATCAAGGAGAATCGCACCTATGATCAGGTGCTCGGTGACTTGAAGGAAGGTGATGGAGATGCCAGCCTGGTTTACTTCCCAGACATCACTATCACTCCGAACCATCACGCCCTGGCGCGGCACTTCGGATTGTTCGACCGCTTCTTCGTGAACGCCGAGTGCAGCTCGCAGGGGCACATCTGGTCCACTGCCGCGTATGTGACCGACTACGGCGAGAAGGTCATCCCTTCGGCTTACGCAGGCAAACGAGGTGATCCTGACGGCGAGGACAGCGACGAACCGGAGCGTGGCTTTCTGTGGACGCTCGCGAAGACCTCTGGACTCACCTTTCGCGACTATGGGGAAATGGTCAAAGGGAACCCCGGATGGCCGGTTACACAACGCGGCCTTGGCGCCGACGTGAATCCTGATTACGTTCCTTTCGATCTGGTCACCCAGGATCAACGGCGCGCCGACGTGTGGATCGCCGAATTTCAGCGCTTCTTGCAGGATGGCAATATGCCCCAGCTCGAGGTTGTGTGGCTGCCAATGGACCACCTGACTGCCGCACGCCCCGGCAAATGCACGCCGAATGCGTGCATGGCCGACAACGATCTCGCACTCGGACGCATCGTGCAGGCGCTCTCGCAAAGCCCGCACTGGAAAGACACCGTGATCTTCGTGGTCGAAGATGATTCACAGGCGGGGCCCGATCACGTTGACTCCCACCGCGCGCCGTTTTATGCCATATCGGCCTACAGCCGCCCGGGCACGGTGAATCGCTTCATCAACACGACCGATGTTGTAGCCGCGATCGAAGACATCCTCGGTATGGGGCGGCTCTCTAAATTCGATTACTTCAGCCGCTCGCTAGCTGACATCTTCGCATCGACACCCGACCTCACACCCTTCGACGCGATCACACCCAAGCAGAATCTAAGCGAAAAGAATCCGCAGAACACCGCGGCTGCGCGAATGTCGGAGGAGTTGGATCTCAGCTCTGTCGATCGCGTGGATGACCAGGTGTACAACCGCATTCTGTGGACGATGCTGAAGGATAATGCACCGCAACCTCAGATTCGCAACTGGGCACCGCTGCATGCGCTGGAAGCGAGCCAGTAACGAGCTTCTGTTTGTATTGTCGATAAATTCGTCGAGGGATATATCTCATCTACAACAACAATCGTCTGTTAGAGCGGCAAAAATCTGATCTTGTTTTCCCCTCTGCCTAAAACCGAGAAGAGAATGCAGCCCCTGAAGTCCAATTAAGGTCTGCCGCGGCGTTATGCCCAAATTGTGAAAAGGGGTAAATTTGTGCCGTGGTTCTGACCGCCTCAAGCCGAGCACACAACCCTCGCTAATCGGGGCCCTGAAGTGCTGGCCGTCGCCCGAGACTGTCAGCCGAAACAAAGTGCTCTTGGGCACGATCTGCCGCCGATGGCTTCGGGCGCATCAGTAACGTCGCCGCGAAGCCCAGCGGGAAGTTCTGCGTCAAGATCTCGATGGTGTGGATGAAGCGCTGGGCAGATCCCATAAACGGGTTGGGCGGAATGAGAAGAGCCAGTCCGCCGGTTACCCATATCAGCAGACCGACCGCAATCGCGCTGTTCATTCGGCTCATACGCAGGGTGCAAATGACCGGCAAGACGGCGAGGGCCATCAGGACACCGCGGCCGAGCTCAATCGCCCAGAACCACAAGCCCAGAGGGGCAACCTTGGTCACCGCGTCCGGATAGTATTGCCTGGTGAAGAACTGATAAGTGATCCCGCCAAAGACCAAGTAGAACAGCACGTACACAAGTCCAGCGGCCAATACCATCATGACAAGCGCAGCTGGTGGCCGCAATTTGAGGCTATAGTCCGAGGCGCGGGGAAGCCTGAGCAGGCTAGCCAAAGCCGCCAAGATCGCACTGATGATTGTGTAGGTAAAGCACTCGCTATACAGATCGCGCATGGCGTGTTGTTTCATCTCAGGAGTGGCAACGAACAACAGTGCTTCGGACCAAGTACAAAGGCACGCCACAACGAGCAGGACGGGAAGGATCACGGCAAATTGGCCGGTGAACTTCCTCGGTCCAAACATTGCCACGGGCACGAACGATGCTGTCATGACGACCCCGGCTGAATACCACCAGGCAAAATTACCCGCTCCCAATGCGACGATGCTCATTCCCAGGCCGCCGAGCAAACAGTACAGAATGATTCGAAACTTCATAGAACCTCCTCACGCGAACCAACTCAAGCGAAGTTACTTTTAACGCTCGTAAGCGGCGAGCGCCTTCTTTGCCCACAGCAAGGTGGCTTCGTACTGAAGGATTCCGCTTTCCAGTGCGAGTTTGCCGGAAAGCGAAATGTTTTCTCCCATAGCATCGAGGTAAACGCGAAGCGATGGTACATAGGCAGCGAGCTCCGCAATCAGGGACTTGAGAAAACTGGCTGAAGCCTCACGGCCGAGGACCTCGTCCATAAAGCCGAAGCGCAACATGACTTCCTTGAAATTACTGACTACGTCGTCTCGGGTCAGGCCAAGGCCTGCCCAGCGTTTAAGTTCAGCCTGCCCAGCGGAGGTAATGCGAAACAAACGTCGACGGCGCAGACCGGCGCGGTCCTGAACCTGGCTGCGGACGAAGCCGTGTTTCTCAAGCCGACGCAGAGCGGGATAAATCGCTCCGGGGCTATCGCTGAAAGATTTCATGGGGGTGGCGAAGAAGAACTTGCGCAGGTCGTAGCCGGAGGCAGAGTTCTGATGAAGCAGGCCGAGAAGGGCGTAGCCGAGAGTAGTGGGCGAGTTCATAGTACGTTAAGTACTATATCGCTACGTACCTATGAACGCAAGAGCCGGTACCATCTAAGCCCCTGAAAGAAAACTCCTGCGCTGTAACCCGCTGACATTGCGGCTCTTGCCGCGTTGCCAGTCTGCAAGTAGTGGCGCACAAAAGCCTCGCGGCGGGGATTTGTTTTGCGGTTTTTTGTGCTAGCAGAATGTGAAGGTGGGAGCAAGATTCCAGCGACGTTTTGTGAAGGTTGTTCTGCTCACAGATTGAGTTTAGCGCAAGAGTCCACAAAGGATTGGTTGTGTAATCGCTTGCTGTTCACGCCAGCAAACCATCGGTCGTCACAGAGCACCCACTCAGTTGTGTGCAACGCTCACTGTATGAAAAGTCTATGGATGGCGGTGACCTGCTCCCCTAAATCCCTGCCGTTATTGTTTGAATACCAACAGTGGTCCGCTGATGCGCTTACCTTTCAGGTCCACGCTCACCTCGACTCGATCGGCGATCTTGATGAATGGAATGCCTTTGTTCATTCCGTAGTCTTTGCGGTCGAATGCCATCGTCCCCTTGATCGCGCCTGAACCCGTGCCTTGGCCGGAAACCGTAAGTGTTAGCGTCTCAGGTTTGGAGACGCCGCGTATGGTGAAGGTACCTACAATAGCACGTCAAAGCTATCCGGCCCCGGTTTGCACAATCTTCGTTGAGTGGAACGTAATCAATGGATCGTGATCGACATTGAAGAAATCTTTGCTCTTCAGCTTATCGTCTTTCATCTGACTGCCGGTATCTACGCTAGCCGCCTGAATCTTCACATCAAGCACGCCAGTCGTCACATCGGGGGATGTAAAGGTAAGACTTGCATCCCACTTGTCGAACGAGCCCCTTATCTCAACGGAAGCCTTAACTAGTAATCGAGCTATCGTTCGCCGTGATGGTGAAGACTGGGGCGGTTTGTGCCTGGGCGAACGAAGGCAGCAGCACTGCAGCGATGGCAAGAAAAGAGATGACGAACCGGATGTTGCTGAGTCTGCTTCCTCTTCGCGTTGCTGTCAATCGTACTCGCTAAAAACACCCCCGGCTAGCGCATACCGACTCTAAATACAGGCATCCGGGTCGGCAAGGCGCGAGTCCGTGTGCCGAGCACTAAGATGGCTGCTAGTGGAAAGTTTTGTGTGGCCGACCTTCACGCCTTACCAACCGCCGGAATGTGCAATCTAAAAATTCACTTCTTCGTGCGAGACGGTTTGCGAGCATTTGAATTCCGAAAAAATGGTACATATCCCCTGCCCGCAATTTGCCCTGGAGTTTGCCAAATGCACCGATAGGACGGCACAGTGGGTCCTCGGAAACAGAGGCGAGGCCGATCAGGGGTATACCCCCAAAGGGTACCGGGCTTGGAATCTATTGACAGATACGATGACAGTTAAGCGCCCAATAGGATGATTTACCCCGACTAAGACGACGGTATCCAAGCTGTAAGTGATTAACACAATTGAGAGGACGCCTTGCCCAACATTTCCTAAACCGTTGGCCGTTGGTTCGAGTCACTCAGGGGCCTCCATCTTTTCAGTAACTTGCGGGCGGTAGAGTCACCTCCCGCGAGGAACCTCCACAGATCTCTCCACAATTCGGCTGTGAATTTGTGCGTCAGGTCAGGAGACCCCATCGCTATGCGTAGCGGCGTTCATACTCGTTTTTTCCCGATGAGGTTCATGTAGGCCCGCGTGCGGTCGCGCTGCACCGTAACCAGCGTGTTGCAGTAGGCGCTGACGCAGCAAGAGAGGGTCCAAGAGGCGCCGGTGGCCAGAATCAACACGATAGCCTCGCAAAAGGCTAGCAAAACAGGGGGTAAAAACGCAGCAATGGCAAAAATCTGGAATCGGAGTCTCAAATTTAGTCGCTCTCTCGTGGCAAACGGGTCTCAATTGAGACCGAACTGGCCTAACGCTGACAGCGCCGACCGCTGAGCCGCCGCTTACAGACGATGAAGTTGTCCAGTAAGGAGGAAAAGATGGAACTGAGCATATTGCGTGACGAGGAGCTGCACCTGTTGCTCGATGGGATGCGTGAAAATGACGGCTCACGATTGTGCCGACACCTAGAATCGCTCTTAATATCCGAGCAGCTGCGGCGGTGCCATGCGGAACTAGGCAGGCTGACTTCGCCGGTCGAACTTTCGCTACCGCTCATGACGTTAGAGGAACTTGAGACGGAGCTGGCCGTGGGCGCGAGGACCATTGACGTATTTCAGAAGGCCTTTCAAGCCAGTCAAGGTGAGCAGGCTCTCGGTATCGTTATCGCCACCAACTTCATCGAAGCGGTGATGACCATGCTGCGCCGACAGGCCGATGCAATGACGGTCATTCACTAGAGCTATGAACACTGGCCCCGCTGCGGGCCTAGCTGCTGACGCTGGCACTCGCGGGGGCCTCCGGCCTGTCATGCGCCGCAGCGCCCCGCTAATAGCCTGTAAGTGTCAGATGTGACTACGGCATAATTCCTCCTTGGTATGTTTGTTACTGCTGTTTGTTCCAGTAGCGCGTCTTGCGCGGACATTCAACCGGCGGCAACTCGGCCCGCTGCTTCCAAGGACGTCGCTTGCCGTAGCCACATTTCTGGCAGATGAGGTTATCGCCTTGTTTGTCTTGTTCCGAGTTGTCTGATGATTCTTCAGAAAACGCGTGGTAGCAGTTCGCTTGTCACTCTGTCTGCTGGATTGCAATCTCACGATAGAGTGAGACTGCTCCAGAGCCATCCTCAGAGTCGCCACCGTCGTGTCGATGCGTGAGGAGCGCTCATGTTTTATGTCCATGAGGGCCATACGTACACGGTCTGAGGCGATGCGCTTTAGTCTTCGGAAAATGGTCCGCAGCCATTCCCAACAATCTCTTTTCAAATACGACCACGACAAAACATCGATTGGTCGTAAAGGACGAAAAGTAGTTCACTGGCTCTTAACTGGAAGCTGATGTCCAACTCTTCCAAAGGCCGAAAGTTGTTGCTTTGCAGCCACAACCAGCATCCCAGCTAGATTGATCACGCCGTTTTAGCTTGGACCGCAGTAATGCGACGGACAGAGTGTTAGACAAATGCCCGAATAGATTGGACTCCGAATGCACGTAACTTCAATGTCAAATGATTGTGGCGAGAAGTTTGCGACAAATCCGAAGAGCCACGTGCATTGTGCGTTGAAGGGAAGGCGGCTATCAACTGCGCATTGCCGAATTGGTCACAATGGACATGAAGGTCGAGAACGGCAAGCTCAGCGAGTACCGCACCCGCGTCATGCTGTCCTTCAACTACGAAAGCGGAGTCGGCCCGGCTGTCACGGGTCGTGATATTATCGGCGGATTTCAGAGCGGCGAACAGATTGTTGGGCACACTACCCCTTACCCTTTTCACATTTGGTGTATTACGCCGCGGCAGACCTTCTACTGCATAGCGTTCCCTTGGCGCGCAACCGATCAAATCCGGAGAGATAGGAAGCTATGCCTCGGTGGTTACCCTTCGCAGACATGAGTTGTCGGACACAAGTGATGATCTTGAGAGCGTCAACATCCCTGCTGTTCACAGCAATTATTCTGTGGTCAAGCGCCTCCGCTCAGGACAGCACGCCATCTTCCGTCGAGGCGCGCTATCGCCCTATGATTCACCAGATAGAGAGGCGACTGCCCACTCTGGTTGACCGCGGCGCCGGATTGTTTGCGCTGGCCAGGTTGTATGCCCAAGTCGGAGACACGCCGAAGGCTCTCGCTCTGCTGAAGGAGAGTCTGGCCACCGGCGAAGGTTTTGACCCGAGTGGTTCCGAGATGCTCGCGCCGTTGCGATCCAGCCCAGAGTTCGTTGAACTGACAGAACAGGCGCAGAAGCAATATCCGGCAGTGCACAAAGCAAGGGTGGCCTTTACAGTTCCAGAAAAGGAACTCTTTCCCGAAGGGCTAGCCTACGATCAGGCGAAGCACGTCTTCTATATGGGCAGTATGTATCGCCGGAAAATCGTAAGGATCACGGAAAAGGGCGAGGTCTCCGATTTTGTGAAGCCTGACCTTTATCGTCTCCAGCCAATTGGCGGTCTGCATGTCGATCCCAGCGATCAGAGCCTATGGGCAGCATCCGACCCAGACGATGGTCACGGCTCCGAGCTCTACCATTTCGACGCCCAGGGAAAGCTGCTGGAGCGCTACTCTCCTCCGGGAGTCGGGCGGCACGATCTGAACGACCTGGTGTTGTACCGCTCTTCGGCGATCTACGTGACCGACACCGACGCCAATCGGACTTATCGATTCGACCGCAAAACTCACCTCTTCACGCCACTGAATTTGCCGCGTCCGCAGCTCTTTCCGAACGGGATCACCTTGTCGGACGACTCCACACGCCTCTACATTGCCGACTGGCTGGGCGTGATCGTGATGGATCTGCGTGATAACTCAGCGCACGAGGTCGATCCCGGCGAGCACAACACTCTGTGCGGCATTGATGGCTTGTACTGGTACAAGAACAGCCTGATCGGGGTTCAGTCCGCCGGAACATATCGGGTAGTGCGCTGGTTCCTCTCAATGGATGGCCGGCAGGTACGAGCGAGAAACACTCTCGAAAAGGGAACTCCATTGGTGAGTTCTCCAACCACAGGTGCGATTCGCGGGAGTAAGTTTTACTATATGGCCAATACAGGCATCGACAACTATGACGATGGCAAGATTGTTGACCCGGCGAAATTAGAATCGGTGCACATCGCGGTGGTGCAACTTGAGTAGGGAAAGGCGTCCTCCCGGACGGCGCGGCACCCGCTAATCGGCAACATCGCGCTGGCGGGTCGCGCCCCGCGGGTTACCGATATTTCCCCAAAAACATCTCGGGCAGGCACCACAGGGCGATGGCGCCGATCAGAGTTATTAGGCCGAGCAGGTTCCAACCGTTCTTACCGAGACGCAGGATGCCGAGACCGTATGACAATGCGACGAGGGCCATCAAAAGGAAGAAGGGGCCGGTGAGGTAGCAGTGCACGCGCCCACAGCGGAGCGCGTTCATAATACACGCAACGCCCATTGTCGCGAGCGCGACAGTCCAGACGGCTGTTCGCCAACCGCTGCTGATGGCAAGAGGTCCGGTCACGAAAATCGCAATAGCCGGAAGCCAATACAGGAAGAAAACACGCCATCGGCTTGATAAGATGTCACGCGATTTGCAGGTTTTGGTGTTAGACTCCACACCGGTCCTACGCCATATTCAGGCTATTCTAAAATCTGGAGTGCAGTCCAGAGTCAAGCCGGACCGGGGGGAACGTGCGCTCGACCTGAACAAATCGAGGCTGGCGCGTTCACATCGCAATTTTTAAGGTCGTGGCAGCAGGCCTTGGAACTGTAAAAATACGTCGTTGCAAGAGTGACGGGCCATGCTTTCTGCGCACACATGAGCTCGGTCCGCAAAAACGCTCTCATTCGTACCGCAACGTCACCATGGGATCGACGCACCTTGCACGGCGCGCAGGGATGTAGCTGGCCGCAAGCGCCACTGCCACCATCAGCATGCCAACGCCGATATACGTTAGGGGGTCGAGCGGGCTGATGCTGTAGATTTGGTTGGCAATGACTCGTGTGGAGATGACGGCCAAGACCAGCCCGGCGGCCATTCCGTAGAGGGTCAGCTTGCCACTTTCCCGAAGTATCAAACCCAGAATATGGTGTGGCTGAGCGCCCAGAGCTTGGCGTATACCAAATTCCCGGGTGCGCTGCGCGACGGAGTACGCCAGTGTACTGTACAGTCCCATTGCCGCCAACAGAAGGCCGACGGCGCTGAGTGCGCCAAGAAGGTTCGCCGCGATCTTCGTGCCAAACAGCGAGGCAGCGATGTATTCCATCATCGGCTCGGCGTCGAAAATCGTGAGCACCGGATCAATGTCTGCCGTCTCACGTCGCAAGGCCGCAATGGCTTCACTGACCGAGCCGGAAGTGCGCACATGAAACGTCAGACCATATTCTGGGCGGAAAATTTGACGGATGGGAATGTAGAAATAGGGCTGAGGATTCTCAGTAACGCGATGATACTTGCTGTCTTTCACAACCCCGACAATGGTGAACCACTCACCCCACCCGTGCACCTTATGGCCTAAGGGGGTGCCTTTTGCGAAGAAGCGCCGGACGAACTCCTGATTGACAATCATGACCCTCGGCGACATGCGATCGTCGTGCCAATCGAAGTCGCGGCCTTCGAGTAGGGGAATCTTCATCGAATCGAAGTAGCCTGGCGAGACAAGGTCGCGGTAGATTTTCATGTTCTCATTCCGCCCAGGCACGTATCCTTCCACCTCCAGTGTTTCCCAGTTTCCTCCCTGGAATCCGAGGGGCACGGAATCGTCGTAACTGACGGCGATAACTCCGGGCAGTTGCTCGAGACGTTCGCGCAAGCGGCGACAAAAGCTATCTGTGCGTTGGGCATCGTAGCCGGCAGTGGAAAAATCAAATTGGGCAAGCGCTACACCGTTTGGTGAGAAGCCCGGATCGATCGCGCGGGCAGCCCAAAAGCTCTCTAGGAACAGGGCCGCGCCCACCAAAGCGACAACTGCCAGAGCGATCTCGGACATCACCATGAGTCCGCGCAGCTGGTGCGCGTGAATACCTGGAACTCCGCTGCGGCCACCTTGCTTCAATTCCTCATTAATATTGGCCCGCGACGCGTGCAGAGCGGGAGCCAAACCTGCAAGAACTGTGACGAGGACGGCCAACCCGGCGGTGAAGCCCAAAACCCGGCCATCCAGTGGCGGAGCTAGCATCGCGGGGCTGGCGACGTCGGGAAGAAGCCAACGCAGGGCGCTGCCGAGGAACCTCGCCAGTACCAGACCACCCAGCAAACCGGCAAGCGCCATAACTAAAGTCTCGGTGAGAAGCTGGGCTATCAATCGCGCAGGCGTAGCGCCTAGCGCTAAGCGGACACTAAATTCTCGTAGGCGGCCGGTGGCACGAACCAGCAGCAAGTTGGCTACATTGGCGCAGACGATCAACAGAACCACGCCCCCAGTGCCCATCAGGATAGCTACAGGAGTGAGCAAGATAGCCTGTGTGTTGAAGTGCGATCGCCACACCGGGAGCACCGTCGCGCCGATGCCCAGATTTGAGTCTGCATCGGCCTTCGCCATGCGATCGGCAAGAGCCTGCACCTCGGCGCGCGCCTGCTCGATGGTAGCGTTCGGGGCCAGGCGGCCTAGCAGCATAAAGTTGCGAGTATTGCGGTCTTTCAACATCCATACGCCGGTGTGAGTAAGCTGGCCATACATTGTGAGCGGCACCCAGAATTCGTAGTCCAGCCCTGCATGGACGCCATGGAACCCTTCAGGCGCTACCCCAATGATGGTGAACGGAGTGCGGTTGATCCGCAGAGTGCTTCCAATCGCTGAAAGATTCGAGTTGTAGTGAGATTTCCAGTAGCTGTGGCTGATTACTATGACGGCATGCGCATTCTGCGAATCGTCGCGTTCTTCGGTGGAAAAGAAGCGGCCAGCTTCGGGTTTAATCCCGAGCATGTCGAAAAGGCTACCCGAGGCCATTTCGCCCCATACTCGTTCCGTGTTGGGAGCATCGCCAACCGAGAACACATAGCCGCGGTAAGCGGTTACGAAATTAAGTGTCTGCAAATTGTCGCGGAAATCGCGAAAGTCGAGGTAAGAAGTGGTGATTGGCTCGCCATTGGGTGCAGTGTTCTCGATAGCCACGACCCGTCCCGATTGCTCAGCTCGGGGTAACGGATTGATGAGCAACGACCGCAGCCAACTGAAGACGGTTGTATTAGCGCCGATGCCGACTGCGATGGTGAGAATGGTTACCGCAGCGAAGCCTGGACTGTTGCGAAAACTTCGTAGCGTAGAGCGCAAATCCTGGAGCGACTCGGTAATCACGCTGTATCCTCCTCACTCGTGCCGTGAGGCGCCGTGATTCATTCCAACCGCGATGAATCCCGGGGTTTTACCCATACTGAGGCATCGCGTTACAACAGAACCACGTCGTGTGCAGCCACGACATCCTCCCCACATTCGAGAAGCGTACCAAGACCCGTCTACCCTGTACGCTAGCAATTCTTCGACCGTCTCGAAAGGGCCAGAAACTCTTGATCGCAAGGTGCTGCCACATCGGATGCAGAAAGACCAAGCGATAGGGAATGTCCGCTATCTAAGTATGGTGTTCAGAAGTGGACAAAATTCGGCCACTCTGATTGCAGTGGTAAGATCGCAACCGCAAATCCAAGTCACTTGATGAGACTCTGAAGCAGCACGGCTGACAATGAACTTTAAGTGCATTTTCACTACATTATCTTCTCCAGTCATTCATCCCTAGGCCGTTGGCTCTCTTGTCGTCATTTCCTAATCCGCCTAGTTTTAGCGTTTCAATCCTAGCTTTCTGGTTGGTCTGGCACGCCATGGAACAACGTCCTACTGCCGTACCATGCTCCATCTGCGGCAAGCCTGTGCTCCTCGCGGAGTGCAAGAGCAATGACAGTGGGGAGCCTGTACACGAATCCTGCTATGCGGCAAGACTCAACGAAGAGATTGAGAAACGCAAGGCCGCACTGGATAAACGGCGAGGGTAGCGCGGGCTCACTGCTAGCGCGCTTTCGCTTTCTCCATTGACCCAGAACTTGGTGATTATTTAACTTCTTCCACCTCACCCGTGCTGCTTTTGCCGCCTCTTGGCCCCTCCGCCATCCCTACAAATGCCGCGAACGAATACCCAACAGCTACCTTTCGCGATACGCCCGCTTACGTGCCGCGGCATCTTTGTGGATGTGAGGACGACCGCTCATACGCGGGACAAAACCACTTTTGTCCGCAAAACTCGGCCTACTCGCGCTACCGCTCTTTCATCGCCCCCGAATCGCCCCCTTCTGCGCACACAAACGCATGGTCATATCCACTACCAAATCCGATGGCGAACAAAGCGAATATGATACCCTGTCGTCCGTGTGCATTCGGAATCTTGCGAGGGCAAGCGGTGGCACGAGGCAGTTTTGACAACTTTCGCGGAAATAGCGACTCGAGCCCCCTAAATTTGCGTACCTCAAAGGAAAGAAATAGAGGAGGCCGAGTTCGCACAAGAAAGGCCGTCTTCCGCCTAGTCGGGGAAGATCAATGAAAGACCATCGCGAGTTAGTAGTTTCTCCATCTTGCCGAAGTGGCACAATTCTCTGTCGTTGTAACGGCTGTGCCTGGAATCGAATAGTTGCAACTGCGGGATACGATGTACCTGTGGACGCAGCCGACGCAGCAGTAGCGGCTTTTCGCACTCACGAATGCGGCAGCTATCCGACACAAGAAGAAATTGACCAAGTCGTTGCTCGTATCCTCGGCAAGGCTTAGGCAACCCAAGCGCCGGTCCCTTTTTAAAGCATGGTCGAACAGCATTCCGCCAGATACGCCCGAGCGGACAAGCTACTCAGCAAGCCCATCTCACTGGAGGAGTTGCACCAGAACCGAATGTGCCTGCTCTCCACACGACTGTGGGAACAATCCACCGCATTCGTCAGATGGCGGCTAACCCCTACAGAGTGCTTGGGTGGTGATATGGCGCGAAGAAGCGACTACTCAGAGAACTCGAACTTAGTGCCTCCACCGCTCTTTGCTCGATACATGGCAGCATCGGCGTTGTTGAGTAGCACTTCCTCAGTTTTTCCATGATCAGGATAGATGCTGATTCCCATGCTGGCTGAAACCCGCAGATCGTGCAGCCCAATTCTGTGAGCGGCTTCTATTGATGTCGCGATCTTTTGGACCGCGGTGGCGACGTCCCCGGTACCCTTAATCTCGGGCAAGAGAATAACGAATTCGTCGCCGCCGTAACGGCTCACGGTATCGCTGCTTCGCAAACAAGTAACTAAACTATTCGCGATCGCCTTCAGAAGAGCGTCTCCCACACCATGCCCCAACCTGTCGTTAACCGACTTAAAGTTATCAAGATCAATGAACACCACGGCGAGTCTGTCACGGTGTCTGTGAGCCGCGCTAAGCGCTTGTGCGAGCCGATCTTTAAATAACAAGCGATTGGGAAGCCCCGTGACGGGATCATGGTAGGCCAGGTGAGACATCCACTCCTCCCGGTTCCGCTCAGCTTGCAGCCGTACAGTGATGTCGCGAGCAATTGTGGAAGCACCTACAATATGACCTTGCCTGTTGCGGATCGGGGAGATGGTCAGTGCGACATCAATCAAACGACCGTCCTTGTGTTGGCGAACCGTTTCATAGTCATGCAGCGATTTGCCCATCTTGGACACAATGTTCTTAAGGTCATCAAGTGGATTTGTTGGAAGCAGTATCGACACGTGCTGACCAATGACTTCATTGGCGGCGTACCCATACATTCGCTCAGCAGCAGGATTCCAACTTGTAATCACTGCGTCCACGGTTTGGCTAAACACGGCGGCGTCAGAATCGCGCACGATAGCTGCAAAAATGTCATTACTTTGGAGATTTTGCTGTTCGGACATATAAGCACGCCAGAGCTGCAGTTTGTCGGTCTGGCCGGACAATTCCTAATTGCGACTGATGGTAGAAGCAGCAGCAAGGTTGGACGGCTGCAGTGAAATTTAAAAAGTAACCAACGTAACCGATTGCTCTTTATGGTCTAGCTTACTTCCTGCCTTCATGTCCGTTCGTCTCAGCGGTCCCAGTTGACCTTCTGCAGCCGTTCGGCCCCGTGCCGGTGCGTGAGCGCTGAACTCCGACGGCTGGCACGGCGAATAGGTTCTCCGGAACGCCGCATAAAAGGCACAATGGCGTGTGTTCAGGCAAGCCGGTCAGCGTGAGCAAATGGACGAAAGAGAAGGGTATCAAGTGCCCTCCTCCGGTGATCGCGCAAGCAGGCCGCTGAAGTATCTGAGCTTCCTGAGAGGCCTAGCGTGAGCGCAGGTTGGGATTTCTAGGAAAGTCTTCGACGCACAACGCCAATCATACCGATCAAGCCACCGCCCAGCAGCAGCAGAGTAGAGGGCTCCGGCACAGCGTCGAACGCACCCTGATTGAAGAGAAAGGTCGGGGTCGGTGTTGACCACGAGAATTCGACGGTATCAAACACTGTGTGCGCCGATTGCTGAAGGTTGTACATGCCCCCTTGCTGGGACTGACTGTTAACTTGGTGCCCCCGCAGCAAATAGGTGACGGTCGTAGTCGGGTTGCTGGGTGCAGAGAACAAAGCAAAGGCCGTAACCGGCGTGGAGAACGTCTCGAACACACTGCTTGCTGTGCCCGTGCACCCGCCGGAACCGCAGGAACCTGTGCCGCCGACGAAGGTGAAGGTGACTGTCGTTGGGGTCAAAACTGGGTTGGGTGTGCAGCCAATCGGGGACGCACAAGTCGTGAGTGTGAACGGCAACAACATACTTTGCGATGCGTGAATACCGGCAAAGTTGAGGTAAGCATTAGCAAGAACATTCGTGCTGAAAACTGAAAGCAAGCACAAAAGCAGTGCACAAAGCAGGATCTTCTTCATGATTGCCTCTCCAAAACTGGAATTTCCGACACCCTAGGACAGGGTTATTAGTATACGCCTTACTAGCCGATTGCCAACATCACAAACGATGCTCTACGAGATAACTATTTTGATACCAGCTGGCGTAGGTTGAAGTGCGACCACAGGAACCTCGCCGAAAACGGGTTGCAAAGCTAGCTATACGAGTTCCGTTGTATGCAAGCAATTGCACATTGAGTGCATCTTCTGGTCTTAGCCTGCGTATTTTCAGTACATTCGAGGATGGTAACGCGCGTGCTGGAAGCACCAGATGCCTTCCGTCTGGCCGTATCAGTGGCAGCCGAGTCCACAGGGAGGAAGCATCCTACGAGTTCGTGAAGCTGATTGCCTTGATTGCGCTGGTCGTCTTGGTGATTGTCGTTCTTCAGTATTTTGAGAGAACGCAATCGCCGAGAGCCTGAATAACTGGATTCCCTAAAGTAGGGCGGAACTCGCTTTCGGCATTCCGACCTACAGTGGCCTTTGGGGAAAACGCCCAATTTCGCGGAACTTAAAGCTCTACTTTAAGTACGTGTTCAGCAGATTAGCCAAGCGCAATCCAGCTTGGACAATCCGCTGCTCCGCCACCGTGCGCATTTGTTCGCAGTAAGCTTGATCGATAGTGTAGGGTCCTTTGCCGTCGCCAACCGGAGCCATATACACCTTGCTTTGGGCTAGCAGAGCGCTCTCAGTTATCCAAACATCGACATCCAGATCGGTGGATGTGACATTTTGCGGAGGCAGGACCGCTGCAACCGTAATGACCTCCTGCACGTTGTCCGAGTTCCCCACTGCCCCGTCCCATAGTGCGTGCAACTCTGATACCTTCTCAGCGCCCTTGCAAGGCGGTGGGTTCAACAGCACCAAGTTGCCGCCTGCGTCACCATGCGGCTGTACCTTGGTAAATCTTGCGGCGTTGTGCAGCGGCTGGTGCACGTCACCGACCAGGTGCAAAAGCCACACTAAGTCGTACGACTTTACTCGGCTCGGCGCTTTCGACTCGAGTGCCGGGGCAAGTATCTTGATCTGCGTTTCTGCATTGGGGGCAAGGCTCGGTTCCACCGGTGTGCCATCCTGACTGATTGGCGTGTTCACGAAATGCCAGTATTTATGCAGATTCTTGTCGCTGTAGCCGAGATTTTGGTTACCGCCAAGGGCAGGCGGTTGGTTTCCTCCAGCAGGCCCATCTGCCTTGTAACTCTTGTCGCCGCGAATTTGGTCCGGCCAGGTTGCAGCTATCATGAACAACATCAGGTTCTGCTGATCTGGGGTGAGGCCCGCAGGTAACTTGCTCTTCCAAGCTGCATACGACGGGTTTAGGCGGAGAAGCTTATCCGCACGAGCCTTTGCCGGCGGCTGCAAGTGCTGGTACGCAACATAAGCAACAGCCATGTGGCCAAAGCCGTTCCATCCATAAGAGGAAGAAGCGAATGAGAAACAGGACAACAGCACCGCCAACGTTCGTCGCACGATCCCTCCTTGCTTTCAATGTTCGTGTTAGCGAAGGGTACCACGAGGGTCGTTTTGTGAGCATTGCAAAGCTGCGATTAGCGTGCCTTCTAGTTGGGTTTCCGGTTCGTGGAGATATCTGGTAAGCGAAAAGACAGGGTGAAAGTTCGGCGCCTTCTCGCTTCTAGTGCTTTCTATAGCGTTCGAATCTCGAATATCTCCAGACCACGCCGCCGGGCTTCATTAGCGAATTCGGCTGTGTAATCCGGAGCGCCTCGTTCTGTTCCGTCCCAGATGATTGCGGCGCCCACAGTCGCGCCCGCTTCGTGACCGATTCGAATCGCCTCATTCAAGACTTCCTGGCTGGCGGCAATAAACGGTTCCGCCCCACCGGCGTTGTCCATGATTACAAGATCCCCTTTAGCACTTACGTCATCAAGGATGCAATCGTAGAGTTCGCCCCAGTCGCCTGGACGGTCGATCACGGACTTCTTGCGAAACCGCTGCCGGTCGAAGGGCAAGATGACTCTTCTTCGCAGGTTCGACTTCCCTGCCTCCGCGAGGCTGATCAGGTCGGCACCACACGCTGCCGAACTGACTAGCGTCGCCACCTTCTTCTCTTTCAGCAGCGCTTGCACAGCTTTGCTTACTTGCTGGATGTTGGCCGCCGGAAATCGCGCCACACTTGCATCACTCGCATCAATCCGTCGGCCTGCCAGCGCAAGAATCATTGTCACCGCCGCCGACTAGTCTCGCACAACCGCCACGATTCTCGGTAATTGAGGGCACGCGGCCTACCGTTCTCAGTATTTGGCGGTAGCCAGCTTCGGCGTCTTTCCTTCCAATTCGGCCGCGAGTTTCAGGTAACGCCTCGCGCTGGTCGGATCTCCGGTTCTGCTAGCGATCTCTGCAGCGTGCCGGAACATCTTCACATCCTGAATCCCTACTCCCAGCGCCGCATTCATCGGATTGCGTGCCTCGGAATCGCGCCCGTTCACGTGCAACGCCCACGCGTAGCAATCAAGTGTGAAGACCTCGTGACGTCTCGTATATTCGCGTGTTGCAACCTCTAATGCCTTAGCCGGCCGATTCGCATAGTCGGCGTAATACAGGATGAGTTCGTGGTTAGAGTTGTCCGCCTTTGCGGTTTCCAGCAGCGACTTCTGCTCGAACTCCGCAAACGCGTTCTTCGCCTCACTCCTTCGCCCAGCAAGCTTCAACGCCACGGCTAAATCAAAAAGGTTCTCCGCATGCGGAGCAGCGTTGTATCTCTGCTTTAATAGCAAAACCCCCTCTTCGTAGCGTTGCTGCTGAATTCGCACTTTCGCCAGATTCCCCAGCGCGTAGTGGTATCCGGGAAACATCGTCAGGGCGTTTTCCAGCAGGCCCTCGGCCTCGGCGGTCTTTCCCATCCCGAGCTTAAGGTGCGCCATCTGAGTCGTGATCCACGCGCGGTCTTCCGACTCGCTCGGCGGAGAGGACTCCAGTGCCATCTGCATCAGCTCCAGCGCACCGTCCGGATCACCGAACAATTCGCGCAGATAAGCCGCGCGCGTCAGTGCCGGCAGGTAGCCCGGCCGAAGATTCAGCATCTGCTGCGCCGCTTGTTCCGCATGGCTGTAATTGCCGAGTTCCGCGTTCGCGTCGGTCAGGAAGCTCCAGACCATTACGTCATCGGGCATCTTTCTGTTGAGTGGTTTTGCAGCTTCCAGTGCTGCGGCAAACTCATGCTTCCCCAGCAGCAGCCAGACTTCGACCCGTTTTCCATCGTAATTTCCGGGCGAGATGGCAAACGACTTCTGCAACGCCTGCTCACCCTGGGAATAAAAGTTTGGGTTTGACGTCTCTCGTGCGCGCCGCGCTAGGGCCAGGGCCAGCGCATTGTATGCCTCGTAGTCCTTGGCGTTCTTGTCGATCAGTTTCTGTGCTTGCTCCATTGCCTGCTGCGCCGGAGACAGCCTGGACTCTGAAACGGCCGCATTCTGTGCCAGCGCAGCACCAAGGCCCATCAAAACCGTTATTACCGTAACCAATCTCTTCATACTCCCTCCCTGTAATTCTTGAGGACAGGCTGCGTCCTACACAGCGGACGCAGCCATGTTGAAGGGCCTCAGGCCGTTACTGCACCGGGCAGATTCCGCCAGGCTGACCGCTGCATCCCGGCTGCCCCGGACCTACGTGGTGCGCATCGCGTCCGCTCTGCGCCGGCATAACGTACGGGAAGGTCGTGCCGTACCCCACGTCGTTGATGTTGACGCCATCGCCAATCGCAGCGCCGTAGGTGACGCGATCAGCCAGGATGCCCGCGACCACACGTGCAGCGATGTCGATCACGTCGTCCACCGGACGCCGCCCGTTCGGAAATCCCGCAACATCACCCGCGAGGAATCCCAAACGCTTCTGCTGTTCCACGGGTGTCGGAGGAATGCCGGTGTTCAACCGCAGAAGGTCTGCGATTGGTCCGGCATCGTTCGGTCCGCATCCGGGACAAATCGGGGCTGTGTACTGCACCAGCGGCAGCAAGTCGAGCCGCGGCGCAGGCGGTATCGGCAGGCCCAGTACGCTGTTGAACAAATGCGCCAACAGCGGATCAAGGAAGAACGGCGCAAACTGCGAGTCGTTGCTGGGGTCGCTGGTGCTGAAGGTATCCTTCGACCCCGTGCCAATGATCAGCTCGTTGATGAGAGAGTTCCCTTCGCGGTTGACCTGGACCCACTGGCCGCTGCCACGGGTTCCATTGTTCCGACGCACGGTAATCCGTGGACGAGCTGTCGATCCGTAGGTGCCGATCACCGCTTCTTTTTCGCCGGGCTGGTGGAGCTTGCCATCCACGGTCAACAGCGTGATGGGAACTTCCAGCACGATGCTGTTCACGTTGTAGCCCGCCACGGTGTCGGGGGCGTAGTTGTGGGTATCGTCAGCATCGACCGAAGAGCTCAAGATTCCACCCACGCCCATCCGGAAGTTCAGCGAGTCGAAAGCCGCACCCAGATCGACGTAGAAAGGATCGTCCACCGTTCCGGCGAACACCCGTATGTTGTCCTTGAGTTGATAGATTCCCTGCTGGAACAGGACGTTATAGCTTGGCATGGTCAGCGGGCCGACGTTCGTGGGCACCGCGTACAGCGTCTGTCCACCCGTCAAGTCGTAGACCTTGCCTTTCTTGATCATCGTGACCGTGTACGTCTGGCGAATGCCCAATCCTTCCGACCCCGGTCCATTGAGCGCCGTGATCTGGGGAATACCGGCAATTCCGCCTACGAATCCGGTAAATACGCCAGGCAACCGGTATTCGGTGTTGAAACGGAACTGGAAGGTGATGTCTTCCTCTCCATCGTGGTTGTTGTCGATCTTCATCTGGTAAAGTACGTTGGGATCGAACGGAAAGTAATTCGGTCCGTTTGCCGGCTCCAGCAACGGATCGACATTCAGGATCATCGTGACGCGATCGGGATGGTCATAGCTCACGAACGCGTACCAGTCGGTGACGTCGGCCCCCCGGTCAAGGGCGGTAATGGGCGCTTCGCGGTGACTGGATGCAAACATGTTGCCCGACACCAACATCAACAGCGCCATGGTCAGCACAAATTTCAGGTGCTTCATCGCTCTACCTCGCAGAGAATTGGCAGAAGCGCTCAGCCTTTCCACGCTGCAAGAGCGCGGCGCCGCACTCTTCACAATCGGCATAAGCGCTTCTACAGTCCGTCTTACGCACAGACATCCGCGACGGATTGTTTTTCTGCTTCAGTTTTTGCAAACTTTATTTTTGGCCTTTCAGACCAATCGAAGAATCCGAATACTGGGCAGAATTCGTACTCTATGACTACAGCGATGAGGCTAGGAATTCTGACAAGCTGCTGAGGCCGTATGTAGAGCACAAACTGCCCCCAGCCAGTGGCACACTGCAAGGGCGGAGCTGCATTTACTGTTTGGCGATTTGCAGGGCGGCTACGCGTGTCTTTGGCTCAGATTGCTTGATTGGCTGTGTTGTGTCTCGGCTTGCCTGGCTGGAAGGACGATCCTGAAGCACGTGCCGGTCTTGCCCTTCGTCGAACTCTCCACCGAGATAGCTCCCCCGGCGCGCTCAACAATTCCTTTCACCACCCAAAGTCCGATGCCGGTCCCTTTTTCGCCCTTGGTGGTAAAGAACGGATAAAATATCGACTCGATGTCTTCCGGCGCAATTCCGCAACCGCTGTCGCTGACAGAGACCTTGACCTCTCGCTCTGGCGCATCGATAACCGTTAGCTCTAGGCGCCCGCCATTTTCCATGGCGTCTATCGCGTTAGAGATTAAGTTGGTGAATACTTGCCGCAAGTCGCTGGCGGGAATCCTGACGTCGCCGTCGCTCTGGTAGTCCCGCCGCAACTCGATTCGGGCTGAGTGCAATTGAGGCTGGAATAAGGCACAGACATCATCGAGGATTTGCGAAACCTTGCTATCCAAGAGTTGCGGGCTTTCGCGATGCGGCGCCAGCGTCTGTTTGGTTAGGTTGGAAAGCCTAGTGACTTCGGATTCTGCGAGGTCTACGAGTTCCTTGCTGGTATCGTCCAGGGACGGGTTCCCGCGCAGCAGATGCATGACGTTATAAAGCGAATCCAGGGGATTGTTGATCTCGTGAGCAATCGTGGCTACCAGCCTTCCAGTCGAAGCCAACTTGTCCGATCTCCTCAGCGCGCGTTCCAGCTCATCGTGCAGCTTCTTGATTTGCGCGTCGGCCAGCTTGCGTTCCGAAACGTCGCGGATCGCCGCTGTTACCACCGTGCCTTCTTCGGTGGTCCGAGGGCTCAGACTGATTTCTACTGGGAACTCGCGCCCGTCTTTACGCAAACCGAACAGCTCCAGTCCGACACCCATCGGCCGGATGCGCGGCTCGCCAAAAAAGCCTGCGCGATGTCGCGGATGCTGCTCCCGATATCGCTCGGGGATCAAGATCTCAATCGAGCGCCCAATCAGTTCCGACCGCTCATACTGAAATAAACGCTCGGTCTGCGCGTTGACCAATGTGATTCTTCCAGTTTGGTCGACCATAACCATCGCATCAGGGGCGCCCTCCAGCAGAGCGCGAAACTTATCGTCCGCCTTCTTTCGCCGCGTGAGATCTCGGATTGCGCTGCTCACCAGCAGTCCGTCGGCGGTCTGGATAGGGCTGAGGCTGACTTCAACCGGGAATTCGCCTCCGTCTTTACGGAGACCGAACAGCTCGAGGTCTGCGCCCATCGGACGTTTTCGCGGGTCCTTCGCGTACAGTGTTCGGTGCAGCATATGGCGGCCGTGGAAACGCTCAGGCAGAAGGATTTCGACGGAGTACCCCAGCAATTCCTGTCGCTGATAGCCGAAGAGCTCTTCTGTTCGCGAGTTCACCAGAACGATCTTGCCCCTTGTATCGACGATCACCATGGCATCAGGCGCCGATTCCAGCAACGCTCGAAATTTGTCTTCTGCTGCTTTTCTGGCGGTCACGTCTCGAATGGCGCTGATCACAACCGTTCCATCCGGGGTGTCCGCCGGACTCAAGCTGATCTCGACAGGAAACTCACTGCCCTCCTTTCGCAAGCCCCATAGGTCCAAGCCGACTCCCATACCGCGAGTTCGCGGTTCAGCGAAGAAACCCGCCCGGTGTCCCGGATGTTTCGCGCGAAAGCGCGCCGGCACCAAGACCTCGACTTTCTGACCGATCAGTTCATTGTCCAAGTAGCCAAAAAGTAGTGCGGCTTGCTTGTTGGCAAGCACGATGCGGCCTTCGTGATCTACGATGACCATGGCATCGGGCGCTGCCTCCAGCATGGCTCGAAAAGTCGCAGGAATCCACGCCGCGGCTGTCAGGATGGGTCTCTCCGGATTCATTGAATTCGCAGCGCAGAATTACTGTTCAGGCTTCCCGGTCTGCCATGGCATTACCCAAATCGATATTCTTGCTTGCACCAAGCGTATCTCCGCTGATCGTTCGGCGGGAAACTCAGCAGGAGCACGTTATCAAAAGGCAAGGAAGTCGGCGCAACGTGCGTACATTATCTACACCTTAACTAGTTGTCGCAAAGGCTTGTTGCCTAGTTGCGCTACTATGGAACGTACTTTTTCAGGGTAGCGGTCGATCGGTTTAGTTAGGTTGCATGTTTCGGCATAATGTTGATCCATGCTTCGGGCTTTGAGTACCCGCCGCGAGTTCCTTAAGCGGGCCGCGTTGCTTAATGCAGCACTCGGCTTCGCCGGGCACGATCTTATCGGCAGTACGCCATCTAATTCCGCACCCCTGGAAAGCTTCGCCTACTCTGACGCTACTTTTGAGGCCGGATTACACCATCAGCAACTCATGGATACGCACTCCGTTCTCATGGGTCTTGACGAAGATGGCTTGATGAAGCCATTCCGCACGATGTCCGGCAAGCCCGCCGTCGGCGACGATCTCGGCGGCTAGTATATGTATAAGCCGGACTACGATTACCGCCAGGACAGCGCTGGTCTGTGTCCGGGAGGGACCTTTGGGCAGTGGGTCTCGGCCCTCTCGCGCTATCAGGCGATAACCGGCGATCAGGCCACCAGGGAGCGAGTTCAGCAGCTGAATCGACTCTATGCGCAGTCGGTCGGAGCCGGGTATTTCGACAAGAATCGCTTTCCCGCTTATTGCTACGACAAGCTGGTATGCGGTCTCATCGACTCCCACGAGTTTGCGAACGATCCAAATGCGTGGACCATTCTGGCCGAGACCACAGACATTGTGTTGCCGTATCTTCCGCCACATGCGGTAGATCGCGAGCTAAGCTGGCGTGCCGGCAAGGAAAACGACATCTCCTACAACTGGGACGAGTCCTACACGCTCCCCGAAAACCTGTTCCTTGCTTACCGCCGCGGCGCGGGCGAGCGCTACAAGCAGCTCGCAATCCGCTTCCTCGACGATCAAACCTATTTCGATCCGCTGGCCGCAGGGGTCAATGTCTTTCCGGGCAAACATGCTTATAGCTATGTGAATGCATTGAATTCCGCCATTCAGGCCTATCTGGTTCTGGGCAGCGAGAAGCACTTGCGCGCCGCACGTAATGCATTCGAGATATTGATAACAACTCAGAGCTTCGCAACTGGAGGTTGGGGACCCGACGAGCAGTTGCGTCCGCCCAACTCTGCTGCTCTGGCTGCCAGTCTGACCGATCAGCACCAGAGTTTCGAAACGCCTTGCGGCGCTTATGCGCACTTCAAGCTCACTCGTTCGCTAATCCAGATCACTCGCCGGCCTGAATACGGCGACAGCATGGAGCGGGTGATGTACAACACGGTCTTAGGTGCAAAGCCGTTATTAGCCGACGGCACAGCTTTCTACTACTCCGATTACAGCTATAAGGGTCACAAAGGCTATTCCAGACATCGCTGGCCGTGTTGTTCGGGAACGCTTCCGCAAATCGCAGCCGATTACCGCATTAGTGCCTACTTCCACGACAGGCAAGATCTTTACGTCAACCTCTATACTCCGTCCACAGTTCGGTGGAAACGCGCCGGGAACAAAATCGAGCTAAAGCAGTCCTCGCAGTATCCCTACGAAGAGATCGTGCAATTCGAAATTGCCGTGTCTAAACCTGAAGAGTTTGCATTGCGATTCCGCATTCCTGCATGGGTGAGTGGCGCTTCGCTCTCGGTGAACGGGAAGCTGGCACTCAAAGATCCGAATCGTGAAGTGTATGCAGGTTTATATCGTCAATGGCGGACCGGCGATCGTATCGAGCTGCATCTTCCTATGACCACGCGACTCGAGGCGATCGATTCCCAGCATTCTGATATTGTGGCGCTGATGTATGGGCCGCTCGTGCTGTTTCCCCTCACCCACAATACCCTGCAACTCACAAGAGAACAGCTGCTCGGCGCAAAGCGGACGGGAACGACTTGGCAAGTGTCGACGAGCACTGGTGGGCTGCGATTTCTTCCGTTCACCGAAATAGTAGACGAAAATTACAGCACCTATTTACGAGTGACCTGAGTAGGCACGAACGGTGTTTGAAACCTCGTTCCAGTGTCGCATTTCCCGTATCATGTTCTATTGTTTCAGCAGTAGAGATTTTTGAATTGTGATCTCGCAACTGCGAGAGCGAGGAATCATGCACTCTCGGGCACGCCGCACTGCTGCAACCGTCCTGTCCTTTGTTACCTTTCTACCTTTTCTGGGAGCCATTGGTTGTCATCGAAATCTGGAGGAAGGCATCACCCACAAGGACGATTACCAGAAGGCATACATTTACGCCTTTCCCATGATTGCGAACTACAAGGCAATGTATGAATTCTTCATCGACAAATCGAGTTCGCAGTACAAGGGACCGTTCAACACCCTCATCAGCGATTCGCATGTATTCACGCCCAAAGATACGGCCGTAGTAACGCCCAACGCCGATACACCCTATTCGATGTTGCAGGCCGACCTCCGTGCTGAGCCCATCGTTTTCTGCGTGCCCGATATCGAAAAGAGCCGCTATTACTCGGTCCAACTTATCGACATGTACACCTTCAATTACGGCTATGTCGGCTCGCGTAGCACCGGCAACGTGGGAGGGTGCTACCTGGTTTCCGGCCCGGGGTGGAGAGGGATAACGCCGCCGGGAGTTCTGAAAGCCTTTCAGTCAGAGACCCAGTTCAGTCTCCTCATCTTCCGCACCCAACTCTTCGGTCCCAACGATATCGCCAACGTCAAGAAAGTCCAGGAGGGCTACACCGTAACCACCTTGTCGCAATACACCCACCATCCACTACCACCGCCGCCTCCGGCTGTCAACTTCCCCAAATACACCGAGGACGACTTCAAAACTGACTTCCCCAAGCTTTTGAACTTCTTGCTGCAGTTCTGCCCGGAGGTGCCAGAGGAGACCGCCACCCGGCTGCAGTTCGCCACCATTGGCATTGCTCCAGGCAAACCGTTCGACTTCTCCAAGCTGTCGGATGGACAGAAGGCTGAGTTGGCGGCGGCGGTAAAGGACGGGTATGCCCAGATTCAGAACCAGCGCAACGACATTGGGAACAACATTAACGGCTGGAGGGTGGGCGCGCCCTTCGGCAACCGGGACTTCTATTATGGCGATAACCTGCGCCGCGCGGCGGCGGCCATGGCTGGGATCTATGGCAATGATGCCGAAGAAGCCATGTATCCGATGGCCAAGACCGACGGTATCGGCGCGCCTCTGGATGGCAGCAAGCATCAGTACACGCTGACCTTTGCGCCCAACCTCTATCCGCCGGTGAATGCCTTCTGGTCGGTCACGATGTATGACGGCAAAACGCAATTGCTGATCGAAAACCCCATCAATCGATATCTCATCAATTCGCCGATGCTGCCGAGCCTGAAGAAAAACGCCGACGGGTCTTTGACCCTTTACCTCCAGAAAGACGACCCCGGACCGGACAAGCGAGCGAATTGGCTACCCGCTCCGAACGGCCCCATCATGCTGGTGATGCGGCTGTACTGGCCACGGAAGAACCCACCTCCCTCGATTTTGCCTCCCACGAAAGGCACGTGGGACCCGCCGGGAATCATCGTTGCGAAATAGAGATCCGAACGACATCGGCGTCGGAGCTCGATGTGAAGCCAAAATCCTGACACAACAACGGGACCACGGTCGCGGTTGTAGGCCGGATTCACGATGTATTGAACGTCCGGGGCGACATAGAATCCGCGCCACATGCACCGTGTAGTAAGCCTCGAGGATGTTCTCGCGGTCGTAATTCAGAGCTTCGTCCCCGATGATGAATCCAGTCCCACCCAACGCAAGATAAAGACGATGATCACCCGATAGGCTATTGGTGTACGTGATTTCCCAGTTTAAGTGGCCGTTACTGCTCCTCGTTGGTGACCACCTGCCAACTAACAGCGGAGATCTCCGGCTCCAGGCTCATGCGTCCCACTACGTTCTCCAACATGGCGTCCTGGCGGCCGTGATTGTGGAAGTTGGCGCGCACTTCGACCTTGCCCGTGCTGTTCAGGTCCTCGCTGTGCAGGGACTGCAAGGTAATGGGCAGGGTTTGTGTCGTCTGCAGTAGCAAAGCGCGGGCATGGCTCTCACCCTCGCTGCGGCACACTACGCGAAGCAGGTAGAGCACTTCGGTCGCTGCGGTATCGGGCTCGGTTGGTTGGCGATCAATCAGGCGAGCCAGCGGGCGCAGCCCGAAGTTCGCCAGCAGCACGCCGAACGTCCCAACTGCCGCCAAATGGACCTGTCCTGACCCGCTGAGTGTGCCGACGGCCGCCGAGCACCACAGGGTCGCAGCCGTGTTAAGGCCGCGCACGGTCAATCCCTCACGCATGATCACGCCCGCGCCCAGGAAGCCAATTCCTGAAACCACCTGGGCTGCGACGCGCATGGTATTGTCCGGCGTGGGCATGCCGAGCATCACAAACATGGCAGCCCCGGTTGCGACTAAAGCATTGGTACGCAATCCTGCCATGCGCTGGCGCCACTGTCGCTCAGCGCCAATGAGCGATCCCAACGCGAAAGCCGCTGCTAAATTGACGGCGAACTGTGTCAAGTTCATCGCGCGCTCCTTTGTCCGCGACAGATTCGCGTGCTGCTTCGTTCCTGAACCAATGCCGCACAAGCCGCCTAGCTCCGTTCTGATCCGTCTCCACCGTCCAGCGCGCGGTCACCACGGGCTCCTGCGTTGGCTGGAGGGTCTCCTCCTCAAACACGCAGGCACATGCCCTGCAAGTGCGGGGAAAGCCGATTACGTTCTGAAAAGCGAATGTATTGATGGCTGACATGTTCACCTCCGTAGCCTAAATTCCTTACCGCTGCCTTCACGGCCGGGGGCGATGCCGCCATAAAAGGAGGCAGGCTGCTCTCAGCCGCGAGGGATGGGTCGATGTGGTTCTCGCGGTTTCATGGTTTCCTCACTGGTTAATTGTGGTGCCCGAACAGTCCCGCCAGATCGAGCACGTGATAGAACACCAGGCCGATCATGAGAATCAGGTAGGCCCGCAGCGATAGCTTGACGCTGGTGGTCATCGGCGTTCGAGGTGTCCACCTTCTCCTCCGGCATGTCGTCCAGCGGATGCCGACGACCTAGTGGTTCTCTGCAAGTTCATCTACCTTCAGCTCCGTGATTACGGGCACGAAGTGCATGGTGCGGCTTCCTTTCTTAATCCCTGCGAAAATAGGTTCGGCGCCACAACCTGTAGCGGCGAACTCCGTCACCAGAGTGAGGAAATTCACCAGTTCCAGGTCCACCTGGGAGAAGGCGCACCACCACGCCCCGCACCGTGGGCATTTCGACGTCGGCGGCGGCCATCGCAACGGGCATCACCTTTTCTTGCATCTCTTACCTGCGCGGTGGGCCGACGGGCACTGAGCCGTCTATCGGCACAAAAAATCGCGCAGCGTCACTACGCATTCGCGGCAAACTATAGTTCGTCCGCGAAACGTTGCTATGGTCTAGGAAGGAGGGAGAACTCTTGCCGGAAAGGCTTGGGCCTCGGTCCCTCAGGCTCTTCAGTTGTCAGGCAGAAGAAGCAGGAGGTGAGGCGATAGGCGGGAATCGTCTTATCGGGACACCTTACAGCTTCGTCTACACCGGAATGCCGCCGATACTACTCGGAGGCTCTGTTCCTAATTCGATGCTCATACGTCCTTAAATCAATCCCGGCGGAACCTCTGGATTTTTCCGCCACCCTTCTTATAGCATACCCCCTTATGGTATTGGCAAGTAAGAAGTTCATAAGGACGAGAAAAAAATGAAGGACAAAATTCCTGAAATCTCCCGCGAGAAGCAAAGGCTTCTCTATCGCCTGAATCGTTTGCGTGGACAGTTTGCGGCTGTGGAGCGCTCCCTCACGGCCGGCGACGAATGTGCCGACATCCTGATGCTGCTGGCCGCGATCCGCGGTGGGGTAAACGCCTTGATGGCGGAGATCCTGGAAGACCACATCCGCCTCCACATGATGAACCCGCAGCAGAAAATGGATTCAACCGAAGAATTGGGGGAAGGCTTGATCGGATTAGTGCGAGCCTACCTCAAGTAGGCTAGGTCAGCGACGCTGGTCGCAGTTCTTCCCTTCGGTTTCGCTCAGGGTTTGGGCGCTTGGATCACATCTACCCATCAAGTGCCAAGGAGGCGCCTTGCTGGGGACCCCTAATTGACGCCTCGCATTGCCTCGACTCAGGTTGCCTTCAGGGTCCGGTATTAGACTAGTGGGTTGAGCATTCCTCGCAGATGCTGTGGTGACGTGGCTTAAACGGCGGTGGGCTCGCAGGCGGTAGGTTCCTGAGTACTCACCGGCATGATTCGGCTGACCGCGATCAAAACGGATGATCTATCGCACACGATCGGGGCGGATGAGGTTATTGAGGACACTTGGGACTGATCAAGCGTAACTGGATTTTGATTCTAGTGATACTGGTGGCAGTCGGCTTGTTTGTAGCGTTCCGGCTGAACCAGAAACCGGAGGCGGAGTACTTTACTGCCAAAATTGAGCAGGGCGACATCAGGCAGGTCATCGAAGCGACGGGAACCATTAACCCGGTCACGCTGGTGCAAGTCGGCTCGCAGGTTTCGGGGATGATCTCGAAGCTGTATGTCGATTTCAACTCCAGGGTCGCGCAGGGTCAGGTCATCGCGGAAATCGACCCGAAGCTGTTTCAGGGAGCGGTGCTCCAGGCACAGGCAGACCTGCAAAATGCGCAGGCGATTCTGGCGGCTGCCAAGGCGAACCTTGCTAAAGATGAAGCCACTCTGAAACAAAACAAGCTCGATTATGGACGCGCTGCGAGTCTGGTTCCGCAGGGCGTCATGAGCCAGCAGCAACTTGATCAGGCGAAGGCGACTTACGATGCGATCTCTGCGCAGGTGGGATCGGACCGCGCAGCGATTCAGCAGGCCGAGGCACAAGTCGCGCAGAAAGCTGCCAGCCTGAAGGTGGCGCAGACCAATCTCGATTACACGATCATCCGCGCACCGATCAACGGTACGGTGGTGAACCGCAATATCGACATCGGGCAGACGGTAGCCGCGTCTCTCCAAGCGCCCACGCTCTTTACCATTGCACAGGACCTCACCAAGATGTACGTGTACGCCAAAACGGACGAAGGCGATGTGGGACAGATTCGTCCCGGCCACACTGCGGATTTCCAGGTGGACGCATTTCCGAAAGAGGTTTTCCACGGCGTCGTCAGCCAGGTGCGCATGAACGCAACCGCGGTGCAGAACGTCGTCACCTACGACACGATTGTGGACTTCCACAACCCTGACATGAAGCTGTTTCCCGGTATGACGGCGTATGTGTCGATACCCGTTGCTTCGGTCAGCAACGTAGTGAAGATTCCGAACGCCGCGCTGCGCTACAAGCCCGATCTGCCCGCCGACAAAGTGCGCGAGCTCTATGGCAAGTACGGAGTCACGGCTCCGCAAGCTCAGCAACCGTCGCGCACAGAGACGCCGAACCAACAGCCGGGCGGTGGTACGCGTGAGCATGCGCCGCCCAGCGGCGGCGTGACCTCGGATATGGCGCTGGTATGGAAGTTGCTGCCTGACAAGTCACTGCAACCTGTTCAAGTTCGCACAGGGCTCACGGACCACACGTTCACGGCGCTGACCGCCGGCGACATCCAGCCGGGAGACGAGTTGGTGACTGGGGCGACCACGGCGAAGGCGGCGGCAGGCCCGTCGATGGGCGGACAGAGACGCTAGTGTCGACCACAAACCCAATTACTGAAGCGAAACCTGAAACCAGTAGCGTCAGCCTGCCGGTGGTGAGCGTTCGCGATGTACGGAAGAACTATCCGTTAGGCGAGACTGAGGTGCACGCACTGCGCGGAATCACGGTGAGCATCGAGGGCGGAGACTTTGTGGCTATCATGGGCGCCAGCGGCAGCGGCAAATCCACCTTCATGAACATTGTTGGCTGCTTGGACCGGCCGACGTCGGGCGAGTACCGGCTGGAAGGCGCTGACGTTTCGCAGTTGAATAAGAAAGAGCTGGCGCGGATTAGAAACCAGAAGATCGGGTTCGTCTTTCAGGGTTTCAACCTGCTCGGACGCACAACCGCGTTAGAGAATACTGAACTTCCGATGCTGTATTCCCGGGTTAGCAAAAAAGAGCGGGAGAGCCGCGCCCGTGAAGCCCTAACTTTGGTGGGTTTGGGCGACCGGCTGGACCATTTTCCTGCGCAGATGTCAGGCGGTCAGCAACAGAGGGTGGCGATCGCCAGGGCGCTGGTCAACAAGCCGCGAATCCTGCTGGCCGATGAACCTACCGGCAACCTCGATAGTCGCACGTCGGTTGAGGTGATGGAGATTTTCCAGAAGCTGAATCGCGATGGGCTGACGATTGTGCTGGTGACACATGAACCCGATATCGCGAACTTTACGCAGCGACAGATCGTGTTTCGCGACGGCCACATCAAGCGTGATGAGGTTGTTGCGCGACCACTGGTGGCGAGTGAGGTGCTGAAGACCATGCCCACCATCGAGGACTGAGAGTATGGAATTGGCCGACGCATTCCTGCTGGCCCTTCGCGCTCTGGGGCGCAACAAGATGCGCTCAATCCTAACCATGCTCGGCATGATCATCGGCGTGGGCGCGGTGATTGCCGTCATAGGCATCGGTAAAGGAGCGGCCGCGAAAGCGCAGGAACAGTTAGCGGCCCTGGGGTCGAACATGCTGTTCGTTGGATCTGGATCGCTCAATCGCTACGGACTGCACGTGGGGAACAGTCAGACAAAGACACTTGTACTGGCCGATGCCAGAGCGATTGCTCGGGAATGCCCATCCGTTTGGTTAGCCGCTCCGGGAACCCAGACCGGCCAGCAGGTGGTATTCGGCAACCAGAACTGGGCCACCCAGGTGATGGGCACCGAACCACAGTACTTTGAGGTGCGAAACTGGCCATTCGCCCGCGGAGCTTCGTTCAGCGAAGACGACGTAACCCAGTCAGCCACGGTCGCGGTGCTGGGCGACACCGTACGGAAATACCTGTTCGGTTCCAGCAATGCTGTCGGACAAACCATTCGTATCGGTACTTTGCCGTTCAAAGTGGTGGGAGTACTCGCTCCCAAGGGCATCAGCGCGGGCAGCGGACAAGACCAAGATGATGTGATTTTTGCTCCCCTGACCACCGTCCAAAAGAAACTGCTGGGGCAAGAGTGGTTGCGCTGGATTATGGTGTCTGCGAACTCGCGGCCAGCGAGCTATGTGGCGCAGCATCAAGTCCAGAGCCTTTTGCGCGACCGACACAAGATCAAACCTGGAGGCGCTGATGACTTTGTAGTGCGCAATCTGGCCGACATTGCCGATGCCGAAGCGGAACAGGGATCGGTTATGACAACTTTACTCACCATTGTTGCCGGCGTGGCACTGCTGGTTGGCGGCATAGGAATTATGAACATCATGCTGGTGTCGGTGACCGAGCGCACTCGCGAGATTGGTGTGCGTATGGCGGTCGGCGCGACCGAAGAAGATGTGCGGCGGCAATTTCTACTGGAAGCGATTGTGCTGGGACTGATTGGAGGAGTAGTCGGAATTCTGTTTGGTATCGCCAGCTCGTTCGCCGTTTCGAACTTGTTGGAGTGGCCAATTTTGATTCCGCCGTATGCCGTTGTCGCATCGACCCTATTTGCCATCGCAATAGCCGTGTTTTTCGGATTTTATCCGGCAAGAAAAGCATCGCAGCTCAACCCGATTGAGGCACTGCGATACGAATGAAGACAACGTGACTGGTGCGACATGAAGCAACCTTCGATCCAGCGGGCGGCAGTGGGATTTCGCGTCCATTCCGGATGGGCTGTGTTGGTAGTTCCCGCAGAACCGGTAAAAAAGCCAACCATTTTAGTTCGCAAGCATATCGAAATCGCTGATGCTGAAATAGTCGGATCTAAGCAGCCATATCATGCCGCGCAGGAATTGGAGTTGAGTCGGGCGGAGAAACTAATTGCGTCGTGTGTTGAAGCCTCCTTACGGCTGGCGAAAAAAGAGCTGAAGGCAGCAGTTGATGATGCGATGGCGAAGGGTTACAAGGTTTCCACGAGTGGAGTTCTAACCGGTTCTGCCAGGCCACTTCCGACCTTGGAAAGCATTCTTTCCTCGCATCCGCTACTCCATGCCGCGGAAGGAGAGCTCTTCCGACAAGCCATTATGACCGCCTGCAGGGATTGCGGGCTTTCGGTCTTTTCCGTGAAAGAGAGTGAAGTACTGGTTCGGAGTTCGTCAGTGCTTGGAATTTCGGAAAAAGACATTCAACAGCACCTCGCAAGCACGGGCGAGACGGTTGGGTCACCCTGGCGACAGGATGAGAAGTTAGCGACGCGCGTGGCATGGTTGGCGTTGGCGGCCGAGGCGCAGAGGAAAAAGGCCAGGGTTTCTTAGTCATGTTGACCTATGCCAACTCGATTTGGACCGAGGCGATGAAATCGCTACGGCGCAACCTGATCCGGACGGTGCTGACTATTCTGGGCCTGGTGGTCGGAATCGCGGCGTTCATTTGCGTCGTAGGTGTTGGCAAAGCAGGCTCGGCGAAGGTCGAAGAGCAGTTAACGAAACTGGGCGACAACATGATTTGGATCGAGGCGGGCAGCCGCGCGACCAACGGTGTGCGCTTCGGCACGCGCGAAACCAACAGCCTCAAAGTGGAGGATGCTACCGCGATTTTCGCCGAGGTTCCCGGATTGAAGCGCATGAGTCCGAATGTTGACGGCCGCGTGCAGGTGGTCTATGGAACGCTGAATTGGAATACGACTTATCGCGGGGTGGCCCCGGAATATTTCGACATTCGCAAGTGGGAAATACAGAGCGGAACGATCTTTACTCACGAGGACGTAGAGAAGGACGTACCAGTCTGCATACTTGGCCAGACCGTGGTGGAGAACCTCTTTCCGAACGAGAATCCGGTGGGCAAGAGCATCCGCGTACAGGCGATGCCGTGCCGCGTGATTGGAGTCTTTCAACCCAAAGGTGCGTCGGCCAGTAGTACCGACCAAGATGACTTCGTTGCCATGCCCTACACTACGGCGATGAAGCGCATCAGCGGAACGTACTGGCTGGATGACATATTCTTCTCCACGACCTCGCGCGCGGCCATTCCCACTGCAACCAAGCAAGCAGTTGGGCTGCTACGCGAGCGGCATCATCTGCACCCCGACGAACCTGACGACTTCAATATTCGCAGCCCGGAGGATGTGATCCGCGCGCAGTTACAGGCCAGCCAACTCTTCACCTGGCTGTTGGGAACGACGGCTTCGCTGGCGTTGCTCGTGGGCGGCATCGGGATCATGAACATCATGCTGGTGTCAGTGACCGAGCGTACGCGGGAAATTGGAATTCGCCTGGCGATTGGGGCGACCGAAGGCGACATTCAGTTTCAATTCCTGAGCGAGGCGGTGGCAATCAGCATCCTGGGTGGCGCGTTAGGCGTACTTGCCGGGATCGGAGCTTCTTCGCTGTTTGAAACAACGCTGCAGTGGGAAATCAAGCTGACTCCGCAGCTTCTGCTCTTCTCCGGGCTTTTCGCCGCAGGCATCGGCATCTTCTTCGGATACTACCCATCGCGAAAGGCGTCTCAACTCGACCCCATGGCGGCGTTGCGCTACGAGTGACGATTCAGAAAAGCTCGATCAGCGGGGGGGGGCGGCTTGCGCCCGCCGTCGAGCCGCAAAAAGAATCGTCCTTACTTTGCCAAATATCTCGCCTCAACTAGAGACGTGCTGAACTGCCCGTGAAGAAGCGCCGTGGAAACTGTTCCCGGGACGACTAGACACCTTCAGGCTGTATAACGGCCGATCAGACCATAAGCGATTTGTTCTCAGCTGCTTTCGCCAGAGTTGTCAATGACTTGCCGAGGTTATTGTTTCGCGGGTGTGACCCAAAAGGTGCCGCAACCCGTTTTCGCTACGCCTGCATTTCAGCAATGTTGTTCGGCATGCCGTAATCGAGCGCAGCGCGAACGACTTCTAATTCAGGATGCTGATAATGCATCGCAGTCTTTACGTCCCGATGCCCCATGGTCTTCATTACGGCAGCCAAATTCCCGGTTCGCATGAGAACCCGAGTGCCGTAGTCATGGCGGGCACAGTAGAGGACCAGTTCCTGGGGAAGGCCGGCTTGCTGTCTCGCCTCTCGAAACAGGCGATCTATTGAGCACAGATGACCAGAAGCGGTACGGTTGGACGGAAACACCCAGCCGTCCTTTCTTGTGCCGCACCGTGCACGCAAAAGCTCAAAGACGCGACGGCTCATGGGAACAAGTCGTCGCCCTTCTGGAGTCTTGCTGTCCGGCACGAAGATCACGCGACTTTCCCAATCGAGATTCTCGATCCGTGCGCAGTAGAGTTCCCTTTGGTTTCTCATCCCCGTATCTCGCATCAAGGTCACGATGTCGCGGAAGAGCTCGAAGGTTTGCCTCCGCCACGGGCATGCCTTAGCCGCTTCGAGCAACCTTCGTTCGGCGTCGCCGTCAAGCCGAAGATGTCGACCATATTCCTTCATCATTTTGATTTTTGGAGCGTGGCCGATCATTTTCCACTCCTCCGCTTTGTGAAGCATTCGTCGCAATGTCCGCAAAGCGCAGTTGGCATTCGCGGCCGAGCCAGGAAATTTCAACTGCTCGGCACAATCACCGGTGATCTGGTCGAGTCTCATATCCGACACCGGTGTCGCCTTCAGCAGCCGCCAGCCGTTTCGGTAGAACTTCTTGGTTTTCTCTTCCAGCCTGGCGACGTCCACCCAAGCCAGAAAGCGCTCCGCAAACTTGCCAAGAGGGGACGGCTTAAGTGGAAGTGGATCTGTATTCTCCATCACCGAAGCCAGTTTCAGGCTTGCCGTTTTCACTGCCCTGACTGACCTCGTTTCCTGCGTTGACCCACGGTAGCGATGGCCTTGCACCGTGAAGTCGTACCAGTAAAACTTGGACTTTGGTTTCTTGAAGAGCTTCACGAGTTTCCTCCTTGCTGCCCGCACGGAAGCAACTCGCGTGTTCTGCACTACAATTGTGGTAATGGGTACATGCTAGCACATTGGTTCTCGAACGGATCAGTTTGAAATCGGTACACAAAGCTAATCCGTTTTAGCCTCTACACAACGGCCGCCAGGGACAGTGTCCGTGGCGCAGCTCGCCTCTGGGCTCGTTCTTTGATCAGAAGTAGCGTTTGAGCTCATCGAGGCCGATGAGGCTGGGACTAGACAAGAGACAAGTTGTCCTTCGGCATGGCTCTGTCCTGAAAGAGACAAATACCGGAGGTGGCTCATGAATGACGCTCTGACGCCGTGCAAGGGATGCAGTGAGCGCAATCGTCTTGGTATTTGGCGCATTTCTGGTGCGACTTACAACGAGGGCTTGCCGCGAACCAGATCCACGCGACCACCGACGCCAATTGATCCGCACTCGACCTAAGGCAATCGAACAGAGATTTATGCTCAAGCTGTGGCCTGGTTACAGCGCCCGTGATCTTGAGACGATCGCAGACTTTATAATACGAAGTACTCAGGCATCGCCGGCATGCTCCGAAGGAATTCGCAACGAGGGTGTTCTTCCTGAAGGTGGAGAGTTTCGCCAGGGAAGCTTTACGGCGTGAATGCTTGTCATAGTCATCGTTCGGCGCACGGCAGGCGCTTTCGAAATGGTCGAAACGGTCGCGCACTGGAACAAATTGCGGAGAAGCCTCGCAGCGGCGTGACTCTACTGGCGTCGCAGGACTTGTTGAGTGAGAGAGAACGTCACACTGTCGCAACGACGCGCAGATGCCCTTGGCGCCGTGATCGCGGCGCGGGCTTTACGGTGATCTCAACATCTCGGCCAAGCACAGTCAGAAAATACATAAGTCGTTCGGTCGAGAAACCAGATAGCTGACCTCGCAAAAGACGTGAAATCTTGGGTTGATCAATCCCCAGCATATGCGCGGCGCGAGTTTGGGTTAGTCGCCGCGTCCGAATGGCCTCGCTAATACGGATTGCAAGGTCGGCCTTGGCGAGACGCTCTTCGGGGTTGGGTAGTCCCATGTCGACGAAAACGTTCCCGCTGCCTTCTTCGACCTCGATTCTCTTCCTCATGTCTGTTCCTTCCGAGCCTCTGACCATCTGGCGTGTTCTTCTTCGGCTCGCTTGAGATGCGATTTGATTAGCTCAATCTCCGCTTTCGGCGTCTTGATCCCGGCCTTTGATTTCTTCTGAAACATATGTAAGACATATATGCGACCCGCCAAGCGGACCGTGTACACGGCGCGATAAGTATCGCCCGCGTGGTTTTCCACGATCTCCAGGATGCCTGCTCCACCAAAGCCCCGAAGCGGCTTGGCATCGGGGTGCTTTCCGCCGCGTTGCGCTATGTAGAGCGCGTAGCCAATTGCATCCTTGACATCTTCTGGAAAGGACGCGAGGTCTATCCTCGTGCTTCCGATCCAAACGACGGGCTTGATGTTGGCCGAAGTGATCATCTTTCATATTATGCCTAAACGAGCATAGAGGCAACCGATCGGTTCTGAGGGAGTTTCAATTTCCAAGAAACGTATCACTACTGTACGAGAACGAGACGATTTCAAGGCGTTGAAGGTTTGCCTCAAAGGAGCGCAAATTCCCCAAGTTGTTTAAAAAGACTAAAGGGTCCCAAATGGGGCTCTTGGAGCCCCAATGCCGGCACGCTGCCCAATAAAGAATCCGCTTTGCCGTTTGCGGGACCGCGACACGTGAAAACATGTGCTCTATCCATGCTTTTCAAGACTTGCTCTCTTGTTGAACCATGCGCGCGAGCATTCTGAGATTATTGTTGCGGACGGCAATCGATACATTGCATGTGTTTCCGTTTGCTCTTCCGTTCACGTCAGATGCATCCGGGACTACGGACGCGGTTTGCATGATTGGCGGCGAATCCGTGCTAACCACGAGGTCGTTGACATGCTTGACAAACAAACGCGCGGCGCTATTCTTCTGCTCCACAGGAAGGGTTACAGTCTTCGTTGTATCTCACGCCTTCTCTTCTTGAGTCGCGATTCCGTCAGAAAAGTCGCAAGACTCTGCTCGGACCAACCTCCAATCGTCCCTCGTCCGAGTAAGCTCGATGCCCATCGGGAAAGAATCGTGCAGATGCTCGCAGAGTTTGCCGGAAACGTTGTCAAAGTACATCGGGCATTGGCAGACGCCGGTACGACCGTCCGATATCCAACCCTAACCGCCTTCTGCCGGAAGAATCACCTTTTGGATGGTGCCTGCGATCCCAGACACTCCGTCGTGGCCGCGCGACAATGGTTGCTGGAGCTACTCAACGGAAGACATTCGGTGGAACGACTTCAGTCTCAGCTTTCTCCTACTACCGAAGATCGATTCCTGTTTCCCCAACTGAAACATGGTCGATCCCGACATCGTAAGAAAGCCGCAACCATTCTTGCGAGAAAACGAGGCATTTCGAATTGTGTGATTGCAACGGCGCTTCGGTCGTCACGCTCGACTACAAGACGATACTACAAGATGTATCTCGAAGGCGGGCTGGAAAAGCTGTTTGCCCGGAATACGACTCGCCACATGGGAGCGGAAGCGCAGCATTCCGAGCGAACAAAACGCGTCCTCGAAACTCTCCATCATAAGCCGACTGCCTTTGGCTTCAACCGCACCAATTGGACGCAGCCCGCGCTCCTTAAAGCCTATGAGCAATCATATGGTGAGATCATTTCCAGAGGCACTCTTGCCAGAATCGGGCGCGCTGGCTACAGATGGAGAAAGGCACGGCGAGTGCTTACAAGTCCAGATCCCCATTACCACGAAAAGGTCGAGCTGTTGCTGAATACGTTGCGCTGCCTTGGCGAGAATGAAATGTTTTTCTTCCTGGATGAGTGGGGACCGATACAAGTCAGGAAGCGTGGAGGAAGGGCATATCAAAACGACCACGCAACCATTCCTCGCCGCCAAGTCTCTCGCGGAAATGTATCGCTGATTGCCGCCATCAGTGCCACGACAAACCAACTAACATGGGGCTTTCTCGAATCAAAGGATTCACACGCCATGATGGACATGATCGAAGTCTTGTACAACCAGCACTACACAAAGACAAAACTCTACGTCACTTGGGACGCTGTCGCATGGCACAGTTCCGGTCCGTTTTTTGAAGCGTTGGATCAGTTCAACGAAAAGACCAGAGCGTTGTCGGTTGGCCCGGTCATCGAATTGGTACCGCTTCCTATATCCTCACAGTTTCTCAATGTGATTGAGGGAGTTCTAAGCGGTATGACGCGAGCGGTCATCAATAACTCCGACTACGCGAACGCCACGCAAATGAAGCTCGCGATCTCAAAGCACTTCAGCGAGAGGAATGAGCATTTCAGACACAACCCCAGGCGAGTCGGTAAGAAAATCTGGGACTTTGATTTCTTTCAAGATTTCGATGCACTTCGAGCCGGAAATTACAAGGATTGGTAGGTTGTATTATGAAGGGCGATATTTCATTGCATCGTTGCCTAAAAGTTCTCAATAGCGCAGAAGCCATCTGATGGCAGACGATGTGGCCGTGTTCTTTTTCTCCATATTAGAGCTCCGAAGACCCTCCAGGTATATCCGGCGGCCATCATGTTCCGCGTAACCTCGTGCGATCGACTCCCTGCGAAAACGATCCAGCCATTCGAAGGCGGCAGGATACCTCAGCCGAAGATTTGCTCTAATCCTCATTGCCTGCTCAGGACTGCGAAGGAAACGACGGCATACTGCTGCATCCGAAAGGCCAATAGCAATGGAAAGCAGCACATCTGCATGGTCCAAACCTTCAAGCAATGGCTCCCCGGCGCACCGGAAATCTGATCGCGTACAACGGCTTAGGTCCCTGCGCAGAACTTCGTCCTCAGTGACCTGCCGCAATCTGTGCAATGCATGCCTGGGGCTTGAATAGTCTTGGCTTAAAAGTAAGTCCCCGACCGCATTCGCTCGCAGTGCTTCGTCGAGATTTGGGCTGGACGTGGTGGCACTCCTGTGTGGTATGCGGAGTTGACTAAACAGCGGAAAAGCCTTTCCTCTCCTCGTTGCATTCCGTATTGCATCGAGTTCACGTAGGCGCTTGTAAACCCTCCGGTACTTTACAATCTGCTCAATGAGCGGATGACGCCACGCGAGTTGCTCCATTCCAGACTGCGTTAGCGGACGAAACGTTATCCATTCCCGTAATCCTTCAACCTTTCTCAGGGCATCGGAAGCCCCGTTCCGAGAATCCAGGTCGAATTCGCAGCCAGCCTCCTGAAAGATCAACTTCTTCAGCCCATCCGCGCTCTTGCGAAGATGGTTTATCGACATCTCAATCTTCTTTAAGTCTATTCGGACACCCTCACATTCCATTAGGGCGAGCTTCACTAACATGCGCATTCTGTCCTTTAAGAACCCGTCTTCCAACTGACGAGTTCGAAGCTCCGTGGTCAGATGATGAAACAACCGGAGCGACACATCAGCGTCGGTACACGCATGTTCGACGAGATCCTTGAAGGGAACGTCGAGGAATGTCTGCTCTTTTTCGACAAGGTCACCGTATCGTTTGATTTTCGTTCCCAACAATCTTCGCGCCACTTCACCAAGGTTAAAAAAGTCCCAATCGCCAAAGCACTCGCCCGCCGCCAACATCGTGTCGAAGTGTATATTTCGCAGGTGCATGCCATGCTTCCGCAAAATCAGGTAATCAAACTTGATGTTGTGTCCAACAAATTTTGTTTTGCACCTGAATATTCGTGCGAGGCGAGTTCGAACTTCTTCCTGTGATGCTCCATCGAGATCCTGCTCCATCAGGGGCACGTAAACAGCCTGCTTTTCCCTGACGGAAAACGCGACCCCGTAGAGGACGGCATTCCTCGGATCTTTGTCGCTGGCCTCCGTGTCCAAACCACACATCTCTGCGCCCTCGACCATCTTTTGGAGTTCATCCAATTCTGCCGGTGTGCGAGCAGCCCTGTAATCGGTCCGAGTAGGATTTTCTTCGGCTAAGTTTATATTCCTCACCAATTCCCGCTCTGGAAAAGGCAGGAGGCGAACGAGTGACCAGAACCCATACTCCTTCAAGACGGAAGCGGCGGCTTCCGCCTCTTCGATAAACTTCGTTTCCCCATACCTGCCTTTTATCTCCGCAAGCGCTGCCGCCCTGAATTCAAGCTCAAGGCAGCGTTCACGGAGGGCGTCACTCCTTGTACGCAGCTTCCGCCCAGCTTGTCCGAGATCGCCCGCTGCGGCTTTCTGCAAAACAGTTTCGAGAGTCCCCTGCAATTCAAGGAAGCGCACAGCCTGTTTTTGCGTGAGCATCAAATCGTGCCCGTTCTTCTCGGTTAACGCGAACAAAGATGGCACCTGACGAGGACTGACACCGAGCTGAGCTTTTATGGAGGCCACCGTGACAACATCCATCTCATTACCCTTCTTCGGGAGGATGACACCACACCGATCAGTGACAAGCTGAAGCATTGCTTTGTTCCCCGTTACGATCCAGGTGCAGCGTTCCGCCAGAGCAGCACAGACATTTCCTACGCGGACACCCTCCGCATGAAGAACTGGTACACGAAGCCGCTTTAGAAAATCGACAGCGTCAGAGATTAGTGACTCGGGCAGGCGGGGTCGATCATTGCAAATGACGATGAGAGCCTTTCGGATGCCGAGTTGTTTGCGCAGGCGCAGCAGGTCGCGAGCGAATCCAAAAAGCATTGTAGTGTCACGGCCATGCGAGTCCTGCAAAAGTGGGGCGCCAAGAAAGGCATTGTGGCTCCTCTCCAGGAGAAATGTGGAATCTATGACAAACAGGCTTTCGGCCATTGTGCAATTACCATTCACGCTAGTTTCTGGAGCTGAGGCTCTCCATGTCCTGGAAGAAATCGATGTCCGAAATCCTTTTGCTGGCGCGCTTCGGATCATCACAGAAGTGATCCTTTCGCTAGACAAATGTGTCGAAATGGCCGTCTTCATTTCGTCTTCGGATTGATAATCCGAATAACGGCCCCTGTCGTCAGAAGCGCGGTCCCGGCGAACGCCTTGCTCGCCTGCCGACGATAAATGCGACATCGATCAAGAAACGGCTCTCAGGCCTCACCACTCCCGATAGTTCCCCGACCTGAGATTGCTGTGGTCTTCGAAAAAGTTTATGTTCCATATTCTCTTGCCCGCGCGTCTTGGGTTGTGTTTGAAGTAAGTGTTCCTTTGACTAAAATGTCCAGATATTGTTTTCTTCATTTCCTCCTCTGATTCATAATCCGAATTGTGGATCACCGCTGCTTTCATGGCACTGAAAACGGCCTCGATCACATTCAAGAACTGTGCACTCGATGGAAGAGGGATGAACTCGATGATCGGGCCAGCACTGTTTGCAGTATTCCAGGTATTAATCTCGTCGGTCCACTCTACCAACTCATTCGATCCATGCCAGGAAGCGGCGTCCCAGGTAAGATAGACTTTGGATTTATCGTGATAGCGGTTGTAAAGTATCTCAGCTAGGTCAATGATCCCCGCGGAGTCTTTCGAAGTGTGATAGAACCATGTCATCTGATTGATATTAGCGCTCAAGGCCCCGTACAAGGTGATAGAACCCCTCGAACGCTGGTTCTGCGGATGAGTGCGGGTCTCTCCTTTTGGGGTGTAGCATCTGCCTCCATATCTTTTGACCTGTAACGGCCCTAGCTCATCGATGAAAAACAAGTCCTCATCAAGTTTCAAGGACTGGAGGGTTTTCAACAGCAATTCCACTTTTTCACGGTAATTAGGATCCGGACTCGTTAGCAATTTTCGCGACCTTTTCCAACGCAGCCCGCCTTCCCTCAAGAGCCGACTTACGGTACTCTTTGACGGCTTCTGGCCGTACAGTTTTTCAAACGCCTCTGCGAGGCTTTGTAGCGTCCAGTTACTTCTGTTGATCCCGTAGACCTTCGGTGGGTGATGAATGATCTCGATTAACGCTCTGGTCGCGCCTCGCAATTCAGTGTTCTCGATTAGCTGTTCTTGGTTGCCGGCCTCAGTTTTGGTGATGCCCGCACGGGAGCTTGGCGCTGTGTCTGTGGGTGATTCCTGGCTTAAAGCGTCACAAACAAGCGAGAAGAACGTGCGGAATACCTTGCCTACCTTCGCCTCGGCTGCACCAATATGCGCCGACGCCGACAGCCAGCGACGTCGCACTTGTTCGACGGCTTCCTCGCCGATGCCCAGTTTCATAGCTGCATCCGATTGGCAGATACCGTCGCTCCACAACAAGATAACGCGTGGAGGCCAGTCGGGGTCCTGAAGGCTCCTTAACTCTTCGGTGATCACCTCGAGTGCCTCCTTTTGCTGGGCGGAAAGAGTTATCGATAATGGTAAAGCTTCAATCATGTGAACTCTAAGGACTGAACCTTGGGACTTAGATGCCTATCCTCTTTTAACCTCGCTTCGTCCCGGCTGCTGACAACCTAGTCGGTACGTTGGTTTGGGGGCGTCGCGAAAGATATTGTGGCCCGTCTCCATAAGAAAAGTGGAGTCTATGACGAACAGGCTTTCGGCCATTGTGCAATTACCATTCACGATAGTTTCCGGCGGTGAGGCACTCTGTGTCGTGGAAGAAATCGATGTCCCAAATCTTTTTGCCGGCGCGTTTCGGATTTTCACGGAAATAATCGTTACGCTCGACGAAGTGTGTTGAAATGGCCATCTTCATTTCGTCTTCAGATCGATAATCTGAATGGTGGATCACAGCTTTCTTCATTCCGCTGAAGACCGCCTCAATTACATCTAAGCACCGGCCACCCCGCTGGGGTGGTTGTGTGAGCCAGGAACTCCCTTCAGGGTGGCGGCTGAGATGGTTGGAGTGTTGGCCCCTGACACGAGGGCTAGTTCTCGCAGCAGAGTCATGCCGGTGCGATGTGGGTTCTCGCGTTTCAGGCGTTCGATCAGCTCCGCCAGGTGTCGTGGAACGACACGCGATTGCCCGCGGTCGCATCGCTGTTTCGGAGCCAGGGCCAGAAAGCCACCGCGGCGATAGCGCAGCACCCAATCGAGCAAGGTGTCAACCGAAAGTGTAGTGCGCTCGGAGTAGGGAATGTCGTACTTGCGCGCAGCGATCTCCTCCGCCCGTCGCGTGAGTTCACCGTGGGGCAGCATTTCCAAAACCAGAGGAGCGATGAGCGCATAGCGGAACAAGGCGATCTTTTCGGCCCGCGCGTCCATTACGACCAACCTTCACCTTCGGCCACCATAGCCGGCTCGCTCTTTGCCGCCAAGACAAGGGTTGTGTGTTTAACTCAGGAACTGGATAAAGTTGGTAACAGTTCGAAGCGACAACCGTGCGGAACAAAAGAACGCGGCCAGCCCAGCAAATGGGCACGTAGTTCTGCAAAGAGGAAACGATGTGCTGGAATCCAGCCGATCGCCTCGAGCATCTGTAACGCCCGAGTCGGAGAATCTCTCGCCGGCACGACTGTAGCTAAGCTGGCCAAGGCAGCGCACAAAGCCGTAGCCACTTGATTGAATCGCCGTACCCAGAACTGGCCACGTTGGTAAGGCATGTTGGTCTGAAAGAGCGCAGCAGCCACTACTCCTAAAGAGTGTCTGTGGAGCAGGCGGGTTACCAAAAATAAACCGATTACCTGAATGCTGTAACGCAGGTAGGGCAAGACGAACTCCGGCAGTAGAGAGACGGTACGTTTGCAGAGCAGGCACAGATAACGACGCACGCGAATGGATCCGTCGTACTGCACATCCACCAAGGTGCGGCAATAAAACCCATGCGCTCGAAGCGGATCTTTCGCCTGGCAGAGCGGACAGTGGTCGGGTCGATACCGATTGGGATTGGAAAGTTCTTGCTCATACTGCTCGATGCAGCCGCAGAACGGATGTAGCATTTGCATGAGGGGGTCTTCCTCCGTGAGCTGGTACTCCCGTCCTGACTAACCTCGCAAATCCTACCATCCAAGAATCAGCGAATCAGCTGCGATTGGGATAAGTGCAATCTCACGCCTCCACTTCAACGACACATTAGTTCCAGCGTTCTTGTCGGGAGGTTTGCGACCAGGCAGAAGTTAATCCTTCCCCCCGGCAATTCCTGAAGATTGCGTGATGCCGAAAAGCATTACTGCGCCTCGCGTCCAATCTCCGGCGGTGGCTAGCAACACCTGTCGCCGTGTGCCATTGCTGTGCCGCATGTCGCGCGCGGATCAGAGGCAAGTCCCAGAATTTCTTCATTGTGTGCGAAGTCACTTCCGTGCGGGCTGATTGCCGGCAAGTCATTGATGTTATTGGCCATTGTAGTAGAAAACTCCTTCAGGTCGCCTAACGGCAAGTTATACAACCTGCGAACTGACGAATTTACTTCCGGACATTCAGACGTCAGGTCGGTACCGGCGGCATACGCCATCATGCGGGGCATGCAGACAAACGACACGTCGTAGAGGTTTCGTTCCAGAATCCAGGTGCCAACGGGACGAGCAAGTGCACGTACAATCCATGCGTCCACATGCCGTTCACTTGTCACTCGCCACTTTGTTGGGGGTGAATTGCTGCTCGCCCGGCGGTTCCCACTGTCTGTGCTAGGCACGACGGTGGAATGCGCTTGCGCACTGCGCTCGTGCTAGAGCTAGACGAGGGGAAAGTCGTGCGGCATCCTGGGTTTGTCGCTAGGGGTTTTTCGACTTCGGCGTCGTCGGCAGCCACGGACGACGCCTGCGCTCAGGATGACAAACGGGGAGGATCCTACACAGTCCACAACCGGGACTGTGCGGGACACCCGTATTCGAGACGATCACATCTTTCTGCGTCGGCGCAGTCCGAATCCCAGAAGACCAATAGCCAACAGCGCCAGAGTTGAAGGCTCGGGTGTGATCGAGCCGAGATACGACGCGCTGATGGTTTCTGTCGTGGGCGAGGTACGGGTGATGGTACCGTTCAGGGCGGCTTCACCTGTAGCCCCGGTGAACGCTCTCGTACCGCCGCTGATCACAAAGTCACCCTTGAAAGTTCCCATTCCCTGGCCGTTGCCGGCGCCCTCTCCGGAGTTCGTCCCGAAGAGCGTGCCGTTCAAAAAAGTCAGAGTAATCATGCCATTCTTGATGACGAATTGCGGCGGGTTGCTGAAGTCGACGGTTGACTGTCCAACAATGGTGAATGCGCCAAAAGAAGCGTCCGTTCCATCGCCGGTAAAGTTCTGGGTGAAGATGCCTGGCGTACCTGTTGGAGTCAGGGTGCCTGTGCCGTCGAAATTGCCGGAGAGTTCGGAGGCGCGCAAGGGAATAACCAAAGCCGCAAGCAGAGCAACGACTCCGCACAGTCGTGAGAAAGCTTGTGAGTTCTTGAAGAGGAGCAGGCACGAGAAATTCATAGGAGTTCCTCCTTAGGCGAAGCTTGGATTCGAAAGGACCCCACCGTGGCCTGGGCTAATAGCGAGAAAGTATATATGGGATTGCTGTGCGAGGACGTTTGAGATTGTTAATTTTCCCCTGAGTGCCCACCAGCACAAAGGGCACGGAATGGCTTCCGTGCCCTTGTGTTTCCAGCGGAGTTTATGAGCCCGTACTTACGCTCCGCTAGAAGTTCCATGAAGTACGCGGAAAGTACTGCCGCCGTTGCCCCAGATCAGGACCATCGCATCCTGTCCTTGGGGAACGTTGGCGAGGGCCTTCTGCACCTCGGCTGCGGTCGGCGTCTGCTGACGGTTCACGCTCTGAATGATCTGACCGGGCTGCAAACCAGCTTCGTCAGCGGGGCTGCCGGGCTGCACGCGCTGAATCACTGCACCCTTCAGGCTCGAGGGGGCCTGCAACTGCTCGCGCACGTCAGAGGTGAGATCGCTGATGCCGATCCCCCAGCGTGGCTTACCATTCTCGGACCTGGCGCTGAGATCTTCCTGCTTCTCCTTAGAGCCGAGTTCTTCGAGTGTGACCGGCACATTGACACTCTTGCCGTTGCGGAGGACGTCAAGACTCACCTTGGTTCCGGGACGCTTCGAGCTGATTTCAGCCTGGAGCTGTCCGGCGTCGGAGACTTTCTTCCCGTCGAGTCCGACGATCACATCGCCTACGTTGAGGCCGGCGCGCGCACCGGGCGAATCAGTTTGTACTTCGCTGATGACTGCGCCGTTGGCGTCGTTCAGATTGAAGAACTTTGAGTTCTCGGGCGTGACGTCAGTAATACCTACCCCGATGTAAGAGTGGCTGACTTTTCCGTAGCGCACCAGAGAGTCCGTTACCGGCTGCACGATGGAGGTGGGGATCGCAAAGCCCATTCCGGAGAAGCTGCCAGACGGCGAGATGAGAAACGTGTTGATGCCAACCACTTCGCCGTAAGCATTGACCAGTGGGCCTCCGGAGTTGCCTGGATTGATGGCCGCGTCAGTCTGGATGTACTGGCCGGGCTTCCGAGGATCATCGTTAGACGGATTGGGACGATTGAGCGCGCTCACGATTCCGCGCGTCACGGTGAAACGGAACCCGAACGGGTTGCCGAAGGCCAGAACGGTCTGGCCGGGTTGAAGCTTGCTGGAGTCGCCCAGAGGAATGTTGGGGAAGTTGCTGCCTTCGATCTTGATGACGGCCAGATCGGTTAGTGGATCGTTGCCGATGAGCTTCGCCGGCAGAATACGGCGGTCGCTGAGCGTGACCTTGATGTCGGTGGCGCCATCTACGACGTGCTTGTTGGTGATGATGTAACCGTCGGGCGAGATGATGACGCCGCTGCCGATGCCGTGCTGGAGCTGCGGCTGCTGCGGAACCATTTGCTGGCCGCGTCCGCCTCCGAAGCCGAACTGGCGTTGGAAGAACTGCTGCATTTCGTCAGGCTGGCCCTCCGTTCCTTCGGGCATGCCTTGCATCATTGCCTTCTGATTGACCTTGGCGGTCACGGCGACGTTCACGATCGCCGGTGTGACGCGCGCGGCAACGGTCTCCATCGCCTGGTCGAGCGAGAGCAGCGGGGCGATTTTGCTGTCGTCCAGAGGTGCGGCGTTAGAAGTAGCGGCCGCACGAGCGGTCGGCTGGAGGAAATGGTGACCAACACCGAAGATCAGGGCAAGCGCCAGGACAGCGGCTCCGATGCGACGCTTGGTGTATTGAGTCGTGCTCTTCATGCGATTTGTGGCTCCTGTTGCAGACTTTGAAACTTTGTTGATCAGCTGCGGGTTAACAACTAAACGTTTAGTTGACGTGGATGGTCTGGGTTTCGTTAGCAAAAAACATCTTAAATTTGTTTTGGAATACCTCCGGTAAGAAGGCGCCGCTGCACCGGCGAGAGACGGAACAATGTGACTCGCCAGAGGACCGGTCCGTCTCGGCCAAGCTCTCCGCCCTGGAACACCATAACTACTGGTGCGGGCGTCGGCTCGATCGGGAAATTTGCCAAAAGCAGCGCGGGTATCGGCAGCTCGGCGGGAATCGAATTTACGGCTACGCGCTTAATGAAGGCCGGACCACCCTTCGGCGTCTTGTGGTGACGCGGCTGAACACGGGCTGGCGCGAGAGCATGCAAAGGCGTTGCGGGCTGCGGATGATCGGTATATTTCAGGCTTACCGGCTGCAAATGCGGCTCGATAGCCGACTGCGGTGAAGAGATTCTCGCGGTCCGAGTCGCGGTATTGTCCGCGGAAAACCTGACCAACAGCGGTGCCCGAGAAACTGCAAAAGTCGAGACCACAGCGGCAACAGCGAGAATCGCGACCGCTGATTTGCGAGTACGGACGCTTCCCTGCCGATCTCTGCGAAGGATCTCCACGAGGCGGAGCCGAAGCTGCTTGACGTGTCCGACAGCAGCCTGCGCGAGCTCGATGCCGCGGCGGAGGAAACTCCTCTCTGCCAGGCTGACGAGCGACTCAGCGTAATCGCGCGGGCTGAAATTGGCGGCCAGAACCGCTTCGTCGCAAGCCATTTCGCGCTCCAGCGTGAGTCGCGACTCGATAAACCAAACTGCCGGATGAAAGAAGAACACCGCCTTCGCGAATTTCTGCGCGAGGTTGGTCCAGTCATCATAGCGGCGCAGATGGGCGAGCTCATGCAGGAGAATGGCATTGAGCTGCTGCGAAGGAGTTTCTGTAAGTGCCCACGCCGGAAAAACGACCATCGGACGCAAGTATCCCAAGGCTGCGGGGACGCGGATAGCGTCCGAGACGCAGAGCCTGACGCTTTGGCGTGATGGAACGTCGGCCAGAGTATTGCGGAGCAGAGGATCAAGCGTGTCGAGCTCCATCGGCCGACAAGTTGCGCGGAGCCGCATCAGGCGATACAGACCGTGAACAAGATGGGCCAGGCCGAGAGCGGCACCCAATATCCAGACAACGAAGACATACTTAGCCACGTCTTGCGGCAAAGTGAATGCAACTGTCGAGTGGGCCAGCCCCGGGGCGTAGGAGGAAGCACCAACAGGGCCGACCCACGGCAGAATGGCGATCGCGCCAAGCGCAATCAACCAAATCGAAAAACGAAGGGCGGCGGAACTACCGCGTCCGATTATTCTGGTAAGCAGCCAGGCCAGCCCGAAGAGCCACAGCCCAGGGAGCACGCTGTTCAGCATGCTACTGGCGGCGATGCGAGTAAAATCTAACATTTACTCCCGCTCCTTCAAGTATTGCTTTAAACGCTGCATCTCTTCGGCGCTGAGACCCGAATCTTCGAGGATGTTGAGCACGAGTAACTCGTGCGAATTCTGAAACAGGCGCCGTACCAGGTGGCGCACTTCGGAACGGGTGGCCTCGGAGCGCTCGACCAAGGGAGCGTAAACGAAGGCGCGACCGTCCTGAGACTTGGCGTGGGCTACGTAGCCCTTCTTCTCCAGGATTCGAATGGTGGTCAGCACGGAGTTGTAGGCCAAGGGCTTATCGCCCGGAAGGGTTTCCAAGACCTGCTGTACGGAAGAGGGCCCGCGCTGCCAGAAGACTTCCATGAGCCGGAGTTCGGCCTCGGTGAGCGTCGATGAAGGTTTCGGCGGCACGGAGATTGGACGAGGCTGGGAGCAAAAGGTAACTAAGGGATTAGTTGGTGGGGGCGGAATGCTCCGGCTCATGGCTTCCGGCGCAGGTTGATGAATTGTTCCAGCGCGTCGTGAGTTTTGGGCCAGTCGTCGCGGAGAAGTCGCGATAGAGAGCGGTCAGCCAGTAGCTTGTTGCCGGTCTGGCAATACGGACAGTAATTGGCTTCGTTCGCGCCGTAACGGATGCGTTGAATGATATTGCCGCAGCGCGGACACTTTTGCTTGTACTTGCCGTGCACGGCCATCTCTTCGCGGAAGGCGCTGACGTTCTCTGGAAACTTTTTGCCAGCCTCGGTACGAAGGCGGTCGATCCAGTCCTGCAAAGTGGTGCGTGTAGCCGTGAAGAGCTGCGCGATCTGCTCAGGTGTGAGCTTCTGGGTAAGCAGCATAGGCGAGAGCTTCGCTTGGAAAAGGATCTCGTCGGAGTACGCATTGCCAATTCCGCTGAAGAGGCGCGGATCGGTAAGGGCGCGCTGGAGCGTGTGGTTCTCCGACTGTAAAACACGAGTAAAGGTAGTTAGCTCGGTGTCGAGAACTTCGAGACCTTTCGGATCGAGCGCCTGAAGAGCGTCTTCTCCGGCGACGAAATGCAGTGACGCGCGCTTCTGCGAACCCGCTTCGGTCCAGAGGAGGGTTCCGTTGGGAAAGTCAAAAGCCGCAAGGCCACGTGGACGGACGAGCTTTGCGCCGAGGGGGCGCCAGTGAAGGCGGCCGGCGATCATCAGGTGCAGAACAAGCCAGAGATCGTGCTCCAAACCAATGCAAATACGCTTGCCCATTCGCCGGAGGCCGAGCACCTGCTTGCCTTCTGCTTGTTGGATGGGAGGAATCGCGGTCCGAACCAACGACGGCGCCACGATGCGGACCTTTTCCAGCTTTCGTCCGCCGATGCGCGTCTGCAACGCATCGAGATAAACCATGATGTCAGGGAGTTCAGGCACGAGATTCAGCTTATGTCAGGGGGACAAGAACGAACAACGCCGCCCATGCCACAACTCAAACATCAGCACTGGTGAGGCAGGCAAAATTTAGACGCCCAAGAGCTGGGAGCAGCCCCCAGCCCTTACCTTTTGTGACGCATATTAAGTGACTACCGCTGGCATTCTGGCTGTCTACCACCACATCGTAGGCACGCAGGTGGTGAATTGATTTATGAGTCTTCGCCCCTGAGTGAGACAGATCGCCAGCCACTGTCACGGTTTCTCCCGCGTAATTATTCAAGTAGACGTCGCGCGGGGTGGAGATTTCCCACGTCGAGCCATCGCTGGATTTTATGGTGTATTCACGGGCATCCAGAGCGGGCTGCAAGCAGCCGGTGACCTCGGTGGCTTTGGCGGGTGCGTGGCTGCCAGGTGCAGCGTAGGCAGTGTTGAGTCCGAATGTGCCAAGAAGAAAAATTCCACCGGCTGACAAGCTTGCTAGCCGATTCATAGTTCAATACCTCCTAGTATGTTTGACAGAGCCAGGCTTCATTTGGACGCTGATCGTGGGGCGAAAATGAGGGTAACATCAGGAGTTTCCCTACTGCTTTGCGACACCTTAGGCACTTGATGTGGAGGTCGACTGGCCTCAATCTTTCGGTTTCAACTAGAATCTCGCACGGGTTGGCACGGCACGAGGAATTGTGAAGACCAGCATTTTTGAGATTTTCAAGGTTGGAGTGGGGCCATCGAGTTCGCATACGGTGGGACCGATGCGGGCGGCGCGCCGGTTTGCGGCGGAGCTGAAAGAGTTAGGGTTGCTTGGGCGTGTTTCGCGCGTGAGAGTAGAGCTGTTTGGCTCTTTGGCACTCACAGGGCACGGTCACGCTACCGACCGCGCTGTGCTGCTGGGGTTGTCGGGTGAGGAGCCAGAGACGATCGATCCGGCGACGGTTTACGAAAGGGTGGCAAACATCCGGCAGCGGCGAGAAATTAAGTTGCTGGGCGAGGCGGCAATTCCCTTTCATGAAGATGCCGATTTGCTCTTCTTGAAATCACAGACACTGCCGGGTCACTCCAATGGTATGCGGTTTACGGTGTTTGATGAAATGGGCGAGGGGCTGCATGGGGCTATTTTCTATTCGGTGGGTGGAGGGTTCATTCAGCGCGAGGGCGAGCAAGCCGGCACGACCGAATTGAACCCGCCTCCCTTCCCTTTTGCCAGCGCAGACGAGTTGTTGGAGATTGGAAATCGTGAGCAGCTGGCGCTCTGGCAGATCGTTTTGGAGAATGAGAAGACGTGGCGCAATGAGGCCGAGATTCGCGCTGGCCTGATGCGAATTTGGGATGTGATGCAGGCGTGCGTTCAGCGTGGGCTGGAGACAGAAGGCGTGCTGCCGGGTGGATTGAATGTGAGGCGGCGAGCTCCCGGACTGGCTCGCAGATTGCAGGAGAAGGGGTCGAGGGATCCACTGGCTCCGATGGATTGGGTGAATGTTTACGCCATGGCAGTAAATGAGGAGAATGCCGCGGGTGGGCGCGTAGTCACGGCTCCCACGAATGGAGCGGCCGGGATTGTTCCCGCGGTAGCGCATTATTACGAGCGGTTCATTGAGGAAGCAAACGACGAAGGACTGTTTCGATACTTCTTAACCGCCGGGGCGATTGGAATTTTGTATAAGGAGAACGCGTCAATCTCAGGCGCGGAGGTGGGTTGCCAGGGCGAAGTGGGCGTGGCCTGCTCGATGGCCGCAGGAGGACTGGTCGCGGCGCAGGGCGGCACGAACCATCAGGTGGAATACGCGGCTGAAATTGGCATGGAGCACAACCTGGGAATGACCTGCGACCCGATTGGCGGGCTGGTACAGATCCCATGTATTGAGCGCAACGCGATGGGGTCAGTGAAAGCAATCAATGCCAGCAGAATCGCCATGCAGGAGACGGGTGAACACAAAGTCTCGCTTGATCAGGTGATTGCGACGATGTATCAGACGGGACTGGATATGCAGTCGCGATACAAGGAGACTTCGCTCGCGGGGCTGGCGTTGAATGTGATCGAGTGCTGAACGACGGCTGTCAGCCGCCAGTTCCCAACTCCCGTTTTTCGCTCTGCGCTCTTCGCTCCCCTTGGCTTCCCACCTCGCTACGTCGATGTCAGGCCAATAAAACAGCTCAACTCCGGATCCTTCGAACTCGGTTGCCATGGCGACCTCGCTCAGGATTGCGCTTGCGGGCTCAAAGCGCCGGCAGACCACCGCAACTTAACTGTTCGTTACAAAACGACACACCGGGCTCAAACGTCGAATAAGAGAATTGAAAGTAGGTGACCCTGAGCTGAGAAGTCCTCTTTGGAGTTCTTTCCGGAAGGACCACGGCGGCCAGGGCGATCGTGGTTTCTCTTGTGCTCTCTACATAAAACGCAAGATCATCCGGCCCTCTGTCAGATCAAGCTCATGATGACCCTCGTAAAAGTAAGCGCTCGTGCTTTCGTCGGCAACAAATTGAGGAACTTTGCACAGTACAAAACCGCAATACGAGGTGGGTGGCGCGTGAGTGCACCCAAGCTATTCCTTTGCAACGGCGATGCTCGTACCGCGCTCCTCATGTTGGCTGTTGGGTTGGTTGCAACATGCTCAGTGTTGCCTGCGTCAATGATGGCGCAGGCGGCAACCTCAACGCAGGCCAAGGCGCTTGGCGAGGTGAAGTCAATCGCAAACGGCATGCTGGTCTTGGCGACCGACGAGGGAAAGAGCCTGAACATTTCCCTTCCCGATGGCGTGCGCGTAGTACAGATTCCTCCGGGTGCAACCGACTTGAAGAATGCGACGCCGATTACGGTGCAGGATTTGCAGGTCGGCGATCGTGTGCTGGTACGTGGTGCTGCCAGCGACGGCGGAAAATCAATTGCGGCTACGGCCGTGATCATGATGAAGCAGTCGGATGTGGCTGCGAAACAGCAGAAAGAACGCGAAGAGTGGCAGAAGCACGGCATCGGAGGATTGGTGAGCGCGGTCGATCCGGCGGCAGGAACGGCGACGATTTCGGTGACGTCATTTGGTGGCACGAAGAAGCTGCTAATTCAGACGAACAAGAAGACGATCGTGCGCCGCTACGCGCCCAATTCGGTGAAGTTCGATGAGGCGAAGGCAAGCACGTTGGCGGAGATTCATCCTGGCGACCAGCTACGCGCTCGGGGCGAGAAGAATTCTGACGGAACTGAGTTTGCGGCCGACGAAATCGTCGCCGGCACGTTCCGCAACATCGCCGGCACGGTGACGACGGTGAATGCGGCGGACAACTCAATGACCGTCATGGACGTGCTCAGCAAAAAGCCCGTGACGGTGAAGATCAGCGCGGATTCGCAGATACGTAAGCTGCCGCAACCGATAGCGCAACGGATTGCGATGCGGCTGAAAGGGCAAACGCCTGAAGGTGGGACTGCTCCGGGAGGAGTCCCGGGTGGAACACCGCCGGCGCAAGCGCAAGGAGGGCCTCCGCAGGGTGCACCCGGCGCCGGATTTGGCGGCGGACAGCGTGGCGGTGGCGACTTGCAGCAGATGCTAAGCCGTTTGCCGGCAGCGGCGCTGAATGATTTCCAGAAGGGAGATGCGGTAATCCTGGTATCCACCGAAGGAAATGGGGGTGGCGTAACTGCGATCACCCTGTTAGGCGGCGTTGAGCCCATTTTGACCGCTTCTCCGGGAGCACAAGCGATGATGCTAACGCCTTGGAGCTTGAGTGGAGGTCCGGGAGAGGCTCAGTAAGACAGTGGCTAGTGATCACTGATCGACCGGTCAGTGGGAGCACTGATTTCATAACACTCACTTCGGGACACGGCTTCGCAGGCCGCGCAAAGAGTTGCATGCGCGACGACAATGAGTCAGGGCACGACTTTAGGCGTGCCGCACAGAGTTCCTATAAACAGGGGCTTTAGCCTCTGTGGGACTTCGAATTTCCTAAGAACGACGTGGATTAGGCAGGGATAGAGACAGTGATGAAAGTTTATTTCCGGAACGTAATCCGGATTGCAATTTTTGCGTTGTGCTTCGTCTTGATGGCAAATAGCTGGAGTTGGGCGCAGGCGAACGCTTCGCTGCACGGGACGGTCACCGATCCGTCGGGAGCGGCGATAACGAAGGCGGATGTGCAGATCACTGCGCCTGACGGCCGCGTTCTGCATACCACCACGAACCAGACCGGCGCCTATGACGTGAAGGGACTGGCTGCGGGCAAGTATGGGCTCAAGGTAACGGCGAAGGGATTCGCGGTCTATGAAGTCGATGGCGTCGATGTGGAGCTGGGGCAGTCGCAAAAGATGGACGTCGCGCTGTCGATCGAGGTCCAGAAGGAACAGGTCAACGTTTCGGAGAACCCGATTGGGCTGGATACGTCTGCGGAGAGTAACGTTTCGCAGATGGTCCTGACCGGCAAGGACCTGGATGCGTTGTCGGACGATCCCGACGAGCTGGCGACGGATTTGCAGGCACTGGCGGGGCCTTCAGCAGGACCGAATGGAGGCCAGATCTATATCGATGGATTCACAGGCGGACAGTTGCCGCCGAAGTCGTCGATTCGGGAGATCCGCATCAACCAGAACCCGTTTTCAGCTCAGTACGACAAGTTGGGCTACGGGCGCATCGAGATTTTCACCAAGCCGGGGACCGACCAGTACCACGGACAACTGATGATGCTGGGAAATTCCTCGTATTTCAATTCGACTAGCCCGTTTGCTACCAGCAGTCCTTCCTACGATTCAACGCAGTATTCAGCGAGCTTTGGCGGGCCGATTGGGAAAAAGACTTCGTTCTTCCTCAACTTCGAGCGACGCAACATCGGCGATAACGCGGTGGTGAACGCGTTCGTGCTCGATCCCACGACATTCCAGCAGACTCCTTACAACACTTCGCTGAGTACACCGCGCACGCGAACCAACGTGGGCGGGCGGCTGGACTTTCAGTTGACCAAGAACAATACACTGAGTGCGCGCTACCAGTACTGGCAGGACAATCAGGATAATAATGGTGTGGGACAGTTCTCGCTGCCCACGCAGGCGTACAACAACAACAACTCGGAATCCACGTTTCAGATCAGCGACACGCAACTAATTGGTGCGAAGGTTGTGAATGAGACACGCTTCCAGTATCTGCGCGACCGGTTCAATCAGATTCCGGCGTACACCGATGGGACGCTGAACGTGCAGGGCGCGTTCGTGGGTGGCGGCAACAGCAGTCAATACTCAATCGACAACCAGGACCACTACGAACTGCAAAACTACACGTCCTGGTTGCTGGGTAAGCACATGCTCAAGTTCGGCGGCCGGCTGCGCGCGCTCCGGGATTCGAGCTATGCCAATTCCAACTTCAACGGCACGTTTACCTTCAACTCGCTCGACGCCTACCAGATTACGGAGCAGGGCCTGGCGAACGGACTAACGCCGGCGCAGATTCGGGCCGCCGGGGGCGGAGCCGGACAATTTGCGATTACCTTTGGTACGCCCTCGTCAGTGGTGACGTACTACGACGTGGGTTTCTACATCTCCGACGACTGGCGGTGGAAGCCAAATTTCACCGTCAGCTACGGGCTGCGGTACGAAACGCAGTCGGACATCAATGATTACGGCGATGTCGCGCCCCGAGTGGCGTTTGCGTGGGGACTGTCGAAAAATGGAGCTCCACCGAAAACGGTGCTGCGCGCCGGTTGGGGTATGTTCTATGACCGCTTCGATGAGCAGTACGTGTTGCAGGCCGACCGGTTGAATGGCACTACGCAACAGCGCTTCGTCGTTGATCAGCCGAACTTCTATCCCATCGTGCCGCAAGAAGGTAGTCCGCTACTGAGTACGGCGAAGACCTTTCCTACGGTATACCAGATTTCACCGAACCTGCGGGCCGCCTACGTGATGCAAACGGCGGTAACGTTGGAACGGCAGATCAACAAAAACGCTAATGTAGCCATCACGTACCTGAATACGCAAGGGCGGCACCAGTACCTGACGCGCAATATCAACGCACCTCTGCCCGACACCTATGACCCGAACAATCCCACCAGCGGAATTCGTCCCTTCGGCAACGCCGCCGGAAACATCTATCAGTACGAATCAAGCGGGTCACTGAACCAGAACCAGTTTATCGTGAACGCAAATGTTAAGGTGGGCTCCAAGCTTTCACTGTTCGGCTGGTACACCCTGAATTATGTGAATGCCAACACCCAGGGCGCGAACAGCTTTCCCAACAATCAATATGATCTGGCGGAAAACTACGGTTCCACAGCGTATGACGTGCATGACCGGGCGTTTATTGGCGGCACGATTGCCCTGCCGCGGGGTGTACGCGTGAATCCGTTTATGGTGGTGCAGTCGGCACAGCCCTTCAACATTACTCTGGGGCAGGACTACAACGGCGACTCGATCTTCAACGATCGTCCAACGTTTGCGACACCGGGACTGCCGGGCCAAACCATCATGGTCACGCAATGGGGGACATTCAACTTGACTCCGCTGCCCGGGCAAACGGTCATCCCCCCTTATTACGGATGGGGGACGGGAAGGTTTTCGTTAAATCTGCGCGTGAGTAAGACGATCGGTTTCGGTCCGGAGACGAAAGGCGGAAGCGCCGGTGGGCCTGGTGGCGGCCCGGGCGGAGGTCGCGGACCGGGAGGCGGCCGTGGACCGGGCGGATTTGGCGCCGCCACGAGCGGCCCCATTGGGCTAGGCAGTGCGACCAATCGCCGCTACAACCTGACGTTCAGCATCAATGCACGAAATATCTTCAACAACATCAATTTTGCGCCGCTGGTGGGCAATCTGAGCTCACCGATCTTTGGACAGCCGAACGCAATCGCAGGCGGACCGTACGGCAGCTCGTCGGCGCCACGGAAGATTGAGTTGCAAGCGATGTTCAACTTCTAGGTTGCCATTGGTCACTGGCCAGTGGTCAGTTTTGTGCTATTAGCCTTCACCTAGTAGCTCTTATCTCAATCTGTCATCCGGTATTCGACAAGAAGGGCTGCCCCCGCGCTCAAGAAGTGCGGTTGCCCAAATCCCCTCCTCTTTATAAACTCAGCGTGCTAAGAAGGCAGGCAGTTTAAGCAAAGGTCTCCAGCGCTTCTGGCGGTTTGCGCTGTGACGGGGCGGAGTTCGTGTGTCAGCGGCTGATGGTCAAGCGGGGATGACGCAGGCGTGGCTGTCGAGGATTGGGTGCGCCCTGCTGGTTGTAGCGCTGTCGTATAGTCTGCGCGCCAATGACGAGCAGCCTGAGGTACTCACGGTGGATCACGCGGTGAAAATCGCTCTGGCGAACAACCGGATGCTGAGGATCACGTCGCTGCAGCTGGCCGACACCAAAGAGGAGTACCTTGCGTTTAAGACGCATCGCTACCCGGATTTCAAGACTTATATTTTCGCCTCTGAACTGCTGGCGCCGATCAGCTTCACCGTGCCAGCAGGACAGTTCGGAAAATACCCGATAATCGGACCAATTCCGGCAATGAATACGCCGATAACTACACCCCAACAACCCACCGCCTACGTGGTGGCCAGCGTCTCGCAACCGCTGTTCACGTTGTACAAAATCAACATCGGGTTGCAGGGCAAGGGCCTACTGGTGGACCAGGCCGCACAGGAATACGAAGGCAAGAAGATCTCGGTGGTAGCCAACGTGCGAGAGACATATTACACCGCGCTAGCGGTCGAGGATTCCATCAGCGCCACCCAAGCAACCATGAAGCAGTATGAAGAACTGGAGCGAATTTCGACCCAGTACGCCGAGGAGCAAGTGGTCTTGCAGTCGGAGCTGATGGAGGTCCAGGCGAGACTGGCGCAGGAAAAGCTGTCGTTGCTGAAGCTGCAGGACAGGCAGGCAACGGCAAAACAGACGCTGAACAATCTGATGGGACGTGATATTCATACGCCGTTTGCAACCTCGCCGGCTGCCGAGCTCTCTGCTGCCGAGGACAATTTGCAATTGGCTGAGTCGAAGGCACTGGAGCAGAATTCGGACATCAAGCAAGCGGAGATCACGATTAAGCAGGCGCAGAACATGGTGCGCCAAACCAAGGCAAAGTATTTGCCCGACATGAACCTGTCTGTACAGTACCTGTCGCCCTTCGGCGTGAATTTCGTGCCGACCAACGTCGCAGGTGCGGGCGTGGAGTTCAGTTGGGAAGCATGGGACTGGAACCGCCGCAAGCACGAGGTCAACGCAAAGAACCTGAAGGTTGAGGAGAGCCAGGTCAACCTGGAGGAAACCAAGGCCCAGGTGCTCCTCGAAGTGGACAAGCAATATCGGGCGGTACATGAGGCGCAGGCCGCAGTGGCGGCTGCGCGGGTGTATCGTGATTCCGCGCGGGAAAAGCTGCGCGAAGTCACCGCACAGTATGGGCAGAAAACCAAGCTCCTGCGAGATGTGCTGCAGCAGCAGGCCAGCGTGGAGAAAGCAAACTCCGATTACAGCTCGGCGCTGGCGGAGTTCTGGTCGTCACGGGCGAAGCTGCTGAAAGCGATGGGTGAGGAGTAGATATGAGCACTCGCACAGGGGAAAGCATGAGAAAAGCCTCCTTTCTCATCGGTGCTCTGGTTTCTTTGGCAATTTTGACTGGCTGTCGTCAGGACGCTGCTATCGAGCATTCACCAACGCCGGTGCGAACCGCGGAGGTACGACTGATGGACGCCGGCACGTCGAATACATATTCGGCGAATATCCAGCCGTATCAGCAGGTGGACTTGTCGTTCAAGTCGAACGGCTACCTGGCCAGTATTAAGCAGGTAAAGGATGCCGATGGGCATATGCGCAACCTTGACATCGGCGACTATGTGACGCAGGGCACAGTGCTAGCCACGGTCCAACAAGACGATTATAAGGACAAGCTCTCCCAAGCGAACGCTTCGCTGGAGCGCTCTCAGGCGGAATATGAGCGAGCGAAGCTGCAATATGACCGGATCACAAAGCTTTACGCCGCGGGGGCAGCGACCAAGCCTGACCTCGATGATGTGACGGCGCAGCTGGCATCGACCTCGGCTGCGGTCGCTAATTCAAAGGCGCAGATCTCGGAGGCGCAAATCGCGCTGGGCTACTGCGAATTAAAGGCGCCGTTCTCGGGATGGGTGCTGAAACGCAGCGTGGACGTCGGATCGCTCGTAGGACCGACAACGAACGGATTCACGCTGGCGGACACGCATTCGGTGAAGGCCGTCTTCGGCATACCTGATACCGCGATTGGGAACGTGAAGTTGGGAAACAAGCAGTCGGTAACCACCGAGGCGCTGCCGGGAAATTTTGTCGGACATATCACTTCTATTTCGGCGGCGGCTGATCCGAAAAGCCGGGTGTACTCGGTTGAGGTGCGTATCGACAATCCGCAGAACGAGCTGAAGGCAGGCATGATTGGAACGATTGTCCTGGGAGGCCGCAGACCGAATGCCAAGGTTCTGGTCGTCCCACTGACTGCGGTGGTTCGAAGTCCGGATCGCCGAGAGGGCTTTGCCGTATTCCTGACGGACGGCCCAGGGGACAGTCCCAAAGTGCGCACACAAGACGTCACACTCGGCGATACCTACGGGAACAACATTGCAGTGCTGACCGGATTGAGTGCGGGCGAGCGTGTGGTGACCTCGGGAGCCAACATGATTCGAGCGGGAGAAATGGTGAGAGTGATTCAGTAAAGAATCAGTAAAGACGTGGATGCAGCAAAGTGGATAGGCGTTCAGAAATAAGCCGAGTCGTGGCCTCTACAAGCTGCGGAAGAACTCTGCTGTAGGACTGCTTTGTATCAGGGCGCGACGTCATTCTTGGCTAAAGGTTAAAAATACATCTGGAATTTAGCGACTGTGTTGCAACCGACAACGCAACTTGATGGTGGGACAAAATGATCAGATCAGGGATTGGGCAGCTACGAAGCTGGGGAATGAAGTGAGTGCGGCGTGTCAGCGCCGGGTTGAAGTGGGAAATGAGCCCGCGCCGCGAAGCAGCGACACCAGTTGTGACACACCTCCTTAACCCCTCAGCGAAATGGGTTTTTTAGCGTACTGCAATTATGAGATGGCCTCTAGTCGCTGATTGCTGGTGGCTAACTGCTAGAACGCTATGGCGCACAAACACAAGTCGGATGCGGAAATCGTCGCGACCACGCACAACACGGCGCGCTATTTCACCGAGCATCGCCAAGTGGGGTTGATCCTGTTGCTGGCAACCTTTGTATGGGGCTTCTTCGGCTACCACAACATGCCCAAGCGTAAAGACCCAAATATCCCGATGCGCGTGGCGTCGGCGCAGTGTCCATGGCCAGGCGCAACAGCGGAGCAGGTAGAGCAACTTATCACGCGGCCCATCGAGCAGGTGCTCGCGATGAACTCCAATCTGAAGCCGAACAGCCCCTCAGACTTCGGCATCCGCTCGCTGAGCTTTCCCGGGATGTCGGTGGTCTATGTTCAGCTCGACGACGGAGTCAAGGACAAACAAAAAGAATTTTCCGACATGAACCTGAAGCTGAATCAGCTGAAGCTGCCCACGGGGGCAGGGCCGATTCAGTTCAATAGCAACTTCGGCGACACCGCGGCGCTGATGCTCACTGTGGCCAGTCCTATGGCCACGCCGACCGAGGTTGCACTGCGGTCCATCGCGATTAGGAAGGCGATCGAGCAGACGCGCAGCCAGCTGCCAAAGAGTGCTCCGCAACCGCGGGTGAGCATTATTTACGAGTTCCCAATGTCGATTTCCGCCGAGGCGGTACGCGCGGACTTTCAGAAGATCCTTCTAATTGCTGCCCGCAATAACACCCTGAGGGACCTCCACTTCTTCGAAGGCCCGGGTTATGTAGCGCTGGACGCCAGTACCGAGCTGGACGACGTGACAATTCGCCAACGCGGCGAACAGTTAATCGTCAGCAACTTGCATCGCTCCGAAATCCATCCCGACGCGTGGCAGGCGGCGATCATTCGCGATCCGGCAGATACGGAAAAACAACTGCAGGAAGTTGCTGGAGCCAAGTACTCCTACCACGACCTCGATAATTACACTGATCTCCTGCAGCGCTCGCTGCAAGGCGTGCCCGAGACTTCGAAGGTGCAGCGCTCGGGCGTGCTGCAGGAGCAGATTTATCTCGACTACTCGCAGGAGCGGCTGGCGCAGTACGGCTATGACCCGTCCAAGTTGAAAGATGTACTCGGGGCGCAGAACATCACGCTGCCGGCGGGATCGATTGAAGTTGGCTCGAAAGATATCAACGTCAATCCATCAGGGCTTTTTCCGGATGCACAAGCTATCGGGAACGTCATTATCGGCGTGTCGTCTTCCAACAGCCCGGTTTATCTGCGCGACCTGGTCGACATCTCACGCGGGTACCAAAGTCCCCCCACGTTTCTGAATTTCCTGAACTGGAAGGACAGCAACGGCAAGTGGATCCGCAGCCGTGCCATTACGCTGGCCATCTTCATGCGTGACGGCCAGCAGATCGACCTGTTCGGGAAGCATCTCGCGGCGAAGCTCAACGCGGTAAAGCAATATCTCCCGGACGATCTGATCATGGTACATACCTCAGACCAGCCAGTGCAGGTGAAAGAGCAGATCGATCTCTTTATGGATGCGCTGTATGAGGCGATCGGGCTGGTGGTGATCGTCTCGCTTATCGGCTTTTGGGAATGGCGCTCGGCGCTGCTGATGGCGCTGTCAATCCCGATCACCCTGTGCCTGACATTCGGAATGATTTATCTGCTGGGCATCGACATTCAGCAGGTCTCAGTGGCGTCACTGATCATTGCGCTGGGACTGCTGGTGGACGATCCGGTGGTGGCGGGTGATTCCATCAAGCGCATGCTGGCCGAAGGGCAGCCGCAGATTGTCGCGCCCTGGCTGGGTCCAACGATGATCGCAACAGCGATTCTGTACGCCACGATCACCAATATCGTGGCCTACTTGCCGTTCCTGCTGGTTACGGGAAATACCGGCGAGTTCCTGTTCAGCCTGCCGATTGTGATGACCTGCGCGCTGATCGCTTCGCGTTTGGCCTCGATGACATTTATTCCCTTGCTGGCCTATTACATCCTGCGTCCCGGCAAGAAGCCGGAAGCGCCGATTGAAGAACGTCGCACGAAGGGCTTCACCGGCCAATATGCACGGGTAGCCAAGTTCGCCATCGAGCACCGCTGGAAGGTGCTGATTGCCTCGCTGGTGTTCGTGTTGCTTTCGGGAGTTCTGTTCAAGCAACTCAAGACATCTTTCTTTCCCGACGACGTGCAGTACTGGTCGTATGCCGACGTTTGGTTGCCGAATGACGCCAACTTTGACGCGACCAATGAGTCAGCGCAGCAGGTGGAGCGGATCATCCGGCAGCAAGCTGAGCTGTGGGGCAAACAGCATCCTGACAAAGACGGCAAGCCGGCACAGATCCTGCGTTACGTAACGACCTGGGTTGGGGGAGGAAGCCCGCGATTCTGGTTCTCGCTTTCGCCGCAGTCGCAGCAACTCAACTATGCCGAGGTACTGATCGAGCTGACGGAAAAGGAGATCACCCCGGCGTTTGTAAACCAGGTGCAACCGGTGCTCTCGGCCGCTGTGCCCGGAGCGCGAATCGATCTGCGGCAGTTGCAGACGAACCCGGTGAATTATCCAGTGGAGATTCGTGTGACTAGCCACGCCGACGTCAGCACGGCGAACAGCGCGCAGGACATCCGCGTCATGCGAAACATCGCCAATCAAGTGATGGAGATACTGAGGTCAGCACCCGCAACCGCGCGACCGCGTAATGAGTGGCAAGAAGAGAGCACACAGGTCAGCCTGAATATCGATCCCGACCGCGCGAATCTGGCAGGCATCACCAACATGGATGTAGCCAACTCCGCGACCAGCGCCATGAGCGGAGTGCCGGTAACGGCGTTGCAAGACGGAGATCGCAATATTCCCGTAGTAGCGCGGCTTAAAATGGATGAGCGTGCGAGGCTCTCAGACATCCAGAACCTTTACGTGTACGGGGCGCAAAGCTCGAGCAAGATTCCGCTGGTGCAGATTTCCAGTATCGCGAACAGCCTCTCGACAGAACGTATCATCCGGCTGGATCAGTTCCGAACGATGTCGGTCTATGCCTTCCCTGCTCCCGGGCATTTGGCATCGGAAATTACGACGGTGGCGCTCCCTAAGCTGAAAGAGCTGGAGAACACGATTCCGCCAGGCTATGGGATCAGCATTGGCGGGGAGTACGATAAGCAGCAGGTCGGCTTCAAAAATCTTGCTGTAGTGTTGGCGATATCGGTAACAGCGATTTACCTGGCGCTGCTCTTTCAGTTCAATAACACAATTAAGCCTCTGCTGGTGTTTGCAGCGGCGCCCTACGGCGTCGCGGGCGCGCTAATCGCGCTTTGGATAATGAATACTTCGTTCGGATTCATGGCATTTTTGGGGATCGCGAGCTTAATCGGGGTAATCGTTAGCCACGTCATCGTTCTGTTCGACTTCATCGAGGAAATGCACGCCAAGGGTGAACCATTCGAAGAGGCCGTTATCGATGCGGGGATCATCCGGCTGCGGCCTGTGATGATCACCGTGGGGGCTACTGTTCTGGCGCTCTTCCCGCTAGCCATGCATGGCGGGCCTCTCTGGCAGCCGCTGTGTTACGCGCAAATCGGCGGCTTGACGGTAGCGACATTCATCACCTTGCTGATGGTTCCGGTGCTGTACTCCATCATGGTGCTGGACCTAAAGTGGCTGCGGTGGGAAGAGAAACAACCGGGGGAGCCGGCGTTGACCGCCTCCGACCACGCAGTTGTGGAAGGGGCGTCATTGGATGGGAGCACCGCTTAATTAAGCGCTGTATTGATTGGTCAGACTTGTCTCCGGCTTTAGCCAAACGAGGTAATTTTCGCTAGCCCAATATGGTGGACCAAAGAGTTACAGATTGAGCAGTTACAGAGAGTTGTAACCGTAGCTGCGAAAGCAGTCACTTTACACGAGTTTTGTATCGGGGCACGACTTTAGTGGTGCGCAATTAGTCGCAAACGGCTGGAGCTCTAGCTCCCCCGGTTCTAAGAGCACCTGAAATTCTCAAGGAGATGCCGAATGAAACTAAACGAACATGGAATTGCGTTACGGGTCTTAATTCTCGCAATCGCCGTAGCTTCTACTGCAGCAAGCGCGGCCGCACAGGCCGCTGGCTCCGCCGTGAGTGCTGAGGCAAAACAAAGAGTGCAAGCCCTAAAGCAGTCGGTCGCGGCCAACCAGCAAAAGTTGAAGCAGTATCAGTGGACAGAAGTGCAGCAGCTCACCCTCAAGGGCGAAACCAAGCCGCAACAGCAGTTCATGTGCCAGTACGGCCCCAACGGACAGGTCGAGAAGTACCCAATGGGCCAGCAGCAGCAGCCCTCGGGCGGCCGCCTGAAGCAGAAGATGATCGCCAAGAAGAAAGCCGAGATGCAGGACTACCTTAGGGACGTGAAGTCACTGCTCTCCGAGTATCTGCCGCCGAACCCGCAGAAGATGCAGCAGGCTGTGGGCACGCACAATCTTTCTTTGAGCCAGGATGCGGCCGCCGGGATCGTCAATCTGACTTTCACCAATTACGCGCAACAGGGCGATCAAATGGTGATCGCCTTCGATCCGAAGGCCAAGCGAATTTCCAACATCAATGTGAACACCTATATGGGCGAGACCAAGGACAAGGTAAGCCTGATGATTAGCTATGCGACGCTGCCGGACGGAACCAATTATCCAGAGAAGACAGTGCTGGACTTACCCGCCAAGCAAATGAACATTACAACGTTGAACACCAATTACCGGAAGCTGGGAATGTAGCCGGCCATGCGTAATTGCGCCCGCCGTATTTGCACTCTATTGCTACTGTGTGGCTCGACCATAGCGCAGGAGAAGAGTGCCTGCTCCCTACCCGATTGCGATCAGGCGAAGGCGTTCTTTCAACAGTTTCAGCAGGCGATGAATGAGGACAAACGGCAGGACGCGGCGTCCTTGGTGAGCTATCCGTTGAAGTCGTACCGTCATGGCAAAGCCACGATAATTAGTAACAAGAGCCAACTGTTCGCGAAATATGATTCCGTGTTTGACGCGCCGACACGCTGTGCGATCAGGTACGCTGGTGAAGACGACGTGTGGGGCAACTGGCGCGGCTTTACCGTGGCCCAAGGGGTAATCTGGTGGGACCGAATCATTCCGAGATCGGTGGGCACCGCGCAACTGGCAGCCATATCGAAGTACCGTTTTGGTGTTTTCAGTGTGAACCACGGAGGACCGCTGCCTAAAGAGTGTGAGACGGCTACCGCGCCGAAGTAGCCGGCAAATTCAGATCGCCTGGCCAGCGATGATCGTCTTCCAGCAGCGATTCACGCCGAACCAATACGGGATCTCGCGATAATCCTGCACGTCGAAGATGGCAATATCGGCATCTTTGCCCACTTCAAGCCTGCCTTTGCTTTGCTGCAGGTTCAGGGCACAGGCACCGTTTATCGTGGCAGCAGTGATCGCTTCAGCTGGCGACATTTTCATTTGCGTGCACGCAACCGATAGTACGAACGGCATGGATGTTGTCGGCGAGGTGCCGGGATTGTAATCGGTGGCAAGGGCAACTGCGACGCCGCGGTCGATCAACTTGCGCCCCGGCGCGAAATTCTGCAGGCCGAGGAAGTAGTTGGCGGCTGGGAGCAGCGTGGCAACGGTGTCGTTTTTCGCCAGCCATGATACGTCTGCGTCAGAGAGGTGGTCGAGGTGATCGACACTGGCGCAGCGGAACTCGGCGAACAGCTCAAGCGCAGTATGCGTGAGTTGACCGATGTGGATGCGAGTCTTGAGTCCGTGTGCAACTGCCGCGCGCAAAATGCAAAGGGACTGTTCGGGGCTGAATGCTCCGCGCTCGCAGAAAACGTCGACGTATTCGGCCAGTTTTTGCTGGGCGGTGACGGGGATGATCTCTTCACTGACGATACGGACGTATTCCTCAGGGTTGTCACGATATGCAGGCGGGACCACGTGGGCCCCCAGTAAGGTCGGTACAACCGTGCCACACCAATGTCGGGCAGCACAGCTGATCGCTTCAAGCGATTTGATTTCGCTGTCGAGGCTGAGGCCATAGCCCGATTTGGCTTCGACGGCCGTGGTGCCGTGAGCAGACATCTCGTTGAGGCTGGCTGAGATCTGAGCAGCGAGTTGTTCCATCGACGCTTCGCGTACGCCACGAATACTGGACCGAATCCCGCCTCCGGCCTCAGCGATTTCCTCGTAGCTGGCTCCGGCGATGCGCTTCTCGAAATCGATAAGCCTTGGCGCAGCGAACACGGGGTGAGTGTGGGAATCGACGAAGCCGGGGAGAGCGACCTTATCGCGGCAGTCAATTTCGTCCACGTCCTTGCCACGAACCCACGGTTCGTCGGTACTTCCAACTGCCGCGATCTTGCCATTGTCGATAAGAACGGCGCCGTCCTCGATAATTCCGAGTTCGCGCATTGCCCCGCCGCGACGCGGGGCCAAGTTGCCCCGCAGCGTGAGGAGTTGCGAACAGTGGGTGAGGAGAATCGCCCTTTCTCTCATCTCCGCCTATTCGCCCGCCATCGGAATCTTGATTCTCTTCTCGGCCGCAAACTGCTGAGCTTCGTCGTAGCCGGCGTCCACGTGGCGAGCGACACCGATCCCCGGATCGTTGCTTAGCACGCGCTCAATCCGCTTCGCCATCGCATCAGTCCCGTCAGCAACAGTGACCTGTCCGGCATGCTGGGAGTAGCCGATGCCGACTCCGCCGCCGTTGTGGATCGAAACCCAGGAAGCGCCACTTGCAGTGTTAAGAAGCGCGTTCAGCAGCGGCCAGTCTGCGATAGCATCGCTTCCGTCTTTCATCGCCTCAGTCTCGCGGTAGGGTGAAGCGACCGAACCGCAGTCGAGATGGTCCCGCCCCATCACGACGGGTGCCTTGAGCTTCCCTTTCTTCACCATCTCATTCATCGCGAGGCCGAACTCGGCCCGCTCCCCGTAGCCAAGCCAGCAAATGCGCGACGGGAATCCCTGGAACTTGATGCGCTTGCGCGCGAGGTCGATCCAGCGGCTGAGCACGCGGTCGTGCGGAAACATTTGCAGCACCAGGTCGTCCGTCGTATGGATGTCAGCTGGGTCGCCGGAAAGCGCAGCCCAGCGGAACGGGCCTCGTCCCTGGCAGAAGAGCGGGCGAATGTAGGCAGGCACGAATCCCGGAAAATCGTATGCGTTCTTCACGCCGTGCTCGTAGGCGAAGGTGCGGATGTTGTTGCCGTAATCAAATGTCACCGATCCCATCTTCTGCAGCTTGAGCATGCCTTCGACGTGGCGCGCCATGGTGTCGAGCGACTTCTCCAGATAGGCCTTGGGATCGTTTTGCCGTAGCTCCAGCGCGGCTTCGAGCGTCATGCCGCTGGGCACATAACCGTTAAGCGGATCATGAGCGGAGGTCTGGTCGGTGAGAATGTCCGGGAGCACGCCGCGCTCAGCCAGCTCAGGGATAATATCTCCACAATTCCCCACCAGACCGACCGAAAGGTTCTCCTTCTTGCGAACAGCGTTCTTGATGATCCGCAGCGCCTCGTCGAGTGAATTGACCACGAAGTCGCAGTAGCCGGTGCGCAGCCGCTTCTTGATGCGCTCAGGATCGACCTCAATGCCGAGATAGCAGGCGCCAGTCATTGTGGCGGCCAGCGGCTGGGCTCCGCTCATGCCGCCCATGCCGCCCGACACGATGAGCTTACCGGCAAGCTCTCCGCCAAGGTGCTTTTCTCCCGCGGCGGAAAACGTTTCATAGGTGCCCTGAATGATGCCCTGCGAGCCGATATAAATCCACGAGCCGGCGGTCATCTGGCCGTACATAATCAAGCCGAGCTTTTCGAGCTCGTTGAATTTCTCCCAGTTGGACCAGTGGCCCACGAGATTAGAGTTGCAGATGAGCACGCGTGGGGCGTAGTCGTGGGTACGAAACACCCCAACCGGCTTGCCTGACTGCACCAACAACGTCTCGTCGTTTTCGAGGCCCTGCAAAGAGCGGACGATGGCGTGGTAGCACTCCCAGTTGCGCGCAGCGCGGCCCGTTCCACCGTAAATGACCAGGTCCTGGGGGCGTTCGGCGACTTCTTCGTCCAGGTTGTTCTGAAGCATTCGCAGTGCGGCCTCTTGTGCCCATCCTTTGCACGAGAGCTGGCTACCGCGGGCGGCCCTAACGGGGATATAGCGGGTATGTTGCACTTCGGAGGCTACTGGCATAACCACAAAATGTTAGTGGGCGCAGCGGCGAAGCGCAAATCTGCTTCTAAGAGCGTGTAACCAAACCCTTTCTAACGTGCTAGGACCAGTCTCGTCGCGGTCTGCATCACCACCTCTTGAAGGTTGCGCGAGCCTCGCTTGTGCATGAGAATGGGTCCGGCATTTTGCGCTTGGCAGCGGAAAGGTGCCAGGGAGAGTCGATGTTCAGACGATGGGGAGTGAGATTGGTATTAGTCGCATTGCTGACTCCGGCGGCGCACGTGTTACGGGCACAAGAGATTCTGACCTATCAGACGCCCCCAAACGCCATTGTCGAGTTGGTAGACACGCGGCCCACGCCGAGCGTGGACGTGTCTCGCTTCAATAAGTCGGGCCAGCGGTGGCTGTTGATTGAACCTTTGTCGGGACTGCCGCCAATCTCCGACTTGGCACAACCAGAATTGCGGCTGGCAGGATTGCGATTCAATCCGCGGACCAATGGCCCTAGTCGTGGCCGCTACGTCACGTCTCTGCGGCTCAAGCTGCTGCCCGACGGCACGGAAAGCGCCGTGGCAGGAATACCCCCTAACGCGCAAATACGCTTCGTTGCGTGGGCGCCAGACGCCCGCCACATCTCCTTCGTCAACACTAATAATGATGCATCGAACGTGGGCCTCAGCCTCTGGATCGTCGATGTGGGTTCAGGCCACGCAAAACAGGTGCCGAGCGTCGGCCTGAATGGCGTCTTCGGAGCGCCCTGTGAATGGACAAGCGACAGCGCGAGCCTCGTGTGCAAAACGCTGGCCAAAAATCGAGGACAGTCGCCGCTCCCGAGCGATGTACCGACAGGCCCGGTCGTTCAGGAAAATCTGGGGCGTGTCACACCCGGACCGACGTATCAGGATCTGCTGAAAAATTCCGTCGACGAGAAGATATTTAATTACTACGCGACCTCGCAGGTGGAACTCATCCATCTGGATGGAACGGTCAAAGCCTTGGGTAAGCCCGGAGTCGTTGAGAGGGCATGGCCCTCGCCTGACGGCCGTTATGTGCTCATTGACGAACGCCATCCTCCCTACTCCTATCTGCTGCCGTATGCATTCTTTCCCGAGCGCGTAGCGGTGATCGACATATCGACGGCCGACGTCCGGCCGATTATCGACAAGCCCCTGGCGGACACAATTCCCAATGTGCACGACGCGGTGGAGCCCGGCTGGCGCGACTTTGACTGGCGTAGTGACGTGCCCGCTACCCTGTCTTATGTTGAGGCGGGCGACGGAGGCGATCCACGCAAGGAAGCTTCGGTACGCGACACAGTATTTCTGCTCAACGCGCCGTTTGATGGCAAGGCGACGAAACTGGTGGAGCTACCCGTACGCTTCCGAAGCATTACCTGGGGAGACGGACGCCTAGCACTCGTGGAAGGAGAGCGCTGGAAGGACCGCAAGCGAATCATATTGGCTGTTTCTCCAGACAAACCGGGTAGGTCAGTGCAGTTGTTTGACGGATCGTTCGAAGACCGCTACCACGACCCCGGTAGGCCGTTCACGGCCATGAATGCCAGCGGAAAACAGGTGTTACAAACCACCCAGGACGGTGGCGGGATCTATCTGCACGCGCGTGGCGCATCTCCGGAAGGAGACCGTCCGTTTGTGTCGGTGATGAATGTGACAAACGGCGAGCGCAAGAAAATCTGGGAATCAACCGACAAATACTACGAGTTCGCGGCCGCAGTGCTGGCGACTACCGAACCCACCCTGCTGGTCCGCCGGGAGTCGCCCGACCTGCAGCCGAACTACTACGTCAAGAACCTTGCGAAAGATACATTCACCCAGGTTACCCGGTTTCCCAATCCGTACGGGGATGCGCCGCTGCCCAAGAAACAGGTCCTCAGATACAAACGCTCCGATGGCGTGGATCTGAGCGCGAACCTCTATCTGCCGCCTGGCTATAAGAAAGCAGACGGACCACTTCCGACGTTAATGGAAGCGTATCCGACGGAGTACAAGACCAAGTCGGCAGCAGGGCAAATCAGCGGATCACCGTATGAGTTTCCTTTTTTGAATTGGGGCTCACCGATTCCGTTCGTCACACAAGGTTACGCTGTGTTGGAGAACGCTACGATTCCGATTGTGGGAGAAGGGCAAGCAGAGCCAAACGACAGCTACGTCGATCAATTGGTGGCCAGCGCGCAGGCGGCGATTGATGAGGGCGTCCGACTCGGCGTGGCCGACCGGAATCGGGTGGCAGTGATGGGCCATTCTTACGGAGCGTTCATGACCGCAAACCTGCTTGCGCACAGCAGCCTCTTCAAAGCAGGCATCGCGCGCAGCGGAGCCTACAATCGCACTCTTACGCCTTTCGGCTTCCAGAATGAAGAACGAACCTACTGGCAAGCACCACAGGTCTACTACAACATGTCGCCATTTTCGTTCGCTAACAAAATAAAGACGCCCATTCTGCTAATTCACGGCGAGGCCGACAATAATACCGGAACTTTCCCGATACAGAGCGAGCGCCTGTTCAGCGCCATCAAAGGGCAGGGCGGAACGGTGCGTTTCGTGCTGCTGCCGCTGGAGTCGCATGGTTACGCCAGCCGCGAATCCGTTCTGCATATGTTCTGGGAGATGAACCAATGGATGAACACCTACGTGAAGAACGCCTCGTCGGCAGCAATCACGACGGCTGAGACAGCGGCGTCGAAATGACGTGAGCCGAGGGTCACTTTCCGAGGCATTTCAGATAACCTTGCTAAGGAGCAACTGAAGCGCCTGCGCGGATAGAAACTGGGTGGAGTTTGATCGAGGGAGGTTAACGGCCGGTCAGATCGCGGTCGACCACCTTGTGGTTTGGGACTGGTTCTGGGAGAAGGGGCTTGACTAGATCCCAAGCCCCTCAGGGAGAAGCGCCTCGGCAGCCATGAGCACCTCGGGAGAGAAGATGTTTTTCGCCACCGGGTTGCCGTCCTGGGATTTTGTTACAGTGTCTAAGTATGCCCGACTCCGGAAACCGGAGGAGTTTGGCCATTCTTTTAACCTGAGGCCGTTAACTGAGACGTGATACCTGGCGCCTGAAAACCGAAGGAGTGAGACCTGACACCTGAAACTGAGGCGGACGCCGTAACTGTAGTACCCGATTGTGGGACTTGCGGACAAGAAAAATCGGGGAGTGGCTGTTTGGCCGCCTCCCCACTCTCTCCGATCAGGTTTGCTATTGCGCCTACTCTATTCGCCCGCGCACGTTCAGCGCATCAAAGCACCATGAAATGTGCATGAAGAGTTCGTTACATTATGTAACAATCTGGTAGGCCTATTTCGCTGGGTGTCGCGCGAAGCGTGTGCTAATTTCTTGTTCGGGGCATGCCAATGCTCCACTCGGAGGCAAGAGAATTGGGAAGAGATATGGTTCCTAAGCGTGTATTTCTCACCAAGGGTGTGGGAAAACACAGGGAACGCCTGACTTCGTTTGAGCTGGCTTTGCGCGATGCTGGCATCGCGGCGCAGAATCTGGTCCGCGTCTCATCCATCTTTCCTCCCCATTGCCGGCTGATACCTCGAAAGGAAGGGCTGAAGTACCTCTATCCGGGTGAAGTCGTCTTTGCCGTGGTGGCCGAGAACTCAACGCGCGAACCACATCGCCTGGTGGCCTCAAGCATCGGACTGGCCATTCCGGCTGACCGCAACACCTACGGCTATCTGAGCGAGCATCACTCGTTTGGCGAGAAAGAAGATGTCGCGGGCGACTATGCCGAAGAGCTGGCCGCAGAAATGCTCGCGACCACATTGGACGTGGAGTTCGACGCCGACAAGTCGTGGGACGAGAAGAAGGAAGTGTATCGGCTGTCCAATAAGATCGTACGCACCCTGAACATCACCCAGTCCGCTGTGGGCGACAAAACGGGTCTGTGGACGACGGTGATCGCCGCCGCAATCCTGATTTTCGAGTAGCTGTAGCATCCTTACTTTTGTGGGAACAGAGCTCGGGTGGAGGACGCCTGCAGGTGTCCATTGTGGCTGCGTTTCTATTCGCCTGCTTTAGATTTAGCGCGGACTTTAGTCCCGAGCGGCCCACCGCAAAGGGATTCGTAAGCTCTAGCGCTTATACGACTGAGGCTCTGGTCCCTTTTCCAACGTCTCGCGGTTCCAGATAAGGCCTTCGCGGCTGTATTGCGCCATTTCGAAGTCCTGCGTCAGCTCTAGCGCATCGGTAGGACAGGCGTCCTCACACAGGCCACAGAACATACAGCGGCTCAGGTCATAAGTGAATTCGGTGAGTTCTTTTCGCCGGGTGACTGGATTGCGCTCGCTGCCCACGACGATCAGGTTCTCCGGACAGGCAATGGCGCACAGATCACAGGCGATGCACAGCGACTCGTTGGTTTCTGGATTGACACCGAGACGCGGAGCACCGCGGAAACGCTCTGCAACCTGGGGCCGTTGCAGTGGGTATTGCTCGGTGATCGCCTCTTTCGGAGCCTGGTAGCGAAAGGTGACACCGAGTCCCTTCACCAGGTCGGCGAAGAGCATCTTTCGGATCAATTTCCTCATCCGCGCTCCTGCATTGAGTGCAGTTTAGCACAGGGCAAAACCTCTTTCTAAGAACGGACAAGACATTCCGCTCCTGTCTGGCATAGAATTTTCTCATCCATGCCTTTGCGAATCATCCTGGCCGTCGCGCTTGCGCTATCACTGTCACAATTGGGTATTTCCCAGGGCACACAAGATAGCAACAATCCATCTGGGAATATAACCACCAATCAATCAGCTTCCGCCTCCCCGGCTTCGCAGCCGGAACCGCCACCGGTCGCCGCTCCAGATACGAAATCGGGCGATGCGATCGTTGCTCCGCCGCCAACTCCCAAGAACATAGCGGAGGCAAAGCGGCTATTCTCCAGTGGCAGCAAGCTCAAAGCTTCCGGAAATCTGCAGGCTGCTCTTGAGGAATTTCAATTAGCCACACAGCTCGATCCCCGTAGTGTCGAGTACCTCACTGCCCGCGAGATCACCCGCCAGCAACTGGTGATGCAGTCGCTGGAACGCGGCAACAAGGCCATGGAGGCCAACAACGAGGTGGCAGCAACGGCAGAGTTTCGCAAGGCACTAGAGATCGACCCGACGAACGAGTTCGCGCGCCAGCGCCTTTCTGACTCGATCTGGGAAGCCAACAAGGTCTCCAGCCGCACCCTGGAAATCACCCAGAAGTCGATTGACGTGCGTCTCTCGCCGAGCGAAGACCACAAGGACTTTCATTACAAGGGTGACTCGCGAGTACTTTTGACACAAGTTGCGCAGGCTTATGGGATCTCGGCGACTATGGACGACTCTGTCCGAAGTCGGCAAGTTCGCTTCGATATTGAAAATGTGACGTTCGCCCAGGCGATGGAAGCCGCAACGCAGGTTACTAAGACGTTCTGGATTCCGCTCTCGGGCTCTCAGATGTATATCGTCGCCGATACCGAGGAGAATCGCCGGAACTTTCAGCGGTTCGCGATCCGCACCTTTTATCTGAACGATGTGCTAAGCCCTCAGGAACTGGCTGACACCATCAACGCATTGCGTGTGCTGCTCGACATTCGGCTGATACAGCAGGATCCGACCGAGCAGACAATCACTGTTCGCGCTCCGCTACCGGTCGTGGAAGCAGCGAGCCAGCTCATCGAAAGCCTGGCCGGCGGGCGTCCGCAGGTGATGTTGGACGTGAGGGTGTATCAGATCAGTTCCAGCCTCATGCGCCAGCTCGGGACACAGTTGTATACGAATTTCACCGCGTTCAACATCAGCCCGGCTCTGCTGGCTTCCTTATCTCCGGCGTCGCAAAATCTGATCAATCAACTCATCGCGTCGGGTGGAATCAATCAGGCGAACTCGCAGGCGATTCAGGCGCTGCTTGCACAATTGCAGCAGTCGTCGCAAAACCCTCTGCTCTCCACGGGGTTCGTGACCTTCGGAGGCGGATTGACCCTCACGGGGCTTTCAGCAACACCGCCGATTTCTGTGCACCTGCAAGTGAACGAATCGGATGTGAAAAACCTGGAACATGTAACCCTTCGGGCCTCGCAAAACACACCAGCGATACTCAAGATTGGCGAGCGATATCCCATCGTAAATGCGACCTTCGCGCCGCTCTACAACAGCAGCTCGATTGCACAGGTAATTGGGAACCGGTCCTACGTCGCGCCGTTCCCTTCTTTCAGCTTCGAAGATCTCGGCTTCAACATGAAGGCAACGCCGATCATCCACTCGAATACCGACATAAGCCTCAAACTGGAACTCAATATCCGGACGCTGGCCGGGCAAGGCGTGAACGGCATCCCCATCATCAATAACCGGGAGTACACCGGAAGTATCTCGCTGAAGAACGACGAATCCGGCGTAGTTGCCGGACTGTTGTCGAAGGCAGACGCGATGAGCCTCTCGGGATGGCCCTTTCTCAGCCGCGTTCCGGCGGTAACCTACGGAACAGCGGTCCACAACAAGAATGTCAACGACGACGAGCTGCTGATCGTGATGACCCCGCACATCGTCCGAATGCCGCCCCAGGAAGGCTTTGCAGTCGAGTTGCCGGTCGGGCACTGAAGATCTTCCCAACACGCAAATCTGCCGCCTTGGGGTTCCACTCAACCAATCCTTACTGAAAAAGGACTTCACTATTACCGCAATGATGAAGTGAAGCCTTCAGCAAATTTCGAAACCGACGCGGTCTCGCTGCACCGCCGATTTCCGACGCCGATTCGCACTTGGGGAGCTATTTCGCTGCAAGGTTGAAATCCACAATAGCTTTCACAACCTCATAAGGCGTGCTGTTGCCGAATCCCACAACCTTCCGTCCGTTAATAAAGAAGGTAGGCGTGCTGTTAACTCCCAGCTTTGTACCGAGGTCCATGGATTCGCGAACGCGCTTTTCCGTCTCCGGCTTGGCCACACAAGCGGCAATAGCATCAGGGCTCGCGCCCACTTCTTTTACGTAACCCTTTAACCTGGCATCGGCGGCTTCAGGGGTGATTTCTGCCTGGTGCTCGTAAACCGTTGAAATGAACTGGAAAGTCTTGTCATTGCTCTCCCGGCTCATACAATCCACATACTTGGCGCCCAGCATCGCCCACTTGTGTACCGATTCCAGGGGAAAGTTCTGAAAAATAAGCTTGGCGTTAGGCTCCTCTTCGAGGAGCTTCTTCAATTGCGGCTGCGCGGCTTTACACGCGGGACACTCCAAGTCACCAAATTCAACGATCTTTACCGCCGCATCGGCGGGTCCGTGTGAAGGGCCGGATGCTGTCTTGAGCAGCTCGAGCGCCGGCGCAAATGGTTGCGTACCAAAAGGAACCATATCGCCGGTCAGGGCAAACTTTTCGTCTGGAGTCACGTACATACGGAAGATCTGTTGGCCCTGCGGTGTATTAAAGATCGCTGTAACCTCGGAGAATCCCGCCGCTTCGGCCGGCTTGATCTCGGCAACTTTCCAGGTCAGGTCCTGATTCCAACCGAACATCTGCTTCAGGAATGAATTCACGGTCGCCTGGCTGGGGAGGGACGCAGTCGCGCCCGGTTGGGCAGGGGCGCTCGACTGGGCCACCAGCAAACCCGGCAAGGCGAAAATAAGCAGGCCGATAAATCTTGTTAATAGCATTACTTTTAGGAATTTCTTCATCTCTTCCTTTCACTCCAGAACTTAATTTTCAGCGATCTAATTTCGCCGCGATGGGATAACGCCGCCCATAGCCAAATGCTTTGGTGGAGATCTTCAGGCCGGGAGCAGCTTGCTGACGTTTGTATTCATTCCTGTCCACCATCCCGGCGACCTGACGTACCAGTCCTAGATCAAACCCGGTTTGCGCGGCGATAGTTTCCGGCGACTGGTTGTCTTCCACGTAGGCTTCCAGAATCGGATCGAGGACCTCATAAGGCGGGAGCGTGTCGCTGTCTTTTTGGTCCGGCCGTAGCTCGGCGGAAGGTGGCTTCTTCAGTGTGGATTCAGGGATAACAGGATTGCGCAAATTCAAATATCGGGCGAGGCGGTAAACCAGCGTCTTCGGCACATCGGAGATGACGGCGAGTCCCCCACACATGTCGCCGTACAGCGTGCAGTACCCGACAGCGATTTCCGACTTGTTACCAGTGGTGAGCACGAGCGCGCAGAACTTGTTCGACAGCGCCATCAAGATCACGCCGCGGATGCGCGCCTGAATGTTCTCTTCCGTTACATCAGCAGCGCGATTGGCAAACACAGGCTGAAGCGATTGTAGGTAGGAGTGAAAGATATCACCAATTGGAATCAGTTCGAAATGTATGCTTAAATTCCTCGCCAAAGTGGCGGCGTCATCGAGGCTACCCCGAGACGAGAATGGGCCCGGCATCCCGACGCCGATCACGTTTTCCCTGCCAAGGGCATCGACAGCAATGGCTGCGGTGAGTGCTGAGTCAATGCCGCCGCTTAAGCCGATCACCACCTTTCGAAATCCGCACTTGCGAACATAATCGCGTGTACCCAGCACAAGCGCCGCATAAGCACTGGCCTCGACGCTTTCGCTGCGTTCATGGATATCGCCCGTAAGCGAGTTGGTGTCGAAGCAGACGATGTCTTCTTCGAAGGATTTCGCTTGTGCGATGACTCGACCGTCAGGGCCGAGAGCGACGCTGGAGCCGTCAAAAACCAGGCTATCGTTGCCACCGACCTGGTTGACCATGGCGACGGGTACACGATAATGGCGCGCGATCGCGTAGAGCATCTGCTGGCGGAGTTCGCGCTTTTCCAACGTGAAAGGAGAGGCGGAAATATTGAGGAGGATCTTGCCGCCGGCGCCAATCAAATCCTCCACCGGATCAACCCCATAAAGGCGCCGGTCCCAGAAGTGTTTGTCATTCCAGGCGTCTTCACAGATGGTGAGAGCGCAACTCGTCCCGTTGAGCTGCCACAGCGACTGCTTTTCGGCTGGAGCGAAGTTGCGCATCTCGTCAAATACGTCATACGTCGGCAACAAGCGCTTGGACTGAATTGCCGCAATCTTCCCGTCCTGCAAGAGGGCGGCGGAATTCATGACGTGCTTCCCCGTCTTCGACAAAGTGGGAGTAACCAATCCGCACACCACGGAAATTCCAGCCGTTCGCTTCGCGATCGCTTCGGCAGCCTCGCGATTGCGGTTCACAAACCAGGGTCGCTCCACCAGGTCTCTGGGGGGATATCCACACACGCTCAGCTCGGGAAAGAGGACGAGGTCGATTCCGGCGGCTTTCGCGCGCAAGGCGAAGTCAATGATCTGTGCGGTGTTTCCTGCAAAATCGCCGACGGTTGGATTGATTTGAGCGAGTGCAATCCTCACACTAACAGTGTAACGGTGCACCTGACGGCACGCAAAATACTCAAGCGGCGCAGGCCTTACTCAATAACTGGGTGCAATGTGCGGAGGGTCGTTGGGATTAATAGGGGGTGTTGTGGTGGAGGGCGGTGGCACCGGTCCTGACGTAGGCGCGGTTGTTTTGGGCGTACTGCTACCGCCCGGATACGGTGTGTCTGTCGTGCCAGACTGGCCATCTGGAGGATTAGGTGTAGGCATGCGATGTGTGATGGTTGGCGGGGGCGGATTTTCCGGCTCTTCACCAGGACGTCGAAGCGTCGGCGCATTCTGCTGTTGTTTCTGGGCGTGCTTCTGTTCAGCGACTTCGGTCTCCTTCGTTTGCAGATCGACCTCTTTCTCAGTTCGCACGATTTTATTGCCGTCCACGGTCATGATCTCGAGGCGGGCAACCTCATTACCTTTGAAGCGCACAAAATCCACTTCCTCGGGCGGCTTGCCGTAGATCCACTCCTCGTAATCCTGGCCGTGCTCGTCTTTATCACGTAGGCGTTGCTGCGGGCGCCCCTTCGCATACATGACCATCTCTTTATCCATGCCGACGAGAATCTTGTGGTCCTTGATGGCTTCCTGCAACTTGGGAGGAAGGGTCTTCTGGTAAGCCTCAGCTGGGGTCAGCGCTTTGAAGTCAAAAACCGGTGCCAGCATGGCCCGAACCTGATCGCCACTCATTTCGGGCACGTACTTGTCGAATTCCAGCGTGACCAGGGAGCCGTGAGCATCCAGACTTTGAGGGCTGGGGGTACCGGGAAGAGGCGCTGAAGCGCCGCCGTTGCCGGAAATCTGAATGTGCTGGTACCACTTCCCTTTCTTCTTCGGTCCGCCGTTGATTTCGAGGATGATCTCTTTGTCTTTCACCACTACGTTGGTAATGACGCAGCGGTCGCCGGGCTTGGCAGCGGCTCCAAATTCCGCCACCTGCTGCGCGATGGCCATGTCGCTGGGACTCACCGCGCCATTCTTGATTTTCAAGCCTTTGTCGCCCTGCGGAAACATCACGCGTGAGAAAACGCGCTCTGACTGCAGGCTGCGTATCACCTGCAATCGGGTCTGGTTGGTCATCTTGGTGGCTTGCGAAGAGTCTGATGGTAAAGCAGGATTACCTTGAGCATGAATGGCCGGTGTCGCCAAGCCGCACACCAGCAACACGTGGAAAGCTGCGAGCCAGAACTGCGGATGATGGCGGCTCATCGAGGGACCCCGTCTGGACGAGATTATATTCCCAAATTCGAGGAGTCGTGTGACGAAGCGTTGACATCCTCATCGGCAATAGGCGCAGATGGTCGCCCGGCGGCTGGTTCGTTGAATTTGATTGCTCGAAGTGGCAAACGCCATAGCACTATTAGCGCCACAATGACTGCGCTCGCGCCGGGCAGGCTGGCTTCTAGACCATACGTACCGCCGGTGAGCCATGAGGGGCCGGAAGCGCTGGTATGAATCAATGTGTTGAATAGACGAATTCCGCTTACCGGGAGACCGCAGGCGAGACCTAAAGTCGCGTTCCAGCCAAAGTGGAAGCCCCAGGGCAACCACAAGGCGCGGGTGCGCAGATACGCAACCGAGAGAGCAATACCAATAACGACCGTGTCGATCAGGCCCCAAGCGGTGGCTCCGGGATTCAGCAAGTGCACGAGGCCAAACAGCACTGCGAAAACGGCGATGGCTCCACCAGCGCCAATCGCCTCGACCAACCGCTGAAAGGGGTAGCCGCGAAACATCAGCTCTTCCGCGAGCGATCCGGTCAGAAGGACGAACAGGACCGCCAGGGAACGCACCAGAGCCTGCCCAGTCACGGTCAGTCGAAATGACAGGTGGCCTAACAAAGCGACAGCACAAACAGCCAGGACTACAAGCGCGAATCCCAGCCCACAACCGAAGGCAAACTCACGCAGACTTCCCTGAATGATGGGCAGGCCCTGGGCTGCGAGGCGCCGCGACTCGACGTGGTGGCCGACAGCGAGCAGCCACGAGAAGCCAACGAAGAGAATCGTAGTCAACAATGACCGAAAGATGAGCTCGAATTGCAATACATGATCGCCGGCGATGGCACCCGCGACGTACCCGCAGGCTACAAACGCGGCGCAGCATAGGAGTACGGAGAGCAGGAAGCCCCATGCCGGATATAGGCGTCCATGGGCGTCGGTGAACATTCTTATTTTCGCGACGCGGCGGGGTTACCGCCGCAAAATTTAAGTCCTTCGCGGGAGACGCGGAAATCCAAGGGCTGACCACCGTTCTCCAGGATGGTCTGGTGCACTCGATGGCGCGAGCCTTCCTCGATCAGGCCGATCACGCATCCTCCTCCACCGGCTCCGCAAACCTTGGCAGCCCGAACGCCGTTCTTCTTGGCCGCTGAAATCAGTTTGTCGATGAGAGGGGTGGTAATCCCAGACGCGTTGGTGCGGCGGAGCTTCCATTCCTCGTTGAGAAGCCGCTCCACCTCGTTCCATTTCGCAGCCTTCAATGCACCATGCATTGCCTGAGCAATTCGCGAAATCTCCGCGAAGTTGCCAATGACGTGCCTGTCGCCGTTAATGTATTGCTTGAAGACCTCCCAGTTATTGATGCCCGATTGCCTGGGTGCACCGGTGTAGAAGAGCACGAAGCGCCGCTCCACTTCATCGGCGGAGATGTCAATGGGCTCGCGGTGGATTCCATCAACATCGAGGTGAATCGCGTTGACCCCGCCGTACAGAGCCGGATAGTAGTCCTGGCAGCCTGTAGGCACACGAATAAGTTGTGCTTCGATGTTTTGTGCGATCACACGAATCTGCTCGATATCGATGTCGCAACCCACGAACTTAGCGCAGGCTGCGCTGGTGCAGATCATCATGGCTGATGAGCCGGAAATGCCCGCTCCTGCGGGAGATTCTGAGTGCGTTTCGAGCACAAAGCCCCGTTTCGGTTGAAAGAAACGGACAATATAAGCGGCCAGTGGATGCTGGTAGCTTTTGGCGCGCCTGAGAGCATCGAGGCTGGAGAAGCGGTCCCCAGACCCCGTGTCGAGCGATTGCAAATGAATCGCCCGGCCTTTGCGTGGGGTGATTTTGCACGTGGTCTGAATATCGACCGCGATGTTTACTGTCATCGACCCGGGATGAAAGAGATAGAGCGGCCAAAGATCAATCGTGGACCCGGCGAGATCCGCGCGGCACGGGGCTTGAGCATAAATTTGGTCTGAATTGGTTGGAAGTGAAATTGGATTCATAGTGAGTGAATCAGAAAACCAGGATGCAGGAAAGCCATTGTAACTTGACTCACACGGATTTTGCGTCGGTCACAGCTCGTGGTAGCTGATGAGCTCGATGCCGCGTTTCTGAAGAGCGGCTTTGGCGTCCGGCGAGGTCAGGACCGCCAGCTCAGTCTCTCGCGACTGACGCAGTCGAGTGCGCACCTGATCGAGCTCGGCGTCATTGTAGCCTGGATGGCAGACGAGCTCCCACGTGCCCTGTGGAAGATGGTCAAGGATCACGAGAAACGACTTCAGATCAAGTGTGCCAGTGTCGATTATGCCGACTGAACCGTCCGTAGTGCGAAGTCCGTGGGCCTCTACTTCCCTCTTGAACTTGTCCGCAAATGTGCGCAAGACCCCAAGCTCGGCGACGCGACGCCACAGGTTGGGATTCCGTGCAATACGGTTGAATGGCAGTGGAAATAATCGGCCGAACGGATTGCGTACGGAGCGCACTCCGAGATTTTTCGCAGATCGCAACAGCGGCTGAAGAACTGAGGGAAACATGTGGGCGTGCTTGTGACAGTCCATATGAGTAGGAACGATTCCCACCTGTCGAATTCGACCGAGTTGAGCTTCGGTTTCGGCTTGGACCTGGGCGGGGTCGAGTCTTCCCGTCAATGCGGCACGCGCGAAGTCGGTAAGCTGAGTGCGGAATTCGATGGCGCCGTTCTGGCTGCCATGCTGTAGCAGGCTAGCGACTTGGGAAGACGGAAGAACAGGTGTGCCATCAAGCAGGATGACATGGCACCCTACGCTGACTCGAGGGCATAGGCGCGCTGTCACGGCGACTGCGTCAACGAACGCGCGCGCCGTGGCCATGAGGGTTGTCGAGGAGACTATGCCCTGCTGTGAGGCTTCGACAATCGCGCGGTTAATGCCGCAAGTCATGCCGAAGTCGTCAGCGTTAACGATGAGCCTGCGCACGGGTTCAGTGTAACAAGCAACAAAAATGGCCCGCCGTGGCGAACCATGGTCACCCTGCAATCTTACTTTCCGGCGGCGGGCCTCACCAGTTCGGTGTCGATCGTGATGGTAATGTCGTCGCCAACCATCGGATTCGTGCCGACGCCGAATTCGGTGCGCTGGATCTTCGTCGTTGCCGACGCCCCAACGTGGCTAGTTCCGCGCGGATCCGTCACCGGTGCGCTGGGACCGTCCACGTCGAGCACTACCTCTTTCGTAACGCCGTGAATCGTCAGATCACCAGTGATCTTCAGTTTGCCCTCGCCCGCCAGCTGAACAGATTTCGATTTGAATGTAAGGGTAGGAAACTTGGCAACGTCAAACCAGTTCGCGCTACGCAGGTCGTTGTCGCGCATTTCAACGCGCGTATCAACTGAGGTCGCCTCGATTGTGGCATCGATTGAGGTTTTTGAAAGATTCGTGGGATCGTAATCGACAGTCCCGCTCACTTTCGTGAAGGCTCCGCGCACCGTGGAAATTCCCATGTGGCGAACTGAGAATTGTGCGGCGGTGTGGTTGGGATCGATCTTCCAGATCTGCACCTGAGGCGTAGCCGAGATAGCAAGGAAGACTACAACGCTTGAAAACGCAAGAACAAGAAATCGTCTCAAATCGGAAGGTCTCGCTTTCGTAAGGGATGGTCGCAGCCTGAGCGATCTACCCAGGCTGCGAGTGTAGCAGAGTCTTACCGTCCCGAGGTTTCAGTCGGCCCCGGTTGTATCACTAACGTTGTCTCGCGAAATTGAATCTCGGTCAAAACCCGAGCTCCGTTTTCGTCTTTGGTTGCAACTCCATCATTTTTCCGATGCTGTTGAATTACCTGGGCAGTGGTTTCGGTCACGTTCTTGCCCTGCTTTAGCGTGACTTGGGCGTTGTCGCCGGTGCCACTCCAAGTGACTTTGTAGTCGCCAGCTGGAAGTTCGGTGGAACCGATTTTCACCGTGTCGAAGAGATGGATCTTGCCGGACCCGGTGTCTGCTGCAAAAGCGGTAACGGTCAGAACGGTGGATAAGATCAACAAACTCGAAAAGGTTTTCATTCGTCTGCTCCTGATGCGATCTGAAAGTCGTGCGCGAGCGTCCCGGCCGATGCTGATTTCTCAGCAGGATCTTCGCAGCACGTGGCGTTTCCGATCTACCTGCGCAGGTCTATCGCGTAATGACTGATTAGACGCGAACGCATGGGTCTGCGGAGCAAGCACAGCGATCGGAAATGTCTATTGCGAAGATAAAGGACTCCGCAAATGGCGGTGCGAAATCCAGTTCTGCGTTACAACACGCAATAAGCCAGTGGTGAATTGCGTTTTTCATCGAAGTCGACCAGGACTCGGAGCACTTACACTTTTACAAATTTTTACATTGCAAGGGAGTCTAAAAGAACTTTGTCATGCAGTTGTGCTTGATAGTCGCTGAGCTAGGGCTATGCATAGGCCGTTAACGTTAACAATTTCGCGACAGCAGAGCCAAGAACATGACGATTCATGACCGCGATTCACCACAAACCGAAAGAACACGAGCCAAGCGTTGACCCCTATTGCTTGGCTCAGGTAAATTAGAGGAGTTGCATCCGCTCGAGTACGCCTCGGAGAGGCATGTGCAGCGGGCGGTTAGCTCAGTTGGTTAGAGCGCCTGCCTTACAAGCAGGAGGTCGCAGGTTCGAGTCCTGCACTGCCCACCAGATATCTTGCCTGTGATCAAGCCGATAACAAGGATCTGGGAGCGTCATTCTCTGTCGCTTGTTGTCGCTGTTCCCAATTTTGTGCCCACCCAGCTTCGCCATGGCATTCAGCACCGCATCCTCAGAAGGGTGAACGTAGCGGTTGGGGATCGCAATGGAATTGTGCCCTGCGATGCGGGCTAGCGTCCATGCATCGCATCCCGATTCGCCCAGCCGCATTAGGAACGTGTGCCGCAGCGTTTTACAGCAGCCACTTTGATCCTGCTCCCCGCCCCATAAGCGTATGCTGCCCTTTTCTAAGGCGCCAGGGAACCCCAGTGAGCTAAATTGTCGTAACGAAGTGTGAGCCTTTTGTTTGGCTTGTGATTGCGTTCTGTCTCCTGTTTGACACCGATGCTTTCCTGTATGCGCAGTCCAGCAATACAACGCAAACCTCCATTCGGGGCCAAGAATCCAGCGCCTCGCAGCTCGACGAACTGATTGCACAAAGCCGCTATCTGAAACTGCAGCGCGACCTCTCTGCGGCTGAATTATCGACATCAAACCGCACTTACTTCGAGGGAATGGTCGCCGATCGCACCCACAATGTTGCTGATGCAATTGCCCTTCTAGGTAAGGCTCTTCCCGATCTTAAGGCCCACAGTGCCCATCGCGCTGCTTTGGCCCTCCGCGCACTTGCCTCCGACTACTCTGAAGCTGGGCGATACGGGGATTCTGCAAACGCATATAGTGCGTTGCTTACGAACTATCGCAGCCAGTTCCACGCTGGAGACCTTCAGGAATTTTCTGACAATCTCCACACTTACGAATTGCTGCGCGGCGCACCGGCACAGGTAATCGCCGGGTCAACAGGTTTTACCGTTGCCACTCGTCGTGATCCGCTGGGCAATACAGACGTGCCCGTGACTGTTGGAAAGACGGAAATGTGGTGGATGTTCGATACGGGCGCAAATATCTCGACCATTTCGCTCAGCACAGCCAGGCGCCTCGGGCTTCCTCTTTCACGGAGAAGCGCAACTACACAGAGCGGGGCAACTGGCAACGAGGCTCCCTTGCGCACGGCGATCATTCCGGAACTCCGATTCGGCGGCGCCCTCATCCGCAACGCAGTTGTGCTAGTGATGGGCGACAAGGAACTCGACATCAACCTCGGCACCAAGGGCCATTATGTAATCGAGGGAATTTTCGGCTATCCCGTAATTTCTGCACTAGGCAGCTTCACGATTTCCGACGACCAGATGGAGATTGCAACAGCAAGTTCATCGTCAGCACGCTGCTCGCCGTTATACGTGCAGGATTTAACTCCCCTGGTAGTTGCCGGTTCGCAAGGTGAGGACCTGACTTTCAGTTTCGACAGCGGCGCCAGTACCGGCACACTGACGGCTAGGTATTTTCACGCATTCCCAGAGCAATTTGCCTCGCTGAAACCCATCCCACAAGCGCGGGCGGGGCCGGCGGCACTCGCTTTATGCAAGGCTATACCTTGCCGTCGTTAGAATTGCACCTAGGGACTGCAACGGCCACATTGCACGACCTCGTCGTGCTCACTCCGCCCCTCAGTGTCGGCGTGCTTGACTCCATGTACGGCAACCTCGGCCAGGCACTTGTCGCACCTTTCCGCAGCTACACCATTGATTTCAGACGCATGCAGCTGTGCGTAGGCGAGCTACGAAATCATGCTTAATAGACGCAACCGTGCCGATAAATCCGCTTCATACGGTGATCGGCTTGCGACGATTCGCTTACAAGGGCTGTTACCAGCGATAAATCCTCATTGCACGACTTACCCGCAATTGGTGTAGCAGAACGGATGCTGGCTGCGGACGGCCATGCCAAGGCCAACAGATAAGTAACGCGCGAAACTCGATAGCAGCGACCGGGCTAACCGTCAGCGACCAGACGGTGCCGTGGGGTCTGGGCGCGAGCGGCCTGGGGCAAGCGGCCCAGTCAAAGTGTCGTACGTTTTGCTTCTAGGGATTGTCGGGACTTGGATCGGGCGTCTACCACCACGTCTCACCCTGGACTCCGACGTTCCACCCGAAGGTTTTGTTCTTAAACGCCTCGCCTCCGACAAAGCCCTCCAGACCCTGCGACCAGTTCGCATAAGTCACGAACGCCCGCAGAACTAGCCGGCTGAAAAACTTCCGACCCGCTCCGATCTGTGGCGCCAAGGTGAACTTGCGCAGCCATCCATCGTAGAGACCCGCCCCACTGGATGTGTGGTCGAAGCCCGCTTCGAATGCAAGCAAAACATGATCGGTGAAGAACCAGACCGGTCGCGCACAGCCAGTTGTTCGTCCGCCGGATTGCCGTCCGTTTGCTGCTGATAGATGAACACCGGCTGAATGGCGAACTTGTCGTTGGGCTGCGATCTGCGCAACGTTGCCCTTTCTCTCTGCTTCCACAAGCGGGCTCGCATCATCATGAACTGAAGATGATCGTTGACCCCAGGGCAGTTGGTGCAGATCAAAACGGGAGGAGGGGCCTTGCAGCAGCGGTGAAGTTCGCCTTCGGCGACATGCAGGCATCGTCCAATCCGTAATCAGAGCGGTGGCGCGCCTAATCAGCAGTTGGCAACCCCCAGCTTCTCATGGCCGCCTCACTCCTGGGAGCTCCACCTTTCTTCTCCAGTTACTTTCCCGTCCGATATGGTTTTGCCTGTGTATGGTGGCAGGGAGTTGTTCGCTCTCTTTTAGTGGCCGCCAAAACCTTCTAAGGTCTGAGTTATGCGACGCGGTCTGATTGACGGCTATAGCGGACCAACTGATCCGCGACAGGAAAGCAAGCTGAATCAAGGAGGGTATCGTGAACAGCGGTCGATCCAGCAAAACACTATTGTTAGCGCTCGCATTTGCATTGCTCGCGACAGGAATATCACCCGCAGCCACAGGGCGGACGGAGTCAGTTGGGAGCATCGGGCCCGGCTCGCCAGTGCCCAGACCTTCCAGTCTGTTGCTGGTCGGCTCCGGTCTGATCGGGGTAGTGTGGTTCCTCAGGCGAAAGCTCGGGCTGCCGTCTTCTCAGTCGTGAATTATGAATTACCTACAGGTCATTACCCACGAATGAGTTCATCTAAGGACCGCGAGACGATTCGTTCATTATGGTCATCCAGGCTATTCTGGCTGGTGTGGATGGTGCTCCTGTGTATTTCGCTTGTGGCTATAAACAGATCCATGAAGTATGTGCGCTCTCAATTACTTCGGGGGATGACCCCCGCGGCTAGCGTTACTCGCGAGTGACCTGTAAACCGACGCGACTTCTTCAAAAATGCAGAAGTCCCTGTCACACCGAACACACTCGTGGAACAGAACTGCTGTGAACGGGAGACATGGCCTGAGTGGTAATGAAGCGATATGGTGGATCAACTGCTTAAAGAGTGCGGGCTGAGGCTTTGGTTGTTGTCAAGACTCTAAAATAACTGCGAGGGAAGTTCACATGGAAATTGATCGGGATAATCTTTTAGAAGTGGTGAGTTACTTCTTGCAGACGCTGTCCAAGATTGAAGAGGAGTTAGCAGCTCACGAATTTTTGCTTCTTTGGTCGCGAAGAGCTCCAGGAACTGCGGATGCCATGGACGTTCTTCTGGAGCATGCCCGCAAATCAACTTCTCTACCAGATCATTTACGGAAGAAGCATGACGAGCAGTTGGAGCACATAGCTAACGGTCTCGTGGATGCGCTTGAGACTCAGAGCAGGGCTCAAGAACTCGAGAGCCGCCAGAATATGTTCGCAGGAGGAAGCCGATTCGTTAACTAATCTCTACAAAAGATCCGCAAGCGGCGCCTTCTGGTTTTTCGACGACCGGAACGTCAAAAGCGCCCTCGACAATAGGCATTTATCGACTAAGTCTTTTCTAATCCAAGAATGAGCCTGAAGGGGAAGGGTGCAGGCGGCGAGGAAGGCTCCTTTCGGAAATAGGTTTTTAGAATATATAGCAGTAGCCGGGCGGTGGGAATGTGGGAATCGCGCAG
>Ga0306925_10000001_pt1 | contig 136731 bp, 114 predicted proteins | sample flu12Cox44000176_FD_203755 | JGI IMG/M metagenome (GOLD analysis project Ga0306925, IMG submission 203755) | Lab enrichment of tropical soil microbial communities from Luquillo Experimental Forest, Puerto Rico - flux8day.12C.oxic.44.000.176 (v2)... | ecosystem: Environmental > Terrestrial >... | reverse complement strand
GCGAGTTCGGCGTGCTCGCGGGCCATGCGCCGCTCGTCACCACGTTGCGTCCGGGGATCCTGGTGATCCACGGCGAAGGCGGCGCTGAGCGCATCGTCGTCAACGGCGGCTTTGCCGAAGTCGGGGCAAATGGGTTGACCGTGCTCGCCGACATGGCGGTGCCCGAGGAGGAGTTCGACCGCGCGGTGCTCGCCGGCGTGATCAAGGACACCGAGGAAGACGCCGCCGATACGACCGACGATTGGCAGCGCGACAAGCTCACCCGCAAGCTCGAGCAGCTCAAGGCACTGCAGGCGGCGCTGGGAGGGTAACGCCTTGTGACTCGTCATGGCCGGGCTTGTCCCGGCCATCCACCTCTTGCTCAGGACAGTATCAAGGAAAGACGTGGATGCCCGGCCCAAGGCCGGGCATGACGAAGTCTTACGCGCGCTGGCGCAGCAGGCGGCGGATCACCTTGCCCGTAGTGGTCATCGGCATTTCGGCAATGAAGGCGACCTCGCGCGGATATTCGTGCGCAGAGAGGCGTGTCTTGACAAAGCCCTGAATGTCGGCGGCGAGTGTGTCGGAGGGCGCGGCCCCGGGCTTGAGCACGACGAACGCCTTGACGATCTCGGTGCGCACCGGATCGGGCTTGCCAACCACCGCCGCGAGCGCCACCGCGGGATGGCGAATGAGGCAATCTTCGATCTCGCCCGGGCCGATGCGGTAGCCGGCTGACGTGATGACGTCATCGTCGCGTCCGACGAATTGCACGTAGCCCTCGGCGTCGGCGATGCCCTGGTCGCCGGTGGTCATCCAGTCGCCGATGAATTTCTCGCGCGTCGCGTCGGGCTTGCCCCAATATTCCAGAAACATCACCGGATCGGGTCGCCGGATCGCGATCTGACCGAGCTCCCCTGCACCACATTCGCTTCCGTCGGCGCGGATCACTGCCACGCGATGGCCTGGCACCGGCTTGCCGATCACGCCGGGCCGCGACACGCCGATCGCCGCGCAGGAGGCGAGCACTAGGTTGCACTCGGTCTGGCCATAGAACTCGTTGATGGTGACGCCGAGCACGGACTTGCCCCATTCGTAGGTCTCGGCGCCGAGCGCCTCGCCGCCGGAGCCGACCGAGCGCAGCCGGATGGTTTGTTGCGGCCGCGGTGCCGAACGCAGCATGCGCAGCGCGGTCGGCGGGATGAAGGCGTTGCGCACCTGCATTTTTGCCATCAGGGCGAACGCCTGCTGCGGATCGAATTTCTCGAATTTGTGTGCGATGACCGGTACGCCGTAGTGCAGTCCCGGCAGCAGCACGTTGAGCAGCCCACCGGCCCAGGCCCAGTCCGCCGGCGTCCAGAACCGGTCGCCGGGTTGCGGCAGAAATTCGTGGGGAAATTCGATGCCGGGCAGATGGCCGAGCAGCACGCGATGGGCGTGCAGCGCGCCCTTGGGCGGGCCGGTAGTACCGGAGGTATAAACCATCAGCGCGGGATCGTCGGCGCTGGTCAACGCCGGCGCAAATTCGGGACTCGCGCGCGCAAGCGTGGCGTGGAAATCCTCGGCGCCGGACGTGGCCCCGTCGAGCGACAGCACGACGTCGAGGCGATCGTGCGCTGTGTCGGTCTCGCCGAGTTTAACCAGGCCCTGAGCGTTGGTGATCAGCGCGCGCGCGCCGGAATCTTTGAGCCGATAAGCGATGGCCTCAACCCCGAACAGCTTGGCGAGCGGCAGCGCGATCGCGCCAAGCTTGTAGATGGCGATGTGGCTCAATGCGACCGCTGCCCCCTGCGGCAACAGGATGGCGACCCGATCGCCGCGCGCGATGCCGCGGGTGGCGAGCAGATTGGCGAGCCGATTAGACGCGTCGCGCAGCGCACCATAGCTGACCTCGTCGACGCCGCCGTCCGCATGCACGTCGAAAATCGCAGTGCGGCCCGGCTCGCTTTGCGCCCAGCGGTCGCAAACATCGGCGCCGATATTGTATTGCGCAGGCACCTGCCAGCGGAACGCGCGGTAGAGCGCGTCGTATTCGCGCGCGGTCGGAAGCACGTGCGGGGCATACATCGCGCGGGAAGCTAGTGGGGCGGGTGCCGGAGGTCCAGCGTGCTGTTGCTTGTCATTCCGGCCGAGCGCAGCGAGAGCCGGAATCCAGTAACCACTGACCAGATTTGTCTGGTCCGGCGTGCAGCATCGCGCCTACTGGATGCCCGCTTCCGCGGGCATGACAGCGGAAGACGTGCGCGATTGGTTACGCACAACATCAGGGTTGCCTCCCGCGTGCCAGCCGGTAAACAAGTCGCGCCGGGGCATCTTCCAAGCTGACGAGCAGCGACGAAACCAATGAAAGCGGAGCCGAGCGCGCGCGCCGAGACAAGCGACATCGATTATCGCCTGCTCATCCCGTTTCTGACCCATGTGGTGCTGACCCAAACGCTGATCCTCGTCATCCGCATCACCACCTCCTACCGGGCGATCGAGCTTGGCCTCTCCGTGCTGTGGCTCGGCGTGATCGCCGCGGGTTTCGCGATCATCCCGGCGTTCACCGCGCTTCAGGTCGGGCGCTGGATCGATCGCGGCAACGACGCGCGCGCGGTCCGGCTTGGCTCCGCCCTTACGGTCGTCGCCTGCATCGGTCTGTGGGCATGGCCGCGCTCCGGCATGCATCTGCTCGGCTTTTCCGTACTTCTGGGTTTCGGCCACATGTTCTGCATGGCCGGCCATCAGATGCTGGCGGTTCGCTCGGGCGGCGCGCGCAGCCGGGAAAGCGTGCTCGGCTACTACATGGTGGCAGCCTCGATCGGGCAAGGCTTCGGCCCGTTCATCGTCGGCTGGCTCGGCGGCTCGGTTGCGCTGCCGCCGACCGGCCAGCTGTTCGGGGTCAGCCTGCTGGCGGCGGCCGCAAGCGCGCTGGTGGCGATCGCCGTGCGCCCTTCGCCACGACCAAAGGGCGATCACGATGCGGAGAATTTTGTTGCAGTGGGCGATCTGCTCAAGCTGCGCGGATTTTTCGCGGTGATGGTATCGAGCGTCGTGACCGTGACGGCGCTCGACCTGCTGGTGGTCTATCTGCCGGCGCTGGGTGCGGAGCGGCAAATCGATGCCAGTGACATCGGTCTCCTTCTTACCGCGCGCTCGGTGGCTTCCCTGGTCTCGCGCGCGTTCTATGCGCGCCTCATCTTCGCGATCGGCCGGCTGCCGCTCACGCTCGCCAGCATGCTCGGCAGCGCGCTCGGGTTTTTGGTGCTCGCGCTACCGCTCGCGCTGCCGGCGATGTACGCAGTGCTCATCATGCTCGGCTTCGCCATGGGCATTGCCTCGACCCTGACCATTTCGAGCGTCGTGCACCTCGCGCCGGCCGAAGCCTGCGGCACCGCGCTCACCCTGCGCATGACCGGCAACCGCGTCGGCCAGATCGTGTTTCCCGCCGTTGCCGGTCTGCTTGCTTCGGCCACTGGCGTTGCCGGCATTCTGGTGGCGCTGGGCCTCGGCCTCGCCGCATCGGGAATGGCGGTCGGCGCGAGCCAACGGCCGTCCATGTAGTGTTCCCTCCGTCATGCCCGGGCTTGTCCCGGGCATCCACGTCTTTCTTTATTGTGGCAGCAAAGACGTGGATGGCCGGGCCAGGGCCCGGCCATGACGGCAGAGAACGACGCCGAGGAGGCCGCAGAGCAAACCCAATGCCCGCACCGATTCAGATACGCATGGGTGGTTATGGTCCCGCCAGCACCGGATTCAGCCGTGCGCTCAAACGCATCGGCGAGCGGCTCAACGCCAAATTCACCGATCAAGTCGACATCAAGTACGTCTGGAACATCATGGATCTCGGCTATCGCGCCGACGACATCCTGTGGCTGGTCGAGCATGGCCTGCTCACGCTCGGCTATCAGTCGTCGAGCTATCTCACCGATCGGGTGCCGCAACTTGGCCTGCTCGACCTCCCGTTTCTGTTTTCGCACAGCGACACCGCGCGCGCGGCGATGGACGGCGCGCTCGGCGAGAAACTTGCGCGCGAGATCGAGCAGCGCGTGAATTACCGCATCATCGGCTGGTTCGAGAACGGCTTTCGATACATTTCCAACCGCGTGCGCGAGGTGCGCCGGCCTGCCGACCTCAAGGGGTTGCGCATCCGCGTGCTGCCGAGCGACGTACAGGCGCGCACCTTCGCGCTGCTCGGCGCCGTACCCATGCGCATGGACCTGACCGAGGCGATCGAGCGGATCAAGTCCGCCAGCATCGACGCGCAGGAAAATCCGTTGTCCAACACGGTGACTTACGGCGTGCACAAATTCCACCGCTTCCACACGCTGACCAAGCATTTCTATATCTCGCGGCCGATCTTCGTGAACCGCACCGCATTCGATGCCTGGCCAAGGCCGCTGCAGCGCGCCCTGCGCGAGGCGGTGACGGACGCGGTCGCGTTCCACCGCGCGCTGCACGAGCAGGAGGAGGCGGACGCGCGCAAGGCGATCGAGGCGGCGGGTGGGGAAATCGCGGAGCTAACGGTCGCCGAGCATGCTGCGTTCGTGGACGCAGTGAAGCTGCTGCGCGAAGAGGCGCGGGCCATGTACGGGGATGAATTGCTCGGACTCGCCCAACCCTGAGCTGTCGTCCCGGCCGAGCGAAGCGAGAGCCGGGACCCATATCCCGTGCGCCATCGAGAGGACACAGGGATGTGGGTCCCCGCTATCCGGGTCCCCACGAAAATCGCCGGCACAGCAGCACAGCAACGATGGTCTCGCATCGGCGATTTTCGTGGGTGCCCGGCGCGGGGACGACAGCTGAAGAATTTGGCGCGATTACCCCCGCCCCTCGTCGGGCGCGGCGAGGATCAGCGCCCAGAACACCTTGTATTTCGATTTCGGCGAGTACGCCGCGGCGATGCCCATGCGGGTTGCACCATCGAGCAGCATGTTCGCGTTGTGCGGCGGCGAGCCGCGCCAGCTGGAGAACGCCTCGGCCAATGTGTGGTGGCCGGCGCCGATGTTCTCCGCCGCGGTCTTGGCGCGGTAGCCATGCACGCGCAGCCGCTCGCGGAACGGGCCGAGCACCTCGTGGCCGAGCTTGTCACGCGCCGCCATGGCTTGCGCCTGCGCCTCGGCGAGGGCCATCAATTCGGGATCGATGCTCACGGCGTTGAGACCGTTGTTGAGCCGATAGCCGGAGATCATCGCCGCGGCGGTCGGGGCGTCGAGCTGCGCGCCGCCTTCTGCGAGACTGTGATAGAAGCTCGGCTCCCCCGATGGATCGCGGCCGCCGGTGCAGGCAGCAAGCAGCGCGACCATGGCGAGAGGCACGAGCCGCGCGCTCAACCGGCGCAGTGACGGGCGATGTCCCATTCGCGCAGACCCCCCAATCCACGCCGGATATGCCGCGCCACTTTGGCCGAACCGTGTCCTGTTCCGGCCTCATGCTGAGGCGGCGCCTTAAGCGCGTTTACGCCCGTCTTCGACGGGATATGCACGCGCGTGAACGCGCTTGAGGCGACGCTCCTCGGGATGAGGGCGGAGCTAAATCAATGCCCGCGATAGATCGGCGCCGGCTGAGAAAAGAAGTTCGCCAGGATGTGGTAGCAGATCGCGTAGTTCTTCTGCTGGAACGAAGCGTGCGCGATACCGGGCATCATCGCGAACTGCTTGTCCGGATTGGGCAGCTTGGCAAAGAATTTGAGCAGATCGTCGACGCTCGCGATGCCGTCGTATTCGCCGCGCATGATCAAGGTCGACACCGTGATCTTTTCCGGGTTGCAAACCGGCAGGTTTGCGCACATGTCCACATAGGTGCCGGTCGGCACGGAATCGTCGAGCTTGAGGATCGCGTCGGCGAACGCCTCGATCACCGCGTCATCTGCGGTGCCGGGATGGTCGCGCTCGAAGATCGAGCGCACGAATTTGCGGTCGATCGCGCGACGGTTGCTGGCGCGAAACTCCGGCAGGCGCTTGCTGCGCTCGGCGAGCGTCGGCGAGCCTTCGCCGGTCCAAACCATCGCGTCGAGCGCGAGCCGTGCGACCATCTCGGGGTGGCGCTGGGCAAACAGCGCCGCGCGCAATGCCCCGGAGGAGATCCCGTACACCAGCAGCGGCCGCTTGCCACGTAGCTTCTGAATGTGGGTCGCCGCGACGAAGCAATCTTCGGCACCCTGCGCGATCGACGCGTTGTTGTCGCGCGTTTTGGTGGAGCGGCCGTAGCCCTCCATGTCGACGCACCACGTGTCGTATCCGCGCGCGGCGAAGAAATCCATGACGGACGAATCGGGACGGCCCGGCACCTGCAGGTCGAAGGTCGGCTGCGACGCCATGGAGGAGCCGTGCACGAACAAGATGATGCTCTTGATTGCGGCGGGATCGCCGACGCACTTGTTCCAGAGGAACAGCGTGACGCCGGGCGCCTTGCTGGTCCAGTGCTCGGTGCCGGTAATGGGTCGCTGCTGCGCGAGCTGTTCTTGCATGAAGATGCCCTCCGTATCTCACCAGCTGTCGTCCCCGCGAAAGCGGGGACCCAGTAATCACCGAAAGGGCAGTGATTACTGGGTCCCGGCTCTCGCTCGCTTCGCTCCCTCGGCCGGGACGACGCGAAGCATCACTCCGGTTTGATGCCGCTCGCATTGATCACCTTCGCCCATTTGTCGATTTCTGACTGCACGTAGCGGCCGAACTCGTCGGGCGTCATCACGACGGGAGCTGCGCCCAATTTTTCCCACGCGTCCTTCACGTCTGGCCGCACCAGAATCTTGCTCATTTCATTGTTGAGCAGACTGACGATCGATTGCGGCGTTCCGGCGGGCGCCATCACGCCGAGCCAGATCGTCGCCTCGTGGGGAACGCCGGACTCGATCAGCGTCGGCACGTCCGGGAGAATGGCGGAGCGCTGCTTGCCCGTCGTCGCCAGCGCCTTTACGCGTCCCGCCTGGACCATCTGCGCCATGCTCGGCACCGAATCGAACATCATGTCGACCTGACCGCTGATGATATCGTTGCGCGCGCCGGTACTGCCTTTGTACGGCACGTGCTGGATATCTGTGCCGGTGACGTTTTTGAACAGCTCGCCGGCCATGTGGTAGTTCGAGCCCACCCCGGAGGAAGCGTAATTGAGCTTGCCGGGCTTCGCCTTGGCGAGCGCGATGAATTCCTGCACGTTGTTCACCGGCACGCTGGGATGCACAACCATCACCAGCTCCGAGCTCATGACCGAGGCCACCGGGACGAAGTCGCGCATCAACTTGAACGATTTGTTGGGCACCAGCGTCTCGGTCGTGGTCTGCGTGGCGGAAATCATCAACAGGGTATAGCCGTCGGGCGGCGACTTGGCCGCAGCCTCGCTGCCGATGATGGTTCCGGCGCCCGGCCGGTTCTCCAGGACGAACGGCTGCTTGAGCGCCTTGTGCAGTTCCTCGCCGAGCGCGCGCGTGAAAATGTCGGTCGGCCCGCCGGCGCCGAACGGCACGATCATCTTGACGGAGCGTGAGGGATAATCCTGCGCTTGGCCAGACCATGACGGCAAAATCAGAAGTGTTGCCAGCACGAGAAGCGATGAAAGTCGTCGAATCATGACCACGTGTCGTCCGTGTTGCGCTCGCCGATAATCAGTAGTCGGTAACCAGAAAAAAGCAAATCGATGCAGATCACCATTGCCTGACCTTATCGGCCAATTCCGCTAATGCGCCGGTGAACGGATGGAAGGTAAAGCGAATCACGTGGCGGCCGCGCGGAACGACCACCGCGCGGAAAATCACGTCGGCTTTCATGATTTCGGCGGCAGCACCGTCGACCTCGGCGCGCCACCAGGGCTGCCACACGTCGTTGAGGAGGAGAATGCCGCCGTCCGGCGCGTCGGCTTCGACCGTCACTTCGGTGTTGGTGTAGCGCAGCAATCGCGCACTGCCCGGCGGCCCGTCCCCGGCGCTGCGGGGGAATCCGACTGGCGCTTTGGTGAGAAGCACGGTCCGGCGCGCATCGACAGCAGGCCAGCCGCTGCGCAACATCTCCTCGAAGTCCGCGAGCCGCCAGTCCGTGAGCAGCATCACGCGCGGCAACGCGCGCGGATTTTCATAGACATAGGCATCCCCGGTGCGCGCGATGAGCTTGAGATCGCCCCCTTTGAGCGACGAATCGATCTGCTCGATCGGCACTCCGGTCGCGATGAAGCGCAGCCCGAGCAAATCGGCGAACTCCGAGTGGTACGAGGGATAAAGTGGAGAAAACATCCGCTGCGGCGGGATCGCGACCGTATCGCCGACGTGTGTCGCTTCGTAGAACCAGCGCAGCCGCAGCGGATTGTGGCCGAACACGTGATCGAAGCCCTGCGCCAATCCGAGGTTCGGCCAGTGATAGTCGATGCCGATCAGCTCGACGCGGTCGCGTCGATCGGGCGCCGCGGCTTGGGCGAGCCGCGCGTGTAGTAAGCGCACGGTCTCATTCCCCGTGTCCGGCGCGAGCGCAGCGAAGCGCGCGGGCGGCAGCGCTGTCGAGACATGCGGCGCGTAGTTCCAGGCGATATCCACTGCCATGAACGCCGCGAGCAACCCCGCCGCGCCGAGCGGCCAGCGTGCGTTGAGCGCCCGTACCAGCGCCAGCACAGCAAGGGCCCCGGTGGAGAACACGATCGCGGTCGCGACCGGAACGAGCGCCGGCCGGATGCCAACGACGGAATGCGCGAGCGCCAACGCGGCGGCAACAAGGAGGATCGGGAAAGCGACCTCGAGTGCGCGCTGCAAACGGCTCGGGCGCGGCAGTGTGCCGGCAAGCCAGCGATGTACGACGTAACCGGCGATTATCGCGACCAGCGCCACCAGCACGAACGTCGCGTCGGCTGGGCGGCGGTAGAGATCCACGCCTGGCAGAAAATCATACATCAGAGAAAACGCCGGCGTGTAACCGCCAAGCGCATACAGCAGAAGGGCGGCGGCGGCGATGGTGAAGAAGCGAATCTCGCGCGACCAGGCGCCGCCGCGGATCAGGCCGAACGAAACGACGGCGACAACGGTGAGGGCGCCGGCATAAAGAAGCCCCATGTTCTGCGAGAGATAAAGGCCCGGCGATCCCCAGGCCGCGTCCCAGATCGGACTCTGCGGCGCCCAGTAGTCGATCTTGGGATCCATCGCGCCGAACAGATCGGCAAAGACGAACTGCAGCAGATGCACCGGATGCAGCGATCCCGAGGCGGCCGATGCGTAGCCGATCTCGGGCCGGTTCGAGCGCGCCGCCAGCAGCGCGGCCATGGTGATCGGTATCGCCGCGATCGCGGTGCCGGTTAGCCCCGCCGCCGCGAGCGGCTTGATGCTGGCACGCACGCGCGCGAGCCGCCCTTCGCCGCTCACCCAGTACGCGAGCACGAATCCTGCGAGCACATAGAGCGACAGCAGCGCGACCTGATCGCGACCGACCGCCAGCAAGCCGCCAAGGACGCCGGCGCCGATCCCCGAGCGCCACGACGAGCGCTCGAGCGCGCGCGCGGTCAGCCACAACGCGAGCGGCAGGAATGCGAGACTGACGATTTGCACCGTGTGCTGCATGCGTGCATTGGCCGAGCCGCCGAGCGCAAATGCCATCGCGGCGACGAGCGCGCCGCCGAGGTGCCAGCCACGGTCGTGAAAGAACAGGATCACGCCGACGCCGCCGAGGAACAGATAGAGGAAAGTCACTGCATCGAACGCGCGCAGGCTGACGGCGGGGGTCAACGATGCCAGCAGGACATGCAGCGGCGAGAACAAGAGCGACTGCGGATCGGAAATTTGCGCCCAGCCCGCGAACACGTTGGGCGACCACCACGGCCATTCGCGGCGTGCGATCGAGCGCGCGAGGAACTCGACCTGCGGATAGAACTGGGATTTCGCATCCCACGGAATCGTCACCGCGCCAGACACCCACGGCCAGATCGGCAGCAGGAAGGCGAGCGCGAAAATGGCCAGCGTGATCGGCAGGAGTTGCGCCGTCGTTCCGGCACGCTCACTCTGCGCAGTGAGGAAACCGGTTCGGTTACTGGCTGATCGGACGAGCCGAGTGTCCGCCGTGAATTCGATGCGCGCCGGTGCCGGCAATTCGTTCCGCAAGCTCATGCTTCGTCAGTCCATCGTGCCGGCGTGTGGCGAGAATAGTGCGATCCTGCGTGCTCCACATCTGGCAAAGCTGTCGCAGCCGAAGACTGGACGCCGTGTCGGTAGATCGCCGTGCGGCTGCGGCTTATCATAACGAGCGAACGAAGAGGAGCGAGTGCTCATGACCACGCCGATGGTGCCGCGCGAACGCTGCGACTTTTCCGCGATCGTCGATCGGCCGCCGCTCAAATTGCCAGGCGAGGCGCGGCTCGTGTTCTGGAGCATCGTCAATTACGAGGTCTGGGATATTTCCCGGCCGATGCCACGTCAGGTGCTCCCGCCACCCACCGGCGTGCCGCTCTTACCCGATGTGGCGCACTGGAGCTGGCACGAATACGGCATGCGGGTCGGGGCATGGCGCTTCTTCGAGCTTTACGAGCGGCTGAAAATCCGCCCCACGCTCTCGATCAACGCCCGCACCTGCGAGGATTACCCGCGCGTGGCGCAGGAGGCCAAGCGGCTGGGCTGGGAATTCATGGGCCATGCTTACGATCAGCTGCCGATCCACAAGGTCGCCGATCAGGCGGCGATGATCACGCGGTCGCTCGATATCCTCGAGCGCTTCTGCGGCAAGCGGCCGGTCGGTTGGCTGGGTCCTGGCCTCACGCAGACCTTGGAGACGCCGGAGTTGCTCGCCGCCGCCGGCGTGAAATATATCGGCGATTGGGTTTACGACGACGAGCCAACCGTGATCCGCACCGCCAACGGGCCATTGGTGACGCTGCCCTACACGGTGGAAATCAACGACATCACCATGATGATCGTTCAGCACCACGAGAGCGGCTATCTCGCGCAGCGCGCCATCGACCAGTTCGACCGCCTCTACGCGGAGGGAAAGAGCCGGGCAAAAATCATGGCGCTCGCCATCCATCCCTACATCAGCGGCCAGCCGCACCGCATGAAATATCTCGAAGCGATTTATGATCACGCGCGCCGCTTCGACGGTGTGCTGCACTGGAACGGTGCGGAGATTCTGGATTGGTACTTGGCCGCCAGCAAAGGAGCGAAGGCCGAAGCGGCGGCCTAGTGCCGCGAACCCGAAGTTCGCACGGTCGGGCGGCTCGAGCGCGTGCGAACTTCGGAATCGGGACACTAGCCTCGTTCACCACGACTCGACGTTTACACGCGCGTTACGCCACGGTGCGGGCGGGAAACCATCCCGCCAACGACCCGCGCCGCCAGCAATAAGCCTTGCCGATCAAATGGTTGCCGCCCGTAAGCGGCACCGAATGAAATCTCGCGGCGTGCCCCGCCTTGGTCCAACCTGTCTGTTAATTAAGTGGCCGCAGAGGGCGACCCTGATAGCATAGGGTGCCGACGCGTAAGCTTAACGGGATGGGCGGGGGCCGCGTGCGTGGCGTTGACGCTAATGCCCCGCGTTGCGGGTGGTGGCGTTGAAAGTCGGTCCTAGTTTGGACGGATTGCGCACGCGTGCTCCGGCGATCGGCGCCGGGAGCCTGCGCCCCTTTCTTGTCGGCTTGATGGGATTATCTCTCGTGCCAATGCTGTCTGCGTGCATCTTCACGTCCGAGCGGCCGGACATCGTGCTGGAAGCGCCGCCACCTTATCGGGCCGGACGCGGCACCTCCGCGCCGCCCGCGCTCGACTGGTGGCGCGGCTTTCGCTCGCCGGAACTGGTGCGATTGATCGAGGAGGCGCAGGCCAACAACACCGACATCTCGATCGCCATCGCGCGCATCGTCGAGGCCGACGCAAACAGCAAGCTCGCCTTCGCTCCGCTGCTTCCGACGCTGACCGCGAACCTGCAGGGGCTGCGCTCACGGCCCTCGCAAACCACGGGGCCGGGCGGCACCGGCGCCGGTGGGCCCGCCGAGCGCGAACTTTACACCGCGGTCCTCAACGCGAGTTACGAGATCGACTTCTGGGGCAAGAATCGCGCGGCTTCGGTGGCTGCGGAGGAAACCGCGGTCGCTAGCCGCTTCAACAAGGAAGTCGTCGTGCTTTCGACCATAGTATCGGTCGGCAATGCCTATTTCCTGGTGCTGGGTTCGCAGGACCAATTGCGGGTCGCGCGCAACAACCTCGCCGCGGCCGATCGCATCCTCACCTTGATCAAGCAGCGCTTCGAGGCCGGCACCGCATCCCAGCTCGATGTCGCCCAGCAGGAAGCGCTGGTTGCGACCGTGCGCGCGACGATTCCTGTGTTCGACGAAACGCTGCGCCAGAACATCGCCACGCTCGCCGTACTGATCGGGCGCGCGCCCGCCGAGCTTAGCGTGAAGGGCGGCAGCCTGTTCCGGCTCGGAACGCCCCGAGTAACCCCCGGCCTGCCGTCGGAGCTGCTGTTCCAGCGGCCCGACATTCGCGCCGCCGAGGCCAACCTTGCCTCGTCGGAGGCGAGCGTGGAATCTGCGCGCGCCGCTTTTTTCCCCAGCATCACGCTCACCGGGCAAAGCGGCTATCAAAGCGCGGTGTTCAAGCTGTTGTTCAGGCCGGAATCCGCGCTCTACCAGATCGCCGCCAATCTGCTGCAGCCGATTTTCGACGGCGCCCGGCTCGAGGGACAGCTGGAGTTCGCCAAAGGCGTGCAACTGGAGATGCTGGAGACCTATCGCAAAGCCGTGCTCTCGGCATTCGGTGATGTGGAACGGGCGCTGATCGCGGTCACCGATACCACCGAGCAGGAACGCCTGCAGCAGCAGGCGGTGGCGGCCTCGCGGCGCGCTTTCGAGATCGCCGAAATTCGCCTGCGCGAAGGCACCGTGGATCTGGTCACCGTGCTGCAGACCCAGCAGACCTGGTTCACCAACGAGAACAATTTGAACGTCTCGCGGCTGGCACGCATGCAAGCCATTTTGAGCCTGTTTCAGGCGCTCGGTGGCGGCTGGATGCCGCCGGCCACGGGCGCTGGCGCGGTCAAAATCCAATGAGCCTGAAGCGCCGGATCACCGTTTTCCTGATCGTCGCCCTCGTCGTTGCCGGCGTTGTGGCGGTCTATTACATGCCGCAGTGGCAGCAGACGCAGGCGGCGTCGAAAGCGGGCTTCAGGGGCGGCCGACCCGTTGCCGATCCCGTGCCGGTGCTCGCGATCGCGGCGAAGACCGCCGATGTACCGGTGTATCTTGATGGCGTCGGCACCGGCAAAGCGCTCAACACGGTGACCGTGCGGCCGCAGGTCGACGGCAAGCTCATCAACGTTTCGTTCACGGAAGGCCAGGACGTCGAGAAGGGATACGTGCTGGCCAAGATCGATCCGGTGACCTATCAGGCCGCCTACGACCAGACGGTGGCAAAGAAGGCGCAGGACGAGGCGCAGCTCGCCAACGCCAAGCTCGATCTCGAGCGCTACACGAGACTCGCGGCCACCAACGCCGTCAACAAGCAGCAGCTCGATACGCAAAGGGCCATGGTCGCTCAGTTCGAGGCGCAGGTGCAGCTCGATCAGGCCGCGATCGATAACGCCCGCGCCATGCTGTCCTATACCAATGTCGTCGCGCCGATCAGCGGACGCACCGGCATTCGCCAGGTCGACGAGGGCAACATCGTTAAGGCAGCTGAGCCCACCGGCATCGTGATCCTCACGCAGCTTCGTCCGATCTCGGTCTTCTTCAACCTGCCGCAGCAGGAGCTGCCAGAGCTCAACCGCGCACAGGCACAAAGTCCATTGTCGGTCGATGCGCTCGGGCCCGACGGCAAGACCGTGCTCGACAAGGGAAAGGTGGTCGTCATCGACAACCAGGTCGATCAGACCACCGGTACGATCAAGCTCAAAGGCGAGTTTCCCAACACGAATCTCCAGCTGTGGCCCGGACAGTTCGTCAATGTCCGGGTGCTGATCGATACCTTGCGCCAGGTCGTGGTGGTGCCGACCGCCGCGATCCAACGCGGCCCCAACGGAACGTTCGTGTACGTGCTCAAGGACGAGAGCACCGTTGCGGTACGACCGGTGACGCTCGCCCAGCAGGACGATGCGCAGACCGTGGTGGCAACCGGACTGCAAGCCGGCGAGCGCGTGGTCACGACCGGATTTGCGCGGCTCACCGATGGAACGCAGGTCGTGGCTTCGAGCGCCGAGGATGCCGGACAAATCACCCCGCGCGCCCCGCGTCAGGACGGAACCCGCGGCAATCGCGCCGCGGAGAAGGGCAAGCGCAGTCCGAGCACAGGCAGGCCGCCGGCCATCAACCCATGAGCGTCTCGTCGCCGTTTATTCATCGGCCGATCGCGACATCGCTGCTCGGGGTGGCGGTCTTTCTAGGTGGAATGCTCGGCTATTTGTGGCTTCCCGTCTCATCGCTGCCGCAGGTCGATTTCCCCACCATCCAGGTCACGACGCAATTGCCCGGCGCGAGCCCCGACGTCATGGCGTCGCTGGTGACGGCGCCACTCGAGCGCAATTTCGGGCAAATCCCGTCGCTCCAGCTGATGACCTCGTCGAGCTCGTTTGGGATCAGCCAGACCACGCTCCAGTTCGAGCTCAGCCGCGACATCGATGCCGCGGCGCAAGACGTGCAGGCCGCGATCAATGCGTCGGCATCGGTGTTGCCGAGAAACCTGCCGTACCCGCCGGTCTATTCCAAGGTCAATCCCGCCGACTCGCCCATCATCACGCTCGCGATCCGATCGGACACCATCTCGCTGCGCGCGCTCAGCGACATCGCGGACACGCTGCTTGCCCAGCGGTTGAGCGAACTCACCGGTGTCGGCCGGGTCACGGTGCAGGGCAACATTCGCCCGGCGATCCGCATCCGGGCGGATCTGTCGCGGCTCGCCAATTACGGCATCGCACTCGAAGACCTGCGCAACGTGATCGTCGCCGCCAATGTGGCCGGCCCGAAAGGTGCGCTCGACGGCGTCCACCAATCCTACACGATCTCCGCCAACGATCAGCTCACCGCGGCGGACGCTTATCGCAACGTGATCATCACCTACCGCAACGGCGCCCCGGTGCTGCTGCGCGACGTGGCCGAAATCATCGACGACCTCGAGAACAGCAGGGTCGGCGGCTGGTATCAGGGCAAGCCTGCGATCGTCGTCGACGTCCAGCGGCAACCCGGCGCAAACGTTATCGAGACGGTGCAGCGTATCAAGAACGAGCTGCCCAAGCTGCAACGCTCGATGCCCGTGGGCGCCACGCTCACCGTGGTTCACGACGCGACCGAGAGCATTCGCGCGTCGGTGCGCGACGTGCAGTTCACGCTCATTCTCAGCGTGGCGCTGGTGATCACCGTGGTGCTGATCTTCCTGCGCACGATCCGTGCCACCGTCATCGCCGGCGTGGCGCTGCCGCTGTCCTTGATCGCGACCTTCGGCGTGATGTGGTTCTGCGGGTTTTCCCTCGACAACCTCTCGCTCATGGCGCTGACCATCGGCACCGGCTTCGTGGTCGACGATGCGATCGTCATGATCGAGAACATCGTGCGCCACTTGGAAGACGGCGAGCCGCCGTTCGAGGCGGCGCTGCGCGGCGCGAGCGAAATCGGCTTCACCGTGATTTCGCTCACATTCTCGCTCATCGCCGTATTCATTCCGCTGTTGTTCATGACCGGCCTGGTCGGCCGCATGTTCCGCGAATTCGCGCTCACCCTGACCATCGCGGTGGTGACGTCGGCGGTGGTTTCGCTGACCTTGACGCCGATGATGTGCAGCCGCTTGCTGCGGCATCAGGCGGCGGAGCCTGCGCGCCGCGGTATCACCCACATCTTTCACCGCGCCGTGGACTGGTCGGTGGAGTTCTACCGGCGGACGCTGGAATGGGTGCTGCGTCACGAGACGCTGACGCTCGTGGTAACCGCTGGGACGCTCGCGGCAACCATCTGGCTCTACATCATCATTCCCAAAGGGTTCCTGCCGCTGCAGGACACCGGCCTGATCTTCGCGGTCATGGAAGGCGGGCAGGAGGTTTCCTTCACCGAGATGAAGCGCCTCCAAAGCGCGGTCGAGAGCGCGATCCGCAAGGATCCCGAGGTGACCGGCGTGGTCTCGGTCATCGGCGTCACGCCGATCAACGCCACGCCCAATGCCGGCCGGCTCGCGATCACGCTGCGCTCGCGCGACGAGCGCAAGACGCCGGTGACCGCGGTAATCGAGCGCCTGCAAGAGCTGGTCGCCGCGGTCCCCGGCGTCATCGTCTATTTCCGGCCGGTGCAGGACATCCAAATCTCGACGCGCACGAGCCGTGCGCAATTCCAGTACACGCTCACCGGCACCGATGCTGATGAGGTCGGCGAATGGGCGGCGAAGCTCGCGCGCCAATTGCAATCCTCGCCGCTCCTCCGCGACGTCGCCTCCGAGGCGCAGGACAACGGCTTCGCGATGCGGGTGGAGATCGACCGCGAAACCGCGGGACGGCTCGGTGTCTCGGTGCAGACGGTCATCGACACGCTCAGCGATGCATTCGGGCAGCGACAGATTTCAACGATTTACGGGCAGGCCAACCAATACCGCGTGGTCCTCGAAGCGATGCCGGAATACCAGAACGACCCGACATCGCTGGCGAAGATCTATGTGCCCGCTTCCGGCATTCAGGCGGTTGCGCAGTCGACCTCGCTGACTTCGACCGCACCGACCGTCATTCCCGGCGTGTCAGGCAGTCCGATGGTGCCGCTGAGCACGCTCGCGCGCTTCGAGCACACCACGGCGCCGCTGGTTATCGCCCATCAGGAGCAATTCCCGGCGGTGACGATCAGCTTCAACGTTGCCCCCAACGCCGCGCTCAGCGATGCGGTCAGCGTAATCTCGCAGGCCGAGCGCGACATCGGCATGCCGTCTTCTGTCATCGGCAGCTATTCCGGCGATGCCGCCGAGTTCGCCAAATCGCTGGCCGGCGAGCCCTGGCTGATCCTCGCGGCGGCGATCACGATCTACATCGTGCTCGGCGTGCTCTACGAGAGCTTCATTCATCCGCTCACCATTCTCTCGACCTTGCCCTCGGCGGGCGTCGGTGCGCTGCTGGCATTGATGCTCTACAAGCAGGACCTCTCGGTGGTCGCGCTGATCGGCATCGTGCTGCTGATGGGCATCGTCAAGAAGAACGCGATCATGATGATCGACTTCGCCCTCGAGGCGGAGCGCAAGCAGGGTCTCTCGCCGCGCGAGTCGATCGTGCAGGCGTCGCTGCTGCGGTTCCGGCCGATCATGATGACCACGCTGGCGGCGCTGTTCGGTGCTATTCCGCTCGCGTTCGAGCAGGGCACCGGCTCGGAGCTGCGCAATCCTCTCGGCATCACCATCATCGGCGGATTGCTGCTGAGCCAGCTGCTCACGCTTTACACCACGCCGGTCGTCTATCTCGCGATGGAGCGCGTCAAGGCGCGGTTGAGCCGGCCGGCGCCGCTGCAGACCGAGCTCGATCTCGCCGAACACCCGCAACTTTCCCCGCCTCCGCTCGCCGGAGAGAGTCACGTGGCCGCGGAGTGACGCGATGGACTCCGTGAGCTTTTCCGAGCCGTTCATCCGCAGGCCGGTCGGCACGACGCTACTTGCCATCGGCCTGTTCCTGGTCGGTGCGGTCGCCTATCGCTTCCTGCCGGTCGCCAGCATGCCGACCGTGGATTTTCCCACGATCAACGTCACCGCCAGCCGGCCCGGCGCCGATCCCGAGACGATGGCGGCGACGGTCGCAGCGCCGCTCGAGCGCCGCCTGGGCGAAATCGCGGGGGTGACCGAGCTCACTTCGCGCAGTTCGCTCGGCTCCACCCGCATCACCGCCCAGTTCGACCTTTCCCGCAACATCGACGGCGCCGCGCGCGACGTGCAGGCAGCGATTAATGCTTCGATCACCGACTTGCCAAGCGATCTGCCGGCGACACCAACGTTCCGCAAATCCAATCCAGCCGCGATTCCGATCATGATCCTGGCGCTGACCTCAAAGACGGTTCCGCCCAGCGCCCTCTATGACGCCGCCGACACGGTGATCGCTCAGCGGCTCTCGCAGGTCGAAGGCGTCGCCGAAGTCAACGTCAACGGCGCCGAGCAGCCCGCGATCCGCGTGCGCGTCAATCCGATCGCGCTCGCCTCCATGGGGCTCAATATGGAGGACGTGCGCACGGCGATCGCCAGCAGCAACGGAATCGGGCCGATCGGCGGCTTTGACGGCAACGAGCGCGCGATCGCGATCGCCAGCAACGACCAGCTTCGCAACGCGCCCGATTATGATCCGATCGTGGTGCGCGCGGCCAATGGCGCGGTGGTTCGGCTCTCCGCCATCGCCTCGATCGAGGGCGGGGTGCGCAACAGCCGCGCGGCCGGCTGGTTCAACGGCCAGCCCTCCGTGCTGCTGGTGATCAACAAGCAAGCCAACTCGAACGTGATCGAGACGGTCGACCGCATCTACGAGCTGCTGCCGGAGATCAAGCGGTGGATCTCGCCGGGCATCGATATTTCAGTGCTATCGGACCGTACCCAGACGATTCGGGCCAGCGTGCACGACATGCAACTCACGCTCATGGCCACGATTGCGCTGGTCATGCTGGTGGTATTCGTCTTCCTCCGCCGCGCCGCCACCACGATTGCCGCCGGCGTGACGGTACCGCTCTCGCTCGCCGGTACGTGCGCCATGATGTGGCTCGCCGGCTTCTCGATCGACAATCTCTCGCTGATGGCGCTCGCGGTCTCGGTCGGCTTCGTGGTCGACGATGCGATCGTGATGATCGAGAATTGCTTCCGCAATCTGGAAAAAGGCATGTCGCCGTTCCGCGCGGCGATCGAAGGCGCGCGGCAGATCGGCTTCACCGTGCTCTCGATCAGCATATCGCTGGTGGCCGCCTTCATTCCGCTTCTGTTCATGACCGGGATCGTTGGCCGCGTGTTCCGGGAATTCTCGGTGACGCTGGCATTCGCGATCGCGGTCTCGACCGCGGTGTCGCTGACGCTCACGCCGATGATCTGCGCGCACTTCGTGCGCAAACCGCCGAGCCCCGACGCGACTTGGCTTGACCGCATCGTTGAACGAGTCACTGGACTGATGGCGCGCGGCTATGCGCGCAGCCTCAGCGTCGTTCTCGAGCATCGCGCGCTCACGCTGTTCGTTCTGGCGGCGGTCATGACCGTCACCGTGATGCTCTATATCCAAACCCCCAAAGGCTTTTTCCCCTCTGACGATACCGGCCTGGTGTTTGGCGGCACGCAGGCTTCCGCCGAGATTTCCTTTCCGGCGATGTACGAGTTGCAGCAGAAGGCGGAAGCGATCGTGCGCGCCGACCCCGCCGTCGCCAATCTCGGCTCCTCGATCGGCGCCTCCTATTTTACCCCGTCGGTGAACCGCGGCACGATGTTCATCAGCCTCAAGCCGCTCGCCGAGCGCGGCGTGACCACGCAGACTGTCGTCGCTCGCTTGCGACAGAAGACGGCCGACATTCCGGGACTGCGGGTGTACTTCTTTCCGATGCAGGACGTGCGGGTGGGCGGCCGCCAGGCCGACTCGACCTATCAATTTACGCTTTGGGACACCGATTATCAGGAGCTTGTGCGCTGGGCGCCGCGCGTGTTCGAGGTGATCCAGAGGGTGCCGGGGTTGGTCGACGTCTCAACGGATCGCGAGACCGGTGGACTGCAAGTAAACGTGTCGATCGACCGCATTGCCGCGTCGCGCCTCGGCGTGCGCGTGCAGGACATCGCCAACGCGCTCAACAATGCGTACGCGCAACGGCAGGTCTCGACGCTCTACACCCAGCGCAACCAGTACCGCGTGGTGCTCGAAGTCGATCCGCAATATCAGCGCGATCCCGTCAACCTGGATCGAATCTACGTGAGCGGCGCCAACAACACGCAGGTTCCGCTCGCCGCCGTGACCAAGATCCAGCGCGGGCTATCTCCCCTGATCGTCAACCATCAGGGGCAGTTCCCCGCGATCACCATCAGCTTCAGTCTTGAGGAGGGGGTCCCGATCGCGGAAGCGACGCGGCGCGTCGATCAGGCGGTGGCCGAGCTGCATCTGCCCGATACCCTCCACGCCGAATACGCCGGCGACGCGCGCGCCTACCGAATGTCGGTCGGCGCGCAACCTGTGCTGATCATCGCGGCGCTGATCGCGGTCTACATCGTGCTCGGCGTGCTGTACGAGAGCCTGGCGCACCCCGTCACCATCATCTCGACGCTGCCTTCGGCCGGACTGGGCGCGCTGCTCGCGTTGCAGATCTTCAGCAGCGAGCTTTCGCTGATCGCCTTTATTGGCATCATCCTGCTGATCGGCATCGTCAAGAAGAACGGAATCATGATGGTCGACTTCGCGCTCGAGGGTGAGCGCAAGCGCGGGTTATCCCCGGAGCGGGCGATTTTCGAGGCATGCCTCAACCGCTTTCGGCCGATCATGATGACCACGATGGCGGCGCTGCTCGGCGCCGTGCCACTGGTGATCGCGAGCGGCCCCGGCTCGGAGCTGCGCAGGCCGCTCGGCATCACCATCGTTGGCGGGCTCTTGGTCTCCCAGATGCTGACGCTCTACACGACGCCGGTGATCTATCTGCTGCTGGACAAGCTGCACCGGCGGCTGTGGGGCGCGCGCGAGCATCGCGAGCCCGGCACGTTGCTGCGCTCGGCAGCGCGCGCGCTGCGGCCGTAGCTGCGCATACGTCACTTCCCGGCATCGCCGGCATCGTTTCCGCGGAGCATGGATGCGCGGGTCACCAGCGCGTTTACGCGCGTCTTCGACGCGCTATGCCCGCATGACCGTGGGTTTTACCCTGCCTTCGCCAATGGCGGCAGGTCGGCGAGCTCCTGAGCGTAGGCCTGATCCATGCGCGGCGTGAGCCCGCTCTTCGCCAGCTCGTCGGCGAACATTTTGCGCACCATCGGCTCCTCGTCGGCATAGTCGATCTGATCGCCGCCGAGGCGGCGGCTGATCCAGGCCTTGGGCACGCCCTGCGCGTTGCGAATGGCGACGCCCTCGTGCTTGAAGGCGAGATAGCGCGCCGGCGTGGTGCCGCCGTTGAAATGCTGGTGGAACCACATGTTGGGCGGCACGATCAGCGTGCCCACCTCCCAGTCGTAGCGGCGCGGCTCGTCGCCCTCGGGCCACATCAGCGAATAGCCATCGCCCGAGAGGATGATCACATGCGCACCGGGCCCATGCGCATGGCCCTTCTTGTAGGTGCCGATCGGAAACTGCGAGATGTGGCTGTTCATCGAGCCTTTCGCCATATTGAAGCGGATGTGGCCGCCGCCGGCGCCGCGCTCCTTGGCGGTGATCAGCGGCAGGTTGACCGCGTCGGCGACGAAATTGGTGACCAGCAGAAAGCCTTTCTGATCGCCCTTGGCGCTGAAATAGTCGGGCTCGCCGTTGAACCGGTTCTTGAAATCGTAGCTGGTGTTGAAGATGTACTCGACATCCTCGTAGAGGTTGATCACCGGCGGCGCGTTGGTGACCGCGACGTAGCGCGCCGGCATCTGGCCCGAGCCGTTGAAGTGCTGATGCCAGCAGTTGAGCGGAATGGCGAACATCGCGCCCGCCTTCCACTCGAAGGTGATGCGTTTGCCGGCGTCGTTCCACACCGTGGTGGAGCCGCGGCCGTCGAGCACCAGGATCATCTCCTCGAACAGCTGACGCTGCGGCGCAAGCTTGCCTCCCGCCGAAATCTCGCAGACGTAGCAGTCGTTGGAGGTGCGCGAGGCTTCGTGGTTGATGTAGACGCCGGATCCGCCGCGCCGCGCCCACGGCTTGAGCTCGACCGTTCGAAGGTTGCGCACGTAATGCGCGCTGATGATGTCGAGACCTTCGCCGCGCACCCAACGCAGATAGGGCGTATCTTTTTCGGTCGCGAATTTCTTCGCCAGCTCTTCCGAGACGACGGCGTCTTTGGCCATTATTTGCTCCTTTCAGGGATCAGGGCATCAGTGATAGAGATCAGAGCTCAGCGCGCGTTGCTGATACCTGATCCCTGATTACTGACTGCTGATCGCCACACATTTTTCCGCTCGCATCCGCAGGTAAATCGGATCGCCGGTCGGGGTGCGCAAGGACGGATGGGCCTTGGCTAGCAGCTCGATCTCACCGACCTTCACGCGAAAGTCGAGATAGTCGCCCAAAAAGTCCTTCGCGCTGACGGTCCCCTTGTAGGCGTTGTCGCCGTCCGCGACGGGGAGCGGCGTTTCCGACAGTTCCACGTCCTCGGGTCGCACCGAGACAGTGACGCGCGCGTTCTTGCCAATGCCGTTACTGGCATGCGCCTTGAGCTCGCCGATGCCGGAGCTGACGACACAGCGGCCGGCCTCGAGCGCGGTCACGACCCCGTCGATGAAATTGGTGGTGCCGACGAAATCGGCGACGAACTTGTCGTGGGGCTGCTCGTAAATCTGGCGCGGTGTCCCGACCTGAACGACGCGACCCTCGTTCATCACCGCGATCTCGTGCGAGAGCGCCAGCGCCTCGCTCTGGTCATGGGTGACATAGACGGTCGTGAGATTGAGCTCGCGCTGCAGCCGCTTGAGCTCGGAGCGCATGCGGTCGCGCAGCTTGGCATCGAGATTGGAGAGGGGCTCGTCGAGCAGCAAGAGCTGCGGCTCCATGACCAACGCGCGCGCCAGCGCGAGACGTTGCTGCTGGCCGCCGGAAAGCTTGGTAGCGTCGCGATCCACCAGCTCCGCGAGCGCGACCGTCTCCAATACGCGCATGACTTTTTCGCGGATGTCCTTCTTGGCAAGACGGCGCACCTCGAGCGGGAAGGCGACATTCTGAAAGACATTCATGTGCGGCCAGATCGCGTAGGACTGGAACACCATGCCGAAATTGCGCTTGTTGGGAGCGACGAAGATTCGCTTTTCCGAAGAATAGACGACGCGCCCGCTCACTTCGATCACGCCGGAGCGCGGCTTCTCCAGTCCGGCAATTGAGCGCAGCGTGGTGGTCTTGCCGCAGCCGGAAGGCCCGAGCAGGGTGAACAGCTTTCCTTCCGGCACCTCGAAGCTGACGTCCTGCACGGCTTTGACCGCTTCGCCGCGCTCATTGGCATATTCGGTGAACAGCGATCCTACGCGCAGCACGTTCCCATCCCGCGTTTACGTTTCCGCGATTCCGAACCGTCTGCCCAAAAGCTGCGCGACCATCACCAGCAGGAACAGCGCGACGATCAGCATGACGCCGAGGGCGGAAAGCTCCACGTACTGCCCATTCTGCCACAGCTCCCAGATCATGATCGACACCACTTCCGAGCCCGGCGAATAGAGCAGAATCGAGCTGGCGAGCTCCCGTATCGAGACGATCATCACATAGATGAAGCCGGCGAGCAGCCCTGGCTTGAGCAGCGGCAGCACCACGCGGCGGAACATCATGCTCCAAGATGCGCCGCTCATCGCCGCCGATTCTTCGAGCTCTTTATGGATTTGCAGCATGGAGGCCGAGTTGTAGCGCATGCCGTAGGGGAGGAAGCGCGTGACATAGGCGATGAGCATGATCCAGAGCGTGCCGTAAATGCCGATGTCCACGTAGAGATAACACACCATGATGGCAAGCCCGAGCACCAGGCCGGGAAACACCAGCGGCAGAGATGCCAGATTGTCGAGCATCCAGCGTCCCGGTATTCGCGTGCGCACCACAATCCATGCGACGACCGCCGAGACCAGCATGATGATGGTGGCGCTCCCAAGGGCCAGCACCAGGCTGTTCCAGACGGTGCCGGCAAACTGCGGGTAGTCGAGCACGGCACGATAGGAATCGAGGCTCATGCGGCCGAGCGCCGCCCACGACGGCGCGCTGTAGAACTTTTGCGTCGAGGACCACAGCAGCACCAGGAACGGCAGCAGCACGATCACGATGAAATAAAGAATGAACAGTGATGCTGTGAAGTAGCGCCATTTGCCGAGATCGATGGTGCGCGGCCGAAAGCCCTTGCCGGTGACGGTGGAAAAGCGCGCGCCTTGGCTGGATAGTCGCGACTGCGCGTAGATGCCGAGCGAGGTGATCAACAGCAGTGTTATCGCGTAGGCCGCGGCGAGGCCAATCTGGCTCGGATATTGGTGGATCGCCTGATAGATCGACGAGGTATAGACATGGATGCCGACTGGCAGGCCTAACAGCGCGGGAACCTCGAATGATTCGATGGAGCGGACGAACAGGATCAGCAACGATCCGAGCGCGGCCGGCCAGGCTAGCTGCAAGGTGATCCGGCGCGCGACCTGTGGCACCGAGGCGCCGCTCATCGCTGCCTGCTCCTCGAGCGCGGGGTCCATCGAGCGGAACGCCGCGCTCATCAGCAGGAACGCCATCGGCGAATAGTGCAGGCCGTCGACCCAGATCATTCCCGCCATCGTGTAGATGTTCACGAACACCGCGTCGGTGTCGAACAGCCCTTGCAGCGCGAGATTGACGAGGCCGATCTTCGGACTGGCCAGCATGATCCAGGACACCGTGAAGAGAATGCCGGGGATCACCAGGGGAATAATCGCGAGCGCGAAGAACAGTGCCTTGAACGGCGTGTTGGTGCGCTCGTTCATCCAGGCGAGCCCGGTACCAATGACCAGCGAGACGGAGGCGGCGCCCACTGCGAACTGCAGCGAGTTGAAGAACAGACCCACATTCTCCGGATCGAGATAGGCGTCGCGGAAGTTCTCCAGCGTGTACTGCGCCGACAGCGTGGCGGTCTGTGGCGTGAGAAAGGCCTGCCAGAGGAGAAAAACGAGCGGCACCAGCGCAAGCCAGATCACCAGCGCGACCGGAACGCCGATCACCGCCCATTTCCAATCGAGCTGCGACCTGAGTGGGCGCCACGCCATGCGCCCGTCTGCAGCAGTCAGCTCGGTGCTCCTGGCGGTCATTCAGGCGCGTTCGCACGCGGCGTCTGCGTCCACCGAAGCGAGCCTAATCATGCGCGTGATGGTGGTGGTGCCCGTGTGGATGATCATGATCGTGGCCATGTCCATGACCGTGATCGTGCCCATGCTCATGATGATGGATGCGCTGCATCGGCCGGCCGCGCCGCGGATCCTCGCTGAACAGAAGCGACTTGATCGTGACCGGAACCGTGAACGACGGCATGCGGATGCGTCCGAGGTCGATGTAATCGAAATCGCGCAGCACCACGCCGTCGATCGCCAGAATCTCGCTCTCGACCAGAAGCTCTTCGCGCAGGATCGCGCCCAAGGTCTGCGCGATGTCGCCGTCGAGCATAAGATAGATCGGTTTCCTGCGCTCGATCGTGGTGGCAAGCCCGTGCCGGATGCCCTCGGCAAAGGCGGAGATGCGCTCATAGGAGGGCGCCCCTTGCCAGCGCAGCGCCAACGCCACCTCGCCTTCCCCCTCGATCAGATCGAACGCCGTGAAATGCGCCCGGATCGCCTTGGCGAGGCTCGCGGAACCGATCGCCTCTCCACACGTGTAGGGCGGCTGCAGCACCTGCAGATTGCGGCGCGGCAACAGCTCGCCCGGTTTCGAGATGTAGCTGGTATTGCCGCTCAACTGCACGCTGTATTCGGAGGCGCCGAGCGCAGTGGCGCGGATGCATTCGCCGGGCGGCAGCAGCGGCCACGGCAGCGCGCCTTGGTCCACTCTGCGCCGGATGGCGCGGCCGAGGCGCCGGCCCATGTCGCCGAAGTCGCGGTCTTCACGGCCGTAGACGTATTCGCCGACGCCGCCCGAGAACATGATGCCATCGATGCGGCCGAACGCATCGATCGGATCGGTCAGGAATAGATGCGTGACCGCATGGGGCATCGGGCGCTGCGTGAGCGCGGCGACCAACGTGTCTGCCATGCCGTCCGCGAGCTGAGCGAGAGCATCCGGCGAGATGCGGTCGCCCCGCTTCCAGTCGAAACCGGCCTGGCGCGCGTGAAACTTGCCGGCGGGATCGAGGCGCACGAGCGTGCCTTTGTCGATGACGTGCAGGCGGCCGCCGATGTGCACCGCCGCGGTCGCCACCACATCGCCCTTCTCGACGATGGCCAGCTTGGTGGTGCCGCCGCCGATATCGATGTTGAGAATGCGCTTGCCCTCGTCATAGGACACTTTTGACGCGCCCGAGCCGTAGGCCGCCAGCATTGCCTCCATGTGGTGGCCGGCGGTGGCGGTGACGAAATCGCCGCGCTGCTCCGCCAACAGGCCGGCGATGGCCTCGGCGTTCTCGCGGCGCAGCGCCTCGCCGGTCAAGATGACGACGCCGGTGTCGATCTCCTCGGGCTTGATCCCCGCCACCGCGTAAGCCTCGTCGATGATGGTGCCGAGCGCCGTGTCGTCGATGCGTTCGTCGCTCGAATAGGGCGTCAACGCCACCGGCGACTGGAACAGGGTCTCGCGCGAGACGACGTAGTAGCGGCTGGTGAGGTCTTCGCCGTAGCGGCGCAGGTTGATGCGCGAGAAGATCACCTGCGTCCCCGACGAGCCGATATCGATGCCCACTGTCACCAGCGTGACGTGATCCTGAATCCAGATCGGGTTGTCCTCGATCCGCTCCTCGGGATCGAACTCGAAATGGTCGTGATCGTGATCCGCGTCGCCGTCGTGCTCGTGAACGAAATCCTGGCCCAGCAGGTGGTCGGCCAATGTGTGGCTCTGTTTTTTATCGTCGGGCATGAATTGCTCCTGATCGGCACTCGAACGGCGGGGGCGGTTATCGCATGGCCGATTTGCCGGGGTCAAAAGGCTGCTGCCTGCACCGAGATTGCTCGAAATCACTGGGCCAAATCGGCGTTGCGCTTGATTGACAGCCCGGTGAGGGAGGGTCACCTTGCGGCGCTCGAAATCTGAGAAATGGATGCGACCGTGAGTGAAACCAAGACGCACGACGGCATGGCGGCGCAGGCCTATATCGCGCGCCTCGGGGAGCGCGGGATCGAATACGTGTTCGCCAATGCCGGCACCGACTTCGCGCCCATCGTCGAGGCGCTCGCCCACGACCGCGGTGCCAAGGCGCCGCGCTTCATGGTCGTTCCGCACGAGAACGTCGCCATGGCGATGGCGCACGGCTATTACCGCATCGCCGGCAAGCCGGCTGCGGTCATGGTGCACGTGACCGTCGGCACCGCAAACGCGATCAACGGCATCATCAATGCGGCGCGCGACAACGTTCCGGTGCTGCTCGCCGCCGGCCGCACGCCGATTACCGAGACTGGCAGCATCGCCTCGCGCAACCGCCCGATCCACTGGGGCCAGGAGGCCTTCGATCAGGGCGGCATGCTGCGCGAATACGTCAAATGGGACTACGAGCTGCGTGCGGGGCAGCCGGTCGAGGCCGTGGTCGACCGTGCGCTCGATATCGCCATGAGCGAGCCGCGCGGCCCGGTCTATCTGACCTTGCCGCGCGAAGTTCTCGCCGCCCCCGCGGTCGAGCCGCGCCGTGACGGCGTGCGTCCGCTGGGCGCGCTGACGCCCGAGCCGGCGCGCGCCGCGATCGAACAGGCGGCCTCGCTCATCGCCAAGGCGGAATTTCCGCTGATCGTCACTTCCAGCATCGGGCGCGTGCCCGCGGCGGTGAGCGCACTGGCCGCGCTCGCCGATGAGTTCGCGTTGCCGGTCGTGCAGTCGGAGCCGCGCGACATGAATCTGCCGACCGATCATCCCATGCACCTCGGCTACGACCTGGGCGCGCTGTTGCCGAAGGCCGACGTGGTGATCGTGATCGACAGTGTCGTGCCGTGGATGCCGCGCCTCGTTCAGCCGCGCAAGGATGCCAAGGTCATTCATATCGGCAGCGATCCGCTGGAGACGCGCTATCCATTCCGCGAGCTGGAAACCGATCTGCTGATCGCCGGCTCGTCGCTCGCGGCTCTCACGATGTTGCAGGAGAACCTTTCCGAGGCGATGAAGTCGCGGCAATCCACGGTCGAGCGCCGGCGCAAGGCGCTGGCGCAGATGCGCGAGGAGATCCTCGCCAAGCGCCGCAAGCTGATTGACACGGTGAAGGATCAAACACCGATTCATCCCGCCTGGCTCGCCGCCTGCATCAATCAGGTGAAATCGGAGGATGCCATCGTCATCAGCGAGCTGGGCGCACCGCTCCCGGTGCTCGAGCTCAGGAAACCGCTCACCTATATGGGGGGCCTGCTCTCGGGAGGGCTCGGCTTCGGCATGGGCGCCGGGCTCGGCGCCAAGCTCGCGGCCCCGGAGCGCGAGGTGATCGTGACCGTCGGCGACGGCTCCTACATGTTCGGCAATCCGGTCCCGTATCACTACGTGGCCCGGGCGGAGCAGCTGCCGACGCTGACCGTGATTGCCAACAACCAGTCCTGGCTGGCGGTGCGCCAGTCGACGCTGGACGTCTTTCCCGAGGGTCGCGCCGCCAAGGCCAACGTCATGGCGCTGACCGAGCTCAAGCCGGCGCCGGACTACGAGAAGGTGATCGAGACCTGCGGTGGCCGCGGCGAAAAGGTCGAAGCGCCGGGCGACCTTGTGCCGGCGCTGCGCCGCGGTCTCGACGCGGTCCGTTCGGGAACGCCGATCACGCTCAATGTGCTCACGCAAGCGCGGCGGTGACAAGGAACGGCCGAGGGGCCGCGCCGGTGCCTCTAGCCGAACTATCGCGCACGGTTCGCCGTTTGCTCGCGCGGACGCCTCTGCGCACGTTCCTCATCTATCCGATTTGCGTGGTCCTGTTCGAGCTTGCGATCCGGCGCGGACAGATCGTCGTCGTGCCGTGGGGCGCGCTGTTTCTGGTGTGGGGATATTTGCAATACCGGCTCACCGGAAATTATCGCCTGCTGCACGGCGGCGGCGGTCCCGGCATCACCGTGCCGCCGGAACGTCTGGTTGGCGGCGGACCGTATGCCTACACGCGCAATCCGATGTATCTCGGCCATCTCATTTTCCTGCTCGGATTGGCCGTGACCTTCTGGTCGTGGTTTGCCTTCGCCCTGTTTGTTCTGCAGGCGATCTGGTTGCACCGCCGTGTGCTTGCCGACGAGGAGCGCCTGCGCGCACAATTTGGCGCGGAATATGCGGCCTATCAGGCGCGGGTGAAGCGATGGATTCCCGGGCTGCTGTAAGCCGGGCTGCTTCACTTCTTACTTGGGCACATTCTTCATGTAGTCGGCGAGGAAGGCACGCACATCAGGCAATATCGACAAGGCGGACTGCGCGATCTTTGGCGTGTCCGCTCCCGCCTTCCACTGCGGCACAAAGCCAAAAGTTTTTTCCGCCTCTTCCGCGTAGGCCGGATCTTCGTTGACGCGCATGATCGCGCTGCGCCAGGCCTCAATCGCCGACTGCGGCGCGCTCGGCGGCATCACGATCACCCGTTGGATGATGCCATCGGCGCCGATGATCGATTTGTAGATCTCCCACAATCGGCCGGAGGGCATGGCGCCCCTGATTTTCCGATAAAGCTCGTGGAACGGCAGAATCGGCAGCCCGGCGACGCCGTCGGGCATGAAGAAACTTTTGCCATCGTAGCCGGGATCATAGAACACCGGGATCGCTTGTCCCGTCTTCACCATGCTCGGCTCGACCACGCCGCGATAGCTGGGCGGCGATTCCGCGAAGAAGTTGATCTCGCCGCGCTGAAAGGCGAGCCGCGCCGCCGGGCTCGAGCGATAACCGGTGACGTATTTGTACGAGAGGCCCAGCATGTCGAAGGCAAAGCGCATGCGCAGGTCCTTGGGCGTATCGATGCTCAACCCGCCGCCGATCAGCCCTTTGGCTTTGACGATATCGCTCGCCGCTTTCATGCCGGGCGCAACATCGGTACGCACGAAATGCACGGTGGTGCCGGGTTGGGTGGCAACGAATTCGTAACTTTTGAAATCCACCCGGAAGCGGTCAGGATCGAGCGCGTATATGAAGGCGGTGCCGGTGAAGTAACCGGCCATCGTGCCGTCGCGCGGCGCCACCTCCCCCAAATATTTCGCGCCGACGACGCCGCCGGCTCCCTCCATGTTCTGAATGACGATCGTCGGCTCTCCATCGATGTGCCGCGCGACGTGCTTGGCGAACAGGCGACCCTCGATATCGGTTGGACCGCCGGTCGCAAAATTGATCAGAAGGGTAATCCGCTTGCCCCGGTAGAACGGATCTTCGGCGAAGCAATTTGCCGCGCCGAGCAGGAGGCAAGCGCAGACCAGGGCGGCAACGCGCACGAGCGCCATTCGCATCTTCCCGATTATCGTCGTGCACAAGCTTACTCGGCAGCTCCGCACCGGGGAAGGAGAGCCTGAACTGCTGGACGCGCCGGGCAGCGCCGTGGCAAAACGTCGGACCCGAGAAAGCCGCCCATGCTGGAAAAAGCGCAAACCGAGAAATTCAACGCCTACGATCGGCCGCACGCCGACCTGCGCGAATTCATCGCGCGCGCGGACGCTGCGGACGAAGTCGTGCGGATCGGTGGCGCTGACTGGAAGCTGGAAATGGGGACGCTGGCGGAAATCGTGAACCATGCTCGCGCCGAGCCGCCGGCGATCCTGTTCGAAGACGTGCCGGGCTATTCCTCGGGCATGCGGCTTCTCTCCGGCGCAACCAACTCGTCGAAACGGCTGGCGATCACGCTCGGCCTGCCGGTCCCCGAACATCCTCTCGATGTGGTGCGCGCCTATCGCGATCGCATGAAGACGCACCGGCCGATCGCGCCGAAGATCGCGGCGAACGGCACGGTGTTCGAGAACATCGACCGCGACGCCAAGGTCGATCTCTGGAAATTTCCGGTACCTCTGCTGCACGAGCACGATGGCGGGCGCTATATCGGCACCGACGATCTCGTCATCATGCGTGACCCCGATGAGGAGTGGGTCAACGGCGCGACCTATCGCGCGATGGTCCAGGACAAGAACCATGTCTCGCTCTGGATCTCGCCGGGCAAGCACGGCCGGCAGATCCGCGAGAAATATTTCCGCGCGGGAAAGCCGTGCCCGGTGCTGATCTCCTGCGGGCACGATCCGCTGCTGTTCCTCGCCGGCGGCAACGAGCTCAAATACGGCCTTTCCGAATATGATTATGCCGGCGGCCACCGCGGCGAGCCCTACGAAATCGTGCTGAGCGAGCTGCACGGGCTGCCGATGCCGGCACACGCCGAGATCGTGCTCGAAGGCGAGATGGTCGAGAGCGTCACGGCCAAAGAAGGGCCGTTCGGCGAGTTCACCGGCTATTACGCTTCGAGCCCGAGCGAGCAGCCGATCGTCGAAGTCAAACGCGTCTATTACCGCAACGATCCGATCCTCGGCATCGCCTCGCCGATGCGGCCGCCGTCGGACTTCTCGTTTTCCAAATGCGTGATGAAGGCGGGCATGATCTGGGACGAGGTTGAGCGTGCCGGCCTGTCCGGCGTTGCCGGCGTCTGGGTGCACGAGTTCGGCGGTGCGCGCATGTTCAACGTGATCGCCATCAAGCAGGCCTATCCGGGGCATGCGCGGCAAGCCGGCCTGCTGGCGGCGGGCTGCCAATCCGCGTCCTATCTGGGCCGCTTCGTGGTGGTGGTCGACGAGGATGTCGATCCCAGCGACCTGTTCGACGTGATGTGGGCGATGTGCACGCGCTGCGACCCCGCGCACGACATCGAGTTTGTGCGCCGCGCCTGGAGCGGGCCGCTCGATCCCATGCTCGATAAGTCGAGTTCCACGAATTCGCGCGCCATCATCGATGCCTGCCGGCCGTTCGAGCGGCTCAAGGATTTTCCCATGGTGGCGCGCGCGAGCCCCGAACTTACGCGGAAGGTCAAGGAAAAATTCGCCGAGATTCTCGGCAAGATCGGATGCGCGTGACGGGAATGTCCCCGCTACCTAGCCGCTCGTCATCATCCGCGAAAGTGGATGACCCAGTAATCACCAAGCCATCCGTTGTCGCTTCCCTGATGCTGGATGCCCGCTTGCGCCGGGCATGACAATCACATCCGATCGAGGAACCATTCATGCCGGACCCGTTCGCCGAATTGCGCCACGAGCTCGCCGTTGCCAACCGCATTCTTGCCAATGAAGGGATCATCGATGCGTTCGGCCACATCAGCGTCCGCAATCCGAAAAATCCCGAGCGCTATTTCATCTCGCGGCATCGCGCGTCCGAGTTGGTGGAACCCTCCGACATCCTGGAGATGACGCTCGACTCCAAGCCGGTCGTGCCCACGAATGTGCGGCTCTATAGCGAAATGGTGATCCACGGCGAAATCTACAAAGCGCGCAGCGACGTCAATTCGGTGTGTCACCACCACGCCCCCGCGGTGCTGCCGTTCTGCGCGACCGGCGTGGAGCTCGTGCCGCTGTTTCATCTGGGCGCGACGCTCGGGGACAAGGTGCCGTTCTGGGACAGTCGCGATGAGTTCGGCGATACCAGTCTCCTGGTGCGCACGCCGGAGGAGGGCGCCTCGCACGCGCGCGCGCTCGGCCCGCATTTCATGCTGCTGCTGCGGCGCCATGGCGCCTCGCTGGCCGGCACGTCGCTGCGGGAATGCGTGTTCCGCTCGATTTATACGACCCGCAATGCCGAGCTGCAGCTGCGCGCGATGACGATCGGAACGCTGGGGCCGCTCACGCCAGGCGAAGCCGAGAAATGCGGCAGCCACAATCTCGGCTCGCGCGGCGTCGAGCGCGCCTGGGAATATTGGGTCACGCGGCTGCAAAAGGCGGAAGCGATGTGGGCCGGCGCCGGGTTGCCGCGCATGAAAGGCCTCGCTGAGATCGCGCGCCCGCAGAGCGCGAGTCCTAAGCCGGCAAAATCTCGGACGCGGGTTTCCGGTAGAGGTCGAATGCGCCCGAAGAAGAGATAGCGGACGAGCTCGCGCGTTAACGCAATGTTAATGCGGCCTGCTCGGCAGCCGACCTGCAGAAGCTTGCCGCACTGCATCTTCCCCGCGCATCGCCGAATTTGGCGATAGCGCGGCGGCCGATTTCACGATCCGCGCATCGCCGAGCCCGATTATCGCCAAAAAAGATTCGTATCTGCGCCCGCAAGGGAATCGGGGGATTCCATGCAAACAAAGCGGATCTATCAGGTCCAGCGTTGGTCTGATGGCCATTGGGATCGCGCGCACAATTGGCAAAAGATCGAGGCTGGCAGCGAGTAAAGAAGCGGCGGAGAAGGTCTGCGGCCGCACACTGAAGGAAGCAGGCAAGCTGGCGCAGCTGCGCGCGCGCGTCCTGACGCTGGGCGATCTCAAGCAGCACGCCGCGACGCCGTTTTACGCCGCCGATTAGCTGATCTTGTCTGGCGGCCGCAGGCGCGGCTCAATCAGCGCGAAATTTCTCGAACTATTCCGCAGCGAGAAGCGCTCGCGCCGGCGAGAACGCCGAACGTTGCGCGCTTGTCCATAATCCCGTAATGACTGCATCTCGTTAGTGCTCGCCTGCAACGACAGGCGGCACGCAACGCACGAGCACGGCCCGCCCCAAGGAGGCGCCGGAATGACAGGCATGTACGATCAAGTGCGGCCCGGCATCGGCCACAACCAGCCCGATGAATACGCCGAGGAAAAGAAGCACGAAAAATGGGAGCGCTGGGCCAAGAAGCGCACCTTCGTGCGCGCGCTGGCAGGCACCTACAGCCATCTCTACAAGGCGCTGCTCGAGGAGAAGCGCGTCTACCCGTCGAACGAGGTGCCCTGGAAAGGCGGGCCCGGTCAGTTCGGCAAGAGCGTCATCAGTCCGCAGGCCACCTCGATCATTCAGTCGATGGAGTCGCATATCGAGGCCTACGCGCCGGGCGCCTACGGCCAGAAGCACGGCCATCTCAACAGCGCGGTGTTCTACGTGCTCAAGGGCCGCGGTCATGACGTGCACGACGGCCGCCACATTCCGTGGCAGGCGGGCGACGTGATGATCGTCGAGAACGGCTGCGTCCACCAGCATTTCAACGACGATCCCAATGAGGAAGTGATCCTTCTGGTGTTCAAGGCGAAGCCGCTGTTCCTGTTCATGCACTTGCTGTTCCAGAAGATCGTGGAATGGCCGCCGGACAAATTGCCGCCCGGCCAGGAGCACTACAAACCGCCGTCCGATATTTAGGAGCTCGAGAAAATGCCTTTCGACGATAAGCGCGCCGCATTGTCCGGCACCGCCACCTGCAGCTTTCATGCCGACGCCATTACAGCCTCGAAAAATTTCCGCGAGCGCTACGCAACGCTGCCCAATGTGGTCAAGGCCGAGGAGATGCCGTGGGAGCGCTCGCCGGACGGGCTGATCAAGCACCTCGTCCATCATCGGCTCAACACGCGCGAATGCTGCGTCGAGGCCTATATGCAGTTCCTCAAACCGAACGAGCGATCGGGCAAGCACCGGCACATGTGGGAAGAGATCGTGTTCGTGGTCGAAGGCTCAGGCTACGACCTGCATTGGGACATGCGGTTCGAGTGCCTCGATACGTTCAAATGGGAATGGGCCGAGGTGCCGAAGAAATTCGAATGGAAGCAAGGCGACTACATCTATATCCCGCCGTTCACCATGCATCAGCATTTTGCCAGCGCCGAGACGCGGCTGATCGTAATGAGCAACCGCATGGTCAAGGAGATGGGCTACGATTGGTTCGATCTGGTGGAATCGGCACCGGGGTTCGAGCCTAACCAACACAAACAATAAGTGCGTCCAGGGAGCAGGTGATGCGTTTCGAGATTGGGATGCGCGGCATTGCCGCCGCGCTCCTCGCGTTTGCGCCAATGTCGGTCGCGTACGCGCAGACGCCGGTGGATTTCTACAAAAGCAGGAATGTCGAGCTCTATATCGGCTACAGCGTCGGCGGCGCCTACGATCTCTACGCCCGCACGATCGCGCGCCATCTCGGCAAGCACATTCCCGGCAATCCGACGGTTGTGCCGAAGAACATGGACGGCGCCGGCAGCCTGCGCCTCGCCAACTGGATCTACAATCTGGCGCCGAAAGACGGTAGCACATTCGGCACGATCGGCCGCGGCACCGCTTTCGACCCGCTGCTCGGCTCCAAGGGCGCCCAGTTCCAGGCAGACAAATTCACCTGGATCGGCAGCGCCAATAACGAGGTCAGCGTCTGCGTCGCCTGGAAGTCGAGCGGGATCACCAAACTCGAGGACACGTTCACCAAGGAACTGGTTGTGGGCGGCACCGGCATGGCTGCCGATACCGATCAATTCCCGCTCTTTCTCAATGGCGTTCTCGGCACCAAATTCAAGCTCGTCACCGGCTATCCCGGCGGCAACGATGTCACCTTGGCGATGGAGCGCGGCGAGGTGAAGGGTCGTTGCGGATGGTCGTGGTCGAGCGTGGTGTCCACGCACAAGCGCTGGATCGAGGATGGCTCGATCGTCGTATTGGTGCAGTTGTCTCTGCACAAGCATCCCGATCTGCCCAACGTGCCTCTGGTCATGGACTTTGCCAAGACCGACGATCAGCGCCAGATTTTCAAGCTCATCTTCGCGCGCCAGGTGATGGGACGTCCCTACCTCGCACCTCCCGGCATCCCGAAGGACCGCGCCGAAGCGCTGCGCCAGGCGTTCGATGCCACGATGAAGGATCCGGAATTTCTTGCCGACGCGGGGAAGGCGGAGCTTGAGATCAATCCGGTTACCGGCGCCGCGGTCGAGGCGCTGGTGAAGGAAACACTTGCGACCCCTAAGCCGCTTGCCGACAAAGCCGCGAGCTTCATCCGGCGCTGACGCACTCGGCAATCGTTCCCCTCTTGCTGCTCCCGTTTGCGGCTGTGGTGAGGTTGGGGCCAAATAGGAGGGCGGTGCGATGCAGGAACAGACCGAGCGCGGACCGCATGCCGATCAAAATTATCGCGGCTGGCAATCGGACGTTATCGTTGACCTGATCAAGCGCTACGGATTTCCCTACGTCACGCTCAATCCCGGCGCGAGCTTCCGCGGCCTGCACGATTCGCTGGTCAATTACGGCGGCAACGAGCCGCCGATGATGCTGTGCCCGCATGAAGAAATCGCGGTGCAGATCGCGCACGGCTATGCCAAGGCGAGCGGCCGGCCGATGGCCGTGATTCTGCACGATCTGGTCGGCCTGCTGCATGCGTGCATGGCGATCTACTACGCGTACATCGACCGGGTGCCGATCTTCATCATCGGCGCGACCGGGCCGATGGACGAGAGCAAGCGCCGGCCGCACATCGACTGGACGCATTCGGCGCTCGTGCAGGGCAACGCCATCCGCGACTATGTGAAATGGGATTATCAGCCGACCTCGATCGAAGGCGTGCCGGAATCATTCGCTCGCGCTTATTCGATCATGACCACTGAGCCGCAAGGCCCGGTATACATGTGCTATGACGCAGCACTGCAGGAAGAGCCGCTCGCACACGACGTGCCGCTGCCCCCGGCAGCCGCGGTTGCGACCCCCACCGCGATGGCGCCCGATCCCAAGGCGATCGATGCAATTGCAGACAAGCTGATCGCTGCCGAGCGGCCCCTGCTGCTGGCGGAATATGCCGGCCGGCGCGCCGGTGGCTTCGAAAGCATCGTCGAACTTGCGGAGACGACGGGCGCGGCCGTCTGGGACGTCAACAACGCGCTCAACTTTCCCAACAAGCATCCGCTGTGCCTGAGCATGGACAAGGAGACGCTGCGTCGGACCGACCTCGTGGTCGGCCTCGACGTAAAGGATTGGGAAAAGCAGCTGACCGAGCTCAACAGCGCCAAGCGCACGCGCGAGCAGCTGCCGCCGGCATCCTGTGACTTCGTCGAGATCGGCTTCGGCGAGATCAACATCAGCAAATGGGCCTTCGACTATTGCCGCATGCAGCCGTGTTCCATTCGTGTGCTGAGCGATACCACGCTGGGGATACCCGCACTCACCCGCGCCTGCAAAGAGCGCATCGCCGGAGACCGCAAGCTCGCCGCGCGTATCGCCGAGCGCAAGGCCGCCACAGCCAAGCGTCACGACGCGGTCTGGGCGAGATGGCAGGAGGAGGCGCGGACGAACTGGGACGCCTCGCCGATCACCTTCTCACGCCTGACGCTGGAAATCTGGGAGGTGATCAAGGACGAGGACTGGGTGCTAAGCGCAAACACGCTCAAGCAGCAGGTGCGCAAGCTGTGGGATTTCGACAAGCCGTATCGCCATCCCGGCGGCGAGCTCGGTACCGCGACGCAGATCGGCATGTCGCTCGGGGTAGCGCTCGCGCACAAGGGCAGCGGACGCATCGTCGTCGACATTCAGCCGGACGGCGACCTCATGTTCGATGCCGGCGCGCTCTGGGTCGCCGCCAAATACCAGATTCCGATGCTCGTCGTGATGCACAACAACCGCGCCTACTACAACGACTGGGAGCACCAGATCCGCATGGCCAAGCTGCGCGGCACCGACGAGAGCAAAGCGCATATCGGCATGGATTTGTTCGGACCGGAGCCCGATTTCGCCGCGCTCGCGCGCGCCATGGGCTGCTACGGCGAAGGGCCGATCGACAAACCGAAGGAAATCAGGCCCGCGCTCGAGCGCGCGCTCGCTGAAGTCAAAAAGGGGCGTCTCGCGCTGGTCGATACGATCACCCAGCACCGGTGACATGCTGTTTCCTTGATCAGCCAGCAGCAGCCGTGACATCGCCGCTCCCGACCCAACGGCATCTCTTCGATATCCCGCCCGACGTGGCGTACATGAATTGCGCCTTCATGTCGGCGCTTCCCATGGCCACCATCGCGGCGGGCGAACGAGGATTGGCACGCAAAGCACGCCCCTGGATCATCGATGCGCGCGATTTCTTCGCCGACAGCGAAGCGGTGCGGGCGCTATTCGCGCAACTGATCAACGCGAGCGCGGAAGACGTCGCGCTCGTTCCATCCGTCTCTTACGGCATGGCGCAGGCCGCGAACAACATCGCGGTGCGCTCCGGCCAAAGGATTCTTACGCTTGCCGAAGAATTTCCCTCCAATGTTTATCCGTGGATGGAACTAGCGCGGCGGGCGGGCGCCGTGGTCTTCCCGGTGCCCCGACCCGATGATGGCGACTGGACAGCTGCATTGCTGGCGCATCTGGACTCTTCGATTGCCATCGTTGCCGTCCCGCACTGTCATTGGACCGACGGCGCATTGCTGGATCTGGAAGCCGTGGGACTTGCATGTCGCCGCATCGGCGCGGCGCTCTGTATTGATGGCAGCCAATCGCTCGGCGCGCTTCCGTTCGACGTCAGGCGGATCGATCCCGATTTCGTTGCGACGGGTACTTACAAATGGCTGCTCGGTCCCTATAGCACCGGATTCCTCTACGTCGCGCCGCGTTGGCAAGAGGGGCGGCCGATCGAACAGAATTGGATCGCGCGCAAAAACTCGGAGGATTTCGCCGGACTTGTCAATTACCGGAGCGAATACCAGGCCGGAGCACGCCGCTTCGACATTGGCCAGCACAGCAACTTCGCGCTCAATCCCGCGGTGAAGTCATCGCTTGAGCTCCTGCTTCACTGGGGCATTGCACGGGTGTTCGCCGCGATCAAAGCGCGCATCGATTCCATCGCAGAGCGGGCCGAACAGGAGCTGAATTTGGAGAGCGTCCCATCGCATTTGCGCGCCGGGCATTACCTTGGTCTGAAATTGGGCGGCTCACCGCCGGCCGATCTCCCGCGTCGGCTCGCAGCAGCCAATGTTCATGTTTCGCTGCGCGGGAGTTCGCTCCGGATCACACCGCACGTTTGGAACAACAATGATGACGTGGAGCGTTTATTCGCAGCATTGAAGGCAAATCTGCCGCATTGACGTACGGCCCATGCTAGTGTCCCGATTTCGAAGTTCGCAAACCCTCGCGGCACCCTCTGATGCGAACTTCGGAATCAAAGGGACACTAGCAACGTTATGATTCTAGTGCCGCTTTTGAACCCGAAGTTAGCAAACACCCTTGCCGCCCGATCGTGCGAACTTCGGGTTCGCGGCACTATACCGGCTCCAGGCCCTTTCGCTTGAGCAGCGGCGGGAATTCGGCCGCCAAAAATTTCACCAGCGCCTTCGCCGCATCCAGCTCGCGCGCGGCCGTGAGCACGCCGGCGGAGAACGTCGTGATCTTCTGCAATTCCGGTGGCAGCGGACCGACGATATCGATGCCGGCAACTGGAAGCAGCTCGCTGATCTGTTGGATGCCGAGCTCGGCCGCTCCGCGCGCGACCACTTCGCCCACCGGGGTGCCGGGATCCGGGATGACGATCTTCCCCTTTACCTCCTCGGCGATGCCGAGCCGCGCCAGCACCGTGGGAAAATAGACGCCGCTCAGCCCGCTTTTGGAATGGGCGATCGCTCGCGCCGCAAGCAGCGCGCGCTTGAGCGCTTCGGGCGTGGCGATGCCGGGCTTGCTTGCGCCCTGGCGCACTGCAATGCCGATGGCGGAGCGGGCAAGATCAACGCGGCTGCGGGCCACCGCCTTGCCGAGCTTGATCAACTGATCGATCGCCTCGGCTGTCAGAATGGCCAGATCGCCGTCGGCGCCGCCTTCGAGCTCCTTGATAAGCGTGTTGGTGGCACCCCACACGACCGTCAGCTTGGTCGCGCTCCTGCGCTCGAACTGCGAAACGAGGTCGAGCATCACCGATTTCACGCCGTTGGTGCAGACGATCTTCATCGCAGCGCTCCTGCCAGTGCCGCGAACCCGAAGTTCGCATATCCCCTGCCGCAAGCACCTTTGCGAACTTCGGGTTCAAAAGCGGCACTACAATTATAGAGTTTCCAGTGTCCCTTTGATTCCGAAGTTCGCATTCGAAGCTGCCGCAGGGGTGTGCGAACTTCGGAATCGGGACACTGGCTCCTCGTTGACGCCACAGGGCCGAAAATGCCACTTCTAAACTAGCGCAGACACGTCATCCATGCGAACGGATCGAATATGGAAAGCGAAAGCGCGCGCATGAGCTCGGCCGCGGAGGCGCGGTTCCGGATCGATTACCCCAATTCCAAGCCGCGCGTCGTCAAGGTGATCGCGCTCGATGCGGCGAGCGAGCGCGTGGTCAAGGACGTGGCGCAGCGGAGCTGGCAGCGCGCCAGCTTCTTTACCTCGCTGCGCTTCGACGCGGCGCCGCGCACCGGCGAGGGCTGGTCGATGCAGGCCTGGCTGAGCGATCTCGCCGGCCGCACCAAGGCGCTGGTCGAGGAGGTCGCCTCCGCCGATCTCGTGGTCATGGTGTCGAGCGCCGGTACCAGCGCGCGCGCGGCCGCGGTGATCGGCGAGGCCTGTGCGGTGCGCAAAGTCATGACCATGGCCCTGATCATCGGCAGCGAGCAGCGCTCCAATGAAGAGCTGTCGAAGACGCTGGCGACGCTGCGACCCTATGCGTCGATGCTCGTGATTGCCAATGATGACGCGTACGTCGAGGAGATGCTGGCTGCCCTGCGAGCGTAGCGCTCGTGAGCAGCACGCGTAGGATCGTGATCGTGGGCGGCGGACCCGCGGGCGTGGCGGCGGCGCTCGCGGCGCGGCAACAGGACGGCGCAGCGGAAATCGTGCTGCTCAGCGATGAGCAGCACGAGCCTTACGAGAAGCCGCCATTGTCGAAGGCCGTGCTGACCGGCAAAGCGATGCCCCACGATGCGCCGATTGCCGGACCGCGCGGGATCAGTGCAAGCGGCGTAGGCTTCAGGCCCGGTACATCGGTCGGAGCGATCGATCGGCCTGCGCGCGCCGTGATAACCGAGCGCGGCGAGCGCGTCGGCTATGACGCGCTGGTGCTCGCCACCGGCTCAATCAATCGCCTCGTGCCGCTGCTGGCGTCGGATCGGCCGGGCGTCCACTACCTGCGGACGGAAGCGCAGGCGCGGGCGCTTAAAGCCGATCTCGCGCGCAGCCGATCGCTCATCGTCATCGGCGGCGGACTGATCGGCCTCGAAGTGGCGGCTTCGGCCTCTGAACTCGGCGTGAGCACCACGGTAATCGAGATTGCCCCGCGCCTCCTTGCGCGTGTCTGCGACGAGGAGACGTCCGCTCTCGTGCACGCGCGCCACCGCGCGCACGAGGTCGAGATCCGGCTCGGCACCGCCGTTATCGGCTTGCGCGACCTGCCGGATGGCCGGCTCGCGATCGAAACCGGGACGGGAGCAGTCATTGCAGCCGATTTGATCGTCGTCGGCGTCGGCGCCGTTCCAGACGACCGACTGGCCAAGGCCGCGGGACTGCCCGCGCAGGACGGCGTCATTGTCGACGATCATGGCCGCACCGGCGATCCCGCCATTTTTGCCGCTGGCGATTGCACCCGCTTTCCCGGCCCGCATGGACCGGTGCGGCTGGAGAACTGGCGCCACGCGCTGGAGCACGGCGCTGTGGCCGGGCGCAATGCCGCGGGTGGCGATGTCGCCTACAACGTCCCGCCCTCGTTCTGGTCCGAGCAATACGATCTCTACCTACAGGGCGTTGGCTGGCAGCCTCCGCATCCCAGCGCACGCGTGCGCCGGCCGCTTGGCGGCAGCGCGCAGCTATCCTTTGAGCTCGATGGACCTCGCCTCGCCTATGCAGCCGGCATCAACGCACAGCGCGAAATCGCCATAGCGCGCCGGCTGATCGAGCGGCGCGTGCCGGTGGATGCCGGCGAGCTCGCAGACCCAACGAAGCCGCTCGCCGCGATGCTGAAGGCGCGGGTGTGACACCTGGAGGGGAAAAATGACGGATACAGCCAAAGAGCGGATCGGTCTGGTCGGCGCCGGCCGCATGGGACTCGCGATGCTTAAGCATCTCCTCAAGCATGGATATCCCGTGGTCGTCTGCGACATCGATGATAAGCAACTGAGCAAGGCGCACGCAGCCGGGGCTGCCGTGGTCCAGGCGCCCGCCGAGGTCGCGCGCGCCGCCGATTTCGTCATCATCGCGGTCGGCTATGACGACGAGGTCAACGCGGTCGCGCTCGGCACAGATGGGTTGATCGCCCGTCTCGCACCCGGCGCGATTATCGCGGTGTCCTCGACCACCAAGCCCGACACCGTCAAAGCACTGGATCAGCGCGCGCGCGAGCGCGGCATCGACCTGCTCGACGCGCCGATCTGCCGCGGGCGTTTTGCGGCCGATGAAGGCACGCTGCTGGCGCTCGTCGGCGGCAAGTCCGAGGTGGTGGAACGCGGACGCGCGGTCTACCGCTGCTTCTGCTCCGACTACGAGCACCTTGGGGACGTCGGCCAAGGCCAGGTCGGCAAGACACTCAACAATCTGCTGCTCTGGATCAATGCGGTTGGCCTGATCGAAGCGGGACGGCTTGCGGAAACGACCGGCATCGATCTCGGCAAACTGCGCCACGCCCTGCTGATGAGCTCGGGAGGATCCGACGCGCTCAAAGGCTGGGACCACGTCTCCTTTACCTGGGCGCTCAAGGACATGCAGATTGTCGCCGACCTGGCCGACAAGGCCGGCCTGTCGCTGCCGATCACCGGGGCGGTGAAGGAGCTGGTGAAGGAAGCGCGCCGCATCAAGGCCACCAACCCGCCGAAATGGATGTGAGCCGGATGACTGATGTCAAAGATTAGAGATCAGAGAGCCTGAATTTCTGAGATTCTGATCACGACAAGTCCATCGCCGACACGCCGCCGTCGACGAACAGATTGGCGCCGTAGACGAACGAGGAGTCGTCGCTCACCAGGAAGAGAACCGCCTTCGCCGCCTCGAGCGGCTGGCCGGGACGCTTGGCCATGTTCGGCACCGGCCGCGTCGGATCGAACGCGTCCTTGCCCACGGGCGAGCCGATCTTGTTGGGCACGATTGCGTTGACCCTGATCTTATGCGGCGCGAGCTGCGCCGCCATGGCGCGCGTCAAGTTGGCAACGCCGCCCTTGGCGGCCGAGTAGGCGACGGCGCGGCTTCTGCCCATGAAGCCCGAAGTCGAGCCGATGTTGACGATGCGCCCCCCGGAGCCTTGCTTCGCCATCTGCTGGCCGACCTGCTTGCCCATCAGGAACTGGCTCTTGAGCGTGACCGCCAGCACGCGGTCCCACTCCTCCTCGCTGATGTCGAAAATGTGCTTGTTGTCGGAGATCGCAACGTTGTTGACGAGAATGTCGACGCGGCCGAAGCGCGCCACCACCGCATCGACCAGCGTCGCCACCTCGTTTCCCTTGGAGACATCCGCCGCGAACAACTCGGCTTGACCGCCGTTGGCCTTGATCGCGTTGGCGACGCGTTCGCCGCGCCCTTTGTCGAGATCGACGATCGCGACGGCGGCGCCCTCGGCCGCGAATAACTTTGCGATCTCCTCGCCGATGTTGCGCCCGGCCCCGGTGACGATCGCAACCTGATCTTTGAGCTTCATGGGGTGGCCTTCCTTGTTCGGTTCCGTCATTACCTTCGCAAATCAAATGCGGCAACAACTCGCCCCAGTGCCACGGACGTGCTAGGAAGCGGCCGTCAAGGAAGTCCGCAATGAGCGCGCCGCTGAAAACCGTCGAAAGCACGAACGATATTTCCGGTCTGTTGCATGAGATCGGGCAGCGCGCCAAAGAGGCCGCGCGCACGCTTGCGTTGGCGCCTACGGCGCGCAAGGACGCGGCCCTCTCGGCGATGGCGGCGGCCATCAAGACGCACCAGCGCGAGATCATGGCAGCCAATCAGCAAGACTTGGCCGACGCCAAAGCCTCCGGCGCAAACGCCGCCTTTCTCGATCGTCTCGCGCTTGACGAAAAACGCATCGCCGCCATGGCCGAGGGAGTTGAGGTCGTGCGCGCCCTGGCCGATCCCGTCGGTGTCGTGACCGAGCGCTGGACCCGCCCGAACCGGATGATCATCGAACGCGTGCGCGTGCCGCTCGGGGTGGTCGGCATCATCTATGAAAGCCGTCCCAACGTCACCGCCGATGCGGCGGCGCTCTGCCTGAAGGCCGGCAATGCCGCGATCCTGCGCGGCGGCTCCGAGAGCCAGCGATCGAATCGCGCGATTCACGCGGCGCTGGTGGAAGGGCTGCGCAGCGCTTCCTTGCCGAGCGGCGCGATCGAGCTCGTGCCCACGCGCGAGCGCACCGCGGTCGGAATGATGCTGTCGGGACTCGGCGGCGCAATCGATGTCATCGTGCCGCGCGGCGGCAAGAGCCTGGTCGAGCGCGTGCAGGCAGAGGCGAAGGTGCCGGTGTTCGCGCATCTCGAGGGAGTTTGCCACGTCTACGTCGACAAGGCTGCCGAACTGGGCATGGCGAAGGCGATTCTGCTCAATGCCAAGATGCGGCGCACCGGCGTGTGCGGCGCGGCCGAGACGCTGCTGGTGGACCGCGCCATCTCGGCTTCGCATCTCAAGCCGCTCGTGACCATGCTGCTCGATGCCGGCTGCGAGGTGCGTGGCGACGAGGCGGCCCGCGCCGTTGATTCGCGCGTACGCCCGGCGAGTGAAGCGGACTGGTCGACTGAATATCTCGACGCCATCATCTCAGCCAAACTGGTGGACGGCGTCGATGGCGCGATCGCCCATATTGAACGCTACGGCTCGCACCATACCGATGCGATCGTCACCGAAGATCAGCGCGCCGCGGAAAAATTCTTAAGCGAAGTGGATTCCGCGATCGTGCTGCACAACGCCTCCACCCAATTCGCCGACGGCGGCGAATTCGGCTTCGGCGCGGAGATCGGCATCGCGACCGGCCGCTTCCACGCGCGCGGTCCGGTCGGAGTGGAACAGCTCACCAGTTTCAAGTACCGCGTGCGCGGCACCGGGCAGGTGCGGCCTTAATCGCGGCCGAGCCTCGTCACCTGCTAGTGCCGCGAACCCGAAGTTCGCACGGACCGTGCCGCGAGTGCGTTTGCGAACTTCGGGTTCAAAAGCGGCACTAGAATCATAAAGTTGCTAGTGTCCCTTTGATTCCGAAGTTCGCATTCGAGGCTGCCGCAAGGATGTGCGAACTTCGGAATCGGGACACTAACGCAATTTGAAGGCGCAACCCTCGTGATCCGTCAGCCTGGAGCGAAGCGAGGATCGAGTCGCGCTGGCGCAATCGGCGACGGTTCGGCCTTCGTCCCGCTCCCACCGCATGCGCCCGGCATGCGCATCGGTCTGTTCGGCGGCACGTTCGACCCCGTGCACGCGGCGCACCTCGGCGCGTCGCTGCTTGCGATGAAACGGCTCGGGCTTGATCGCGTGTGGTGGCTGGTAACGCCGGGCAACCCGCTCAAGGACACGCGCGGGCTTGCGCCGCTGCCCGAGCGCGTCGTGGCCGCGCGCGCGCTCACGCGCCATCCGCGCATCGACGTCACCGACTTCGAGGCGCAGATCGGAACCCGCTACACCTACGAGACCATTTCGTACCTGCGCCGCCATTGCCCCGGCGTGCGCTTCGTCTGGATCATGGGCGCGGATAACCTGCGCAGCTTTCATCGCTGGCAGAAATGGCGCGGGATCGCGGAGTTGGTTCCAATCGCCGTCGTCGATCGCCTCGGGCCCAGTCTCTACGCCGGGGCGAGCGCCGCAGGTCAGGCGCTCGCGCACGCTCGCATCCCAGAAGCTGCGGCCAAATCCTTGGCTGACCGCAAGCCGCCGGTCTGGGTTTACCTCCATGGCCTCAAATCACCGTTGTCGTCCACCGCACTGCGCGCCGCCCGTCAAAAAACCGATACCGAAAAGCCACAGTATGGGGACGGCGGAACGGCGGCTGGTTGAAACTGTTTACCCAGCGTGCCTATGTTAGCGACGCCTGCTTCGTGCGGGCGTTGATGCACTGAAAGGAAAGGACCCCTGCCAACTCCTGCAATGCTTGCCGGCGCCAGCAGCGCCGCGCCCATCTCCAAGATGCGTCCTGACGCTGAGGAGATCCTCCGCCTGGTCCTCGCGCGACTTGACGACATGAAGGCCGAGGACACCGTCACCATCGATCTCACCGGCAAATCCACCCTCGCGGATGCCATGGTTGTGACCTCGGGCAGGTCGCATCGCCATGTCGGCGCGGTGGCCGATCGCGTGCTGGACGACCTCGCCGAGGCCGGCTTGGCCAATGCGCGCATCGAAGGCAGGCCGCATTGTGACTGGGTGCTGATCGATGCCGGCGACATCATCGTCCACGTGTTCCGGCCGGAAGTCCGCGCCTTTTACAATCTCGAGAAGATGTGGGCGCCGGTGCGAGGGCGGGATCGGCAGGTGAGCTGATCGGCACGCGTTAGCGCCGCGCACCGCCACCCTGCTTGAGCGGCTGCGCGGAGCGCGTATCGTGGCGGCGCCATGCGGATTGTGGTGGCCGCCGTCGGCCGGTTGAAACAGGGTCCCGAGCGCGAGCTTGCGGAGCGCTATCGCAAGCGCGCGGCAGACGCCGGCCGTTGGGCCGGGATTCAAGCCGTCGATATGGTTGAGATCAGGGAAAGCCGGGCCGGCGATCCAGCCAGGCGCAGGCTGGAAGAATCGATCGCGATCGCCAATCTCATTCCCGAGCGCGCCGTCACCGTCATCCTTGATGAACGCGGCGAGAACCTGAGCAGCGCGTCCTTGGCCGGGCGCCTGCAGGGTTGGCGTGCCGAGGACAAGCCGGCAGCGGTGTTCATCATGGGCGGCGCCGGCGGGCTGACACCGAACCTGCGCGAACAGGCGAATCTCGCCATTGCGTTTGGCGCGGCCACCTGGCCGCATCAGTTCGTGCGAATCATGCTGCTCGAGCAGCTTTACCGCGCCGCCACCATCCTGACCGGTCACCCCTACCATCGCGGCTGAACGAGCCGGGCCGCAGCAGTCTTAATGCGGTGCCAATCCTATGCTCATAGCTGCGGCAACCAGACCTGCCTAGGCGGATGGATGCGGCCGGTTTTGCCCAGTCTCATCGTTTGTCGGCGCATATTGTCGCTGATTGCGTTGGCCGTGCCGCTCGGCCTCGTTGCGGCGTCGGCAGAGACGCCGCGCCCGCGTCCGCAATTGCCGGCTGATACGGAACGCCCGCCCTCGACCGATCGCGATACCCTCAAGCAGCGCGAGCAGGAGCTGGAGACACTCCGCACGCAGCAGCGTAACGCGCTCGAAAACGAGGCCAAGCTCAAGCGGGAAATCGAGTCGATCACCGACGATCGGCGCAAGTTCAATCAGCAGATCATCGATACCGCGGCCCGCGTTGTCGGGGTGGAGGAGCGAATCGCGCAAACCCAGGAGCGGTTGCAGCCGCTCGAGGACCAGGAACAGAGCCTGCGCGACTTCCTCGAGCAGCGGCGCGGCCTCATTGCCGAGGTCCTGGCGGCATTGCAGCGCATCGGCCGCCGCGCGCCGCCGGCTCTGCTGGTGCGGCCTGAGGATGCGCTCGCGTCGGTGCGGTCGGCCATGGTGCTGGGCGCGGTGCTGCCGGAGCTGCGCCAGCAAGCGGAAGCACTAGCCGCCGATCTCGGCGAACTCGTGCGCCTGCGCAAGGAGATCGCCGGCCAGCGCGACCGGCTGGCGCGCGACCTGTTCGTGCTGGCAGCTGACCGCCAGCGGCTCTCGCTGTTGATCGAGGAGCGCCAGAAGCGTCAGGCCGAAGCCGAGCAGGCGCTTGCCGAGCAGCGCGAGCGCGCCGCCCAGCTCGCGCACAAGGCGGAAAATCTCAATCAACTTATCGTCAAGCTGGAGCAGGGCCTCGACACCGGCTCGCGAGCGGCGCGCGCCGGCGACGCCCAGCGCTCCGCGAATGGTCGGCCGGACCTCTCTGCACTCAAGGATCCGGGGCGGCTCACGCCCGCGATCCCGTTCGCGTCGGCCAAGGGAACGCTGCCGCTTCCGGTCAATGGGGCGCGAATCCGCGAGTTCGGAGCGTCCGACGGCTATGGGGGGACCGAGAAAGGCCTATCGATTGCCACCCGTCCGGGCGGCCAGCTCACGTCGCCTTGCGACGGTTGGGTGGTCTATGCCGGTCCTTTCCGCAATTATGGCCAACTCTTGATCCTTAATGCGGGCGACGGTTATCATGTGCTGCTCGCCGGGATGGAACGGATATCCGTTGATTTGGGGCAGTTCGTGGTGACGGGCGAGCCCATTGCCGTGATGGGCGGCGGAGCGCAGTTGATCGCGGCACGAGTGGGCGCGAGCAGCCAACCCGTACTATATATCGAGTTCCGCAAGGACGGGGTCCCCGTCGATCCAGGCCCCTGGTGGGTCGCAAACGAAGGCAAGGTTCGCGGATGATGCGCAAAACTTCCCTGATACTTCTCGGTGCGGCGGCAGGCATAGCCTTGACGCTGGTCGCGACCCAACCCCGCATCCTGCTCGACGGCGCACGCGCGCAAGCCGCGGCCGCCGACACCTACCGGCAGCTCAGCCTGTTCGGCGACGTGTTCGAGCGGGTGCGCGCCGACTACGTGGAGAAGCCGGACGACAGCAAGCTCATCGAATCCGCGATCAATGGCATGCTGGCCGGGCTCGATCCCCATTCCAGCTACATGGACTCCAAGAGCTTCCGCGACATGCAGGTGCAGACCCGCGGCGAGTTCGGCGGCCTTGGCATCGAGGTCACCATGGAGGACGGCCTGATCAAGGTGGTGGCGCCGATCGACGACACTCCGGCGGCGAAAGCCGGAGTCATGGCGAACGACATCATCACCCATCTCGACGACGAGCCGGTGCAGGGCCTCACGCTCAACCAGGCGGTCGAGAAGATGCGCGGGCCGGAAAATACCAAGATCAAGCTCAAGATCATGCGCAAGGGCCAGGACAAGCCCACCGAGGTGACGATCACTCGCGCGCGCATCCAGGTGCGCTCGGTGCGCTCGCGAATGGAGGGCGACGACGTCGGCTTCATCCGCGTCACCCAGTTCAACGAGCAGACCACGGATGGCCTCAAGAAGGCGATCAGCGACATGACGGCCCAGACCGGCGACAAGCTCAAGGGCTACATCATCGATCTGCGCAACAATCCGGGCGGGCTGCTCGATCAGGCGATCTCGGTTTCTGACGCCTTCCTCGAGAAGGGCGAGATCGTCTCCACCCGCGGCCGCAACGCGGAAGAGACCCAGCGTTTCAACGCGCGCGCGGGCGACCTCACTAAGGGCAAGCCGGTGATCGTGCTGATCAACGGCGGCTCGGCCTCGGCCTCGGAGATCGTGGCCGGCGCGCTGCAGGATCACCGCCGCGCCACCGTGATCGGCACCCGCTCGTTCGGCAAGGGCTCGGTGCAGACCATCATCCCGCTCGGCTCCGGCAACGGCGCGCTGCGGCTCACCACCGCGCGCTACTTCACGCCGTCCGGCCGCTCGATCCAGGCCAAGGGCATCTCGCCCGATATCGAGGTGCTCCAAGACGTGCCCGACGAGCTCAAGACGCGCACCGATACCCGCGGCGAAGCTTCCCTGCGCGGCCATCTCAAGGCCGAGGGCGACGAGCAGACCGGCTCGCAGTCCTACATCCCGCCGGATCCGAAGGACGATAAGGCGCTGCACACCGCGCTCGATCTCATGCGCGGCATTCAGAAGAACTCGGCCTATCCGCCCAATCCGAAGACGGCGGTGCCGAACTGACACTGCCTCATGTGCAAAAACGTACGGGGCGGCCCGCCGGCCGCCCCGATGTTTTTTCCGCCGACTGCTGTGCTCCATGCCTGACTTCGAATCACTTCCTTACCGCGCCTGCGTCGCCACCGCGGTGTTTAACCGCGACGGTCGCGTCTTCATCGGCCGCCGCATCGAAGGGGCCGAGCATGTCGACGAGGTGCATGCTTGGCAGATGCCGCAGGGGGGTATCGATCGCGACGAGGATCCCTGGCCCGCAGCGCTGCGCGAGCTCTATGAGGAGACCAATATCCGCTCCGTGGAAAAGCTCGGGGAAATCCGGGAATGGCTCAGCTACGACATCCCGCGCGAGATCGTGGGCCAGGCTTGGAAAGGCAAGTACCGCGGGCAGAGGCAGAAATGGTACGCGCTGCGCTTCACCGGCAAGGAGCGCGAGATCGACGTGGCCGACCCCGCCGGCGGCCATGAGCCGGAATTCGCCGCTTGGCGCTGGGAGCGGCTGGAAAAAACGCCCGACCTGATCGTGCCGTTTAAGCGCAAAGTCTATGCGCGGGTGGCGCGGGAATTCGCGAAATTCGCGGGCAAATGACGCGATGACGGTACCGCGAGCGTCATGCCCGGCTTTATGCCGGGCATCCACGACTTTCTTTTTCGCCGTGCGGCAAAGACGTGGATGGCCGGGACAAGCCCGGCCATGACGGAGTACATCAACCCGCCCGCCGGGCAGTTTGGCTCTCTTTCCAAAAGCGCTTGTGCCGGCCCACTAGGCTGCGCTGGGGAATGCGCACCCTCTTCTCGCGGTCGGCGACAGCATAGCCGATGCGCTGGGCGAAGCGTCCGTGCTGCCTCAGGACGGCGATCGTGGGCTCGGCCGCCGCCGGATCGACAACGTAGCAAAAGCCGATCCCCATGTTGAAGACTTCGAACATCTCGCTCTCGTCGACGGCGTTGCTGTGCCGCTGGATGAGGGCAAAGATAGGCTGCGGCTCAATGAGCCGATCGATGACGTAGCCGACCTCGGCGGCGACCCGGGTGAGATTCAAGAGTCCGTCGCTGGTGATGTTGATGAGCGCCTTGACGCCCTCGACCTGCTGGAGGATCTGCATTGCCTCGGGAACGTAGATCGCGGTCGGGCGCAGCAACTCCTCGCCCAGCGTAGCGCCGAGCTCGTCGAAGCGCCGGGTGACCGAATAGCCGTGCTGCTCGAACAACGTCTTGCGCGCGAGCGTCAGCCCGTTGCTGTGGATGCCGTTGCTGCGCACGCCGATGACGATGTCGCCCTCCTGCACGTTCCTGCCGTCGATCACCTTGTCGAGCGGCACGCGGCCCACCGCCATGCCCACCAGATCGAAGCCGTGAACCACGTCCTTGAGCTGCGCGGTCTCCCCGCCTGAGATCGAAACCTGGGCGATGCGGGCGCCCTCGCACAAGCCGACCGCGATCGCGTCGAGCATGGCCGCATCGGTTCGGGAGACGGCGATGTAATCGACCAGCGAGAGCGGCTTGGCACCGACGCAAATCATGTCGTTGACGTTCATCGCCACGCAGTCGATGCCGATGGTGTCGTATTTGCCCATCATGTCGGCGATGATGGTCTTCGAGCCGACGCCGTCGGTGCAGAGCGCAAGCCCAACGCCGTCGAGCTCGATGACGTTGGCGAAGTAGCCGATCGGCAGCACCACGCGGCCGAGCCCGCTCGCCGGCCAGGTCCCTTTCACCCGTGCGATGATGCGCTCAAGCCCGGCATCGGCTTCGGCCGTGTCGACGCCGGTTTCCTTGTAGACTTCGCTTCGCATGCCGATGCGCCCGTTCTTCTCGTGCCGACCTGAGATGCAGAGGCTTAGCAGGTCGCGCGGTGCCTCGCCACGTGATCACTCGGTGAATCAACAGGCTATCGGAGTGACAAGTTCGTGTCCCGAGAGCCTTGCACAGGCTTCCTGTTTTTCTCCTGTTGTTTACAGGCACACAAAATGTGATTTGTGTATGTAACACGATTCAGGTATAAAAGACTCACGATCGAAAAGTGTGCCGAAGCCCGGACGGGAAACCGCCGCGGGCTTTTTTCGTCTCGCCGGGATTATCGATCGATTCAGATGTGTCCACGCGATGAACAATGACGAAACTCGCGTCCCGGTGAAGGAAAGCGAGCGCTTGAGTGCGCGTCTCCGGTTCTTTTGGCCTGTTGTTTACAGGGATTCCTGGCGCGGTCGCCCTGTAAACAACAGGAGAAAAAAACAGGGGTGGCCAAACAACAGAAAGAGCAGGACGTCACCGCATCCGGCAGGCGACCGATAGCTAGGCCGCGCGCCGCTTGTGCGCGCCGTCGAAGGCGGGCGCCACCTCGGCCATGAAGCGCGCCATCTCGTCCTTGACTTGGCTGTGTGGTTTCAAGCCGACGTTGACGTAAAGAATGACCTCGGCAAACCCGGCCGCCTCAACCTTCTTGAGTGTTTCGGTGATACGCGCGGGTGAGCCAAGCAGCACCGAATTCTCGGTGAGGTCCTCGGGCTTCACCTTGTGCAGGCGGTCGACCATGTCGATGAAATAACGGTAGCTCGGCGGCGCGGTCTTGGGATCGCCAGGAAGAGCGGGAATCACGCATTCCTTGTAGTAGCGGATCTGGCGCGCGCGCTGCGCGTTCTCCTGTGCCGCGTTGTCGGCGAAATGGGTGAAGTAGCTGCACATCAGCCGGCCCGGCTTGTGGCCATACTTGGCGCAGCTTTCGTGGTAGAGGTCGGCCACCTGCTTGAGCCCGCCATAGCTCATCGCGGCGGCAAACGGCGCGACGATGAGGCCGCAGTCGAGCCGCGCGGCAAGCTCGATCGACGGCTTGGAGAAGGATGCGACATAGGCCGGGATCGGACGCTGTACCGGCTTCGGCGTAATGCGCACGTCGTCGAAGGAGTAATGCCTGCCGTGATGCGAGATGCGGTCCTCCGCCACCCACAGCTTACGCACCACTTCGAGGCCCTCGTCAAAGATGCTCTGGTTTTCCGCGAACGACACCTTGAAAGGCGCGTATTCGCGGGCGTCGTAGCCGCGGCCGGCGGCGAAATCGACGCGCCCTCCGCTCAGCAGGTCGAGGCTCGCCCATTGTTCGGCGACGCGGATCGGATGGTGCAGCGGCAGCACGGTAACGGCGGGGGCAAGCCGGATGTATTTCGTGCGCGCGGCGATATAGGCGAGGACAAGGTCCGGACACGAGAGGACGCCCAGCGAGTTGAAATGGTGTTCGCCGATCCATGCCGAGTGCATGCCCAATTCGTCGGCATAGAGCGCCTCGGCGGTGATGGCAGCCACGAACTGATTCGCGGTGCGGGGGTTGTTCTCGTAATGATTGTCGCTGAGCGTGAAGTAACCGAATTCCATGACCCGCTCCTCCGTTTGCCCAGCCGCGTGTTTCGCGCGCCGCCACTCGACAAAGATACTTGCAAATGCAATTCTTGTAAATGCAATGATTGGTCAGAAATGCTGACCCAACCCGCCGGCTGCCTTTGACTGAACGCCTCGACCTCGGCAACTACCTGCCCTACCTGCTCAATCGGGTGGGTTTTGCTCTGGTGGAACGGTTCACCGCTGACGCTCTGCGATCGCACGCTTTGTCGATCGAGAAGTGGCGGGTCCTGGCTGCGCTGTCGCACAACGGCGCGCAACGTCAGATCGACCTGGTCGCGGTGACGTCAATCGACGCTTCGACCATATCGCGGCTGGTGACGCGGCTGGTGAATGCCGGCCTGGTGACGCGCAGCCGCTCGCCGAAGAGCAGCCGTGAGGTCGTGGTTGCATTGTCGGGCAAAGGACGCGCCCTGGTGACCCGCCTCATTCCGATTGCCCGCGAGCTGGAAGAGACCGCCGCAATGGGAATAGCCGGAAAGGATATGGCGGTCGTCAAGCGCGCCTTGCACCAGATGTATCGCAACATGGCCGGCGCGCCGCGGCAGGCGAATCGTGAAACCCGATGAGAGACTTTGATACGGCGCCGTCCAGCGGGATCGATCCGTGCCGCGTGGTCATCACCGAGCCGGTGCGCGACTCCGATATTCCGGTGCAATTGAGTTACGTGGAGCTGATCGACGGCGTTTACGCGCCGATTGGGCTGCGCCGGCCGCCGGGCAATGGGCCGTTTCCGATCGTGTTGTTCGCATCGGGAAATGGCGGGGGCGGGATGGCGGTGGTGCGCGACTTCACGCAGAACCGCGGCTGGACCCCGGAGCAGTTCCTCAAGGCCGGATATGCGGTGGCCTGGATGCGCTACCGCGCCGAGGTGGATTACGCCTACGACAAGATCGGCAAATTGGTCGAAGACCGAAGGCAGAACCGGCAGCTTTTGAACCGCGCTGGAATACGAAGACGTCATTTCCATCGTCGAATACGTCAAGACGCTGCCCGCTATCGATCCGAACCGGATCGGCTACATGGGTATGAGCCATGGCGGGGAAATGGCCTTCAAGATTGCGTCGGAATACCACGGCGTGCGGGCGATGATCGCGAGCGAGCCAGCCGCCCACGAATTCTTGCGGCTAAGGCCGGATGCCGGCGCCCGCATCAATCCAGCGACGGGCTTGTTGGACGTCGAGCGGATGCTGATGCGAGACATCGAGACGGTTCGCGCCAGGATCACGTCGGATGTCGCACGCCAGCGGAAGAGCACGATCCGGACGCCGATTTTCGTGCAGGGCCGCAACAGCGACGAGCTGCAGGGGATTTTCACGGTCTGCCACGAGCTATTGGCCGAGCTCGGCAAGGAGGCGCAGTGGAAAACTTATGAGCACGATGTGCATGGTTTCGTCTACGTGCGGCGCAACGCAAACGGCGGGTACGATCCCGATCCCGTACAGGTCGAGGCGGTCAACGATTCCATCGCGTTCTTCGACAAATATTTGAAAGAAGATTGAGGCGGTAGCAATTGCCGCAGGTCAGCGGCATGCGAGACCGCTCGGGCCCGGCATACAGCCCGCATGCCAAAGCTCCAGGAAGCAATCGGAAACTTCGCTATCGAAGGCAGCATCGTTGGCGAACCATTTGTCCGGTCCGGCGGAGCGCCAGAATGCGAGCACGGATGCGGGATCAATGGTTTCGCTTGCAGCGCGGTCGGCATGCTCCGTCACAGCCGAATCTGCCCGGCGTTGATGGCATCGTACAGTGCGCGGTCCATACGCACGAATGCCTTGCGCTGCGGGTCATTGAAATAGATCGGATTGGAGGAGCACGCCGGATCATACCCGTCGTGCACCAACTCGAGCTTTTTCTGCTTGAACGTTGCGGTGACGTTAATGTCGTGCCGGATGCGCAGGAACAGGGGGCGCGCATACTCGGGCAAGCGTTGCGCGAGATGATCGCGCAGCGCCGTCAGGTTGAGGTTCTCCTTGGCGACCACCGCAGCCATGCCGGCACGCCCATCGTGGCCGGGAATCGTAACCCCGTAGACATTGGCCTCGAGAATGCCGTCGAACTCTGCGAGCGCTTGCTCGACCTCGGTGGTCGACACGTTCTCGCCCTTCCAACGGAATGTGTCGCCGACGCGATCGACGAAATAGAAATACCCGTCCTTGTCTTTGCGCATGAGGTCGCCGGTGCGGAACCAGACGTCGCCCTTGGCAAAGGCGTCATGCAGGATCTTGTGGTCGGTCTCGGCGCTGTCGGCATAACCCTCGAACCGCGCTCCGGGCTTCGAGGGGTCCTTTAGGATCTTGCCGATCACCTCGCCCGGCTCGTCAATGGCACATTCGATGCAGAAGCCATTGGCACCGCGAACCGGCGCGCCGCGCTCCAGGTCGAAGCGCACGATCTTGGTCGGGAAGCGCGCGGCAATCCACCAGGGGATGCGGCCGACGGCGCCTTCCTTGCCGTCGAAATTGAACAGTGTGACGTTGCCTTCCGTCGCGCCGTAGAACTCGATGATTTCCGGGATTCGGAACCGCTCTTTGAACGGGTGCCAGATCTCGGGCCGCAGGCCGTTGCCGCAGGCAAGCCGCAACCGATGTGCGCGCTCATTCGGGCTGGGCGGCGAGTTGAGGAGATAGCGGCAAAGCTCGCCGATATATTGAAAACAGGTGCAGTCCCAACGCACGATGTCGTCCCAGAACTCGCGCGCGGAGAATTTTTCCCGGATCACCACTGAGCCGCCGCGCAAGAGCAGCGCGCCGGTGGCCAGGAGCCCGCCGGCGCTGTGATAGAGGGGCAGACAGTCGTACATGCGATCGCTCGCGCGCGTGTCCATGACCCCGGCAAAGGCGTGGGTGGCGAGCATCACGCGATAGTGATTCATGTTGGCGGCCTTCGGCATGCCGGTGGTGCCGGACGTGTAGATGTAGAGCGCGCGATCCTCAATGGTCAGCGCGCGGCGGTCGGATGCCTCGAGTTCGGCGCCGGAAAGGCCATCCACCTCGCGATCGATGCGCGGGAAATTGGCGTTCGCATCGCCGTGCAGCCAGATCTTTGGATCGCCGGCGAGGTGGGGGCGCGCGCTTTCCAATGATGCGAACAGTTCCGCCGCTACGATGATGTGCTTTGGGGTTACCACATTGATGCAATACGCGAGGGCCGGCCCGCTCAACTGCGTGTTGAGCAGCGCAGCCACGCCACCGACGCGCGTCACCCCGATCCACAAAGCCAAATATTCCGGCCGGCCCGCCATTAGCACGCAGATCGCGTCGCCCTTTTTGACTTGCTGTGCGAGCGCCCAGCGCGCGTAGCGGTTGGAGCGCGCGGCGAGCTCGCGGTAGCTCAAGCGCTCGCGGTCGGAAAGCAGCGCCGACGCATCGCCGTATTTCTCGGCAAGCTCGCTGATGACCTGCGGAAACACCCGGGTCGGATGCTTGGCGATCGGCGTCGTCATTTTGAGCGTGCGCAGCGCACCTCTGAGGCTGGCCACCTCCGCCGCCAGACGCTCGGTCAATGCCATAGGTGAACCTGTGGGCGCGCTGGTGTCCCGATTCCGAAGTTCGCACAACCTTGCAGCAGCGGCGAAAGCGAACTTCGGAATCGACGGGACACTAGCACCTTTAGGATTCTAGTGCCGTTTTTGAACCCGAAGTTCGCGAACGCCCCCCGGCATGTGTGCGCGAACTTCGGGTTGCGGGGCACTAGTCGCCCCCTGCGCGCGCAGCATCGGACAGCCGGCAAACGCTGACAAGTGCCGGCGCGCTTGAAACAGATCAGCGTGCTTGCGTGGTCTGCTCGCTCGACGCGGGCGGCGGGCTCAGCGCGGTGGGCGCGTTCTTCGGTGCCGGCTTCTTCGGCTTCGGTTTGGCGGCTTGGGACTCCGCAGGCGTAGCCGTTGCCGCGTTCGGCTTTGCTGCCTTACTGCTCTTGGCCGCGGCCGGCTTGGCGCCGTCTTTGTCAGTAACGGCAGGCGGCTTGGCGCCGTCTACGTCCTTGGCTTTGGCCGCCGTCTTCTTGGCGACCTTGGGCTTCGACGTCTTCCATCCCGCCTGAAACGTCCCGGGTGCCGGCGGCGTGGTGCCGGTATAGACGAGGACCGGCTCGGCCATCGGCACATCCTGCTGCAGGAACCCGGCCTTGGCCTTTCCCGGCCGCAGGCTCGCGAGGAAGGCCGCGTACGGCGAGTCGGGGTTGCTGTTCTCGGCAACGAGATCGTCCTCGTCCTCACTGGCCGGCCGTTTGCGATGGCCGCCGCACATCTGGTCGCGCATGTTGGGCGGGTCGACTGCGACTGGTTGCAGCGACTCGACGGCGCCGAGCGAGGGCGTCAGCCAGGCCAGTGGGTTCTGGCTGTTGAAGCCGCGCTCCAGCAGCTGTGCCGCTTTGAGCGCACGTGCGGCTGAGGACGGGGCTCCCAGCACCACGGCGATCAACCGTTTCCCGTTGCGAGTCGCCGAGGCGACGAGATTGAACCCGGATGCGCAAATGAAGCCGGTCTTCATCCCGTCGGCGCCGGGATAGCGGCCGATCAGCGTGTTGTAGTTCCGCTGCACCATCTTCCCCATGCGGATGCCCGGCAGGTGCCAGTAGTAATCGTATTCCGGGAATTCACGGATCAGGGAGCGGGCGAGAATGGCGAGATCGCGCGCCGAGGAAATCTGTTCGTCGGCGGGCAGCCCATTGGGATTGACGAAACTCGATTGGATCATTCCGAGCCGCTGGGCGTTTCGGTTCATCTCATCGGCGAAGCTCTCGATCGAACCTGAAACTCCCTCGGCGAGCACCACCGCCATGTCGTTTGCCGATTTCACCATCAGCATTTTGAGCGCATTGTCGACGGTGACGATGGTGCCGGCGGAAAAGCCCATCTTCACCGGGGCCTGCGCCACCGCGTTCTGCGAGACTGTCAGCGGCGTATCGAGGGTTAGGCGGCCTTCCTTGACCGCGCTGAGAGTCACATACGCGGTCATCAGCTTGGTAACAGAGGCGGGATACCAGGGATACGTCGCGTTGTGCGCGTAAAGCACCTTGCCGGTGTCCGCCTCGATGGCCAGCAGCGCCTCCGCTCCGGCACGCGGCGCCGCAAACACGCTTGCGGCGCAGCCAAGCACCGCCCACATCAGGGCTCGGATTCGAAAGGGTCGCGTCGCAGATGGCACGGGGTCGGGTCCGATCGTTTAGGCGGGCCGCGGGAAGGCCGAGAGTCAGTTAAGCCGATGGAGGGCGAAAGGCAAAGGCGCGACGCCCACGAGTTCATGCCGATGCCGCCGTTGCTGTTAATCTTGCAAGAAAGCGTCCAAAATTCGGCGGTTATGCGCAGCGGCGCGCTCTGTTGCGCGGCCAACACAATGCCGCAAAATCGGCAGGGCGACCGGAATAACAGGAGGTTCCCGTGACTGCTTGCATCGTCGGCTGGGCGCATACGCCGTTCGGCCGCCTCGAAGGAGAAACGGTCGAGACCCTGATCGTGCGCGTCGCGCGCGAAGCGCTGGCCGACGCTGGGGTCGCCGCTGCCGATGTCGACGAAATCGTGCTCGGTCACTTCAACGCCGGCTTCTCGCCCCAGGACTTCACTGCTGCGCTGGTGCTGCAGGCTTCGCCCGACCTGCGCTTCAAACGCGCGAGCCGGGTTGAGAACGCCTGCGCCACCGGTTCGGCTGCCGTGCACCAGGGATTGAGGGCGATCGCAGCGGGGAGCGCGCGCATCGTTCTCGTCGTCGGCGCCGAGCAGATGACGACGACGCCCGCCGCGGAGATCGGACGCAACCTGCTCAAGGCCTCCTACGTGCGCGAAGAGGCCGACATCGACGGCGGCTTCACCGGCATTTTCGGCAAGATCGCCGCCCTCTATTTCCAGCGCTGGGGCGACCAATCCGACGCGCTCGCGCAAATCGCCGCCAAGAATCACAAAAATGGCGTGGGCAATCCGTATGCCCAAATCCGCAAGGACCTCGGCTACGATTTCTGCCGCACCGAGAGCGAGAAGAATCCACGCGTGGCGGGTCCACTCAAGCGCACCGACTGCTCGCTCGTTTCCGATGGCGCGGCCGCGGTGGTGCTGGCCGATGTCGCGACCGCGCTCAAGCTCGGCAAAGCGGTCGTGTTCCGCGCTGCCGAGCATGTGCAGGATTTTCTGCCGATGTCGAAGCGCGATGTGCTCAAGCTCGAAGGCTGCGGGCAAGCCTGGTCGCGCGCGCTGGGTAATGCAGGTATTTCGCTTTCCGATCTGTCCTTCGTCGAGACCCACGATTGTTTCACGATCGCGGAGCTCATGGAATACGAGGCGATGGGCTTGGTGCCGGAGGGACAGGGCGCGCGTGCCGTCGCCGAGGGCATCACCGCGAAGAACGGCCGGCTACCGGTCAATCCGTCGGGCGGGCTCAAAGCAAAAGGTCATCCCATCGGCGCAACCGGCGTCTCCATGCACGCGCTCACCGCCATGCAGCTCATGGGCGCGGCCGGCGACATGCAGGTCAAAAATGCCGAGCTCGGCGGCATCTTCAACATGGGCGGCACCGCGGTCGCGAATTACGTGAGCATCCTCGAGCGGATCAAGTGACGCCAACTCTCATCGGCTTGGTTCGCTGCACGAGCCACGCCAACGGAATTGCCGCCAGCACGATCAGCACCGGCTCCATCGGCATGCGGTACTTGGCGCTCGCCACCGGCCCACTGACCAGCAGAAAATAGCCGATCACGCCGGCGGCGAAGGCGGCGGCCCACGGCAGCGTGCGCGCCAGCATGACGAAACCGATTGCCTCAAGTGCGAGGAACGGCAGCATGGCAACAAGCCCGGCGATCAGCAGCAGCTGATAGAGGCCGGGATCGGCGAAGAGATAGCTGCGCGCCTTCTCCCACAAGCCGCCGCCGGGCGTGTTGTAGAAGCTTGGCCGCGGCAGCGCGCGCGCACGCGGATCCGCGATCAGCGCCGGGGCGCCAAGATTGATCGCCATGCCTTCGAGCCAAGCCAGGGCGAAGGCCTTGAGTGGAAGCTTTGCCATTTCCTCGCGCGCGACCTCGCGCTTGAGTTCGGCAATCCGGAATGGATTGGCCTCTTCGTTCGCACCGCGCTCCTGTAGTCGCTGCCAATAGCGGGCCTCGATACGGTCTACTGTGGCCTGGTACGGCGTCGCGTCGGCACGCTCTTTGACGAGCGGCACGATCCAATAGGCGAGGTGAGCGCCGGTTTGCGTGGTCAGGCTGAAGCTGCGGTATGCGATCGCGTTGCGGAGAAGCAACGGCGCGACCGGCGCGGCGGCGGCGATCGCGAATAGCGCGGCGGCTGCGAGCGACGTGCCAAGGCCGCGGCGATTCACGACGCAAACCGCGAACACGACCGGCACCGCCACGACGAGCAGCGCGGCCACCGCGGGCCGCGTGGCGAGCGCCAATCCACCCGCGATTCCCGTGACCAATGCCAATCCGATGGTCGGGCGCCGCAGAAAACGCGCTCCCGCAAGCAGCATTGCCGTGAGGAAAAAGAGAAATACGGTATCCGTGAGAATCTGCGTGCTGAACACGATGAGCGTCAGCGACACCGCCGCGAGAATGCCGGCGACTAGGCCGACCAGCGGCGACACCAGCGCGCCGAGTGCGGCGATGAGCGTGCAAGTCCCCGCGTCGATCAACGCCTGCAGCAGTGCGACCGCGCGGGGTAGATCGCCAAAGATTTTGTAGAGAGCCGCGAGCAGCACCGGATAGAGCGGCATCCGGTCGGTCACCGACCACAGCGTTGCCCAAAAGCTATTGGGCTTCGCCAGAGCCGCGCCGAGCGCCCAGTAACCCAAGGCATCCGCCTCCGCGAAGAAGGCATCGCCGCCTCGCAGCAGCGCCGCGTTGATCAGCCGAATGACCAGCGCGAGGACGAACACGGTTGCCAGGGGGTGGCGGGCAACGGCGCAACCGACGGTTTTGCGGGATAAGGCCAACGGAGCCGGCACTATGTTTCCACGGGCTGCACATCGGCGGCCGCGGTGCGCGGCCGCGCCGCCTCGCCGGCCATGAACTGGCTCTTGGCAAGCTCGGCGAAATGACCACCAAGCCGCATCAGCTCATCGAAGGTTCCGCTCTCGATGATGCGCCCGCCCGCGAATACCAGGATGCGGCCGGCATTGCGTATCGTCGCGAGGCGATGCGCAATGACGAAGGTGGTGCGGCCCTTCATGACCTCGGCGAGCGCCGCCTGAATTCTCGCTTCGGTAAGCGCGTCGAGCGCGCTGGTCGCCTCGTCCAGGATCAGAATCGGAGGATCCTTGAGCAGCGCGCGTGCGATCGACAGGCGCTGCCGCTCGCCGCCGGAAAACAGGCGTCCGCGTTCGCCGGCATTGGTCTCGAACCCTTGCGGGTTGTGCTCGACCACATCAAGCACCTGCGCGCGCTCGCAGGCCGCACGCAGCTCCTCGTCGGTCGCGTCGGGCTTGCCGACGCGCAGATTCTCGGCAATCGAGCGGTTGAACAGCAGCACCTCCTGAAACACGACGCCGATGTTGCGGCGCAGGCCGCTCAGCGTATAGGTGCGAATATCGAGACCATCGATCTTCACCACGCCCGATTGCGGATCGAAGGCGCGATGGAGCAGCGCGAGCGCCGTCGACTTGCCGGCTCCCGTGGCGCCGACCAGCGCGACCGTCTCACCGGGCAACGCCGTGAAGGTGAGGTCGATAACCGCGGGGCGCTTGCCATCATAAGAGAACGAGACGTTATCGAATTCCACGAGGCCGCGCACGCGCCCTGGATCCGCCGCATCGGGACGGTCGCGCACCGCCGGCTCGGTGTCGAGCACGTCGAAGAATTCGGCGATGCGCGGCGCGTCCATCACCATGCGGTTCGCAAAATTCACGGCCTGCTCGAGCCGGCCGATCAGCAGCGTGGCAAAGCTCATGAACATCACGATCTCGCCGACGGTGGTGAGGTCGTTGAGATAGAAGTAGACGCCGAGCACCAGGATCGCGAGCATGGTGAGCGTCGTCGACGTGCGCGTGATCACGGTCGCGAGCGCCCACCAGGACAGTACCGGGATCTGCACGCTCAGCACGTCCTCGCCCATCTTGCGCATTCCCGCCACCTCGCGCTCGATGCGGGCGAAGCTTTGCACCAGAGCGATATTCCCCAAGGTATCGGTGGTGCGCTCGGCGACGTCGCTATAGTAGCGCTCGACCGTGCTTTGCAGCCGTTCGCTCTTGCCGATCACGAATGCGATCAGCACCGAGAAGATCGCGCACAGCACGATCAGCAACAGGCCGTAACGCCAGTTGATGAACAGGGTCAGAGGCAGCAGCACAATGAGCGAGATGAGACTGGCGAAGTGCTCGCGGAAGAACGCGAGCCACAATCCCCACAATGTTTGCGTGCCGGTCATCATCACCTTGACCAGGCGCCCGGAATGGGCGCCCGAGTAGTAGCTCAGCGGAAGCTGCAGCACATGCTCGAAGAACATGGTGCGCACCGCCTGGTAGCGGCGGTGCGACAGCCGGTCGGCGTGCAGCGCCACCAAGGTGCTGCAGACGATGATGAACAGCGCAAAGCCGACCCACGCGCCCACCAACAGCATCAAATCGCGCCAGCCCACCGGCGAGACGCGTGGCTGCGCGCTGGCCAGCGTATCGACGATGCGGCCGAACAGGATCGGCTCGACGAACATCGCTGAGGCAAGCGCCACATTGGCGATCGCCAGAACCCAGCCCAAACGCGCCTCGCGCCCGAGCAGCTCGAGCACGCGGATGTAGAGGCGGATGAATTTCATGAACCCGGCGGCGGCGACAGCAGGATAGCGCTTCCCGGCGCTTACTCTAATGAAACGACCGTTGGTCGCAACGCCGGCGGCAGCGGTAACGTACTAATTGACACGGCGCTCGCTCGCCGGCGGCAGGAACGAGGCGTCGAAGATATCCTCCGCCTTGGGCTTGGTCTTGAAGGTATAGGTGAGGCCGATCTGGTCGATCGATTCCGCGAGCCGGGGGAAGTCGACGGCGCCGTAGCCGTTGGCGAGCACCTCGGGGGTGATGATGTTGTCGCGGATTGCCATACGCAGGCGTTCGAGCTCCACCTCCCGTTTTACCGTATCGTCGCGCCGTACCACCGAATCGACGGCATCCGCCGGCTGCCGCACCGCCTCCTTCAGTCCTTTGAGAAATGCGTGGAGAAACGCCCTGACCGCCTCCGGCTTCTCGGCGGCGAATTTGGGACCGACGATGATTGCGTTTCCATAAAGCTTCAGGCCGTAATCGGCCATCGGCATGAGCACGATGTCGTCGAGGGGCACGCCGCGGTCTTTGAGGTCGACGTAAACGCGGAACGAGTAGCCGAGCGCCGCGTCGATTTGGCCCGCGGCGAGCATCGGCGCGCGTACCGCAATGGCCACGGTTTCGATTGTCACCTTGCTCATGTCGATGTTGTTGAGCTTGGCGAACAGCGGCCACTGCGCGAAGGTCGCGCCGGACGGCGGCGCGCCCACCTTCTTGTTCTCAAGCTCCTTGGGATCGGTGATGCCGCGGCTTTTGCGCGCCACAACCCCGTAAGGCGGCTTGTTGTAGACGATGAACACCGCCTTGATCGGCGTCGTCGGGTTCTGGTCGCGATACTTGATCAGCGCGTTGATGTCGGCAAAGCCCATCTCGTAGGCGCCGGCCGCGATGCGGGTGATCGGCTCGGTCACGCTGGCCGCATCGTCGGCGGTAACGTCGAGCCCCTCGGCTTTGAAGTAGCCTTTATCGTGGGGGAGAAAGAAGGTCGCCGCGACGCCTTCGAGACGTCCGTCGAGGCTGAACTTGATGTTGGTCTGCGCCGCCGCCGGCCATGCGGCAAAGAGCATCACGGCCGCTGCGATCGGGCCGACCAGCCGGGCAATACGGATGCGATCGTGCAGGCGCATAGGTTGCCGCAATCACTCTACAAGTTCGGCCCGGCCCGCCCTTGTCGCTGTCAATACCAGATAAAGAACAGGAGCGGGCCGAGAGCAAGGCGCGCGAGCGCGCCCTTCACAAATTTGAACACTACCCCTGCCGCTTTTGTCCCCGCGTCACGATTATTTTGGCTAGCGTCATGCACTCAGCCCAGGGCGGTCCATGATTACAGATACGAAGCGCCCCCCGCGCATGGATGCGGAACCCGTGCTGCGTAGCGCCTACGCGCCCCCCGACGAGGCGATCGCGGCTTCGCTGCTGCCTCAGGCGGGGCGTCCGCCGCAGGCGGAGCGGCGCATCGATGAATGCGCCACGCGCCTTATCGAGGGTATCCGCGCCCGAACCGGCGGGCTCGGCGGGGTGGAGGATTTCCTGCACGCCTATTCCTTGTCCACCAAGGAGGGGCTCGCCCTCATGGTTCTGGCCGAGGCGCTGCTGCGCGTGCCGGACGCGGCCACCGCCGATCGGTTGATAGAAGACAAGCTTGCGACCGGAGAGTGGTCTGCCCACGACGTCAAATCGCACGCCTTGTTGGTCTCGGCCTCGGCGTGGACGCTGGGAATAACGGCCCGCATCATCCATCCGGGCGAGACTCCGGACAGCATTCTGGAAGCGTTGATCAAGCGCCTGGGCATTCCCGCGGTACGGGCTGCCACGCGCCAGGCGATGCGGCTGCTGGCATCGCACTTCGTTCTCGGACAAACCATCGAGGAGGCGCTCGAGCGCGCCGGCGCCCATCGCGAGTGGCGCTATTCCTTCGACATGCTGGGGGAGGGGGCGCGCACCGCCGCCGACGCGCAGCGCTATTTTGCCTCCTATGCGCACGCCATTGACGCGATCGGCAGCCGCGCGCTGAGCGCCGGACTACCGGGCCGGCCCGGCATTTCCGTGAAACTGTCGGCGCTGCATCCGCGCTTCGAGGCGATCTCGCGGGAGCGCGTGCTGGCCGAGCTGGTGCCGAACCTGCTCGAGCTTGCCCGCAAGGCGCGCGACCAGGATCTTGGCTTCACCATCGACGCCGAGGAGGCCGATCGGCTGGAGCTGACCTTGGACGTGATCGGGAGCGTGCTCGCCGATCCCTCGCTGCGCGGCTGGGAAGGTTTCGGCCTGGCGGTGCAGGCCTATCAGAAGCGCGCGCCGGCGGTGATCGATTGGCTCGAGGAGAAAGCCCGCACGCTGCAGCGTCGGCTGGTGGTGCGCCTGGTCAAGGGCGCCTATTGGGACACGGAGATCAAGCGCGCGCAGGAGCGCGGTCTGGCCGACTATCCGGTTTTCACCCGCAAGGCGATGACCGATCTCTGCTACGCCGTTTGCGCGCGCAGGCTGATCGGTGCCCGGGCCCGGCTTTATCCGCAATTCGCCACCCACAACGCGCTCACCGTTGCCAGCGTGATCGAGGATGCCGGCGGCGTGGAGGGCTACGAGTTCCAGCGGCTGCACGGCATGGGCGAGGTGCTCTACAAGCTTCTCCTCGCGGAGCAGCCCGAGGCGATCTGCCGGGTCTACGCACCGGTCGGCGGCCACCGCGATCTCTTGGCCTATCTGGTGCGCCGGCTCCTGGAGAATGGCGCCAACTCCTCGTTCGTATCGGTGGCCGCGGATGCGACCGTGCCCATCGCCGCCATTCTCAGGCGTCCGGCGCAACGGATCGGCGAGGCGCGTCGCGCGCGCAATCGGCAAATTCCGCTGCCCCCCAACCTTTATGGCCCCGAACGGCGCAATTCCCGCGGCATCGAATTCGGCGATCGCGCGAGCCTTGAAGCGCTCCTCGAAGAAGTCCGTGCCGCCACATCTTTCGCTGAGGCCGCGCCGCTCATTGATGGGGTCGCGCGTGCCGGGAGTGAGCGCGCGGTGACATCGCCGATCGATGGCAAGGCGATCGACCGCGTGCGCGAGGGAAACGACGCCACTGCGGCAGCCGCAATGGCCGCAGCGCAGGCCGGCTTTTCCGCCTGGGCGGCGACCGCGCTCGACGGCCGCGCCGCGGTACTGGAACGCGGCGGCGATCTTCTTGAAGCCGAGCGGGCTCGGCTTATTGCGCTGTTGCAGTCGGAGGGGGGCAAGGCGCTCGACGATGCGGTGGCGGAGGTACGCGAGGCCGTCGACTTCTGCCGCTATTACGCGGTCACCGCCCGGCATGCGCTCAAGCCGCAGCTGCTGCCGGGCCCGACCGGCGAACAAAACGAACTTCGCTATCGCGGGCGCGGTCCTTTCGTCTGCATCAGTCCGTGGAATTTTCCGCTTTCGATCTTCCTCGGCCAGGTCAGCGCGGCGCTCGTTGCCGGCAACATGGTGGTGGCGAAGCCAGCCGAGCAGACCCCGCTGATCGCCGGCGAGGCGGTGCGCATCCTGCACCGGGCCGGCGTGCCGGTGAGCGCGCTGCATCTCGTGCCCGGCGACGGCAAGGTGGGTGCCGCGCTCGTCGCGGATCCAAGAGTCGCAGGGGTGGCCTTCACCGGCTCGACCGAAGTTGCCCGCGCGATCAACCGCACGCTTGCCGCCAAGGATGCGGCGATCGTGCCGCTGATCGCCGAGACCGGCGGCGTCAATGCCATGATCGTCGACGCGACGGCGGTGCCGGAGCACGTCACCGACGATGTGCTTGCCTCCGCTTTCCGCTCGGCCGGCCAGCGCTGCTCGGCGCTGCGCCTGTTGTGCGTCCAGGAGGACGTCGCTGCCGAGATCATCGCGATGATCGAAGGCGCCGCACGCGAGCTCAAGCTTGGCGATCCGCGCGAGCTTTCCACTCATGTTGGCCCGGTGATCGACGCCGAGGCGAAGGACAAACTCGACCGTTGGACCGCGGCCATGGAAGGCGCGGGCCGCGTGCGCTTTCGTTGGGACCGGTTCAGGCCGCTGCCGCCGGCGGGCACCTACGTGGCGCCGGCGATCATTGCCCTCGACCGGGCGAGCGACCTGCGCGAAGAGGTATTCGGGCCGATCCTCCACGTCGTAACCTGGCGGCCCGAGCGCCTCGATGCCCTGCTCGACGAGATCGCAGCGAGCGCCTATGCGCTGACGCTCGGTATTCACTCGCGCATCGATGCCACGGTCGAGCATATCGCCGCGCGCCTTGCCAACGGCAACGTCTATGTCAACCGCAACATGATCGGAGCGGTGGTGGGCACGCAGCCGTTCGGCGGCACCGGTCTTTCCGGTACCGGCCCGAAGGCCGGCGGGCCGAGCTATCTCAAACGCTTCGCCAACGAGCAGGTGGTGACGATCAATACCGCTGCCGTGGGGGGCAATGTCTCGCTGCTCGCCGCGGGCGACGAATAGGACCGGACGCGGATCACTTCCGGCAATCGTTAACACAGTCTGAACAGCTTTCCGGGTATTCTGGTCCGCGCATGGCTGATTCGCTCGATCGCCTCTACGCAGCGGTACAGGGCGCCCGCGCCGCCGACCCGGCGACCTCGCGCACGGCGCGGCTGTTTCGCGCCGGCCGGGCAAAGATGGGCAAGAAGCTTGCCGAGGAAGCGATCGAGGTGGTGATCGACGCGATGCACGGCGATTCCGACGCGGTGACGCGGGAGAGCGCCGATCTGCTTTATAACCTCGTCGTGCTCTGGGTTGCCTCCGGCGTTCATCCGAAGGACGTCTGGATGGAGATGGAGCGGCGCGAGCGGCTGCTCGGCATCGCCGAAAAGATTCCCAAACACGCCGCCGATGCGTCGACCCGTCGCAAGGTCGTTGCGCTCGACCGCACTCGCAAACGACGCTGACATCGGACGACATCTCTCCTCGGCTCATCCCCGCGAAAGCTTGACTCCACTGCGCTCATGCCCGCGAAAGCGGGCATCCAGGTGTTTGCTCGTCGCGGCCCCCGCTTTGGCAGGAATGAGCGGTCGAGAGCAGCGGCGCGCTCCGAACCGAGACCTTGCGCACATGGACAATCCCACAGCGCGCCGCTAAGCAGGCGCGCCATGCTTCGCCGCCTGTACAAATGGTGCATCGACGCCGCCGACAAGCCGTACGCGACGTGGCTCATGGGCATCGTCTCGTTCGTGGAGAGCTCGTTCTTTCCGGTACCGCCCGACGCGATGCTGATCCCGATGTCGCTGGCGCGCCCCGACCGCGCCTGGTTCTACGCCACCGTGTGCACGCTGACCTCGGTGGCGGGCGGGCTGCTCGGTTATTTCATCGGCGCCGTGCTCTACGACTCGGTCGGGCAGTGGGTGATCGGCCTCTATGGACTGGGCAACAAGGCCGAAGCGTTCCGCGAGGCCTACGCCTATTGGGGCACCTGGATCATCCTGATCAAAGGCATGACGCCCATCCCCTACAAGCTCGTGACGATTGTCTCAGGCTTTGCCGGCTACAATATCGTCCTGTTCGTGCTGTTGTCGCTGGTGGCGCGCGGCATGCGCTTCTATCTCGTCGCATTCCTGCTCAACCGCTACGGAATGCAAGCGCGCGCGATCATCGAGAAGCGATTGGAACTTTGGGTGACGATCGCCGCGGTCGCGCTCGTGCTCGGCATCGCTGTGGCGATTTACATATTCTGATTGTTGCGCCGCTCCCCGGTTTGGCCATTTCCCAGGTACGCGTCGGCCGCGACCCTGTGCTATGGCTCGGGCGTGGTGCTGATGCCTGAGCGGAGAAGTCCGTGAATCTCCACAGCATGCTGCTCGAACGCGAAGCTGCAGCGCGGCCGGTAACGGTCGGCCTGATCGGCGCGGGCAAGTTCGGCACGATGTTTCTGGCGCAGGCGCGGCTGACGCGCGGCATGCATATCGTCGCCGTCGCCGACCTCGACGCCGCGCGCGCGACAAACCAGCTGGCCACCGCGGGATGGGACAAGGAGGCGGTTTCAGCTCCGTCGCTCGCGGCCGCGCTCACCACCGGCCGCACCTTCGTGACCGATGATGCCGGCGCGGTGATTGCCTTCCCCGAGATCGAGGTGATTGTCGAGGTGACCGGCGTCGCGCCTGTCGGCATTCGCCATGCCTTGCAGGCGATCGCGCACGGCAAGCACATCGTCATGGTCAACGTGGAGGCGGACGCGCTTGCCGGCCCGCTGCTCGCACGCAAGGCGAAAGCGGCCGGCGTGGTCTACAGCCTCGCCTGGGGCGACCAGCCCGCGCTCGTCTGCGAGCACGTCGACTGGGCGCGCGCCTGCGGCTTCCGCGTGGTCGCCGCCGGCAAGGGGACGCGCTACGAGCCGCACTACCACCGCTCCACGCCCGACACGGTGTGGGACATCCTCGACAAGTATCTCAACATCACGGACCGCAATTCGATCAATCCGAAGATGTTCAACAGCTTCATCGACGGCACCAAGTCGGGCATCGAGATGACCGCGGTGTGCAATGCGACCGGGCTCGTGCCGCAGAGCGACGGCTTGCGCTTTCCGCCGGCGAGCCGCTTCGAGCTGGCGGAGGTCTGCAAGCCGCAGTCGGCCGGCGGCACCCTCGAGAAGGCCGGCGTGACGGAAGTCACGTCATCGGTTTATCGCGATGGCCGCGACGTGCCGCATCATCTCGCGCTCGGCACCTACGTCGTCATCGAGGGCGAGAGCGACTATGCGCGGCGCTGCTTCAAGGAATACGCCATGCTGCCGGATAACAGCGGGCGTTATGCCGCGCTCTACCGGCCGATCCACATGATCGGGCTCGAGCTCGGCATCTCCGTTGCCAGCGCCGCGTTGCGCAGGGAGCCGACCGGCGCGCCGGCCGGCTTTCGCTCCGACGTCGCCGCGACCGCCAAGCGCGCGCTCAAGCGAGGCGAGATGCTCGACGGCGAAGGCGGCTTCTGTGTCTGGGGCAAGCAGGTACCGGCAGAGCGCTCGCTTGCGCAGGAGCTGTTGCCTCTCGGCCTCGCGCATGGAGTGCGGCTCATGCGCGATGTCGGTGAGGGCGAATGCTTGAAATGGAGCGACGTCGCCTACGATGAGAACGATCTCTCCGTCAAGGTGCGCCGCGAGATGGAAGCGGCGTTCGGCCGGCCGAATGTAGCACCTACTTCTCCGCAATTCCGGTGATGCGAATGCCGGCGCCGCCCACAACCTTGTAGCGGCGGTTGATGGCGATGAGCGCGGAGGTCAAAGCCTCGGCGGCGGCCGAATTGGCGATCGGTCCCGCGTAAAGCCCGCGCAGCGCCATATCGCTGCATAGCCCGATCACCACGTCGCAGGCTGATCGATCGTCGCCGCAGACCAGAACGTCGCAATCGACCGGCTGCGTGAGATCGGCGAGATGCGTCGCGGCGACGTTTTGAAACGCCGAGACCACGCGCACGCGCTCGCCGGCGAGCTCCTGCATTGCCGCGACCGCCGATCGGCCTTCCGGCAGCTGCACCACGCTCACGCGGGGCGGCACCAGCGGCACGGTTGTGTCGACTAAAATCTTGCCGCGCAGCGCATCGAGCACGGCAGTCACGGTCGCGCGCTGGGCTGCATAGGGAACGGTCAGAATGACGATCTCCGCTGCGGCGGCAGCTGCCACGTTGTCGGCAGCCGCGATCGGCTTCCCCGCGCGTGTGCTCAGTTTTGCAGCAGTGGTGGAGGCCTTTGCGGCATCCCGCGATCCGATGGTGATCTCGTGTCCGGCGCTCGCGAGGCGCAAGGCCAGCGCACTGCCCTGCGCGCCCGTGCTGCCGAGCACCGCGATCCGATAGCGCCGCCGCTCCGCCATTCGTCACCGGCCGTGAGTTGGGTTGGTTTGAAGGGCCGCAACCTCGGTGTCCTCCCCTTCCCCTTGTGGGGAGGGGTTGGGGGTGGGGGTCGAAGTTGTGGCGCCCCTATCGCACGCAACAACCACCCCCCTCCCCAGCCCTCCCCCAGCCGGCTGCGGGCTTGCCCGCTTCCGGCAAGAATCAAATTGACCGAACCTCGGCAGGCCGGGGTTCGGTTGGGGGAGGGAGCGCACCGAGTGCGTGGCTCGGGTGCGCGCCTGAGGCGGTGAATTAGCAAGGGCTGTGAGCGGCGGGGCGGCGAAGGAAGCGGCGACGCGCTGCCGCGGCGCCGCGTCGTACAAGGTCGTGCGCTGCCACGGCGCGCGGCCGATCGAACGGATCAGCGCTTCCATCGCGGCGGGCGGCATTTCCTGTCCGTGCACAGCGCCGGCGGCGCGCGTAATGCTCTCGTTCATCAGCGTGCCGCCGAGATCGTTGCCGCCGGCAGCGAGGCATGCCGTGGCGCCCGCCGGCCCCATCTTCACCCAGGAGGTCTGGACCTTCGTGATCAGCGGGTGCAGCGCGAGTCTTGCGACCGCGTGCATGAGCACGGCCTCGCGGAACGTCGGGCCGAAGCGGCTCTGCCCGCGCAGCTGCATCGGCGCTTCCATCGGCACGAAGGGAAGCGGAACGAATTCAGTAAAGCCGCCGGTGCGCGCTTGCAGCCTGCGCAGGTGCAGGAGATGGCGCGCCCAATGGCGCGGCTCATCGACGTGACCGAACATGATGGTTGCCGTGGTGGGCAGCCCGATGCAGTGCGCCGCCGCGATCACGTCGAGCCACTGCGCGGTCGTGACCTTGTCCGGGCAGATCACCGCGCGCACCTCGTCATCGAGGATTTCCGCCGCGGTGCCCGGCAGCGAACCGAGCCCGGCGTGCTTCAGCTCGGTGAGAAATTCCGCCACGCTCGCGCCCAGCGTTGCCGCGCCCTGCCAGATCTCGAGCGGCGAGAAGGCATGGATGTGCAGCGCGGGCACGGCGGCCTTGATCGCGCGGCAGATCGCAAGATACGTGGCGCCGGTGTAGCGCGGGTGAATGCCGCCCTGCAGGCACACTTCAACGGCGCCGCGCATCCACGCTTCGCGGCAGCGGCGCGCGATCTCCTCGAGCGTGAGATCGTAGGCATGCCCGCGCAGATGCTCGTGCGATCGGCCTTTAGAGAAAGCGCAGAACGCGCAGCGATAGGAACAAATATTGGTATAATTGATGTTGCGGTTGACGACGTAGCTCACGCGATTGCCGCAGGTTTCCTTGCGCAAGCTGTTCGCTGCCGCGTAGACTTCGTGGAAGCTTTCCCCACGCGCGGCGAACAGCGCGACGAGATCGTCCTCGCCCAGCTCTATTCCTCGAAACCCGCGCGAGATAATGCTCGTCAACGACCCCTTGGCCGGCCCGATCGCCGGCATCCGCGGCGGCGGAACGGCCGCGCCGGCGGTCCACGCATCGCAGCGCGCATAGCCCTCCGCGTCGGCCATCCGTAGCACTTGCGTGCGCAACGCCGGAGCGACCCAGCGCGGCTGGCGCTGCACGAAGTACGGATAGACCGCGAGTCGCTCGACCAGCACCTTGCCTCCCTGCGCGGTCGCGCGTGCGAGCGCATCGAGTTCGGGCCACGGCCGCTCGGGATTGACGTGGTCGGGCGTCACCGGCGAGACGCCGCCCCAGTCGTTGATCCCGGCAGCGATCAGCTTTTCCAGCGCGCCCGGCCGCAGATTGGGCGGCGCCTGGATGTTCATCGCCGCGCCGAACACGATCCGCGCCACGGCGATCGTCCAGAGATGGTCGGCAAGCGACGGCTCGGCGTGCTGCGCCATGCCGGTGCCGGACTTTGCGCGAAAATTTTGGATGATGATCTCCTGCAGATGACCGTGACGCCAATGCAGTTCGCGCAACAGCAACAGCGCTTCGATGCGCTCGCGGCGGGTCTCGCCGATGCCGATCAGAATCCCCGAGGTGAACGGCACGTTGCGCGCGCCGGCGGCATCGATGGTGGCGAGCCGCGGTCCAGGCAACTTGTCCGGCGAGCCGAAATGCGGACCGCCTCGGCGCGCGAGCCGCTCAGCGGATGTCTCCAGCATCAGCCCCTGCGAGACAGAGACTTCGCGCAGGCGCGCGATGTCGCCGCCCGACATGACGCCGGGATTGACATGAGGCAGCAGTCCGGTTTCCCGCAGCACCAGCGCCGCCATCGTGGCGAGATAGGAGATCGTGCTGTCATGGCCGAGCCGGGAGAGCTCCTCGCGCGCGACTCGATAGCGCCGCTCCGGCTTGTCGCCGAGCGTGAACAGTGCCTCCTTGCACTCGGCGCGTGCGCCGGCCTGCGCGATCGCCAGCACTTCATCGGCTGTCAGATACGCGCGCTCGCCGCGGCGCGGCACATGGGCGAAGGTGCAATAGCGGCAGCAGTCGCGGCACAGCTGGGTGAGCGGAATGAACACCTTGCGCGAATAGGAGACGCGTGTGCCGTGGCCCTGGTCGCGCAGCGCCGCTGCGATCTGCATCAGCAGGGCGAGATCGTCGTAATCGGCGAGCGCCAGCGCGGCTTCGTCGGTGGGCGCGATGCCGGCGGCGGCATGGTCGAGAACGTCGCGAAATGCGGTCATGCCGTGACCTTGGCCCAATCGCCCTGATGCAGCCGCCACTGCTCGAGCAGAGCACCCGCGCGGGTGTGCGCGCCGCGCTCCAACAAAAGCGCGAGGTCGTCGGGCGTATCGATGTCGAGCGCGATGCGCGGCAAGCGCAGAACGCACGGGCTCATCCTGCGTTCCTCTGCCGCGCGCAGGTGCGGCAGGAAACTGTCGTTGCCGAAGCGCAGCGGAACCGCATCGGCGGGCGAACACAGGACGGCATTGGATCCGCGGTCATCGCGCGCCGGCACGATGGTGAAGGCATCTCCACTTGCGGCCCGATGCGCGCCGATGAGTTCGCGAATGTCTTGCGGCTCGATCAGCGGCACGTCGCCGGGCAAGGTGAGCATGGCGAAATCTTCCGTAGCCAGTTGCCGTGCCGCCATTGCGACCGCGCCGCTGTGTCCGGCGTGTGCGCCGTCGCCGACGACGGGGACGCCGTGGCGTCTGGCGAGCGCGATGGCAGCCCGATCGAGCGTGACGACGAGAATGCCGGCAAGCTCGGGCACCCGCGCCACGGCGGCGAGCACGTCCTCGAGCATGGCCAACGCCAGTTCGCGCCGCCGTGCCGCGTCGAGAACACCGGCGAGGCGTTGCTTGGCCTGCCGCGTATCCTTGACCGGCACGACCGCGCAGATTTTGCGTTCCGTCTTCATGCCGCGGCCTTCGCGAGCGCGTCGGCGCGCGCCAACACGTGCCGCGCCAATCCGTCTTGATCTTCCGGCGTTCGCATCAGCGTGCGCGTGATCGTAACCGGAAACGCAAATCCATGGACACCGGACGCATCGGCTTCGTCGATCACATAGCCATCGAGCAGATCGCGATACCTCTCGGCCACAGCCGTGGCGCTTACCGGCAATCCAAGCTCTGCCATGATCTTTGCGGTCGGTCCTTTCACCGCGCGTCCGCCGATGATGGGAGACACCGCCAGCACCGGCGCCGCGCAGCGTGCAATGGCTTCGCGCATGCCCGCAACCGCCAGGATCGGCTCGATGCTCAGCAACGGATTGGACGGACAGATGACGACCGCGCGCAAACGTGGACTGCCCAGTGCAGCGAGCACGTCGGAATGCGGGCGCGCCGTCGCCGCACCTTCGTAGCGCACTTCCCGCACCGCTGGCGCGCATCGGCGGCGCACGAAATAGTCCTGGAACGCGAGCCAGCCCGTCTCCGTGTCGAGGCGCGTTCGCACCTTATCGTCGGTCATGGGCACGAGGCGCGCGGGCACGCCCAAGTGCCGGCAGAAATCCGCGGTAATGCTCGAGAGATTTTCCCCCTCGCGCAGCCGCCGCGTGCGCTCCACGTGGAGCGCGAGATCGCTATCGCCGAGTTGAAACCAGGTCTCGCCGTTGAGCGCCGCGAGCGCCGCCATGAAGGTCCAAGTTTCATCGCGCCGACCCCAGCCGCGTTGCTCCTCCTGCAGTCCGGCCAGCGCATACATGACAGTGTCGAGATCGGGCGAGATGGCGAGACCGAGATGCTCGAAATCGTCGCCAGTATTGGCGATCACCATGAGATCGTCTGCGGGCACGATGCGGCTCAGCCCGCAAACAAGCTTGGCGCCGCCGATGCCTCCGGACAGCGCGACGACGAGGCCCCGGTTGCTCGCACTCACCGGAACAAGTCCTCCTCCGGCGCGCGAATCAGCGCTTGCGCCGGCAACGGCGTTCCCGACCAGGATAATCCCCGCACCAGCACCGCCGGCGTCGCCTCGTCGGCTTGGCCCATCAGCAGGGATGCCGCGCTCGCGATCTCATCGGCAAACCCCGTTTGCGTGATGCGCAAAGGATGGCCGAACAAATCCGGCCGTCCGCGCAAATCCAGGAGCGCCGGCAGGCCGGCGACGCCGAGCGCGACGCCAATCGTGCCGCGCCGCCACGCGCGGCCCCAGCTGTCGCTGATGATCACTGCCGGCCGGCTGCCGAAATGGTCGGCGAGGCGTTCGCGCAGGCCGGCGGCGGAGGTATCGGGATCATGGGGCAGCAACAGCACCGGCTCCGCGCCGATCGTTGGATCGACGTTGGAGCGATCGACGCCGGCATTGGCCATGATGAAGCCGAGCCGATGCTCGACGATCAAGACGCCGGGACGGTGACGCACCACGCTACGCGATTCCTGAAGGATGACTTCCACGAGCCGCGCATCCTTGTGCACTTCGTTGGCCAGGCGTCGCGCGTGCGACGAAGGCGTGACCTTGGCGAGGTCGACATAGCGTCTTTCCGCCTTGGAGACGATTTTCTGCGCGATGACGAGGACATCGCCATCGGCGGGCGCCAGCGCAGCCTGCTCACAGGCGCGGATCAGGACGCCGGCGAGATCATCCCCCGGCCGCACCATGGGGATGTCGGGAATCGGCGTCAGTGTCACACTCATTGCGCGGATCCCCCCATGTGTCGTCCCCGCTCTCCCCCGGCTCTCGCTTCGCTCGGCCGGGTCGGCCGGGACGACAGGATTCGGTCGCGGCCATTAGGGTTGTTCCATCCCGCGCCAGGAATAATGGCGCAACTGCGCCGGCCATGGAACTTGCCGTCTTAACGTCGCCTTAGTGTTGACCTCTTCTGTTCAGATGCGGTTCAGCGCGGCTGCCGTAAGATTCGTGCAGTCCTCGCGTCCGAATGGGGGATCGCCATGCCACGAATTTACCGTCTGATCGCGGCGCTGCTCGTGCTCGTGCCGTTAGCGCTCGCCGCGAGCGCAGCGCGCGCGGAAAAGCGCATCGCGCTCGTGATCGGCAATGCCGGATACCAGGCCGGCGCGCTCAACACGCCGGCCAACGACGCGGGCCTGATCGCGCAGACCCTCCAGGCCTCGGGCTTCGACGTGGTGGGCGCGCGTGATCTCGATCAGGATTCGCTGCGCCGCGCCTTGCGCGATTTCCTCGACAAGGCGGGCGGCGCAGGAACCGATACCGTGGCGGTGGTGTATGTCGCCGGCTACGGCCTGCAGCTCGAAGGCGAGAATTACTTCGTTCCCATCGACGCCAAGATCGCGCGCGACACGGATGTCGCCGTGGAAGCGGTGCGCATTTCCGACTACACGCGACCACTGGCGGCGCTGAAGCTCAAAACGAGCATCGTGATCGTCGATGCGGCGCGCGCCAATCCGTTCGCGAAGTCGGGCGCGCCGCTCGCCAGCGGTCTGGCGCTGGTCGAGCCGGATGCCGGCGTGCTGATCGCCTTCAACGCGGCGCCCGGGACCGTCGCGCCCGAAGGTCAGGGTCCGTACGGACCCTACGCGCAGGCGCTGGCCGAGATGATGCGGGAAGGCGGCCTGCCGCTGCCGCAGGTATTCGAGCGCGTGCGGCTGCGCGTCAACGACATCACCAAAGGCGCCGAGGTGACCTGGCACGCCTCGCACGTGGATGCGCCGTTCCTATTCTTCGAGCGCGCGGCCGACGCGCCGCCGCCGGCCGTGGCGCCGGAGCAGACCGCGGCGATCCGCGCCAAGCCGATCCGCGAGGTCGGCGCGCAGCAGGCTTATGCACTCGCGCTGGAGCGCGACACGCTCGAAGGCTATGGCGAATTCGTCGATGCCTATCCGGACGACGCGATGGCCAAGCGTGTACGCGTCATCATCGCGGCGCGGCGCGAGGCGATCACCTGGCGCAAGACGCGCGCCATCGACACGGCCGAAGCCTATTGGTCGTACCTGCGGCGCTACCCAGATGGGCCGCACGCACCGGACGCGCGCCGCCGCCTCACTTACCTCGCCATGGCGTACGAGCCGCCGCCCACGTTCGCCGCAGTCGATTACGGCTTGCCGCCGCCGCCTCCGGAGGAGATCGTCTACATCCGCCGGCCGATACTGGTTTTCGACGATCCGTTCTTCGCCTTCGTGCCGCCGCCGCCGCCGCCGATCCTGTTCATTGCGCCGCCACGGCCGGAATTCCTGGTCGTGGTCGCGGCAGCGCCGCCGCCGCCAGTCGGCCTGTTCGTGCTGCCGTGTCCGGTCTATCGGCCGGTTCCGGTTTGGGTGGCTCCGCCGGCCTACGTGGTGGCGCCGCCGGCCAACAACGTGATCTACAACAACATCCACAACACCGTGGTGGTGAACAACGTCACCAATACGGTGAGCGTTACCAACGCCGCCGGCCAGACCAGAACGATCGCGCCACCCGCGCAGCCCGCGGCGGCGGGATCTGCGGGAGTGGTGCACCCAGTCGCCGCAGTCGGCCCATCGCTGCCGCCTTCGGTCGCGCAGAAAGCGGCGGCGCTGCCAAGTCAGCCTGCTGCGGGAGCGACCCCGCAGCCGGGTGCTGTCGGCAAACCACCGACCCCGACGCCGACGCCGGGTCAAGCGGCACTGCCGGGGGGAAAACCGCTGCCGGGCGCGAAAGGGCAGCCGCCCTTGCCCGCCCCGAGTGGCCCAACCGCGGCCGCGCCCGCCTCGACACCCGGAGTGCCGGCCAAGCCAGGCACGCCGCCGACGGCGCCAAACGCCAGCAAGCCCGCGACGCCGGGATCGCCCGCGGCTCCCACCGCCGCAAAGCCCGCGACATCGCCGAAACCGCCGTCGGCTGCGAGGCCGACGCCATCCGCGCCAAAGCCCGCAGCAACGTCGCCGTCGCCGCAGCCGTCGGTCGCGGCAAAGCCGCCGCCCGCGTCCCCGCGGGGACCAGTTGCGGCACGGCCGCCTGCACCGGCGCCGTATCGGCCGGCCGCCGTTCCGCCGCCGGCGGCCGCTGCACCACGTCCGGCACCGACTCCGCCGATGGCCGCGGCGCCGCGCCCGGCTCCGCCGCCCCCGGTCGCCGCGGCGAGACCCGCGGGACCGCCAGCGGTCGCCGGCCCCAGGCCGGGAGGAGCGCCGCAAGGCCGCGGCTGTCCACCTGGCAAGTCCGGTCCGAACTGCCGCTGAGCAGAGATCGCGCGGTGCGTTCGCGACACACGCGACCGGTGATGTGATCTAAGGTCGTCGGTTTCGCGGGCTGGCCGAGAATTATTTGCTCGCGCTATTGGAATGTGCGGCGGCGGGGGCCGCGCCTGCTGCGCTCGGCTGCTCGTCGAGCAGCCACGCCGTCAGGCCAGCGATCAACAAGAATGCCATCAAGGCGATCGTCGCAACGGCTAGGTTGTGATCCGAGCGTTGCCATCGGGCAGGCTTCTTTCACGATCGGTTCGGCATGTTTCAAACCATTCGGCGCGGCAACGCGCCCTTTGTTACTTCGGTTCCATAGTGCCGCGAACCCGAAGTTCGCACCATCGAGCGGCAAGGGTGCTTGCGAACTTCGGGTTCAAAAGCGGCACTAGAATTATAACATTGCTAGTGTCCCTTTGATTCCGAAGTTCGCATCAGAGAGCGCCGCAAAAGTTTGCGAACTTCGGAATCGGGACACTAGTCCTATTCACCGGCCCGCAAGCTGACCTAAGTCAGTCCCGAGAATCCGAGCGCGCGCGCCGCCGCCGGCGATACGTCGATCACCCGGCCGCGTACGAACGGCCCGCGGTCGTTGATTGTCACGGTCACCGAACGTCCATTGCTCTTGTTCGTCACCGTCACCTTGCTGCCGAGCGGTAGCGTGCGGTGCGCCGCGGTGAGCGCCCCCGGGTCTAGCTTCTGGCCGCCCGTGGTTTTGGTTCCGCTTTCCGTCGAATAGACCGAGGCGACGCCGGACTGGGGTTGAGCGAACGCGGGCGCCTGATGCGTGGGTGAAAATTGCCAAGCTGAGATTGCGACAAGCAGCAACGCTGTCCGGACTTCCATGCCGGTCCCTCCTTTGCAGCAGCAGATCGTTTGCTCGGCGCCCGTGAAGGAGCCGAGCAGTTCGCCCTCTCATGAATGCAGCAGCAGATGGGCCAGCGAGCCGGACCGATCCCCCGATGCGTCGCTACAACGTCAGGACTCGGTGCTGGTTCCGCTCACGGCGAATGTTTTGGCGCGCGGGCGCACGGCCACACTGCTGCTCCGCGCTCGTCAAAGAATGGGATGGAACTTGCCGCGATATCACCTCAGTTCCGCTGAGTGTGCGGCGACACAGGCTCTCTCGACCCGTCATGCCCGCGCACCAGCGCGGTTACGCGCGTCTTCGACGCGCTATGCCCGGCCTGACGAGCCAGAAACTCCGTTTGATCTCAATTGCGAAGAAAATCCTGTACCAGCTTCGCCACGGCATCGGGCTGCTCGAGGTGCGGCAGGTGTCCGGCGCCATCGATCAGCTGGACCCGCGCGCTTGCAATACGCTTCGCGAATTCCTGCGCGTAAGCCACATCGATGATGCGGTCGACCTTGCCCCAGACGATCAGGGTCGGCGCGGCAATCCGGTGCATGCGGTGCTTGAGACCGCGGTCGGGAACCGGCCAGACGAACTTCCCGGTGCAAGCCTGCGCCCAGATCGATTGCGCGAGCGCGTCGATCCGTTGCGCCGGATCGTCCGGTACGCCGAAGAAGCGCTGCGCCGCGTCGCTCTCGGAATCGGCGAACAGCGATCGCCGGCGCTCGGTCTCGGGGAGCAGCATCCAGTTCTTCACCGGCAGGTCGTCGCGCCACAGTCCGACCGGATCGATCAACACCAGCCGGCCGACCGATTTCGGCACCGCAGCCGCGAATTCGGCGGCGACAAGTCCGCCGAAGGAGTGGCCGACCAGCGCCGGCGCATCGAGCTCGAGCCGGTCGACCAGTTCGCCGTGATAGACGACAAGATCGTGCCAGCCGCCGAGGGCATGCACCGCGTCGGGATCGCCCGGTGTGGTGCCGGGATGGCGCGGCGCGTAAACCGTGTTCGCGCCCGCGAGACGGGCGACGAACGCGCGGTCAGGGACAAGCCCCCACGGCCCGTGTAGATAGACGAGCGGTGGCCCGGCGCCGGCGATCTCGACCTCGGTTTCGATGCGGTCCTGCCAGAGCCGAAGCCGCCGTGCTTGCACATCCAGCATTAGTAACTCCAAGCGGACCACGAACTCGGTGGCGCTCCCTCCCCCGCTTGCGGGGGAGGGTTGGGGAGGGGGAATGCTCGCACGAATTTCCGAGTGCAGGCCCCCCCTCCCTGTCCCTCCCCCGCAAGCGGGGGAGGGGACCATCTGGCACGACATTCGGACAACTGTAGTTCTGTGTCAGCGGAAGCTGGCTAGGAGGCGGCGGCCAGCGCGGCGGCCGGGCGCTTGGCGCGCAGCCGCTGCGGCCACCAGCGGTCCTCGTATTTGTCATCCCACAGGGGCGCGAGATACGGCAGCACCTCGCGCGCGAACAGGTCGATATTGCGCTTGCACAGGTCGGTCGGCATCGAGCCGAAATGCAACAGCGCGAGCAGGTGGCCGACGCGCAGCCGCTTCATGCCGTCCAGGAGCTGCTCGCGCACCGTCTTGGGGCTGCCGACGATGACGAAGCCGCGCTCGAAAAAATCGCGCGCCTTGAGCTCGCCTGCTTTGATCTCCGCACGCGGATTGTGGTGCAGCGCCTGCACCAGCGCGGGATATTCGAGGCAGCCGGGAATCTGTTGATAGTGCGGCGGCGTGTAGTGCAGCTTATGGAAGAAATATTCGGCATGCGGCGCGTAGAGCGCCTCCGCCTCGGCGTCCGTCTCGGCGACGCCGACGAGCTGCAGGAAGCTTAGCCGGTATGGGTTGTCGTCGCGGCCCTTGCGTGCCACCAGCTCCCAATAGCGGTCGGTCACCTGTTGCGCGTTCTTGGCGCCGTAGTAGCTCAGATGACAGAAGCAGTGATCGAGGCTGACGACGAATTCTGCGGTCGAGGAGATGCCGGAGCCCGGGATCCAGATCGGCGGATGCGGCTGCTGGATCGGTCGCGGCCAGAGATTCACCATGCCGAGCTGATAATGCTTGCCATTCCAGGCAAAGATGTCCTTCGCCGACCATGCCTTCGTGACCAGCGCCAGCGCCTCGCGGAAACGCTCGCGCTGCTCGAGCGGAACGACGGCATTGGAGATCGTGGCGTCGCTCGGCAATCCGGTGGGAAATCCGGCGACCAGCCGGCCGCCGCTGATGCAATCGAGCATCGCGTATTCCTCGGCGACGCGCGTGGGCGGCGTCGTCGACGGCAAGGTCGAGCCGATCTGAATGATCGCGACGTTCTGTCCGTTGGTCTCTCGCGCCAGCACCGCGCCCATCAGGCTCGGGTTCGCCATGAAGCCGTAGACGTTCTGGTGATGCTGGTTGGTGCACACCCCATGCAGGCCCGCCCGCGCGGCATGAAGCAGTTCATCGAGCGTCGCATTGTAGTATTGCCCGACCTTCTCGGCGTCGGCGACGTCGAACCACAGCGGATCGACGAACGCCGAGCGATAGCGCTGCCGGAAATCGGCCGGCAGATCGCGATGCGGCATCAGGTGGAACATGCAGACTTTCACGGGGCGTTCTCCTCTGCCGGGGGCGAGCCAGAACCGATAGCCATCGAGTGTAATTCAGGAGTCACGAATTCCGACACCCTCTCCCGCAAGGGGAGAGGGTGACGGAGCAAGTGGCCAGATCGGCGTGCGAAGCGCGGCGCTTACGGCTCGCGCGAGCCGAGATAGGCGGCGATCGCGATCATGTCGTCCACGGTGAGCTTCTCGACCACGGCCTTCATCAGCGCCATCGCAGCTCCGGAGCGGGTGCCGCTCTGCATATCGTTGAGCTGGCGCACGATGTAAGTCGGCGGCCGGCCGATGATGCTCGGCAGCTCGCCCAGGCCCTTGAGATTCGGTCCATGACAGATCGCGCAGGGAATGGTTTTGCCGCCGCCCGTCGTCACCAGCGACTCGCCCTTGGCGATGCTACCCACCGGCACGTAATCGATGAAGCCCGAATGGGGATCGCGGCTGTGCGCGCGCATCTCGTCCTGCGGCAACACGATGATGCGCTGGCCGATCGGCTCCGTTCCGCCGCCCGCCACTGCGAACCGCATGGCGCCCTGACCGACATAGCTCTTGGAGACCGTGTCGGTCTCGATCACCTTGGTCCATACGCTGGGCTTGAGCGAGGCGAAATATTCGCTCGCCGCGCGCGCGTCATCATCGGAAATTGCCTGCGCGATCTCGATCATGACCGGGGCTCGGCCGCCCTTGCGGCCGCCGTTCTTGAACTCGGCCATCTGCCGCATGATGTAGGCCGCCGGCAGTCCGGCGACGCCTGACGACTCCGGATGGCCGTTGCCGGTCGGCAGGTGGCAGAGTGCGCAGGCGCGGACTACCGGCTTGGCGCCATGAGCGACGATCTGCGGCATCGGCGGATGCTCGTCGGGAAACCAGTCCGGAGGATTGAATCCGTCGTCGATTTGCGCCTGCGTGTATTGCCTGCTGCTGCCCGGCATCTGCTTGAGGACGAGATTGTCCTTCGGCTCGGGCTTCGGTGTGATCGGATAAGCCCAATCCGGCGGCTCGGCGGTAAATGCGGGAGCCGTGAGCAAAGCAAGCGCCAAAGCGGCAGCGATGTTTTTCATGGATACCCCCAGCGTGATTGGCCGACGAGATTATCCGGAGAGTCCCGCAATTGGAAGGAAATGGCGCAGCAACCCGTTGAATTGCTCCGCACAGGCAAGCGACGCTGGCTTGGAGCATGCTGCGGCGTCTTCGCCGCCATAGGAGAGATTTATGCCACTCGAGCTAGACGCACGGGCGGCCGGCGCTCGCAGGCTTGCGGACAAGGTTTGCGTGGTGACCGGCGCAGGCCAGGGCATTGGGCGGGCAGCGGCGAAACGGCTGGGCCAGGAGGGCGGAAAAATCGTCGTCGCGGACCGCATCGAAGCCGCCGCCGGCCGAACCCTTGCCGAGCTGCGCGAACACCGTGTCGCGGCGATGCAGGTGCTCGTCGACGTGAGCACGTTCGCCGGCGCCCACGACTTGATGGCGCGGGTGCTCGATGCCTATGGACGCGTCGACGTGCTGGTCAACAATGTCGGCGGCACGATCTGGATCAAGCCGTACCACCTCTATTCGGAAGCGGAAGTGAAGCTTGAGCTGGAACGCTCGCTCTATCCAACGCTCTGGTGCTGCCTGGCGGTGCTGCCGATCATGATGCAGCAGAACGCAGGCTCGATCGTGAATCTGGGATCGCAATCGGTTCGCGGCCTCTATCGTCTGCCTTATGCGGTGAGCAAAGGCGGCATCCTGGCGCTCACCAAGGTGCTGGCGATGGAATACGGCCGCTACGGAATCCGGATCAACACGCTCTCGCCCGGCGGCACGGAGATCACCGATCGGATCACGTCGCGGCATTTCATCAAGCCGGGGCTCACGGCCGATGCAGGCAGCGAAGCGGAAGCCGAAAATTACCGTCGTGAAATGGCGCACGACATTCGCAACCAGCAGGCGCTGCAACGGCGCGGCCTGCCGGAAGAACAGGCCGCCGCCATCGCCTTCCTCGCCTCCGATGACGCGAGCTTCATCACCGGACAGGTGATCAACTGCAGCGGCGGACAGTCGTAGCGCCTGCTTGTTCCCACCGATGAAACCTGCCCCGCGCGCTTGGTGCGGACGAGGATTCAGCCGATCCGTCGTTTAGTAGCAGGATTGCCAGTAGCGGCCGTAATTGTAGCGGGTGACGCAACGGTTTCCGTTCGAATAGGGAATCGCCGCAGGCGGTCGCGGCGGCAGCTCGGCGGCGTAGGCCGAGAGCGGCGCGTCGTAATAGCCGCCGTTCGGTCCATAGACGACGGGTGGAGCAACGACCGCGGGCGCCGGCGCCACCACCGCCGGCGGTCCGTAGCCGTACGTGGGCGCTACATAAGGCGCCGGCAGGTTCGGCGCCGGGGTCACGTAGACCGGACCGGCGCCGATGTAGACGCCGCCAGGCGCAACATAGACGGACTGCGCAGCGGCGCTTGCAATGGACATTGCCAAGAACGCTGCCACGGCGAGCGCAAAGGATCGGTAGCGCATTTGATACTCCCAATACGCGAGCCCGCCCGATCCGACTTCGACTATTGCCGACGATTGCCGCGCGCGCAAATGTGGCGGCGCGTATGTTTGTTTGATCGCAGGCAGAGCGAACACCCGACACCGGCGCGCCGTGTCGGGATACCGCCGCGCCGCATGCAGGCGGCTTTTGCTCCGCCGATCCGCGTCATTGCCGGGCTTGACCCGGCAATCCATCTTTCATCGAAGAGTCGTTGCGAAGAAGATGGACCATCCAAATTCGGGTTCACCCGAGTTCGGGCATTTTAGTGCGCAAGTCCGACTTGCGTGGTCAAGCCCGCGGGTGACGGAAACGTTTCCTCAACCGAATGCCGCCACGCGTCGGGACCCAACCGGGCGCGACGCTTGGGCATCTGATCCTGACGGACTGAGAGAGGCTTCGCTGCTGCGCACGCGTTGCAGAACAGCGTCGATCAATCCGGCATTGCCCGCTTCGCGAGCGAAGCCAGGCGCATCGGGCATCGCGACGCGCGCCGGCGCGACTGTCTTGCGCGGCCGAATGGCTTTCGCGGTAGAGCGCTGCTGCCCGCGAACATTGCGTCGGGGCCGGCGGCGCGGCACCGCAACCAGCTTGTAAATCGCGCGAAAGAAAATCGCCACGAGCAGCAGCGCGCCCGCCGCGATGGCAAGCACGTGCGCGGGCTTGACGCTCGGTTCGGCCGACGGCGCGGCGGTTGCGGAACGCTGGGTGCGCTCGGCGGCGCGATCCGTCGCGGCAGGTTCAGGCATTGGCGCGGGGGCCACCACCCGCGTCGACTCCTGCGCCGCCGCGAGATCGGCAGGAGTGAGCACGGGCCATATTGCCGGCATTTCGTTCTGCGCCTCGTTCGCCACCGGCTCGTTGGTAGTGGCATCGCGCGTCGCTGCTGGCGCGCGCTCAGGCGCGTCGGTCGGCTTGGCAAATGTCGAATTGGATGGGGACGCGTCCGTCACCATGAAATTCTGACGATCCGCAGCTTCAGCGCGCTTTACCGGAGCCGCGTCATCCTTCGGCGTTGCCGACGTCGGCTGCTTCGCCGCCGCGGCTTGGCGCGTCTTTGCGCCTACGCGTCCGAGATACCAGCAGTGTCGATTGTCGTTGGCGCGATCGACGCGGTAATACCAATGGCTGCCTTCCGGCGACGGGCCGTTCGGTTTGCTGAGACACTCATCGGCAGCGGGCTCGGCGAACGTCGATCCGGTCGTGCCAATCGCCGCCACGAGCATGGCGACGATCGTCGGCACCAGCAGGATGATCCGCTTTGGCATCTGCCCCGCGCCCTCCGGCACGCTCAACGTCCCAAATCGAAACAATGCGCCGCAAGATTTCACAGCCGATTTGGGCCCTAATAGGCCGTCAATGCGACAATCCGGCGGATAGTTGCTCGGATTGGCAGCACGTTACCGCCGGAACCGGCGCGCGATGACGGGGGACCGGATGATTCTACCGCAGCGATTTTTATTGTGGGCCCGCGTTGGTCCGTGCCGCTCGCGTCTCAATGGCGCGTGGCGCTCTCACGGGGCGCAAACGCCGCGCGATCATACCGCACGTTATTCTTCCGAAGCGGTGCGAACCTCGGGCTGCTTCGCCTCCTGCTGCGGCGCTGCCGCAGGCCGCGTGCGCGATTGCGCCTCGCGCGTCGCGCGGTCTCCCGATTGATTCTGTCGTGTCGCGGACTGAGCAGCCGGCCGCGCCGGCGTATTGACCCAGGTGTGAACGGCCTCGTCGACGCGGTTGCTGCCCGCACAACCGGCGAGCAGTGCTGCCGACAGAGATATTGCAACGATGCGGATCATGATGAAACTCGCGATTGATGCGCGCTCAATGCGGGAAAATTAGGACGACTTTGCAGCCGTGCTGGTACCAAACTTTGAAACGCGGCTGCATCGCAACATCCGTTCGTCATTACGCGGGACTCTCGTGTGGATTCAATTTACGCTGCGCCATCGTAAATTGAATTTGATTAAAAAATTGTTGGCTTGTCAGGTGACATCATCCCGCCACATCGGCCGGTAAAGAAAAACCCGCGATGGGGGCATTTCGATCGATATTGCAGCAGCAATGCGGCCGCCTTGGCGCGGAACATCGATCGCGCATACGCCTTCCGATCGTTTGCAGGCTGTGTGAGCTCGGGTGGCGTACCAACGCGTCGATCTGAATCGATCCCGGCGTTAACGCGTCCTTCACCTGCTCCCGCCAATCGTTCGTTCAGTCGTCAACAGCAACATCGCGAGCTTTCTTTCGAACCACGCAATCAATCCACGTCAAGAATCTCGAGGGCAGGGGGGAACTGCAGGCTTGACGAAACGAATCGAATTGCTCGAGCAAGCCGATCGGCAGTCGGACGCACTCGAACGGCGAGATCTGCTGCGGCGCTTCTGGAGCAGCGCGGCCGGTTTTTGGGGCAGAGGCGCGCCGCGCGTGTCGTGGGTTTTGTCGGCAATCCTCCTCACCACCATCCTGCTCGGCCTCGCCACGTCCTACGGCATGAACGTCTGGACGCGCGAGGTCTTCGACACGCTGCAGAACCGGGATGCGGGCGCACTCCTGTCGCTCGCGCTCCTTTATCTGCCGCTGCTGGGGGCGAGCGTATTGCTCGCGGTCGCGCAGGTCCACGTGCGCATGACGATGCAGCGGCGCTGGCGCGCGTGGCTCAACGATCACCTGCTCGATCGCTGGCTCAAGAACGGCCGCTACTATCAGCTCGGATTCATCAGCGGCGGCCACAAAAATCCGGAATATCGCGTGGCCGACGACGTGCGAATCGCCACCGACGCGCCGGTCGATTTCGTGACCGGAATGGCGACCGCCGTGCTCTCGGCAGCGACGTTCATCGTGGTGTTGTGGTCGCTCGGCGGCGCGCTGGACCTTGATCTCGGTGGTTTCACGCTCACGGTTCCCGGCTTTCTCGTCATCGCCGCCGTCATCTATGCTGGGGTGGCGAGCGGATCGATGCTCGCCATCGGCCGCCGCTTCATCGCGGTGGCGGAGAGTAAGAACCAGTCGGAGGCGGAGTACCGCTATACGCTCACCCGCGTCCGCGAAAACGGCGAGAGCATTGCGCTGCTTCAGGGCGAACGCGAGGAGCGCAGCGGCATCGACACGTCCTTCGCGTCGGTGTTGCGGGCGTGGCGTGATCTTTGCGTACAGAACGTGCGCACCACGATCGTCTCGCAGACCAGCGGCTACATCGCCCCGGTGCTGCCGATCATCCTCTGCGCGCCGAAATTTTTGGACGGCTCCATGACGCTGGGCGAGGTCATGCAGGCCGCCTCCGCGTTCATGATCGTGCAAGGCGCGTTCAACTGGCTGGTCGACAATTATCCGCGCCTTGCCGACTGGACCGCCTCGGCGCGCCGGGTCGCCTCGCTGCAGGTCTCGCTCGATGCGCTCGATCGCGCGGAAGAAATCGGCGCCGGCCGGATCGATCGCGGCGCGGGAAGCGGCGCCGCGCTGCGGCTTCGCAACGTCTCGGTCACCCTTGATGACGGCAAGCCCGTGGTCGCCGACGCCGAGCTTGCCGTCATGCCGGGCGAAAAGGTGCTGATCACCGGCGAATCGGGCACAGGCAAGAGCACGCTCATGCGCGCGGTCACCGGGTTGTGGCCGTGGGGCGACGGCGCGATCGAGTTGCGCCGCGGCGCCAAGCTGTTGCTGCTGCCGCAGCGGCCCTATGTGCCGCTCGGCAGCTTGCGCCGCGCCGCCAATTATCCCGACGCGGCGCAGAGCCGCGGCGGCGAGGAAGTCGCGCGTGCCTTGAAGAAGGTCGGGCTCGGGCACCTTGCGTCTCGCCTCGACGAGGACGCGCCGTGGGACCAGATCCTCTCGAGCGGGGAAAAGCAGCGCCTGGCGTTCGCGCGCATCCTGCTGCAGCGCCCCGACATCATCGTGCTCGACGAGGCGACCGCCGCGCTCGATTCGCGCAATCAGGATCAGCTGATGGACTTGTTGTCCCGGGATCTGGAAGACGCAACCGTGGTCAGCGTCGGCCATCGCCCCGAGCTGGAAGCGTTTCACGGCCGCAAGATCGTGCTCAAGCCCGGACGCGCCGGGGCGAGGCTGGTGAGCGATGTCTCGCTCGCGCCAGAGCCGGTCTTGCCGCGGTCGTGGATGGAGCGTCTCTCGCTCGGTATCCCGGTAGCGCGCGTCAAACCGGCAGATGCACCGAGCATCTGGCCTGAGGCACGCGCGCAGCACAGACGTGCCATGCTCGGCTCGCTGAATTCTTGATTGGTGCTCGCCAGACCGACCCGCGGCGAGACGAAGCGGAACCGAAACGCGAAAGGTATTTAGTTCCCGGCGCGTCGTTCAAATCATTTCTGAGCATACCCGGGATTGATGCAGGGGTCTGAGTTCTGCCTCAGTTCCGTAGGTCAATACCGTGAATTTCGACAGAGCCGTCAACACCCCAGCGATTAGCAGGGAGGCAACGTGGCTCGTTTCCCGGCAGCAAGATTTGTTACAGCGCTGCACGCCCGCGGACCGGCGCAATACGCTCTCGAATTGCTGGTCGTCGGCGCCGTTTACTTTGCGCTGGCGAAAATCGATCTGACGCTGACCGCGATCCATCCCAATCCCATTCCGATTTCGCCCGCACCTGGATTTGCCCTGGCCGCCGTCCTCCTGCGCGGGCTGCGTATTTGGCCCGCGATTTTTATCGCTGCCTTGGCTGCCCGCGCACCCATCGCACTCGCCGATGCGACGCTCGCAGATTCGATCCTCGCCGTGGCGATCGCGGCCGGCAACACTCTTGAGGCAATCGTCGCCGGCTATTTGATCGACATCTGGTCGGACCGTCGAACGGTCTTCCAGACATCCGCCGGGGTGATCAAATTCGCGATGGTCAGCCTCGGTCCGAGCGCAATGCTCGGCGCGACCGTCGGCATTGCCGCCATGTGCCTCGCCGGATCCGCCGCATGGTCTGACTTTATCGCCCTTTGGCTCACGTGGTGGCTGCGCGATGCGAGCGGCATGCTCGTCATCGCACCGGTCGTCGTCCTCTGGGCGACCGGCGACTCGCGAACGTCCAAACCCGATCCGGTCTCGTTCGGCAAGAAAGTGGCATCCGCCGCGCCATTTCTCGCGGCGGGTGTCATGGGTTTCCTGGCATTCAATCCACTGTTTGAACTGCCCGTGCCGAGGAATGCGTTGGCTATCTTGGCCCTGTTACCGCAGTTGTGGGCGGCGTTGTGGTGCAGTCAGCGTGACACCGTGACGTCAACGCTCATTCTCTCGGGCTTCGCGGTCTGGGGCGCTTGGCCGGCCAGTGAGGCATTGGTGACAGGTCCCGAAAATCCTTTCCTGACCTCCGTCATATTCCTGATCAGCGCTTCTGTTCTGGGCCTCGTCGTGAGCGCGGATATCGCGCAACGGCAAGGTGTCAGAGCCAAGCTGACGCTCCAGGAGCAAAACCTCCGCGCCCTGCTGGGTCATGCCGACATGGGCATCGCTCAAATCGATACGACGGGACGTTTCAGGCTCGTCAACAGTCGATATTGCGACATCGTTCATCGATCGGCGGCACGCCTGCTGCAGTCGCGGATCGGCGATCTCATCCACGCCGATGATCGTTCCCGGATGCTCGATCTGCTCGGGCATGCCATCCGTACCGGCGAGAGCTTCGTCATCGAGACCAAGACCGTGTTGCCCGATGAAGCTTGGATCAGAAGCAACGTTGCCGCCATCTTCGACCAAAGCGGAGCCGTGCAATACCTGGTGGCAGTCGCCGAGGATGTCACCGCCCGTCGGCGCGCCGAAGAGAAGTTGCTGCGCGAGCAACGGGAAATGCTGAACACGATCCAAGAGCGCACCGCGACGCTTCATGCCGAGATCGAGCAGCGCAAACGGGTCGAGAACGCCCTCAAGCACGACATTGCCGAGCGACGCAAGACGCAGGAGGCGCTCATGGAAAGCGAATGGCGCTTTCGTACCGTCATCCAGGGAATCACCGACTATGCCATCTTCATGCTCGATCGGGATGGATGTATCGCCAACTGGAACGTGGGTGCGCAGCGCATCCATCAGTATTCGGCGGCGGAAATCGTCGGCCGGCACTTCAGTCGATTTTATTCCGAGGAAGAGCAGCAGGCCGGCGAACCTGCTCGGGCCCTCCAGGTCGCCGCATACGAGGGCAAATACGCCGTCGAGGGTTGGCGTGTGCGCCGCGACGAGAGCCGATTTTGGGCGAGCGTCGTGATCGAGGCGGTGCGCGACGAGGTGGGCACGCTCGTTGGCTTCGTGAACATCACGCGCGACGTCACCGAGCGACAGAAGGCGCAAGCGTCGCTCGAACGGGCGCAGGACCAGCTCGCGCAATCGCAGAAGATGGAAGCGCTCGGACAGCTCACCGGCAGCATCGCCCACGATTTCAACAATCTGTTGATGATCGTCAGCGGCCATGCGCAACTTCTGCGTCGCCGACTTAACGATCCCAAGCAGTTGCATGCGACCGACGCCATTAACGCGGCGGCCAATCGCGGAGAAAGCTTGACCCGTCAGCTGCTGGCTTTCTCGCGACGCCAGCCGCTCAATCCCGTGGTTACCGACCTCAAAGAGCGCATCGAGTCCGTCCATGACATGCTGGTCGGCTCGCTGCGCGGAAACGTTCAGCTCACGTGCGACATCGCCGCAGATGTCTGGCCGGTCGAAGTCGATATTGCGGAACTTGAGCTTGCCCTGGTCAATGTCGCCGTCAACGCGCGTGACGCGATGCCGGGCGGAGGCGTCATCACGCTATCGGCGCGAAATGTTGCCGTGCAGAAAAGCGATGGCGTCGATCAGCTCGAGGGAGAGTTCGTTGCCCTGGCGCTGACCGATACCGGCGTCGGAATCGCGCCGGATGTCCTGCCGAGAATTTTCGAGCCGTTCTTCACGACCAAGGCGGTCGGGAAAGGCACCGGCCTGGGCCTGGCCCAGGTCTACGCCTTTTCGCATCAGTCGGGGGGTACCGTCGTCGCCACTAGCACGGTCGGCAGCGGCTCCACGATCACGATCTACCTCCCGCGCAAGCATGCGGCCGTCGTCAAGGCCGCGGAGGCGCCTCCGACGCAGCCGATTGTTCCCGGCCACGGCACCATCCTTGCCGTCGAGGACAACGCGGAGGTGGCCGAGGTTACCGCCTCGCTCCTGGAGCAGCTCGGCTACCAGGTCTTGCGCGCGGAAAACGCCATGGATGCTCTAAACAGGCTGCAACGCGGCGACCAGGTGATTCTCGTTTTCAGCGACGTTGTCATGCCCGGCAGCATGAACGGCATTGCCCTGGCGCAGGAGATCGGCAACCGCTATCCGCGGATCCCGGTCCTGCTCACGAGCGGCTACAGCGATGTGGTGCATACGGCCGCATCGCAGTTTCGGATCTTGCGCAAGCCATTCCAGCTGGCAGCGCTGGAAAAGGCCATTCGCGAAGCTCTGGAACATGCCCGCGTGCGCGACACGGGCGATCGCGTGCTGCAATTCCCGTCGCGGCGGCACGGCCAGGCGGGAACAATCGCGAGCTGAACCTGCAAAAGCTCCGAGCAGCAGTCCTACTCGATGTGACTCTCCGCTGATCCGCGGGCTTCGCGACGGAACTCTGCTCGCGTGTGCCAAGGAAAAATCCAAGACCCCAAAAAATCCAAGGCCCCTGCCAAAAAAAATTCGAATTTGTCAGCGATGATGATTGAAGCCTCAGGTCAAGCTCGATTACCGAATACTCCGGACGGTGCACGGGCACTTCGAGGCATTTCGTCATTAACTTGCACGTGAAAGGTACCCTGTGCGGGGGCGCGCCTGTGGAAGAGCAGGAGAGCCAAATGATTCCATCGATCGGCACCCGGTGTGTTTATGATCCCGCTACTCTGAGGATCATGACCAGCGCATTCGATCGTGCCTGTGATTTGCTCCCCGTCGAATTTCGAAAAAGTGATCACATGCGCAAAAAGGTCGCGTTGCACATCATTCGCCGCATCGATGACGGCGAAAGCGATCCGACGCGGCTTGCCGACTCGGCGGTCCTGTCGCTTGTTCAGTGAAGCCGCCCGGGGCCGCGGCGCTGGGACAAGCACCGGCCGGCAAACTGGCCAAATTCCATCGCCTCCGGCGTATCCGTGGATTGGCTGGACGGGCAAAACTCCGAATTCACATGGGCTCGCGCGGCTTTAACGCGCGTGCCGCTCCTCACGCAGCTTCGGAATGCCTGCGCGCCGTCTCCGTCGCCTCCCGGAGCGTGGATTTTGCCAGCTCATTGGTTCCCTGCACCATGGCCTGGCCAAGCTCCTTGGCTTGATCGCCCAGAGCCTGGGCTTGCCGGCTGACGAACTCGCTCTGAAGCTGCGCGAGCTGCTGCGGTTCCCTCACGTGCAGCGCCCTGTGAGCAAAGTCGAAGGCATTTGCCAGCGTTTCCTCCGCAAGGGACAACGAGTGCTCGCGAATGACAGAGGTCTGGTGGTCGAGGTCATCGACCGCCTTGCGGGTGATCGTCAGCAGGCTCTCGACGGCGGTCTTGGTCTGCTCCAGGTTCCGTTCCGTGAACTCCCGCATCCAGTCCATGCCATAGGCCGTCATTTCCATGGCTCGTTCGGTGTTTTGCTGAGCGAAATCGCTTGCACGTTTGGCCATACGTCGCCTCCATGAAATCCCAGTCGGAACTGTGTGAATTGAGATCCGCGCCCTGACTGCGAGTTGGCGCATGTTGGTCATGCGCCGCGCGGTCTCCAAGAGACAACGGAGTCTCGTAGCGTCGGTTCCGCTAATCGCTGCAATTCGACGCACGCGCGTAGGATGGGTTGAGCGCAGCGAAACCCATCAAGGCCCGCCATGGTGGGTTTCGCCATAGCGCGTCGAAGACGCGCGTAAACGGCCTTTAGGCGCAACCCACCCTACGGCTGTACCGCTCCGCTACGCCGGCGCCAGCAGCTCCGCCAGCTTCTTGCGCGCGTAGAACATGCGCGTCTTCACCGTCGCCTCGTTGGCGTCGACGATCGCGGCGACCTCCTTGACCGACTTGCCGTGGTAGTAGACGAGGTCGATCACCTCGCGGTGCTCCGGCGACAGCCGGTCCAGGCATTGGCGCACCGACGCGGCCCGGTCCTTCTTCTCCAGCGCGCATTCCGGATCGTCGGCGAGGTCCGGCAGGTTGGCCGCCATTTCATCGTCGAGCGCGATGTCGGTGCGCCGCCGCCGCGCCGAAAGCGCCTTGTGGCGGGCGATCGCCAGCAGCCAGGTCGAGACCGATGCGCGCGCCTCAAACGACGCGGCCTGGCGCCAGACGTCGAGGAAGACTTCGCTCAACAGGTCTTCCGCCAGCGCCTCGTCGTCGATGAGCCGCCGCAGCCAGCGATAGAGCATCACGCGATGGCGCGCGAACAAGGTGCGCATGGCAAGCTGATCGCCCTGCGCGATGCGCGCGATCAAGGTTTCGTCGGAGGAGCTTTCGACCGCCGCCGCTTGCGCGGGCGAGCCCGCGGCCCATCCCGTACGCGTGCAAACCAGTGTCATGAGAGGTATCCCCCTTTTACTCACGTCCCGCCCCACAACGCGCTCCCCGACGAAAAGTTTCAGCACTCTTGCGACGCCACCCGCCGTCCGCAGTCATGCTTAACGGTTCGGAAATACCCCCTTGAAAGAGCCGGCCTTTCCCCACCGGTGCGCGGCAATCCCTTACCGCATCCCCGCGCCGAAGTGTGCGACATTTGCAACGGCTTAAAATTTTTTAAACGAAATTGGTTAATGCGAGATTGACTTTTTGCGGTTTGGCAGACCGCGGCAGTAACCAAGTTCCTTGTTCGCTCCGATTGATCAACGCAAAAAATCTCGAACAACGAATCCTTTTGGGAGAGCGAAGCCAATCGAGATCAAATGAAAAATGGTGCCCCTGGCCGGACTCGAACCAGCACGGTGTTGCCACCACCTGATTTTGAGTCAGGCGCGTCTACCGCTTCCGCCACAGGGGCATGCGCGCGATCATAGCGGCCGACCGCGGGGGGTCAACGCCCATACTCTTGCCGCGCGCGCATCGCTATATGGTGGGCATCGCATTCGAACGGAAGCAGCCGATGCCCATGACCCCGGAGACCACCAGCATGATGAAGGCGCAGCCGGTCGCCTCGGCGGCGATCGCGGTCGCGGTGGTCGGCGCGGTCACGGTCCTCGGCGCCTGGTGGTTCCAATATGGGCTCGGGCTCAAGCCGTGCCCGCTCTGCCTCGAGCAGCGTTACGCCTATTACTTCGCGGTGCCGCTCGCGGTGATGGTGCTGCTCGGCGATTCCTACGGCGCGTCGCGCAAGGTGCTGCTGGCCGCGCTGATCGTCATCGCGCTCGGCATGCTGTGGAACACGGCGCTCGGCGTCTATCATTCCGGCGTCGAATGGAAATGGTGGGCAGGCCCGCAGGAATGCTCGGGCGCGCTCGACGATCTCGGCTCGGCGTCGAGCCTCCTCGAGAAGCTAAAGTCGGTGAATGTGGTGCGTTGCGACGAGGCGGCCTGGCGCTTTCTTGGCCTTTCGCTTGCCGGCTACAACGCAGTCATCTCGCTCGTGCTTGCCGCTATCGCGGTGTGGGGCGCGGTGCGCGAGTGGCGCGGGCGCGCCGGTTAACGCCGTCATGCCCGGGCTTGGCCCGGGCATCCACGTCTTCCTTTCTTCTTGCGCAGGCACAAAAGACGTGGATGGCCGGGACAAGCCCGGCCATGACGAGTCAGAGGCCTATGCGTTAGAACAAATGTCAGTCCGCCCTGATCTTCGCGGCGCGGACCACCGCGCCCCAGCGCGCGGTTTCCTCCTTGATGAAGGCGCGGATCTCATGCGGCATGCCGCCGATCGGCGTCATGTCCATGGTGCGCAAATGCTCCGCGGTCTCGGGCGCTTGCAGCACCTCGTTGATGGCGCCGTTGAGCTTCGCCACGATGGCCGCCGGCGTCTTCGGCGGGGCGGCGAGCGCGTTCCAGGTATCGGAACGAAAACCCTTCACGCCGGCCTCCTCCATGGTCGGCACCTCCGGCACCGACGCCACACGTGCGGCCGTGGTCACCGCCAGCATCTTCGCCTTCTTCGCCTGATACTGCTCGCGCACGGAATCGAGCTGGAAGAACAGCAGGTCGAGGTGGCCGGCGATGAGATCGTTCACGGCCTGCGCGGTGCCGCGATAGGGCACGTGGATGAGCTTGGTGTCGGTGAGGCGCGCGAACAATTCGCCGGTGAGATGCGGCGTGGTGCCCACGCCTTGCGAGCCTAAATTCACCTTGCCGGGATTGGCGCGGGCAAAGGCGATCAGCTCCCGCACGGTGTTGGCGGGAAAATCGGACCGCACCACCAGCGTATTCGGGATCGAGGACATGATCGCCAGCGGCTCGAACGCGGCGGGATCGAAGTTGAGCTTCTTGTAGAGTACCACGTTAGTGGTGAGCGGCGCCGGCTGTGCCGCAAGCAGCGTGTAGCCATCGGGCTCGGCCAGGGCGGCCGCTTCGGCGCCGAGATTGCCGCCGGCGCCGGGCCGATTCTCCACGACGAACGGCTGGCCCCAGCGTTTCGCCAGCTGATCCGCGACCACGCGCGCGACGATGTCGAGGCCGCCGCCGGGCGGCGCCGAGACGATGACCTTTATGGTGCGGCCGGGATAATCCGCGGCGAGGTCTTGCTGGGCGAACGCCGCAGCGCCGGTCCCACCGACCAGCGCCAGCGCTGCAAGCACGGCGCAAAATTTGTCCATCGCCCGAACTCGGGTACTGCCCAATCGCATTCCGTGACGGTATTCTGTCCGCAACGAATTGTCTTGCCGCGCGGCCCGATGTCGCGGCACAGGAGGAAACCATGAAGATCGTTCAGATCGACGAGATCCCCCTCAAGCGCGGCCTCGAACATCGCGGCGGCACGTTCCACGGCCGCATCATGGTGGAAGGCGAGCCCGGCCACATCGACAATTTCCAGGTCTCGTTCGGGCAGATGGGCGGCGATTTCAATTCGCCGCGCCACCGGCACAATTTCGAGCAGATCCGCTATCAGCTCGAAGGCGCGCTCGATTACGGCCGCGACGGCAAGCTCACCGCCGGCATGATCGGCTACTTCCCGGAGGCGGTCTATTACGGGCCGCAGAGCCAGGACCCCAATATCAATTGCAGGACCATCGTGCTGCAGTTCGGCGGCGCGAGCGGCAGCGGCTATCTTTCGCAGGCCGAGGTGAAACGCGGCATGCAGGCGCTCGAGAGCGAGGGCGAGTTCAAGGACGGCGTGTTTCGCCGCCGCGCCGACGTCGAGGGCAAGCGCAACATGGATGGCTATCAGGCGATTTGGGAAAGCGTGAACGGACGGCCCATGGTCTATCCGAAGCCGCGCTATCCGCAGCCGATCTTCATGGATCCGGCAAACTACGAGTGGGTGGCGGTGGCAGGCGCGCCCGGCGTTTATGAAAAGCTGCTCGGCGTATTCACGGAGCGGCGCAGCGAAGCGGGATTTCTCAAGCTCGATGCCGGCGTCCGTTATGAGGCGCGCGGCAAGAGCGTCCACGTCGTGCTGCGCGGCGCCGGACGGATCGGCGATAAGCCGCTGCGGGCGCTCACCACGGTCTATCTTGCCGCCGACGAAACGGCGACGTTCGTCGCCCAGGAGGAGACCGAGCTCCTGCATTTCGGGCTGCCCGATCTCACGGGACTGCGCGTGCCCGGTGAGGTTCCGGCGCAAGCCGCGGAGTAATGCTTCGTCATTAAAGCGCGTTGCGTTTGGTTGCCGGCAACAGCGCTGCATACTCGGTGCGCTCCCCTCCCCAACCGAACCCCGGCCTGCCGGGGGTTCGGTCAGTTTGAATCTTGCCGCAAGCGGGCAAGCCCGCAGCCGGCTGGGGAGGGGTTGGGGGTCGGGGGTCGGAGTTTATCGACGCGAGTCGTGCAACAACAACTACCCCCCCCTCCCCAGCCCTCCCCCACAAGGGGGGAGGGAGCACACCGAGATTGCCGCTCGGACCGATCCTACTCACAGCAAAGCCAGCCAGCACTCCGCTTATCCGCCTTTGTGGGCTGCAAGCAGTTTTTTCATGTAATCGAACACGTCCGGCGAGGCGCGCGCCATCGTCTCGACGCTGCGGGCGATCTCCTCGGCTGCGACCGGGCTGATGTCGATGCCGAGCCGCTCGGCGTCCGCGAGAAATTGCGCATCGCGGTGCGCGGCCAGAAATGCCGCCTGCAGCGCCCGCGCGCGTTCTTCCGGCACGCCGGGCGGCGCCGCGAACGGCCGCGCCATCGTGAGCAGCGGCGTCTCCGCGAATTCGATCAGGGCGCGCGCCGCATCGGTCGGCGCCAGCTCGCGCGCGGTGGCGATGCCGAGCAGGTCCGGGTGGCGCGTGATCCGCGCGAATTGAAGCAACATGTGGAAGCCGCCGTCTGGCTTGAGCCATTGCGGCTTGGTGGTTTTCACAGATGAATAATCGAACATGCGCCCGTCGACCTCGCCGCGCTCGACGGCGAGGAAGATCGAGGGCGAATCGGGATAGCCCAGCACCTGCCTGATGTTGAGCCCGAGCGCATCGCGTAGGATTTTTGGGACGTCGCCGTCGCGCGCGCCTTCGCCGGTGCCGGCGAGCACGAGCGGCCGCCCACCGGGCTGGCGCGCCTCCGCGATCGATTTTGCCGGGGCATCGGGGCGCACCAGCAGCACATAGGCATCGCCGGCGAAGCTCGAGGAAGAGCCGAGCCAGGTGAACTTGTGCGGGTCGAAGGCGACGCTCGGATTGTTTCCGATCAGGCCGATCAGCGCCATATCGCTGCCGAAGAGCGCGAAGGTCGTGCCGTCCTTGGGCGCGATTCCGAACAGGTAATTTGCCGCGCGCATGCTGCCGGCGCCCGGCATGTTCTGCGCGACGATGCTCGGATTGCCCGGGATGTAGCGGCCGAGATGGCGCGCGAGCAGGCGCGCCGCCGTGTCGTAGCCGCCGCCCGGCCCGTAGCCGACGATCAGATTGACCTGCTTGCCGCGATAGAAGTCGGCGACCGCGTCCTGCGCGCGCGCGGATTGGGCGAAGCCCAATGCGACGCATACCAATACCCGGATCAGGAGCGAATGTGCTTGGTTCCGCATAGCGGCGGCGCGCGCAGAAAGCTAGGCGGCGAGATTGCCGAACCGTTGCAGGTTCTCTTTCTGCTTCGCATTGCGCGGCGGCAGCTTGAACAGGCGCGCCGCGGTGCCGCCGAGAATGTTGTGCTTCGCCTTCTCCGACAGGAACGGCAGATCCCAGATGCGGCACGGCAGGTCGAAGTCCCAGTGCGGGTAGTCCGACGCGTAGAGCAGCTGCGTCTCGGCGTTGATCATCTCGAACGTGCACTGCAGCGCGCGCAGGTGCTCCGCCTCCATCGGCTGCGAGGCGTAGTACATGTCGCGCATGTAGTCGCTCGGCTTTTTCTTGAGCAACGGATATTCGGAGCTGCGCAACATGAATTCATGATCGAGCCGTTGCATCAGGAACGGCACCCATGCGAGGCCGCCTTCGATCCAGATCACCGGCAGTTTCGGGAATCGCTCGCCGAGGCCATTGGTGACCCAGTTGGTCGCATGCAGGATATTGTAGAAGGGGAAACCGAGGCCGTGCACCGAGGCGAAGCGGTTTAGGCTCTTGAACACCGGCTCGCCCATGTTGATGGCGGAATGAAACGAAAGCGCAAGCCCGCGCTCCTCGATGGCCCGGTAGGTTTTCATGTAGACGTTGTGGTGCACCGGCAGCGCGCGCACCGAGGTGATCATGAAACCCGTCACGTGCTTGCGGTCGCCGAACGTCTCGACCGTGCGCAACGCCTCGTCCGGATCGGAGAGCGGAAGCGACAGCATCGAATAGAAGCGCCCCTGCGCTTCCGGCAGCACCTTCTCCGTGAGCCAACGGTTATAGGCCCAGCACAGCTCGACCTCCATTTCCGTCGACGGGTGCAAGCCGACCGCCAGCAGCAATGTCGGAAACATGCATGCGTAGTCGACGCTCATCGCGTCCATCCAGCGGCGGCCGAGCTCGACGTCACGCAGCTTGCCGGCGCCGGTCTTCTCCGATGCGCGCATGGGATAGCGGGTAATGCGGCCGCCCATGTCCTGGAAGCTGACCTGGCTCGGGGTCAGCGCCTGGCGTCCCTTCGTGCGGCCGGCAAGCACGAGATGGCGCATGACATCGTTCGGCATGAACGGGAGAAACTCGTCGAAGCACTCGTTCTCGTAGTGGTGGCTGTCGACGTCGACGATCAGAACGTCGTCGAGACCGCGTTGCTGCGCCTGCCTGCGCGCATGGGCGAGCAGCTGGGTCGTGTTGAGCTCTTCGATGGCGACGCGTCGTCCGCGGTCGGCGAGAAGCTCCATGGCGTCGCTCCCTGCATTGTCGATTTTAACACTCCAAATCCTATGCCGATTAGTGCTCTTGCGAAAGCTGCATCGCGCCGGACCAGTTGCAATACCGCTCGTCCCCGCGAAAGCGGGGACCCAGATCCGAAGGCAGAGCAAGTAGCCCTGGATTCCCGCATAGCGCGTCGAAGACGCGCGTGAACGCGCTTATGCTGCGGGAATGAGCGGATGATCGAAAGGCCTTACGGCTCGAGCTCAGTATCCCAATAGAGATAATCGAGCCAGCTTTCGTGCAAATAGTTGGGCGGAAAGCGCCGGCCGTTGCGGTGCAAGTGATTGACGCTCGGCTGGAACGGCATTTGCGAGGGCCACATGCGCGCCTCGTCCGTCGTCATGTTGCCCTTCTTGAGATTGCAGGGCGAGCAGGCGGCGACGACGTTGATCCAGGTCGTGTGACCGCCGCGCGAGCGCGGCAACAGGTGATCGAAGGTGAGGTCCTCGCGCCCGCCGCAATACTGGCAGACGAATTTGTCGCGTAGGAAAACGTTGAAGCGGGTGAAAGCGGGCTGGGTCGCGGGCTTCACGAAGGTCTTGAGCGAGACCACGCTCGGCAGCTGCATCTCGCGGCTGGGGCTGCGTACGGCGCGCTCGTAATGCGCGACGATGTTCACGCGCTCGAGGAACACGGCCTTGATCGCGTCCTGCCACGACCACAGCGACAGCGGATAGTAGCTGAGCGGACGAAAGTCCGCGTTGAGCACGAGCGCGGGAAAGCCAGTGGGCGACATATGCACGTTCAAATCGCTCCTCGTCTCCTTTCCCCGACGACGCGGCGCGACCTAGTCTATAGGGGAGCATGACGGGATTGTGAAGCCCGATCCGCGGGTTACCAGGGCTGCCGTAACCGCTTAACTGCCGCGCACCCGGTCAATGACCGCAAGCGCATCGGCGACACGGTCGCCGTGCCAGGCGATGTGCTGGTCGGGACGAATCAGCAGCAGCTTGTTGCGAAAGAATTCGGCGGGTCGGTCGAGTGACAGAATTTTTACGGGGACGCTGCGTGTCTGCGCCGCCATCACCAGGCGCCGCGCCTCATCCGGCGCCCCGAAATCGATCAGCGTGAATCCCTTCCCGAATGCGTCATAGAGCGCGCGCCCCGGCGCCAACCAGAAATGCGGCGCGCGTGCGCCGGGACGATCCAGCGGCGTGTAGTTGTCCCAAGTATCGGGCGGCGCCTCGGTGCCATCGGGGCGGATGATCGGCGAATCTTCATAGCGTTCGCCAAGCTGGATGCCGACCGTCAGATATTGCGGCCGATCCTCCTCCATGATCCTCGCGCCGAAGGCGCGGCGCGCGGTTTCAGCTGCGGCGGTGTCGGCCTCAAAATCGGCGGGCACAGCCCAGCCGTCCATCACGTGGGTGCACCGGATGCCCAGCTGCGCGTTGCGAATGCCGATGGGCCGGCGCTCGATCTCGTAGCTTTCCAGGAGCCGCGGCCCGGCCCAGCCTTCGTGGGCCGCGGCGAGCTTCCAGCACAAATTCATCACGTCGCCGATCCCGGTATTCATTCCGAGCCCGCCGAGGGGTGTGAAGAGATGTGCCGCATCGCCGGCGAGGAACGCACGGCCGCGTTGATAGTGCTCGGCGACCAGGGCCAGGCCGCCGGTCCACGGTCCGCCGGAAATGATCTCGAAATCAACGTCGGCGCCGATCATCGCCGCGATCACCGCCTTGCCGTCGACGTCGTGCCAGTCGATTCCCGGCGGCACCTGGTAATGGACGACCCAGGTTTCGCATCCGTCCTGGGAATACATCATCCCGCGCATCTGCGGATTGAGGATCCAGGTCATGTTGGTGGGCGGCCGTTTGCTCGCCGCCATCAATCGCGGCGAATGGATGAAATAGGACAGCATCGTGCCGCCCATGAAGGCGCGGTGCGTGCTGCCGTCTTCGCCGACCATCGCGAAGTCGAGCGCGCGGCGCACCGTGCTGCCCGCGCCGTCGATGCCCAAGAGATAGCGCGCTTTGATCGCGCGGCGCTCGCCGCTCCGGGTGTCCTCGACATCGGCCACGACGTGGTCGTCACGCTCGACGAACGAAGTGAGCCGCCAACCGAAATGGATTTGCGCACCCGACGCGCGCTCCGCGCAGCGCCGCAGCACGCGCTCGAGCACGATCTGCGAGACGTTGTTGGGAATTTCGGGCGTCGGCCAATCGGAATAAGGGCGCGGCAGACGACCGAATTCGTGGCCGCAAAATCGGGTTACGTAAGCCGAGGCGCGCTCGACATGCGCCGGCAGGCCTTCCGATCGCAGCTCGTCGGCGATGCCGAGCCGACGAAAATGCTCCATCGAGCGCGCGTTGGTGTTATTGCACTTGGGGTGCTGCGCCGTTTCGAGCTTCTCGTTGACCAGGATTGCCGGAACGCCGCGCCAGGTTAGCTCGATCGCTGCTGCAAGCCCGACCGGCCCGCCGCCGACGATCAACGCGAACGTTTCAGCTTGCATCCTCGATCGATCCGAGCGCGGGCCGCCGCGGGCTTAGCTCATCGCATGGCCGCGGCGCGGCGCGCGAGAAACTCGCCGCCATGGCGCATCCCCTCCTGGTCGATGCCGTGGCCGATGCCATACGAGAGATGCCACTCGACCGGGATGCTGAGCGCGGCCAGGCCGCTCGAAGCATGAAACAGCGCCTGCGCGGGGATGAGATCGTCCTGGTCGCCGTGCACGAGGAGCACCGGTGGGCGCGATTTGATCTCGCCAGCAAATTTTTCCATCTCCGCTTCGGGCGGTCCGACGAGCAGGCCGGAATAGCCGACGATCGCGAACGGCGGCGCAGCGCGACGCAGTCCCGCGTGCAGCGCCATCATCGTGCCTTGGCTGAACCCGACCAGCGCCAGCGCCGACGCGGGAAGATTGCGGCGCTTGAGCTCCACGTCGAGAAAGCGTTCCAACACCGGCGTCGCCTGGTTAACGCCGAGCCAGCGTTCGTTGGGATCGCGGAAGGTCAGCGCAAACCACTGCTTGCCGACCGGCGCCTGCCCGCATGGCTCCGGCGCGTGCGGCGAAACGAACGCGGCATGCGGCAGCAGCGGCTGCCACGCGCGCCCGATCTCGATGAGATCGTTGCCGTCGGCGCCGTAGCCGTGCAGAAAAACCACGAGCTGGCGCGCGGCGCCCGAGCGCGGCTCAAGGCGAGGACCGTCAAGCTCGGCCATTGCCGCTGCGCTCCACCACCGCCGCAATCGGAGCGCCCTCGCGCTGCTTGCTCCAGCGATAATAGGACCAGAGCATACAGGCGGCCGCGCCGCGCCAGGGGCGCCAAGCTTCCGCCAGCGGTCCCATTTGCTTCGCGGTCGGCCGCGTCTTGAGCGCAAGCAGCAACCGCGCGCCTTCCTGCAGCGCCAGGTCGCCAGCCGGCCAGGCGTCCGCGTGGCCCAGGCAAAACAGGAGATAGATGTCGGCGGTCCACGGTCCGATGCCGTGCACCGCGGTGAGCACCCCGTGCGCCTCGTCGGCCGGCATCTGCACGAGCGTCGCCAGGTCGAGCTCGCCGCGGGTGATCGCCTTGGCGATTGCCTTGAGCGTACGGATCTTCGGCGCGGAGAGGCCGGCGCGGGCGAGCTTGGCGGAACGCGCGCGCAACATTCCCGCCGGCTCGAACGGATCGACTGCCTGCGTCAGTCGCCCCCAGATCGCTTTCGCGCTTGCGGTCGAGAGCTGTTGCGAGACCACGATCGACGCGAGGCCGGCAAATCCATCGGCGCGGCGCCGCAGCGGCGGCCGGCCCGCAGACGACAGCACCGCAGCAAAGCGCGGATCGACGCCGATGAGCCGCGTGATCGCGCCGTCGAGGTCCGCTTCGGTGTGGATGAACGATGACATGGCCGCTGCGCAGCATCTACAAATGCGGCGCTGACGCAACCCTCTCCACCGGATCCCTTTCCGCATGCGGCGAAGGGGCCGGCCGCGGATCGCGCATGGCTCGTCCGGTATTTCGTTTCGCGCCGTCGCCGAACGGCTATTTGCACCTCGGTCACGCGCTATCCGCCCTCATGAATTTCGACATGGCGCGCGCGGCAGGCGGCCGGCTCCTGTTGCGCATCGAGGATATCGATGCGGCGCGCTGCCGGCCGGAATACGAGCAGGCGATTTACCAGGATCTGGCGTGGCTCGGCATCTCCTGGGAGGAGCCAGTCCTGCGCCAAAGCACGCAGTTCGATGCCTACCGCGCGGCGCTGGCACGGCTTGAAGCCGCGGGTCTCATCTATCCGAGTTTCGAGAGTCGCGGCGAGATCGCGCGGCTGATCGCCGAGCGAGGCACGCCGGAAAACTGGCCGCGCGATCCTGACGGCGCGCCGCTCTATCCTGGCCGCGGGCGGATGCTCTCCCCCGCCGAACGGGAGCGACGCATCGCGGCGGGCGCGCCCTACGCGTTGCGGCTCGACATGTCAGCGGCCATGGCGCGCGTGGGGCCGCTCACCTGGACCGAAACCGGACCCGCCGGCGCCGGCGGCACGGTGGCGGCGGAGCCGCAGATGTGGGGCGACGTCGTTTTGGCGCGCAAAGATGTGCCGACCAGCTATCACCTCGCCGTGGTCGTGGACGACGCGCGCCAAGGCGTGACCCACGTCGTGCGCGGACAGGATCTGTTCTGGTCGACCGGCATCCACCGGTTGCTGCAAGCCTTGTTGGATCTCCCGGCGCCGCAGTACCACCATCACCGCCTGATCTTCGACGCGAGCGGGCAAAAGCTTTCGAAATCGACGCGCGCCACCGCGCTGCGCTCGCTGCGCGCAGACGGCGTCAGCGCAGCCGAGATCCGCGCGATGGTCGGGTTGATGTAAGTTGCGCGTTGGTTTGTTAGCGCACGAGCACGGACGCCGGGCCGAAGCGGTAGTTGATTCCGGCTTTGACGACGTGAATCCGCTCGCGGACGTTGCTGTCGAGGAACAGCAGAGCAATCGTGGGATTGCCGAAGCGCACGCCACGCGTGCCGAAGTCCATGTAATTGTATTCCAGCTTGCCGGACCAAGTATCCGTGAAGGCGTATTCGACGCCGGGGCCCAGCATCCAGCCCCACCGCGTTTCGCTGGCATTGAAGTTCAGTTGCGGCAGCGCGGCTGTGATCGACGCGATGCTGTATTTGTCATCCGCCCATGCCGCGCCCGCCTTGCCGTAGACCAGCAACCGATCGAATGCGACGCCTAGGCGGCCGGCAACGGTGCCGAGCGCGTCGACCTTTCCCGTGCAGTTCGCGCCGAGAATCGTCACGATGCCGGCTGCGGTAGCGGTCGATGAACATGCGGCGCTGCTGGTCAGGCTCGACCAACTCGCCTGCGCTTCGACGCCGACCACCCAGATGCCGGCTTGAAAGTTCGCCCCGATCTGTCCGCCGGCCAGAAACCCCGACGGATTGAGGGTAACCGGCGCGGGCGCAACGGTCGCGCCGGCGAGCGCGAACGGCACCGCTGTTTCGTCCTTGCGGACCCAGCCGCCGCCGGCATGCGCGCCCAAATAAATTCCGGTCCAGCTGAAGATCACGGCCGCCGGACGATAGGGCAACGGGCTTACCGGGATGTCCGCTGCTGCGGCCGGGCGCGTCGCGCCCATGCACGCCAATGCGCCCAATCCAGCGAGCACAAATCTATTCATTGTCACCCACCCACACAGCGCACGCCCTGGATAGGCCGCACCCGTCGTCAAAACGCGTGGCGACCGTCACGTGCCGCATTGTTGGAATCAAGGCGCATCGAGCGCCGCGGTGCTGCGCACGAACGCATCGGTGCTCGCAAGGTCCCATCTAGAAGATTGAAATGGTTGCTTCTTCGCCGGCGCGTTGCACGGGAGACACGGGCCCGGACTTTTGCCGGGGCGCGCCGGGGAGCAATCGTCAGGACGCAGTTTGGTCCACGATTCGCACGATATCCGCCATGATCCGATTCAGCTCGAAATCCTTCGGCGTGTAGACGGCGGCGACTCCCGCCCGGTGGAGCGTCTGTGCGTCTTCAGGCGGGATGATGCCGCCGACCACCACCGGCACATCGTCCAGTCCCGCCTTCCTCATGCGCGTGACCACGTCTTTCACGAGCGCCAGGTGCGAGCCGGAGAGGATCGATAACCCAACCACGTGCGCGCCTTGCTCGCGCGCGGCCGCGACGATTTCCGCGGGGGTGAGGCGGATGCCCTCGTAGACCACGTCCATCCCGGCGTCGCGCGCGCGCACCGCGATCTGCTCGGCGCCGTTGGAGTGGCCATCCAAGCCCGGCTTGCCCAGCACGATTTTCAGGCGTCGGCCGAGCTTGCGCGAGACGCGGTCGATATCGGCGCGCAGATCGTCGAGCCCAACGGTCTCGTTGCGCGCCGCTCTTCCCACGCCGGTTGGTGCCCGGTACTCGCCGAATGTTTCGCGTAGCGCCAACCCCCATTCACCCGTCGTGACGCCCGCTTTCGCGCACTCGATCGAGGCTGGCATGACGTTGCGGCCTTCCTTGGCCGCAGCCCGCAATTCGCGCAGCGCCGCGGCGACGGCTTTGCCATCACGGGCGTCGCGCCATGCATTGAGTTGCGCGATCTGCTCGGCCTCGGCCTGCGGCGAGACGGTGACGATCGCCTCGGCGGCGCCTGCAAGAGGCGATGCTTCAGTCTCCACGAACCGGTTTACCCCCACGACCGTCCGCTCGCCGCGTTCGATCGCTTCGATCCGGCGCGTGTTCGATTCCACGAGCTGCTGCTTCATGTAGCCGTTCTCGACCGCCGCTACCGCGCCGCCCAGCGCCGCGATGTGAGCAAGTTCCTCCTTGGCGGAGCGCTTGAGCTCGTCAACCTTCGCGGCAATTGCGGGCGAGCCGTCGAAAATATCGCCGTATTCCAGCAGGTCGGTTTCGTACGCGAGGATCTGCTGAAGCCGCAGCGACCATTGCTGGTCCCACGGTCGCGGCAGGCCAAGCGCTTCGTTCCAAGCCGGCAACTGCACCGCGCGCGCGCGCGCATTCTTGGACAGCGTCACCGCCAACATCTCGATGAGGATGCGCGCGACATTGTTCTCCGGCTGCGGTTCGGTCAGGCCGAGGGAGTTGACCTGCACGCCGAAGCGAAACAGCCGTCGCTTGGGATCCTTGACATGGTAGCGCCTCGCGGTGATCTCATCCCACAGCTCGCAAAACGCGCGCATCTTGCAGAGCTCGGTGACGAAGCGCAGGCCGGCATTGACGAAAAAAGAGATTCGCCCCACCACTTCGGCGAAGTCATCAGCATCGAGCGCGGCCGAAGCTTGCACGCGGTCGAGCACCGCGATCGCGGTGGCGAGCGCAAAGGCGAGCTCCTGCACCGGTGTCGCGCCCGCCTCCTGCAGGTGATACGAGCACACGTTGATCGGATTCCATTTGGGTACTTCTTTGGTGGTGAACAGGATCACGTCGGTCGTGAGCCGCAGCGAGGGTGTCGGCGGAAACACGTAGGTGCCGCGCGAGAGATACTCCTTGATGATGTCGTTCTGGGTGGTGCCTTGCAGCTTGTCGCGGGCGACGCCCTGCTCGTCGGCGAGCGCGATGTAGAGCGCCAGCAGCCAAGCCGCGGTGGCGTTGATGGTCATCGAGGTGTTCATCGCGTCGAGCGGAATCTGCTCGAACAGGCTGCGCATATCGCCGAGATGGCAGATCGGGACGCCGACCTTGCCGACCTCGCCGCGGGCGAGCGGATGATCGCTGTCGTAGCCGGTCTGTGTGGGCAGATCGAAGGCGATGGAGAGGCCGGTCTGACCTTTGGCGAGATTCTTGCGATAGAGCGCGTTTGACTCCTGCGCGGTCGAATGACCGGCGTAGGTTCGGAAAATCCACGCCTTGTCAGGCAGCGGCTTTACGTCGGCCGCGTTGCTCATCCAAAACTCTCGCCTGCCTTGTGCGCTGCAGCATACCGCATCTGCGGAAACGAGTCTCGGTGCACACCCGAGAAATTGGAAGGGAACTGGGGAATGTCGGAAGCATTACCGACTGTGGCGCTTGCGTTGATATTGCGGTGCAGCATAAAATGCCGGGGTATTCCTTGAGAAATGCGGAGGCCTCCATGCCGGTCCGTGCCATCAGCCAGCCGCAGGCACCCGCGCCCAAGGACCTCTACGACATCGGCGAAATTCCTCCGCTCGGCCATGTGCCGGCGAACATGCATGCTTGGGCGATCCGCAAGGAGCGGCATGGCCCGCCGGAAACGTCGATGCGTCTCGAAGTGTTGCCGACATGGTCGATCGGCGAAGACGAGGTCCTCGTCTACGTCATGGCCGGCGGCGTCAACTACAACGGCGTGTGGGCGGGCCTTGGCATTCCGATCTCGCCGCTCGACGTGCACAAGAACGCGTTCCACGTCGCCGGCTCGGATGCCGCGGGCGTGGTCTGGGCCTGCGGCTCGAAAGTTCGCCGCTGGAAGGTCGGCGATGAAGTCATCGTCCACTGCAATCAGGACGACGGCGACGACGAGGAATGCAACGGTGGTGATCCGTTGCTGTCTCCGTCGCAACGCATCTGGGGCTACGAGACGCCGGACGGCTCATTCGCGCAGTTCTGCCGGGTGCAGTCGCGCCAGCTCATGCCGAAACCCGCGCATCTGACCTGGGAAGAGGCGGGCTGCTACATGCTCACGCTGGCGACCGCCTATCGCATGCTGTTCGGACATGCGCCGCACACGCTCAAACCCGGCGATCACGTGCTGGTGTGGGGCGCGTCGGGTGGGCTCGGCGTGTTTGGCGTGCAGCTTGCCGCCGCATCCGGGGCCAATGCCGTCGGCATCGTCTCCGACGAAAGCAAGCGCGATTACGTCATGCAACTCGGCGCGAAGGGAGTGATCAACCGCAGCGATTTCTCCTGCTGGGGCCTGATGCCGAAGGTCGGTAGTCCGGATTACGACAAATGGGTCAAGGAGGCGCGCAGGTTCGGCAAGGCGATTTGGGACGTCACCGGCAAGCGCGATGTCGACATCGTGTTCGAGCATCCCGGCGAAGCCACGTTTCCGGTCTCGTGCCTGGTGGTCAAGCGCGGTGGTATGGTGGTGTTCTGCGCCGGCACCTCCGGCTACAACATCAGTTTCGATGCACGTTACGTCTGGATGCGGCAAAAGCGCGTGCAGGGCTCGCATTTTGCCCACCTCAAACAGGCGTCGGCGGCCAATCAATTCGTGCTCGACCGCCGGATCGATCCCTGCATGAGCCAAGTTTTTCCCTGGGCCAAAATTCCGCACGCGCACGAATTGATGCGCACCAACCGCCATCCCCCGGGCAACATGGCGGTGCTGGTCAACGCGCCGCGGCAGGGCTTGCGCACGTTGGAGGATGCGGCGGAGGAGAGCAGCGCGCCCTGATCATCGCCCTTTCCTGCGTCACGAGCATGCGGGCGCATTGACATCATTCGACCTTTTTTTGGCACCAGCCTTGCTTCGCCTGCGATGTTGGGGGGCTACCGAGAAAGGAGCGCCTCATCATGTGCGATTACAGCCTACACAATGTGAAGTCGCGTCCTGCGAAGGTCGGCGACAAGCTCACCACCCGCAATTTCGGTCTTGGCACTCGCGGTTTCGCCGCGCCGGAAGACGCGACCACTGCGGTCTGCGTTTTGCCGGGCACGGAGATCGCGTTTTCCCAAGCGCCGGTATGTGCGGCCTCCGGATTGCTCGGTTGGGGAGCGAAAAAGATCAATCACGCGATGGCGATCTTTCGCCAGATCAACAAGGACCAACCGCACGTGCATCATGATGCCCTCGAATTTCCGGACGGACGGACGGTCCTGTTGACCGAGTTGCTCGAGGGGCAGGAAGCGACCGTGCTCCAGCTTCCTGCGCACCCGATCACTGCGGCAGAGCGAGAGGCCAGCAAGCGCGTCGCCTACGTCGGATAACGTTCGCCGCATGAGCGCGCGGCGCAAACATCCGATTGCGGCCGCCCTGCGGGGCGGCCGCTATGCCTGCACGTGTGCAGCGGGCTAGGCGCTTTCTTTTCCGTCCATCTTGTTGGCGCGCGGCCGGTGCAGCGCCGAATTGAGTTCTCCGCCGTACACAAAAATCGATGCCGTCCAGTACAGAAAGACGAGCGCGATCATGGCGGAGGCAAGCCCGGCATAATAGTCCACGTAGGTGAAGGAAAACTCGGCGAGGTAGCGGCCGAACGCGACGCCTGCTGCCAGCCACAACACCAGCGTGGCGACAATACCGGGCAGAATCTGAATGCTGCGACGGTGACCGGCGGGTAACCATTTGTGCGCGACAAACAGCGCAATGATGAGAACAATGCTGGCGATGCCGAAACGAAACACGGTGAAAGTGCCTTCGAGCGGCGCAAGCCAGGGCGCGTAGCGCAGCGCCATCCGGAACAGCAGCGGCCCCAGCACGACCAGAAAGCCGAGCGCCAACAGCCCGAACGCACCCACCAGCACATAGCCGATCGACTCGAGCCGCAGCAGAATCCAGTGCCGCGTCTCCACTTCGCCGTACGCGCGGTTAAGGCCGATGCGCAGGCTCTCCACTCCGCTTGAGGCGAAATAGACCGCGAACACGGCGCCGAGCGTGAGTGCGCCGGTATGGGTGTGGGTCAACACGTCGTGGATTTCCCGTGCGATCGGCTGCGAGACCTCTTCCGGCCAGGTCGCGAGCATCAACTGGGCCACTTGATCGGCAAGTTCGGCAGAGCCGAAGAAACCGGCGAGCGAGGTGAGCACGATGAAGAACGGAAACAACGCCATCAACGCGGAAAGCGCGATGTGACTCGCGATCGCCCAGCCGTCGTCGGTAAGGAAGTGCCAAAACGCATCGCGGACCGTGATCAGTGCTCGTCGCATGGATTCGTCCCGAATTCGCTCTCGAACGGGCTTCGGCTTGCATTTTTTCGAGGTGCGATCATAGCGCGGGAACGACGCCCATGTGTTTGCATTTGCGTGCTGCGCGCCTAGTGTCGCAACCCGTGGCGGAGGTCTCACCCATGCTGGACCAGGCGCAAGGCGGTGCCGGCGCAAGGCTTGTTGACCTCGCACGCGCGGGGGTGGACGCGGCTGACGCCCTGCTTGGGAAAGCAACCGCAACGGTACGTCAGCGGGTTATGGCCGACGGCCGCATCGTCGATCGGCTGCTCGACCGCGAGCAGCGCGCCACCCATGGGCTGGCTTGGCTCGCGACCTACGTCGAATCCGTGCGCCAGCTCGCAGCCTATGCCGAACGCATGCACGCTGCCGGGCGCCTCGGCGAAGTCGAGGCGCTGCTCGTTGAAATCGGCGCGGGAGAATATCTCGCCCAGATCGCGGGCGGCATTCCGATGAGCCAGAACGAGATCGTGCGGCCATCCGACTTCGGCCTCGCGCCGGATGTCGTCGCCGAATGCATGGCAGACGCGCCCGTCGAACTGGTTGCGTCGGGCCAGGCCGAGCGCCGCGCTCGACTGATCGCGCTGATGCGCGATCAACATGGCGCCACCATCGGCGATTGCGGGCTCGATGCCACGCTCGCAAGCGTTCGCGAGGAGATGCGCAAATTCGCGGACAGCGAAGTCGTGCCGCAAGCGCAGCGGTGGCACCGCATGAACGGCTACATTCCGCTCGAGGTCATCGCCGAGATGGGGACGCTCGGCGTGTTTGGCCTGACGATCCCGGAGGAATACGGCGGGCTCGGTCTGGGCAAGGAATCGATGTGCGTGGTGTCCGAGGAACTGTCGCGCGGCTATATCGGGGTGGGGTCGCTCGGGACGCGGTCGGAAATCGCCGCCGAACTGATCATCGGCAGCGGCACGGCCGAGCAAAAGCGCAAGTGGCTGCCGCGGCTCGCGTCAGGCGAAGTGCTCCCAACCGCCGTCTTCACTGAGCCCAATACCGGGTCCGACCTTGCTTCAATCACGACTCGCGCGGTGCGCGAAGGCGACGTGTACAAGGTCTACGGCAATAAGACCTGGATCACCCATCCGGTGCGCGCAGATCTGATGACGCTGCTCGTGCGCACCGATACCGACGAGCCCGGACATCGCGGGCTATCGATGCTGCTCGCCGAGAAATCCCGCGGGACTGACGACGATCCGTTTCCCGTGGCCGGCATGTCCGGCACCGAAATCGAGGTGCTCGGCTATCGCGGCATGAAGGAATTCGAGATCGCGTTCGATGGATTCGAAGTCAAGGCCGAGAATTTGCTCGGCGGCGTCGAGGGTCTCGGTTTCCGGCAACTGATGCAGACGTTCGAGTCGGCGCGCATTCAGACCGCGGCGCGCGCCATCGGCGTGGCCCAGGCGGCCATGGAGCTCGCGCACGCTTATGCGCTCGAGCGTCGGCAGTTCGGCGCGCCGATCATCGATTTCCCGCGCGTCGCCGACAAGATCGCCGTGATGGCGGTCGAGATCATGATGGCACGCCAGCTCACCTATTTTGCCGCGCGGCAAAAGGATTCCGGCAAGCGCTGCGATCTCGAAGCGGGCATGGCCAAGCTGCTCGCCGCTCGCGTCGCCTGGGCCAACGCCGATAACGCGGTGCAGGTCCACGGCGGCAATGGTTTCGCCCTCGAATTTCCGATCTCGCGCATTCTTTGCGATGCACGCATTCTAAATATTTTCGAGGGGGCGGCGGAAATCCAGGCTCAGATCATTGCGCGCAGGCTGCTCGCCGCAGGCAACTGAATCGAGGAGTTCGGCGTTGGATGCGTGGATAGGCAGGTTCCTCATGCCAAAAGTGAAGATCGAGCAAGGCGAGTGGGTCGTCGTTTGCGATGGCGCGAAAGCGCTGGTGCTGGAAAATGTGGGCGACTCAAAGTTCCTGAACCTGAAAACGAGAGAAGTTTACGAGCAGGAAGATCCGAAGACGAGCGAACAAGGCACCGACGCGCCCGGGCGCGCGATCAACTCGGTGGATGCCCGGCGCAGCGCCATGGAGCAGACCGATTGGCACAAGCAGGCCGAGCATCGGTTCTTGCAAAGTCTTGCCGGGCATCTCGATGCCGCGGTGAATGCCCGCCGAGCCAAATCGCTCATCGTCGTGGCACCGCCGCGTGCGCTGGGCGTGCTGCGCCACGCCTACTCCCATAATCTGCGCGCCGCACTGCGCGCCGAGATCGACAAGGATCTCGTCAAGCTTCCGGTGCGCGAGATCGAGAAGCATCTTGCCGGCTGACCCTAGAGCGGGATGACTTTTCTTCGAATCGTCATCCCGCTCTAGTGCCGCGAACCCGAAGTTCGCAAACGCACTTGCGGCACGATATGTGCGAACTTCGGGTTCAAAGGCGGCACTAGGATCATAACGTTGCTAGTGTCCCTTTGATTCCGAAGTTCGCATCAGAGGGTGCCGCAAGGGTTTGCGAACTTCGGAATCGGGACACTAGCTTATTGTGGGAGCATGTCTTTTCCGAAAACCGGTACCCACTTTCGGGATCATGCTCTAGGCAGCTGGCGCGGGCTCCTTCAGCAGCTTGCCGACATTGCCGGAGAGAATCGCCTCCCCATCCTTGCCGAGCGCTCGCAGCTCCTTGACGAAATCGCGCACCGCGCTGCGCTCCCTGATCTCCTGGGGGTAGTCCGTGGCAAAGACGATGCGCGAGGCCGGAATCTCGATCAACGCGCCTTTCACGGCGCCGATCGCGCCGCAAAATCCCGCGGTATCGAAGACGAAATTATTGCGCAGGTAATGATCGAACTCCTTCTGCGGCGTGCGTCCGTGGCGGGGGTTGCCGACGGTCCCCCAGAATTCCTTGTCCTGGTACGAGCGGATGCGGCCGAGCAGTGCGGATAATCCGCCGCCGAGATGCGACATATGAATCGTGAGATTGAGATGCCGGTCGAACACGCCGGAATTGACCAGCCGGATGCTTGCCATGACCAGGGAAAATTCGCGGCCGACCGAACGCGCGGTGTCGTAGCCGTCGAACTGCCTGGTTTGATTGAGCTTGAGCGCCGGATGCACGAAAACGAACATGCCGAGCCTCGCGCATTCGGTCCAAAATGGCTCGAACTCGGGCGCGTCCAAATAAAGATCATTGCTTTCCGACGTGATCACTACGCCGGAAAACCCCAATTCGTGCTTGCAGCGGGCGAGCTCGCGCATGGCGTCGGCTCCGCCGAGCGGATTGGCATGCGCCGCCCCGATAAAGCGGCCGGGATAGTCGCGCTCCGCCCTCTTGGCGGTGTCATTGCACAGCCGCGACTTGTCGAGATCGGCGCACATGCCGGCTGCGCTGGTGAGCAAAGCGGCATCGATACCCGCCTCGTCCATCATGCGGATGTGTTCGTCGAGATCGAACAGCATCCAGTGCAAAATGAAGCTCGGTGCGCCGTTTTCGTCATAGGAGACGAGCTTGCGCCGGCCGAGGTCCTTCGGCATCAGCTCGCGCGGCGTGAAGTGATGCTGGAAATCGACGATCATCGAATAGTTCCCTGGGAATTCCGCATCGTGTGAAGCAGCGTAACCGGTCACAAGGTTGCGCCGAGGTGCTGTAGGCTCCGCGGGGGCGCGCGGTCAAGCGGTGGTCGCTGAATGCGCCGGTGCGCGGCGATCATCAAAATCGGGCGATGGTGTCACCATCTCGGGAATGATAAAAAGTTGTCGATGAGCGAATTCCTCACCTATGTGCTTGTGCCGATTGCGATCATTGCGGTCGCGGTTGTGCTGTTGCTCGGCCTTGCCAATATGATGCGTGGGGGGTCGCCCCACACTTCGCAAAGATTGATGCGCCTGCGCGTGCTGCTGCAATTCATTGCGATCATCGTGATCATGATCACGATTTGGGCGATACGAGGATAAGCGACGCGATGGTGGTGCTTAATCGAATCTACACGCGCACCGGCGACGACGGAACGACCGCGTTGGGAACCGGCGAGCGCCGCAAGAAATACGATCTTCGTATCGCTGCCTACGGGACGCTGGACGAGGCGAATGCAGCGATCGGGCTCGCGCGGCTCGCCACCGCCGGCGACGCCCTGCTCGATCCCATGCTGGGGCACATTCAAAACGATCTGTTCGACGTGGGGGCCGATCTGTGCATGCCGCATGGCGGCAAGGGGCCTGGCGGCGCGCGCCTCACCGTCACCGACGCGCAGGTGGAGTGGCTCGAGCGGCAGATCGACCAGCTCAATGCCGATCTGGCGCCGCTGCGATCCTTCGTCCTCCCCGGCGGCAGTCCCGCCGCCGCTTATCTGCATCTTGCCCGCACCGTCTGCCGCCGCGCCGAGCGGCTCATCGTGGAGCTGCGTGACAGGCCCGGCGAAGAGGTGACGCCGGCCGTGGTTAAGTACGTCAATCGGCTGTCCGACTTTCTGTTCGTTGCGGCCAGACACGCCAATGACAAGGGTGCGCGTGACGTGCTGTGGCAGCCGGGCCAAAACCGGTGAACCGCGAGATCAGCCATGGTCGTGCCGCTCTACGACGACAATCCCTTCACCCAACCGGTGAAGCCGGTTGTCACCTGGTGTCTCATCGTGGCAAATCTGGGCGTGTACTTTTACGAGACGGGAGCAAGCCAGGTCGGCCTCGACCGAATGATCGACACCTTCGGTTTGCGGCCTGCCGCTTTCGCCGGCGACCCTGGCCTGGGCGGATGGATTGCCGCCTTTGGGACCTTGATCAGTTATCAATTTTTCCACGCCGACATCGGCCACCTGCTCGGCAACATGATCTTCCTATGGGTGTTCGGTGACGATATCGAGCGGGCGCTCGGTCGGTTCTTCTATCTTGCGTTTTATCTGCTTTGCGGAGCCGCGGGCGGGCTGGTCTTCGTCGCCTACGACGTGCGCTCGGATACCGAGCTGATCGGCGCATCCGGCGCCATTGCCGGCATTGTGATCGCCTACGTAATGCTGCGTCCTTGCGCCAAGGTCACCGTGCTGATCGGCATCATTCCGCTACGCATCAGCGCCTATTGGGTGATCGGTCTGTTTGTCGTCACGCAGTTGTGGAATTTGGGCGCGGCCTCGAAGAGCGAGGTTGCCTATTGGTGCCATTTCGGCGGCATGCTGGCGGGCGCAATGCTGTTTCCCCTCATGAAGCCGCCGCAGGTGAAGCTGTTCGAGTGCATGCGGCCGATTCCCGACACGGTGGTGCGGATCGGGCCGCCGCCGGCGCGCCGCGCGCCGCATCCCGACAGCCTCCGTTGACTCGGCAAGGCACCGGCCATTAGTTTGCCGCGCCTTTGCCCGTTGCGGGACGAGCGAGATTTCCGGCACGAGAGCGCGCTCCATGAAAATTCTGGTGCCCGTCAAACGGGTCGTCGACTACAACGTCAAGATTCGCGTCAAGAGCGACGGCAGCGGTGTCGAATTGGCGAACGTCAAAATGTCCATGAATCCGTTCGACGAGATCGCGGTCGAGGAGGCGCTCCGGCTCAAGGAGAAGGGTCAAGCCAGCGAGATCGTTTGCGTCTCGATCGGTCCGCCGCAGGCGGCGGAAACGATCCGCACCGGTCTTGCCATGGGCGCCGATCGCGGCATCCTGGTGAAAACCGACAAGCCGCTCGAGCCGCTTGCAGTGGCCAAAATTCTCAAAGCGATCGTCGACCAGGAGCAGCCCGGATTGGTCATCATGGGCAAACAAGCCATCGACGACGATTGCAACCAGACCGGTCAAATGCTGGCCGCGCTCACGGGCTGGCCGCAAGGGACGTTCGCCTCGAAACTGGTGATCGAGGGCGACACCGTCTCGGTCACACGAGAAGTGGATGGCGGGCTGCAGACGGTGAAGCTGAAGTCTCCAGCGATCGTGACCACCGACCTGCGTCTCAACGAGCCGCGCTATGCAAGCTTGCCGAATATCATGAAGGCGAAGAAAAAACCGATCGACGAGAAAATCGCCGATAGCTACGGCATCGATATCTCGCCGCGCCTCGACGTACTCAAGACCACGGAACCCGCGGGACGCAAGGCGGGCGTGAAGGTCAAGACGGTCGGAGAGCTCGTCGACAAGCTCAAGAACGAAATGGGATTGCTTTGATGATTGCGCCGCGACCGGGTCATCCGCGGCCGGCGGAGCAGCGAATCTCACCGCTTACAGTACTAGGCGGCTGACATGACCACGCTCCTTCTCGCCGAACACGATAATAAAACGCTCAAGGATGCCACCAACAAGGCGCTCACTGCGGCCAAGGAAATCGGCCAGCCGGTGCATGTGCTGGTCGCGGGCAAAGGTGCGCGCGCCATTGCCTATGCCGCCGCCAAGCTCGAGGGTGTGAGCAAGATCCTGCTCGCGGACGCCGCCGCCTATGAGCACATGCTGGCCGAGCCGGTCGCCGCGCTTGCGGTGTCGCTTGCGCCAGCCTACGACGCGATCGTGGCGCCCGCGACCACCACGGGCAAGAACATCATGCCCCGCGTTGCGGCGCTACTCGACGTCATGCAGGTTTCCGATATCGTCAAGGTGATCGCGCCGGACACCTTCGAGCGGCTCATCTATGCCGGCAACGCCGTGCAAATCGTGCGCTCCAAGGACAAGATCAAGGTGATCACGGTGCGCACCTCGTCGTTCCAGGCGGCGGCGCAAGGCGGCGGCTCGGCGCCGATCGAGGAGGTTGCAGCGGCCGCCGATCCCGGCGTTTCCCAATTTGTCGGCGAGGAATTGTCGAAATTGGAGCGCCCGGAGCTGACCTCGGCCAAGATCATCATTTCTGGTGGGCGCGCGCTGCAAAGCTCCGAGAACTTCACCAAATATATCCTGCCGGTGGCGGACAAGCTCGGCGCGGCCGTCGGTGCGTCCCGCGCCGCGGTGGACGCCGGATACGCGCCCAACGACTGGCAGGTCGGTCAGACCGGCAAGGTCGTGGCGCCGGAGCTGTACATCGCAGTCGGGATTTCCGGCGCGATCCAGCATCTCGCCGGCATGAAGGATTCAAAGGTGATTGTGGCGATCAACAAGGATGAAGAGGCGCCGATCTTTCAGGTCGCCGATTACGGGCTGGTCGCGGATCTCTATCAGGCGCTGCCGGAGCTGGCGGCTGAACTGGACAAACTTAACCGTTGAGCAACACGAAACGTGCGACTATGCGACCGTGGTGGCTCGATCCGGATCGGCGTAAAACAGGCGAACGAACATGATCGAGGTTAAAGATCGGCCGCGGGCCCGTCCCGAAAACATGGCCTTTCCTATCCGCAGAATCGGCGTGATCGGTGCCGGGCAGATGGGCAGCGGCATTGCACACGTCAGCGCGCTCGCCGGATTCGAAATCAAGCTCAATGACCTCTCTGCCGATCGGATCAAGGCGGGCATTGCCACGATCAACGGCAACATGGCGCGTCAGGTGAGCCGCAAGCGCATCACCGAGGAGGAACGCCAGGCTGCGCTCAAACGCATCACGCCGGCCGAGAAGTATGACGCGTTCGAGGACTGCGACCTCATCATCGAGGCGGCGACTGAGAAGGAGGAGGTGAAGCGCAGCATTTTTGCCAGCGTGTGCCCGGTGCTCAGGCCGGAGACCATCATCGGCAGCAACACTTCCTCGATCTCGATCACGCGGCTCGCTTCGGCGACCGACCGGCCGGAGCGGTTCATCGGCATTCATTTCATGAACCCGGTCCCGCTGATGGAGCTGGTCGAGCTCATACGCGGCATCGCAACCGACGATCCCACCTTCGACACCACAAAACAGTTCGTGGCAAAGCTCGGTAAGACGATCGCGGTCGCGGAGGATTTCCCCGCCTTCATTGTCAACCGCATCTTGCTGCCGATGATCAACGAGGCGATCTACACGCTCTATGAAGGCGTCGGCAATGTCGAGGCAATCGATACCGCCATGCGACTCGGCGCCCACCATCCGATGGGACCGCTCGAGCTTGCCGACTTCATCGGTCTCGACACCTGCCTATCGGTCATGCAGGTGCTGCACGAGGGCTTGGCGGACTCCAAATATCGGCCGTGCCCGCTGCTGGTGAAGTATGTCGAAGCCGGCTGGTTGGGCCGCAAGACGCAACGCGGCTTCTACGATTATCGCGGCGAAAAGCCGGTACCGACGCGCTAAGCAAACATCGCGGCATGGACGATGGAGGCCGGAACAGAGGTCCTGTCCGGCGGAGTCAGTCGTCCCCGCCTGCCGTTACGCAGCGGCGGCGGGGCGGGCCGGCGCGGTATCGCGCCACGCCGGCAACGCGGAAACTCGAGCGAACCAGTCGCGCAAGTGCGCGTAGGGCGTGACCGGCATCTCCGCCTCCTTGCTGTAGAAGAGCGGCGCCGCGACAGCAAAATCGGCAAGCGTGAGCTTGTCGCCGACCAAATAGGAACGCTTCGACAGATGCGCGTCGAGCATGCGCGCTTCGCGGTTGAAGGCTTCGGTGCCCTTCGCGAGCTCTGCCTCATCGGGCGGCCCCAGGTTGAGAATTTTCTTCACCAGCCGCTGGAACGTCAGCGGCTGGCAAGCCTCTTTGCTCCAATGCATGAGCTGCCAGCTCTGCCAACGTGTGATGTCGGCGCGCCCCCGAGCATCGTCGGGCCAAAGCGCGTTGGGCGCGCGGCTCGCAAGATACTGCATGATCGCGTTTGACTCCCACAGGACGAAATCGCCGTCGACCAAGGTGGGGCTGCGTCCCGTCGGATTGAGGGCGAGATAGTCCGGCGTGCGCGGCTTGGTCAGATCCACCAATTCGAATTCGAGCGGAATTCCGAGATGAGCAGCGACGGCGCGTACCTTCCACGTGTTGGGCGAGGGCGGAAATCCATGGAGTTTCATCGTCGACTCCTGTTGCTGGGCGCAAGCATCCGTTGGGCAGCGAAGGTTCGCAAATCCCGCGAACGTCGCTCTACGGTTAACAAGTCGGTTAAATAGTATCGCGCCAGCGCCGCAAGCGTCAAGGGAGCGAGGTCAGGATTGACGCGCCAGCGCGGCGGAGATGAGCTTCACGGCATCTTCGCTGGCCCATTCGGCGGGGCCCGCCATGGCGCCGATCTCGCAGCCGCTCGGATCGAGGAGGAGCGTGGTTGGCATGCCCGGCGCGCGGCCGACCGTCTTTAAGTCCTGAAACACTCTGGCAGTGGGGTCGGCGTAATATCCCAATCGATTGATCCCGATCTCTTTGAGCCAGGCGCGCGGTTTCTCGGGATCACGGGTATCGATATTGACGGCCACCACCGCGAAGGAGGGCCCTCCCAGCTTCTGCTCGAGTGCGTCGAGTGCCGGCATTTCTTTGCGGCAAGGCACGCACCAGGTGGCCCACAGGTTGAGCAACACCGTGCGCCCCTGCCAATCGGCAAGATGCCGCTCCTTGCCGCTCGCGTCACGAAACGCAAGTTGGGGCACGCGCAACGTGCGCTCGGCCACCACGAAAGCGGCGACTTCGCCGCGGGCGAGCGGCGCGAGCGCTCGGGCGACCTCGAGCGCCGGGCGGCAGGCGATGTCGCCCGCGTTGCGCTTGACGGTGCCGATCCCGTATACCGCCCCGGCAACAGCTGCGCCCGCGACCAGCACGGCCACCAATGCGACGAACCGGCGCCGGGGCAGAGCGAACAGCGATCGGTGGGGCGCATCATTCATGGGCGACAGAAACCTGGTCGATTCGGCCGTGTCACACGCGAGCGTGCCATGAGCAACAAGATGTGGGGCGGACGCTTTGCCAGCGACCCCGATGCAATCATGGCCGAAATCAATACCTCCATCGGGTTCGACCAACAGCTGTTTCGTCAGGACGTGGCCGCCAGCAAGGCCCACGCGGCCATGCTTGCGAAACGGCGCATCATAAGCGCGCAAGATGCCCGCCGGATCGCTCACGGTCTAGACACGATCCTGTCAGAGATCGAGGCCGGAAAGTTCAAATTCAAGCGGGCGCTCGAGGACATTCATATGAACGTGGAAAGCCGGCTCGCCGAGCTGATCGGACCGGCAGCCGGGCGCTTGCATACCGCGCGTTCGCGTAACGATCAGGTGGCAACGGATTTCCGGCTTTGGATCAGGGACACCATCGACGCGATCGATGCGGCGCTTGCCGGGTATCAGCGCGCGCTTGCGCAGAAGGCGTTCCGGCACGCGGCCACCGTGATGCCGGGGTTTACCCATTTGCAGCCGGCACAGCCCGTGACCTTCGGTCACCATCTTCTCGCCTATGTGGAAATGGCGTCGCGCGACCGCGCCCGATTTGCCGACGCGCGCCGGCGCGCCAACGAATCCCCGCTCGGCGCCGCAGCGCTTGCCGGCACCGCGTTCCCGATCGATCGCGTGATGACCGCCAAAGCGCTCGGCTTCCTGCGGCCGATGGCGAATTCGCTCGACGCGGTCGCGGATCGCGACTTCGTGCTGGAGGCGCTTTCGGCGGCCGGCATTACGGCGGTGCACCTTTCCCGGTTCGCCGAGGAGATCGTGCTTTGGTGCTCTCCGCTGATCGGCTTCGTCACCCTCTCCGATCGCTTCACGACCGGTTCGTCCATTATGCCGCAAAAGCGCAATCCGGATGCCGCCGAACTCGTGCGCGCCAAGAGCGGCCGCATCATCGGCGCGCTCGAATCGCTTCTGATCGTGATGAAGGGTCTCCCACTCGCCTATCAGAAGGATCTGCAGGAGGACAAGGAAGGCGCGATGGACGCCTTCGGCGCGCTGCAGCTGTCGATCGCCGCGACGACCGGGATGGTGCGCGACATGAGACCCGCTGCGGCACGGATGCGCCAAGCCGCGGGCGAGGGCTATTCCACCGCGACCGATCTCGCGGATTGGCTCGTGCGCAGGCTTAAGATGCCGTTCCGCCACGCGCACCATGTGACCGCTCGGATCGTCGCCCAGGCGGCGGCGCGCGGCGTTGCCCTGCAGGATCTTCCCCTCGCTGCCATGCAGGGAATCGAGCCGCGCATCACGAAGGATGTCTTTGCCGTGCTCTCGGTCGATAATTCGGTCAACAGCCGGGTGAGCCAGGGCGGCACCGCGCCGAAAAACGTGCGACGCGAGGCGAACAGGTGGCTCAGAGCACTGGGATCCGTGCGTCGATAGCACCTCGAGGGTAAAATTTAGCGTTTCCCGTCACGCTCTCGCCACTTCGCTCCGATCTGGTATGGTCCCGCGCAAATCAGGAGTGCCCTGAGTGAGGCCATCAGTCGGCTTGCGATTCCTGCGGATTGCGGCTTTCGCCGCGCTGTTTGGCGCGTTTGCTGTTGCGGGCTGTGGGCGCAAGGGCGGTCTCGATCCGCCGCCAACCTCGGTCGCCGATCAGAACGCGGTGGCACAGCCTGGACCGAACGGACCCGTGGTCGCGCCCGAGGGCAACGCGCCCGTCCCCGCGGCTGGGCAGCGAAGGCGCACACCGCTCGATTGGCTGCTCGACTGAGCCGGACGGCCCATGCATTCCTTTGCTTATCGCAACGGCGTGTTGCACGCCGAAGCGGTCAATGTCGCTGACCTCGCGCAGGCGATCGGAACCCCGTTTTATTGCTACTCGAGTGCGACGCTCCAGCGACATTACCAGGTCTTCGCCGATGCCTTCGCCGACGTGCCGGCCCTCGTCTGCTACGCGATGAAGGCGAACTCGAATCAGGCGGTGATCAAGACGCTTGCCGATCTTGGCGCCGGTGCCGATGTCGTCTCCGGCGGCGAACTTCGGCGCGCGCGGCTCGCCGGAATCGCGCCGAACAAGATCATGTTCTCCGGCATTGGCAAGACACCGGCCGAGCTCGCGCTTGCCGTCGATGAAGGCATCCTCTGCGTCAATGTCGAATCGGAGGCTGAACTCGAGCTGTTGTCATCGATCGCCAAGGGCAAAGGCCGCGCGGCGCGTATCTCGGTGCGCGTCAATCCCGACGTCGACGCGAAAACCCACGCCAAGATCGCGACCGGCAGGGCCGAGGACAAGTTCGGGATTCCGATCAGCCGGGCGCGCGAGGTCTACGCCCGCGCCGCAAAGCTACCGGCTCTCGAGGTCACCGGCGTCGACATGCATATCGGCAGCCAGATCACCGCTCTCCAGCCATTCGGCGATGCCTTTGCGTTGCTCTCGGATTTCGTGCGGACCTTGCGCGCGGACGGCCACACCATTCGGCATATCGATGTCGGCGGCGGGCTCGGCATTCCCTATCACGAGGACAACGAGCCGCCGCCGGCGCCCGATGCCTATGCGGACGTGGTCAAGCGCGCCACGCGCGACCTCGGCTGCACGCTGATCTTGGAGCCGGGCCGGCTCATCGTGGGCAATGCCGGTGTCCTGGTGACGCGGGTGCTTTACCTCAAGCGTGGCGAGACCAGGACATTTGTCATCGTTGATGCCGGGATGAACGATCTCATTCGCCCGACGCTTTATCAGGCCCACCACGAGATCCGCCCGGTGCGGGAGCAGCCGGAGGCGGCGCCGCGAATCGCCGCTGATGTGGTTGGCCCGGTCTGCGAATCCGGCGATTTCCTTGCCCTCAACCGCAGCATGGTCGAGCCGCGAGAAGGCGATCTCCTCGCGGTTATGAGCGCCGGTGCCTATGGCGCGGTCCAGGCCGGGACCTACAACAGCCGCCCCTTGGTGCCGGAAGTGCTTGTTCGGGAACGCGAATGGGCGCTGGTGCGGCCGCGAGTGGAGATTGCAGACCTGATCGCGCTCGATCGCATGCCGCCCTGGCTGTGAACGCCTGCTGAACTATATGGCAGTGCCGTCGTTTTGATCTGTGCGGCCCTTGTTTTGCCGGATGGCACGCGTCTCGTTGCATGTTAGGATGCGTGATTGTCGGGATTCTCTTGATTGGAGCTATACTTGACGGATCGGTTCCCTGGCGCAGCACCGCCGCCCCAAGTTCCCCCGCAGGGACGTTCCGGCCGTGACATGCTCGCGCGCGCGCTGGATCGGGCGCGCTGGACCATTCTCTGGGAAAGGTTATGGCCGGCGCTCGCCTCGCTCGGCACCGTCATTGGCCTGTTCCTGGCGGCGTCCTGGCTCGGCCTTTGGCTATGGCTTCCCGCAATGGGGCGCCTGATCGGCCTCGGTGCCTTTTTTCTGCTTGCCGCTGCCGCTTTCGCCCAATTTTTGATGCTGCGGTTGCCGACCCGGACCGACGGATTGCGGCGGCTCGATCGTAACTCCGGCTTGCCCCATCGTCCGGCCACGGCAATCGATGACGAAATTGCCGCCCCCGCAAAAGACTCATACGCGGTTGCGCTATGGCGCGCCCACGTTGAACGCGCGCTGCGCGCAGCCAAGACGCTCAAGGCAGGGACGCCAATGCCGCGCCTCGCGTTGCGCGATCCAATGGCGCTGCGCATTCTGGTGGCGGTGCTGGTGGTCGCAACGTTCGTCGCGGCCGGCGGCGAGCGGATCAAGCGCATTGCCGTGGCCTTCGATTGGCAGGGCGTCATCGTACCGGCAAATTTCCGCATCGACGCATGGGTGAGCCCGCCCACCTACACCGGCCGGCCGCCACTCATCCTGCCGGGATTGCGGCCGGGCGAACCGGCGCAGATGGCGGCGGCCGTTGCGGTGCCCGCAGGCAGCACGCTGACCATTCGCGCCACCGGCATCCATCTCGATGTGGTCGCGAGCGGAGGCGTCGCGGAAGCGGCCTCGACGGTGCAAACTGTCGGGGGTAACGCCACAGAAGAGCGGCGCTTCGTCATCAACGAAGCGGGCGCCGCGACCGTGCACGGCGCGGCTTCGGGCGATGTCGGCTGGCAGTTCACCGCCATTCCGGACAAGCCGCCCACCATCGCGCTCGCCAAGGATCCGGAGGGCCAAGCGCGTGGGGCCTTGCTGCTCGCCTACAAGCTCGAAGACGATTATGGGGTCGTCGGCGCCCAGGCGACGTTCAAGCTTGCGACCGAAGCGCCGAACAGTCCCGCAGCACATCCCCTTTACCAGCCGCCGGATTTCCCGCTGGCGCTGCCCCAGGCGCGCACCAGGAACGGCGTTGGCCAAACAACGAAGGACTTGACCGAGCATCCTTGGGCCGGCGTCGACGTGACGATGACGTTGATCGCGCGCGATGAGGCCGGCAACCAGGGACAAAGCGCTCCGTTCGAATTCCGCCTGCCCGAGCGGCCGTTCTCGAAACCCATGGCGCGCGCCCTCATCGAGCAAAGGCGCATTTTGGCATTGGATGCCGATGCCCAAGCCAACGTGCTCAATGCGCTCGACGCACTGACCTTGGCGCCCGAGCGTTTCAACATGGAGACCAACGTTTATCTCGGGCTGCGCTCAATCTACTGGCAACTCGCGCGCGCCAAGAGCGACGACCAGTTGCGCGACGTCGTCGGGCGCATGTGGGACATGGCCGTTCACCTTGAGGATGGCAGCATCTCCGATGCCGAGCAGGCGCTGCGCTCGGCCGAGGAAGCATTGCGCCAGGCTCTTGAGCGCGGCGCCAGCGACGAGGAACTCAAGAGGCTCACGGATCAATTGCGCGCGGCGCTCGACAAATTCCTGCAAGCGCTTGCCGAGCAAATGCGCAGAAATCCGCAACAACTTACGCGACCGCTCGATCCCAATGCCCGCCAGCTGCGGCCGCAAGATCTGCGCAACATGATCGATCGGCTGGAACAAATGGCGCGCTCCGGTGCCAAGGACGCGGCTCGGCGCATGCTGGAGGAACTGCAGTCCATGCTGGAGAACCTGCAGATGGCGCGTCCCGGGCAGCAGATGGATGGCGACGACGACATGATGTCGGCGCTCGATGAGCTCGGCGATATGATTCGCAAGCAGCAGCAGCTGCGCGATCGTACGTTCCAGCAGGGCCAGGATCAGCGGCGCCAGCGCAGCCAACGCGGCCAACAGGGCCAGCAAGGCCAGCAAGGCCAGCAAGGCCAGCAAGGCCAGCAAGGCGACCAGATGGGCGAGCTGCGCGAAAACCAGCAGGCGCTGCGCAATCGGCTCAAGGAGTTGATGGAGCAGTTGCGCAAACGCGGCTTCGGGCAGGAGCAGGGGCAGCAAGGCCAAGGTCAGGGCGAAATGGATCAGCTCGGGCGTGCCGGCGAAGCCATGGGTGAAGCGGAAGGTCAGCTCGGCGAAGGCAATCCCGACGGTGCGGTCGATTCCCAGGGCCGCGCGCTCGAAGCGTTGCGACGCGGCGCCCAGAACCTTGCGCAATCGATGCAGCAGCAAGGCATGATGGGCCCGGGACCGAACGGCCAGCCAGGCCGGCTCGGGCCGCCGCGGGCGCAGCAGGACACCGATCCGCTTGGACGGCCCCTGCGCGGGCGCGACTACGGTGACGACACCACGGTGAAGGTGCCGGGCGAGATCGACGTGCAACGCGCACGGCGCATTCTTGAGGAGTTACGCCGCCGTTTCGGCGAAAGCTTCCGGCCGTCGCTCGAGCTCGAATATATCGAACGGCTGTTGCGGGACTTCTGAAAATCGAGTGATGGACGACGCGCGAAAGCCGACGACGGGCTCCGGCCGTCGTCCGCGCGCCGTTGTCCGAATCGGAGGCGCACGTGGTCCGATTCGAGCATGTGGGGTTGCGCTACGGCCTCGGCCCGGAAGTATTGCGCGATCTGACATTCCGCATCGATTCACGGTCATTCCAGTTCCTCACCGGTCCATCCGGCGCCGGCAAGACCTCGCTCTTGCGCCTGCTGTTTCTTTCGCTGCGGCCGACCCGCGGCCTGATCACCTTGTTCGGGCACGACATTGCCACTCTCAGCAAGGATGCAATGGCAACGCTGCGCCGGCGCATGGGCATCGTGTTTCAGGATTTTCGGCTGCTCGACCATCTCACCACATTTGAGAACGTGGCGTTGCCGTTGCGCGTGCTCGGCCACCCAGAGGACAGTTACCGCCACGAGGTGGTGGAACTCTTAAGATGGGTCGGTCTTGGCGAGCGCATGCGGGCGCTGCCGCCCGTGCTGTCCGGCGGAGAGAAGCAGCGCGCGGCAATCGCCCGCGCAGTCATCGCCCGACCCCAGCTTCTGCTCGCCGACGAACCGACGGGTAACGTCGATCCGAGCTTGGCCCAACGCCTGCTGCGCCTGTTCGTCGAGTTGAACAAATCCGGCACCGCGGTGGTGATCGCCACCCACGACATTGCGCTGATGGACCAATTCGACGCGCGTCGCCTCGTATTGCACCAAGGTCGTCTCTATGTTTACGAGTGACGATGTCTACGACTGATGCAGCCTCCGAGCATGACGGTGCACACGGTTTCGATGCGCCGGCTGCGCCCGCGTTACTGCCGCGTTTCGAGACTCCGATCGTGCCGCAAGCAACGATATCGGGGCGTGCCTTGGTGGCGGTCGTCGCGATCATGACCTTCCTGGCGTCACTCACCACGGGCGCCGTCGTGTTGGTTCGATCCGCGGCGAACGAATGGCAGGCCGATGTCGCGCGCGAGGTCTCGATCCAGATCCGCCCGACGGCCGGCCGCGACATCGAGGCGGATATCGCCCAAGCCGCCGCGATCGCGCGCAACACGCTCGGCGTGGCGGAGGTGCGGGCTTATTCCAGGGACGAAACCGCGCGCTTGCTCGAACCATGGCTGGGAAGCGGGATAAAACTCGACGAGTTGCCGGTACCCCGTCTCATCGTGGCACGCATTGCCCCGGGTGCTGCGCCCGATCTCTCGCAATTGCGTCACGCATTGGTGCAAGCGGTGCCGGAGGCAAGCCTCGACGACCATCGCGGCTTTGTCGATCGCATGCGCGCGATATCCGGCGCGCTCGTCGTGTCCGGCATCGGCATCCTCGTCCTCGTGTTCATTGTCACCGTGCTGTCGGCGACGTTCGCGACTCATGCGGCAATCGCCGCAAATCGACCCGTGATCGAAGTGCTGCACCTGATCGGAGCCAAGGATAAATTCATTGCCGGCCATTTCGAGAGGCATTTTCTGCGATTGGGATTGCGAGGCGGGCTCATCGGTGGCGGCGCCGGTCTGGCGCTGTTCGCGCTCGGCGGGCTCGCCGGCGGGTGGTTGTTCGAGTGGTCGCGGGACGAGCAGTTGGCGGCTTTGTTCGGCAGCTTTTCGATCGGCGTGCGCGGTTACGTCGCCGTGCTGAGCGAGATCGTGCTGATAGCCTTCGTGACTGCCGCGACGTCGCGCTGGACCGTGACGCGCACGATCGAAAGCATTCACGAGTGATTCACATTCGTAAATTGTTTGCCATCGATCTGCGTAGGGATAGGGCGCGCCACCCAAGTGCCCAATTTTGCGCTATGATTTCCGGGGAATGGATGGGCAATGCCGACCGTTCGACGCGAATCGGAAAGCGAAGCCGCCGCGATGTTGCATCCGGTGAAAGCTTCCGCCGCGCACCGATTGCTTCGCAGCATTGGCCGCTGGGCCGCCATCTTGTTGACCGCGATAGTCCTGCTGGCGGGAGCCGGTTTTCTCTGGTTCATCGGGCGCGTGCCAGAGGCGGAGGTCCCGTTGCGGGGCGGCGCCGATGGCATCGTCGCGCTGGCGGGCGGGGCTTCCCGGGTGGTCGATGCAATCGAGCTTTTGGCTGCCGGGCGCGGCAAGCGACTGCTCATCAGTGGCGCGAACCGGGCCACGAATTCCAAGGAAATCTCCCGGCTCAATCCGGAATTCGCGCCGTGGGTGCGTTGCTGCGTGGACTTTGACTGGTCCGTCAACACGCTCGGAAACGCCATCGAGACTGGACGCTGGGCACAAAGCCGTGGCTTCCGCTCGCTCATCGTGGTGACGTCGAATTATCACATGCCGCGCGCACTTGCGGAAATTGCACATCAGCTTCCGGATGTCGCTTTGATGCCATACCCGGTGGTGACAGACCGTCAGCGCGCCGAGCCGTGGTGGACGGAAGCGGCGACAGCACGACGCATGTTTTCCGAATACGCGAAATATATATTTGCCCGGCTCCGGATGGTCTTAATCCCGCCGCGGCCGCGAGAGATGATCTAGTTCGTCCCGCCTCGGTCACGTGACTGGTTTGTAAGCTCAGCGCCGCATTGCTCCACCAGCCACGCCGTCTGCCCCCACAGGTTTCCTTCGTGCTGGTCGCTCGCTCGCTCATTTTCAACGTGCTGTTCTACTTGAACCTGCTCGTGCAGGTAATTGCAGCATTGCCAACTCTCGTGATGCCGCGCTGGGCGATTATCGGCGTTGCCCGGTTCTGGGCGCGTAGCAATCTTTGGCTGTTGCGCGTGATCTGCGCCGTAGAGGTCGAATTCCGGAATCTGGAAAAAATTCCACGCGGGCCGCTGCTTGTTGCGTCCAAACACCAGTCGTCGTGGGAGACTTTTGCGCTGTTGGTGGTGTTGCCCGATCCGGCGTACATCATGAAACGTGAGCTGATGTGGATCCCGTTGTTCGGTTGGTATGCCTGGAAGGCCGGCATGATTGCCGTGGACCGACGCAAAGGTTCGCAGGCCCTCGCCGACATGAACGCGCGCGCGCGGCGCGAGGCGGCGCGCGGGCGGCAGATCATCATCTTCCCCGAAGGCACGCGACGGGCGCCGGAGGCCCCTCCGAGCTACAAATATGGCGTCGTCCATCTCTATACGGAGCTCGGCGTTCCCTGTTTACCAATCGCGCTCAATTCCGGGCTGTTCTGGCCGCGGCGTTCGGTCAGGCGCTATCCCGGCACCATACGCGTTGAGGTGCTGGATTCCATTTCGGCCGGCTTGGCAAAACGCGACTTCTTCGAGCAGTTGCAGCATGACATCGAAGCGGCAACCACGCGCCTTGTTGCGGATGGCAGGCGGGAGCTTCTAGCGAAAACATCGCACGATGGCTCCGACGCTTGAAAGGCGCATGGAGCGCACCGTTCCAGTCAGGAGACCTGCGTCGTGCTTCGCGAGCGCTCACGCGCTGCGGCCGTGCTCGTCTCGTGCATTCCAGACAGGCGCTGCGCGAGCAGATGCAGCTCCGTTTCCCGATAGCCGAGTTCCTCCAACGCCGCGACCGTTTCGGTTACGTAATCCCGATTGGCGCCCGATTGGCCATGGCCCTGGCGCACATGATGCAGCTGTTGCTCGAGGGAAAGCCGTCCGGCGTATTGGGGATGCCCGCGATCCACCAGATAGCAGAGTGCCGGCACGCGGCGCTCCGGCTCGCCCTTGAGCCAGATCGGCCGCACGCTCTCCCGATAGACCGAGGTGACTTGTTCCCGGGCGCGCAGGTAAGCGATCGTGCTCGTCCGTGCTGCCGCGCTCACGCGGTAAGCGATCCCGCGGCAGGTTCCGCCGCGGTCGAGGCCGAGCACCAGTCCCGGCCGCTCCGGTGTGCCGCGATGAACGAAGGAATAAACGCACAGCGCCCGATGCGCTCCTATGAGGCGCGCCGGCAGCCGTTCCACAAACGAGAAATCGGGCCGCCAAATCAGCGAGCCATAGGCGAACACCCAGAGGTCTTCGAGCATGTCAGTCAGGTTCTGGTCCATTGTCCAATGTCGAAGCATCGAACCGTACGAGGGCGAGCTCGATCGGAGGGTTGCGGCGCCGAGGGTCAAGCCGTTATTTGAGGCGACTTCGAAACGCCGCAATCTGCGCCTTGGGAATGCCGAGGGCCGCACCATAGACCTGGTCGGCACGGGAGCACGATGCATGTCCTATTCCGTTCGGCGCAAGACCTCGCCGCGTCGCCTCCGTTGGGTCTGGTTACTTTCGTTTGGTGTCCCGGTGATCCTGGCGGCTGGTTGGACTGGCCTGTGGTTCTCTGCCGCCGAGCGTGCAAAAGCGGAAGTCGCGAGGTGGCGCCAGCAGGAACAGCAGGCCCGGCGTCGGCAAGACTGCGCTTCTGAGTCGATCGGCGGTTACCCTTTTCGCTTCGAGCTACGTTGCACCGGCGCAAGGTTTGAGCTGACCGGCGCCCCGACGCTGGATTTCAAGCTGCCGTCGATACGCGCGGCGGTCACGATTTATGACCCCAAGGTACTCAACGGCGAACTTACCGGTCCCCTTGAGGTTTCAGAGCCAGGCGCTCGATCGCAATACACCGCGCAGTGGAGTCGTAGCGAGGCTCGGGTATACGGCCTGCCGTCACAGCTGGACCGCGTTTCGCTTGGGCTCGATGCCCTGACCATCCGTGATTCGAGCGCCGGCAATACCTTTTTCAAGGCGCGACGACTGGAGCTGGATGCACGGCGGGCCGCTGAGTCCCGTGCTGATCATGCATCGATTGAGGCGGTCTTGCGCCTCGATGACGCGATTGCCGACAAAGATTTAGTCATAGACAAACTCCAGGCTGTGGTTGCCAAGCCGATCAATGCCGACATCGAAACGATTCTCCACAAGCCTACCGATCTCTCGCCCAAACCTTGGCCGTTGCGGTTCAAGGAATGGCAGGCCCAGGGCGGGCAGATCGATATCATCAAGGGGCGGGTCGCGCAGGAGGACTTGATCGCCGTCGGTGCTGGCACGTTGAAGCTCAGCGAACGCGGCGGGCTCGACGGCAACCTTCAGGTGACCGTGGTCGGGATCGAAAAGCTCCTGAAGCTCTTCGATATTGAGCGCATCATGTCGGAGGGGCAGATCGGGTCGACCCTGAGCGCGCTTGATCGATTGATCCCCGGACTCGGAGGCATTGCGCGCCAGAGTGCCGCTCCCGGTCTGATCGCGGCGCTCGGCCAGCGCACCGTCCTCGAAGGCAAACCAGCGGTCGCGTTTCCCGTGCGCTTTGCAGACGGCACCGTTTTCCTGGGCCCGTTTCAGGTCGGCCAGATACCGCCTCTCTTCTGATCGCCGGAACGCGTCTGATCGCCGGAACGCGCAGGCATCCAGAACGTTGTAAAGCGCTATTTGGATTGAGCCCGCCTTGCGGGCGGCTGCATTTCCGGTCGGAAAGCGCGCCCGCAGGCGTCGAATGGAGGCAGCCATGCAGACCGAAACGTCAACCCGGCAACCGCATAGCTTGATCGCCAGCGATCGCGTCGAAGGCACCCCGGTTCGCCGCGCCGGCGGCGAGAAGATCGGCACTATCGCGCGGCTGATGATCGACAAGCTGAGCGGCAACGTGGCCTACGCCGTCCTCAGTTTCGGAGGATTTTTAGGTATGGGGCAAAAGCATGCCCCGATTCCGTGGGCGCGCCTGAGTTATGACCGAACGCTGGGTGCCTATCGTCTCGATCTGACCGATGAGGAATTGAAGCAGGCGCCGGCCGTTGCTGCGGACCAGGAGTTCGACTGGGGCGACCGCAGCCGCGAAGTCGAGATCCACAATTACTATCGCGTACCGCCCTACTGGGGCGCGTATTAAATGTAACGGCCTGCCATTAGTCCTCAGCCGCATAGGGCCGCGGCAGCGGTGCATGGGGCAGTGCGGGATGCGGGCGTCCGAAATCGGGGCTCGGCGAATCCTGACCGATCTCGACGATGCCGCGACGAATTGTGCGTGTGCGGCTGAACTGCTGGAACAGGGTATCCCCGTCCCCTCGCTCGATCGCGTCCGTCAGCTTGGATAAGTCCTCGTTGAATCGGGCGAGCATTTCCAACACGGCATCCTTGTTGGCGAGGAAGACGTCGCGCCACATGGTGGGGTCGGACGCCGCAATTCGCGTGAAGTCGCGAAAGCCGCCGGCGGAAAATTGCAGCACTTCCGAGCGGGTGACTTGGCTGAGCTCGTCGGCCGTGCCGACGATTGTGTAAGCGATCAGATGGGGCAGGTGGCTGGTGATCCCGAGCACGAGGTCGTGGTGGTCGGCGGACATCGTTTCCACATTGGCGCCGAGCAGTCGCCAGAACGACGCGAGCCGGTCGATCGCCTTCGGATCGGTGCCCGGCGGCGGTGTGAGGATGCACCAGCGGTTGACGAACAGTTCGGCAAAGCCCGAATCCGGCCCGGAGTTTTCCGTGCCGGCAACCGGATGCGCGGGAACGAAGTGCACGCCTGGCGGAATGTGGGGCGCCATCCCGCGCAGGACGGCGCCTTTCACCGAGCCGACGTCCGACACCACCGCGCCGGCGGCAAGATGGGGGCCGATCTGCGCGGCAACCGCGCTGCAAGCCCCGACCGGAACGGCAACAATGACGAGATCGGCGCCTTCGACCGCCGCGGTGTTGGTTTCGACCACGTGGTCGGCGAGGCCAAGCTCGGCGACGCGCCGGCGCGTGCTGGCGGAGCGGGCCGTCGCGACGATCGAGCGCGCCGCTTTTTGCGCGCGCACCGCGCGCGCGATCGAGGAGCCGATCAGGCCCATGCCAATGAGCGCCAGCCGATTGAAAGTGGGTTGGCTGCTCATTCCCGGCTCATGAATTCGCGCAGCGCCGCTACCACAAGCCGGTTCGCCTCCTCGCCGCCCACCGTCATGCGCAGCGCGTTTGGCAGCTTATAGGCCTGGACGCGGCGCAGGATGAGCCCGCGCTGGGTGAGGAACTTGTCTGCTTCGGTCGCTGTGCGGCCTTTGGTTTGCGGAAAGTGAATCAAAACGAAATTGGCGATGCTCGGCGTCACCTCCAGTCCGAGCTTGCGAATTTCGCCGGTCAGCCATGCCAGCCATTTTTCGTTGTGGGCGCGCGCTCTCTCCACATGCCCGGTGTCGTTGATTGCCGCAACGCCCGCCGCGATAGCCGCCGAATTGACGTTGAACGGCCCGCGAATGCGATTGAGCGCGTCGACGACATGCGCCGGCCCGTGGAGCCAGCCGAGCCGCAGCGCCGCAAGTCCATAGATTTTCGAGAACGTTCGGCACATCACGACGTTCTCCGACGTGGCGACCAGTTCGATTCCCGCCTCGTAGTCGTTGCGCCGGACGTATTCGGCATAGGCGGCGTCGAGCACGAGCAGGACGTTCGGCGGGAGTGCGCGATGTAGCCGCTTCACCTCGTCGAAAGGCACATAGCTGCCGGTCGGATTGTTCGGGTTCGCGAGAAACACCACCCTGGTGCGCTCGCTCACTGCCGCGAGCATCGCATCCACGTCCGCGGTATGGTTCTTTTCTTTCGCGACCACCGGGGTGGCGCCTGAGCCAAGAATCGCGATCGGATAAATCAGAAATGCGTGCGTGGTATGGATCGCCTCGTCGCCGTCGCGAAGATAGGCGGCGGCAACGAGATGCAGGAGGTCGTCGGAACCGGCGCCGCAAACGATCCGGTCGGGGTCGAGTCCGAAGGCGCGGCCGATTGCATCGCGCAGCGCGGTCGCGGCGCCGTCGGGATAGTCGGCCAAGTGTTCGGCAGCCGCGTGATAAGCCGCGATCGCGCGTGGGCTTGGGCCGAGCGGCGTCTCGTTCGAGGATAGCTTGAACACGCGCGCGGCGCCGGGCGCCGCGCTCTCGCCCGGTATGTAGGGGTCTATCGCGAGCACGCCGGGTCGCGGTTGCGGACGCTGGGCGACGGTCATCGGCACGCTCCGGTTAGGCTTTGTTCTCGCGTGTGACGCTATAGCGGCTTGCGTGGCTTCCGACGAGGGCGGCGCCGCGCACCGAGGTTCCCGCCTTGACCAGCGTGTCCGTCACCAATCGGATCCCCTCGCCTTGTGGCACGGATATCAGCAACGCCGCCCCATCGAACGCCCGATCCGGCACCGCAATCGTTTCGGCCAGCGGGCCGATCGCCTGCGCCGCTGTCCCGCTCCAGCCGGCGACCCGCACGCTCCAGACCTCGATTTCCTTGACCATGGCGTCAGGCGCGGCGCGCGAGACGACAAACACAGGCGTCGCCGCGGGATGATCGGCGCGATCAACGAAGGGCAGGCGCGCGATGATCTTCGGGGCGGCATCGAACTCGAGCGCGCTCCACCAAGCGCCCGCCCCCGCCGCCGCAAACGCCGGCACCAGTCCGAGATCTCCCTTCGAATCCGATACCGCCGCAACGACGCCAGCCGCGCCCATGTGCGGCACGAACGGAACCGTGAATCCGAAGTGGAAGCGCGCGGAATCGCGCATGGCCGCTTCTCCGGCGGAGAGGTCGGCGTGGACCGAGAACGGCGCCTGCACGTAGGTAAAGGTGGAAATGATCACCCGCCAAATGCTCTCGACGGTATCGAGCGGCAGGATGCCGGTATGACGGTCGACCAGGCGCCGCATCATCTCTGCCTCGCGCGCTGGACGGAAGGCGGAGCCGCTCTCCTGCGTATGTTTAGTGGCGATGAGGCGATCGATGATCTCGCCGCGCTCCATCAACAGCGCATGCATCGCCTCGTCGATGCGATCGATTTCGCGCCTTAAATCGGCAAGCGATGCTGTGCCGGAACGGGACGTTTTGGTCATGGCGGTTCTTGCGTGTGCGACTGCCAAGCGCGCGGCATTGATAGGTGCGGCGGCTCGCGAAAGCAAAGAAAACATTGACTCCGGCGGGCTGCGGCCTATCTAAAGCCGCTCGCGGCGGGGCCATTTCCGCCGTGGCGGCGCCGCGCGCTTCGGGTCATATTATGGTCGATGTCAGTATCGCATTTGATCCCGCCGATCGCGCGCGCGAGGCGGATGATCCCCATTCGCTCGTTGTCCGTTTTGGGATGGACCAGCCGCTGCGGCTCGACGCGGGCATCGAGCTCGCCCCCTTTCAGATCGCGTATCAGACATACGGGAAACTCAACACCGAACGCAGCAATGCGGTGCTGATCTGTCACGCTCTCACCGGCGATCAGCACGTCGCCAACGTCCATCCCGTGACTCAGAAACCGGGGTGGTGGGAGACGATGGTCGGGCCCGGCAAGCCGATCGACACAAATCGATACTTCGTCATTTGTCCGAATGTGGTGGGCGCCTGCATGGGCTCAACCGGGCCCGCCTCCACCAATCCGAAGACGGGCATGCCCTGGGGGCTCGACTTTCCCGTGATCACCATTCGCGACATGGTGCGCGCGCAGGCCATGCTGTTGGATCATCTCGGCATAGCTTCGCTGTTCTCGATGGCCGGCGGCTCGATGGGCGGCATGCAGGTGCTGCAATGGTGCGCCAGCTATCCGCGCCGCGTGTTCTCGGCGCTTCCCATTGCCGCCTCGACGCGCCATTCCGCGCAGAACATCGCCTTCCACGAGGTCGGCCGCCAGGCGGTGATGGCGGATCCAGAATGGCGGCACGGGCGCTATTTCGCCGAAGGCACCAATCCGCGGCGCGGACTCGCGGTCGCGCGCATGGGAGCGCACATCACCTACCTGTCCGATGCCGCGCTGCATCGCAAGTTCGGCCGCCGTTTTCAGGACCGCGACAATCCGACGTTTTCATTCGATGCCGACTTCCAGGTCGAGAGTTATCTCCGGCATCAAGGCATCAGCTTCGTCGAGCGCTTCGATGCCAATTCGTATCTCTATCTAACCCGCGCGATGGATTACTTCGATCTTGCCGCCGATTACGACGGCGTACTCGCGAACGCGTTCAAGGACACGCCGACCCGGTTCTGCGTCATTTCCTTCACCTCGGACTGGCTGTTTCCCACTCCCGAGTCGCGCGCGATCGTACACGCGCTCAATGCCGGAGGCGCCCGCGTCTCCTTTGCCGAGATCACAACCGACAAAGGCCATGACGCATTCCTGCTCGACGAGCCTGAGCTGTTTTCGATCGTGCGCGGGTTTCTCGAAGGCGCCGCGAGGGCGCGCGGCATTGCGTCGGCCGGATCATAAGCATGCTCAGCCGCCTCAAGCGCGACCTCACGATGGCGGAAGCAGCGCGTGCCCCCGGCGGTGCGCGCGTCGACTTGATCGTGGTGGCCGACATGGTCGCGCCCGGTGCTCGCGTGCTGGATGTCGGCTGCGGCGACGGCGAATTGTTGCGTTTGCTTGCGGAAACGCGCGGCGTCGACGGTCGCGGGATCGAGCTTTCCCGCGAAGGCGTCAATGAGTGCGTCGCAAAGGGTTTGGCGGTGATCCAAGGCGACGCAGATACCGATCTAGCCGATTATCCGGACGATGCTTTCGATTACGTGATCCTGTCGCAGACCTTGCAGGCGACGCGGCAGCCGCGCCTCGTGCTTGAACACATGCTGCGCATCGGCCGGCATGGGATCGTGTCGTTTCCCAATTTCGGGCACTGGAAGATACGAAGGCAGATCATGTTCGGGGGGCATATGCCACGCACCGATAATCTGCCGTATGCCTGGTGGGAATCGCCGAACATTCACTTCTGCACGATCAAGGACTTCCGGCAGCTCTGCTTTGTCGTGGGCGCCAAGATGGAAAAAGCGGTGGCGCTCGATGCCTGGGGGCGTGCGCTGCGCTTCAACGCGCCGTGGTGGACCTGGAATCTGCTCGGCGAACAAGCGGTGTTTTTGCTCAGCCGACGGGGGGCAGCGGGCGCGCAAAGCTAGCTGGCAACGGCGTCTCCGACCGCGATTTCGCCGGCGTTTACGGCCTCTCCATAGACGCCGCATTCCATATGCCCGAAGCGTCGCATCAGCGTGTCCGGAATTGACAAGTCTCGAATGCCGGTCTCCGGGTCGACGTTGGTTGCCGCGCAGCGCACGATCCGTTTGAAAATCTTGATCCTCGCGCCGCCCGCAAATGCGATCTCGCGTTCGATGAGATCGAATTCGTGCCAAGCCGGCCAGCCCGCCACGTAGACATTGGCGCGAAACCGCAATGGATCGACGCTTGTGCCTATTGCGTCTTCAAGCGCCGCTACGGACGCGAGATTGATGATCGACACCGCCTTACGGGCAATGTCGGAGAAGCTAAAACCCGAAGCATGCAGCACCTTCGGGGGCCCGCGCAGCTCCTTGGCGCAAAAGGCTGCAAAGAACCGCTCGACCGCGGCCCGGCCCTCCTCGGTCCGCAAGTCCCCGCGCGCGGCTTCTCGGCCTTCGGACGCGACGACGAGCGTGTGGCTTTTATCGTCGAAGTGGGTGCGCAACCGGGCGAGCCGCCGTTGCGCATCAGCATGAGATAGCGCTGCTTGGGCTGATGGCGGGGCGCGGCAGGGTCGAAACCCGATGGCCAGTTCTCGATCGCGTAGAGGCGATCGGCCAGTAGCGTTGCGCCTACCGCAAGCTGGGTGCGCGCGAGCGGTTCAGGACTGAGTCCCTTCACGGGATAGCGGTAGATAGCGTGGACTTTACCGGCCATCGTCCGCGTTGATTGTCGCTATTTCTGCGCCCGGTTTGAGCTTTACCGAGCGGATCAGCGGGCCGGCGCACACCGAGTTTCCCGATCTGCTCGGCGCCGGCGCGCGAGATCGTCGAATATTCCTGTTGAGTTGCA